>Ga0310811_10008600_pt1 | contig 13136 bp, 9 predicted proteins | sample YCmetagenome_FD_207642 | JGI IMG/M metagenome (GOLD analysis project Ga0310811, IMG submission 207642) | Soil microbial communities from experimental microcosm in Duke University, North Carolina, United States - YC | ecosystem: Engineered > Artificial ecosystem > Soil microcosm > Unclassified ...
TGATCTCTTTCTTGCGCTCGATTCAAGAACAACTCGGACCCGAAGGCCGCTTTATTCACCTCGGCCTGACTTCCTCCGACGTCCTCGACACTGGTCTGGGAGCGCAATTGAAGGAGGCGGGAGCACTGCTGGCCGCTTCTCTGAAGACGCTGACGGATGCAGTTGCCCGGGCAGCAGTGAAACATAAATACACGCTGATGGCGGGCCGTTCCCACGGTATTCATGCTGAGCCAATGACCTTTGGTCTGAAGCTGGCATTGTGGACCGACGAGTTGCGGCGCAGTCAGCAACGACTCGCGGCGGCAATTGAGCAGGTGAGTGTGGGGAAAATCTCTGGTCCGGTCGGCACACATGCCACGGTGCCACCTCAGATCGAAGAATTTGTGTGTGAACAGATGGGGCTGGGCGTTGAGCCGATCTCCAGCCAGATCGTACAACGCGACCGACATGCACACTTTATGACGACACTGGCCCTGGTCGGCAGCACGTTGGAGAAGATTGCGCAGGAGATTCGCCATCTGCAACGTACCGAATTGAGCGAAGCTTTCGAGCCTTTCGGCTCGGGTCAGCAGGGATCTTCGGCCATGCCACATAAGCGCAATCCTGAACTTTGCGAGCGCATCTGCGGCCTGGCGCGTCTGCTGCGCGGCTTCGCCGTGACGGCGATGGAGAATGTGGCCCTCTGGCATGAGCGCGACATCAGCCATTCCTCAACCGAACGTGTGATTATTCCCGACGGCTGTACGATCCTCCATTATATGCTCCATATTACGACGCAGGTCATGCAAGGGCTGGAGGTCGATACGGAACGCATGCTCGCCAATCTCAATATGACCGGTGGCCTGGTCTTCTCACAGCGTATTCTCCTGGCATTGATCGATAAAGGCGTGGGGCGGCAAGAGGCCTATAAGATGGTGCAGCGCAATGCGAAACAGGTCTGGGCAATGGCCAGTCAGGGCGCTATTCAGGGTCCAGCTCTGCTCGAAGCACTTGCGGGAGATGCTGAAGTCGCGCATTATCTGTCGCGTCAGGAGCTTGAAGAGCTGACAAATACCGATTTTTATGTTCGGTACATTGATACAGCCTTTAAGCGTATTGGTCTGTAAAGGGACTTTTCCATGCTATGCTATGAGCAGGCGGAAAGCCTGCTCATACAGTTATTTTTCGTCACATGATAGACTATCAATTTCCAGAGGAATAGTGGCAAAGGATGAAGTGTTTGGCAATAGAATCACAGGTCGCGCAAAAAACTATCAGGCAATCAAAACAGCGCTCGCCTTTTCTGCCCCTACTTCTCCTGGCAGGCTGTCTTGAAATTTGCCTTTTACTCTTACTGGCACTTTCACCGCTACCTGGTCTGCATTTAAGCCACACCCCTTTACAGCAATGGAGTTGGACGCTACTCCCCTCACAATTACTCACGTCTGTCGTCACGCAACTGGCGATGCCGGGACACAGGCATCTGGCTTCTTACTGGCTGGGCGGCGTATTTTTACTGATGCTCGCTACGTATGCAACGGCAATTCTCCTGATCTGGCGTCGACGAGATCGCATGCCAATCAAGCGAGGCTGGCTCTATTTTCTGCTTGGCAGCACAGCGATATTTGGCATTACGCTGCTTTTCCAGCCGTTGCTCTTCTCAGACGACGTCTTTACCTATATTTTCTCTGGCCGCATCCTGACCATCTATGGCGCTGATCCATTAAACACAGCTCCATTGCAGTTTCCCGCCGATCCCTACTATGTCTATGTGCTCTCCGGCCGGGATCTGCCCAATATTTTCGGCCCACTCTGGCTCTGTATTGCCTCCCTTCTCTCATGGATAGGAGCGGCAAGCGGGAGCATGCAGCTGACCCTCTTACTTTTTAAGGGGTTCGCGCTGCTCATGCATCTGCTGAGCTGTTACCTGTTCTGGCTCATTCTGCGCCGGGTAGCCCCTGAGCGACGCATATTGGGGACGTTGCTCTATGCCTGGAATCCGCTGGCTGTGATCGAGCTGGCCGGTGGTGGACATAACGAAGGATTATTGATCTGTCTGCTTCTGCTCGCCACGTGGTTTTTTATTCATAAGCAGAGGCACTATCAGTGGGCAGCTCTGTTCGTATTTGGTCTGGCAATCAGCGCAAATCTTCTCGCTCTGCTGGTAACGCCACTCTACCTCTGGTTTGCAGCGCGCCGCGAAGAGCCATTTTCCCGAGCCTTCTGGAAAGTCTGCTATCAAGGCCTGCTTGTTTTGTTGCCAGCACTGCTCATCTCATTGCCGTTCTGGCGCGGAGCCACAACCTTCTTCGCGATCACATCGGCCGTTGACATGAATCATTTCGTACATTCGCCAACGGGAACGCTGGTAATTCCGGTACAAAAACTCTTCGAGTTTGTTGCGCAGCAGGCCCATTTACCGCCATTCCTGCAACCTGCTGTTGCGGCAGACGTGACCTTGCGGGCATCAGCGACTTTTATTTTTGTAATTATTTATGCCAATCATTTTGCCCACGTGCGTAGTGCCCCCCTTAGCCCGCCCAACGCCCAGACAAATAGCCCATCAATACAATCATTTTCGCCACCAGGTCTGGCCGTGCTCTTTAATAGTTGCAGCCGCACCATCTTCTGGTACCTGGTCCTGGTTTCTGGCTGGTTCTGGCCGTGGTACCTGCTCTGGCTACTCTGGGCCGTCGTTTTGAGTGACTTTGATGCCTTTACTTCGGCCCTGTTAGTGCTGTCTGGCACAGCGCTTTTCATCTATCCCTTTGTCGGCTTTAGTCGTGGACCACTCGCAACCTATCAATCAGCGTTAATCTTTGGTATCCCTCTTCTCTATCTTGTTATTGTGAATCTCGTGCAGAGATATGTGGAAAGGACGCGGAGAATACATGAACGACGAGGTCAAACAACGTAAGATTGAACATGTCAGTGTGGCATTGGGACAGGATATCTCGGCTGCGCAGCAGGCAAACTGGCAGGATATACATTTTGTGCACCAGGCATTACCCGAGGTAAATCTGGACGAGATTGACACGTCCGTCACCTTCTTTGGGCATACATTGCGCTATCCCATCGTTATTTCCTCCATGACAGGAGGGCACCCGGATGTCACGCAGATTAACCGCAATCTGGCAAAGGCCGCCCAACACTACGGACTGGCGCTCGGCGTGGGAAGCCAGCGAGCGGCAATCGTCAATCCCGAGCTGACCGAGAGCTACACAGTTACCCGCGATACTGCGCCCGACGCATTTCTGATTGCAAATATTGGCGCACCACAACTAATTCCACAAGCCAGACATCGCGCATTCACGTTTGCAGAGGTTCAGCAGGCAATCGAGATGATACACGCCAACGCCCTGGCGATACATATGAATAGTTTGCAAGAGGCAGCTCAACCCGAAGGAGATCGCCGGGCCTCTGGAGAAGCCAGGGCATTGAAACAATTAATGGGACAACTTTCGCTTCCCGTGATCGCGAAGGAGACAGGGGCAGGCATCTGCCGCGAGCAGGCGCTGCTGTTACAAAGATGTGGAGTGAACGCAATTGATGTAGGAGGGGCAGGCGGAAGTAGCATGTCGGCGATAGAGGCGGCTCGCTCGAAAACGCGCGGCGATGAACGCACGCTGCGTATTGGGGAACTCTATAGAGATTGGGGAATCGCAACACCGATCTCGCTCGTTGAGGCGAGCACGGCTCAGCTTCCTCTGATCGCTACTGGAGGCGTACGCAATGGGCTGGATGTAGCGCGCGCGCTGGCGCTGGGAGCCACGCTCGTGGGGATGGGTTTTCCTTTTCTCAAAGCTGCAAGCGAGAGCTTCGAGTGCGTCTGCGAACTCTTAGAGAATCTTCTGGCAGAGTTGAGAGTTGCGATGCAATTAAGCGGCGCGGCAAACATAGCCCAATTACAGGGCGCCGATGTGGTGGTCACCGGCTATACACGCGAATGGCTCACGTTGCGCGGATTTGAAGAGGACCTGAAGGGGATGGCCCAACGGCGTTGGAGAGGAATTCTCGGGCAGGGATAACATCCTTACGGGAACTTTGTGAGATCTTCAGGAGTATTCAGGTTGATAAAAGAGCGCAACTGTGGATCGATCTGGCGCAGTTGCGCTTCCGGGATATAGCGTACTAGAGCGACATCGAGCAAGGAGCGGGGATCGCGTCTACCAGAGCGTAGACGATCCTCGATCAAAGGGAGCAAAGTACGAGGATAAATAGCGAGCAGAACCTGTGGCGTGTCCGCGACAACCGGCATAAGGATGGCTTCATCCAATGGCTGTGAGAGCAAAAAAGCGAGGAATGCGGGCTGTACGAATGGCATATCGACGGCGACCACCAGTGCATGCGAAGTATGGATGGCGCGCAATCCACTGTAAAGTCCCATCAGTGGTCCATAGTCTGGCACCTCGTCAAAGACAATGCGCACACCGGGGAGATTCTGCCCTGCACACTGCGCAGGATCACGCGCCACAAATACGACTTCCGGACACAAAGAAGAGAGAAGCGTACCAAGCTGTTCAGCAAAAGAGCGCTGAGCGGTACGCTGTTCATCGTCCGGCAGAGACAAAAAAGCCTTGTCACGCCCCATGCGGCGGCTGCGACCACCTGCGAGGATAAGCGCGCTTACTGTATCCATCATAAGTACTCGCTAGCGAGAGCCAACTTTTGCTTTACGCTTCGCAGGTTTAATATACTGCTGTCGATTCTGATATGCGACAAAGCTGGCACGCTCTTTTGGATACTTCCTCACCAGATAGACAACCCAGACTATCGCCCACGACAGCAGGCCAACCAGCCAGAGGTAGCGCCAGAAACGCCAGGCGAAAAAATAGCCCGACAGATAGACACGAGAGAAAATTAAAGGTAGTCCGACAAAAGCGATAATAGCCAACCAGCCCAGATAGCGATCAAGCATGTACTTTATCAAAGGGCGGCTCTTGACGAAGCGCTTGCGTCCTTCTACTGAATAATAGAAGTAGATGAGCAGCCCCGCGCAGCAGAAAATGAGCCAGGGCCACAAGAAATGGAACGTTTCCGTGCCCGCTGGATTCAGGTTTTGTCCGGCAGTAACAGGATCTTGAAACAGCCAGTTAAATAGATTGAAGTGCATAAGAATGAACTCCCTTCTTAGCCTATCCTCAGTATGCAATGTGCCGATAATGATAACATGGATAGACCCGAGAGTCTAGTGCAATGTGACAAAAAAGCGTCAGTGGTAGAGGCTAAAGATCAAGATTATCCAGTGAACATACATAAAGAATATCTGGTCACGGATTTATTTCAACAGCAGTATATCAACATTGAAATTTGTATATCAATAATAATATATAACCTACCATACTGGTAACATAAATAAGTAAATACTTAGGCAATGTCTGAGAGAGAGTGCGAAATGGGAATACACCCCTGCCCATCGTGGATTCAGCGCAGACGTTTTCGCCTAAAAGCAGAGGAATGCGTAAGTAAATACTTAGCACAGATTTCCTTAGGTTGAGAAAGGAGGCTCGCACATTTCTGAACCCTGCCTCAATTTTGCAGAATAGAAAACGTTACCATGATCGCAACATTGCAGCCTTGATATCCAGGTTATCGGGAGGCCACCACTAATATTTCATGAACACGTCATGTCATATTGTCATCCTTATTACATACAGCCTTACGCGCAGAGGAAGAGCCAGATTGCTATACTGCATGCTTAGACCATACAACGCCAGAATTATACCTCCATGTCTGGTAGGGTAAATGAGCATCTTTCGAGCGGTTGCATCTTGAAAAGCCTTTCAGGTAAGAAGATGACGGCATGACGTTATGTTTTCATGAATGCTGTTCATCATGCCTGATGTGCACACACTTTTTCAGACCGGTAGTACGGTGATTTCCTCTGTGCCTGATATATTGCTGTGGCAGAACCACCCCACACGATCTTACAAGTACATGAGCACAACGCAAGCACTTGCTACGGCTGAAAACAGTTAGTGTTACTAGCATGACATTATGACACCGCGACATCATGATTTTATGATGTCATGTAAACAGGATAGCATCTGTTTCAATCGATTGGTCGTGCACTCATCCCGTACTCCAGTGTTCCCTTGAATGAAACGAGCTTATCAGATCAGGTGGAGCATATGGGCATAGTGCAAGCATTTGTTGTCTGAAGAGTTTTCAGGCAGCCAGTAAAAAAAGGAGTTTGCAAAAGATGAGTCGTATTTTGCAGAAGTGGATCACGAAACTGGGAGCGAGTCTCCTGCTAGCAAGCATGGTGCTGACCGCCTTTGTTGGGCATGCAGCCTTCGCAGCTGGCTGTGGAACGCCGATCACAGGTTCCGGGTCGAGTTGCACCATCACCTTTGTCACATTCAATCCTTCCGGCGTCCTTTCGTACCAGAGTGTGAGCTCTCTCACGGTCAGTAATGCTGATCCGATGACCCATATTGGCACCTTTAGTTTTGATAGTACAGTAGGTGATGGGCGTGGGGGAACCGCAGGATGGTCATTGTCAGCCTCCACTATGGGACTTACTACCACAGGCGGTCATCCCGTTTTTCCACATTTTAACGGCAGGGACAGCGAAGGTGGTGCGCCAGCCAGTATCATTACACTCAATCCTCTTGCTGGTGGGAACTGTGGTATTCCCCATCTTTTCTCTGTAACGCTTGATAGTACCGTTCCTGGCAGTACGTTTGCCAGTGCTGACACTGGTACTGCGCCTATCGGCTGCGTCTACAATATCACCACAAACGGCTACATTGATTTCAGTGGTCAACCTGCTGGTAGTTATACAGGTGATGTCACGATCACGCTGGCGTCAGTATAAAATCATCGGCTGACCAGTGTGTCCTGGAGAGGAGGGTGCTGCACAGTACTCTCCTTTTCAAAAGAGCAAGAGAACCACGACAATCTTCTATTCAATCATCCCCCTGACCATCCTGCTCTATTCTCTTACAAGGCTATTTCCTCCGCAAAAAACGTTCGTCTTACCCAGGAACACCCGCTGGAGTACGCACACAAAAACCTCTTCAACATAGATATACTTCAACCTCAGGGTACGAGAATGGAGCCGCAAATTAGGGGAGCTCAATCTATGCCAGCACTGAAATATGCACACTAATCATTTTTCTGGCGCTCCATAATAGTAACATACGTAAGTAGTAGCATACGTATGTACGTATTCAGATGGGATCTGAAAGAGCGTTTCAAATGGGCACTTTTTTGCCCATTGTGTGCCGATCGCATACACACTCTTCATACACACGGAGATTCGTGGATCGCATGGAAGTTCGTACGTACCCTATCTCTGCATGAACTGTTTCTCGCTTGAGAAATAACGCTCACTATTTTTTGCACCCTGTCCCAGCTCTTTGTGTCCCGGACAACTTTGCACACATGATCTACTCTGTTTGTCAATCTACCAGTCTGGGATTGTTGTAGGGATGCAATAGAACAAAGTACATCCTGGGCCACAGCCGATTTTCTGGCAACGATACAGACCAACGTTGACAGAATAAGGACGCCATGACAGCAAAGCTTATCTATAGCATGTCGTGACGTCTTGACGTCTTCTCGTTACAACTTCATGCCAGCCTATCCGGCGAAGAAGGTGAGCACAGTTCGGGAATTGCTTGTCTTAAAACTTCTAGGGCAAGGTGTAAGTCAAAAGAAAGGGGTTTTCAAACAATGGGTCATACGTTGAAAATGGGCCTTCTGAAAGTGGGAGCAAGTCTCCTGTTAGCAGGCATGGCAATGGCGGCCCTGGTTGGACAATCTGCATTTGCAGATCCTTGTGGAACACTTATAACAGGAGACGGCTCAAGTTGTACCATCACCTTTAACGCTTACAATCCTTCTGGTGTCCTCACCTATCAGAGTGTCAACTCGGTTACCGTGAGCAATGCCAGCGCTTCTACACATATTGCTACCTTCAGTTTTGCCAGCAGTGTCGATGATGGTCGTGCCGGGACGGCAGGCTGGTCGTTGACAGCCAGTACCACCGGGCTCACCACTACAGGCGGTACTGTTTATCCACAATTTAACGGTAGTGGTGCTCCTCTTCATGGTAGTTCCAGTACCGTCATAGCAACACCTAACGATACTGGCAATTGTGGCACTGTCACCCTTTCTACCGCCGATACTACAAGTCCCGGTGCCATATTCGCCAGTGCTGCCACTGGAACAGCACCAATTGACTGCCACTACGCACTCACAACGAACGGCTACATTGACTTCACAGGCCAACCTGCCGGTAGTTATACAGGCGATGTCACGATCACACTGGCGTCAGTATAGGATAACCTGCATGCCAGACATCCTGGAGAGGAGAGTGCTGCACGGCACCCTCCTTTCTCAAAGGAGCAAGCAATTGCTGATGGGGGGATCATGGCGGTGCGAGGAGGAAGAGGCTGTATAGTATTCCACGATGACAAACCTCAAATGCCAACTGTATCTCTTCGTTCTATATGTCTCGCAGCGTGACTGCTGAGAAAATTTATTTCTCAGCACATCACGTGCGTTTCGCTAATAATCCTTCATCATTGCTGCTTCCATCCATATGCAGGCACTTCATCTTTTTTTATGCGAAAACAAGGCGAGGAGGTACGCAATGTGCGTTTCATCTTTTTTCTCTTCCCGCTGGAGAATGTTGCTCTTACAGTTGGGAGTGCTGGTCATCATAATATTACAGCTAGCCGTATGGGGGGTCGAGGGCGCGCATGCTGCATGGGGTGAGGGAAGCTCGCATGCCGTACGAGGAGTCAGGAGCGCGCATACTACACGAGAGATCAGATCGCATCCCACACGCAAGGTGAGCAGTTCGCATATCACACGTGGGGTTAAGAGCGCGCATGTCGTAGTACGACAGGCGCATTTCGACATAAAACCGATCTTTTATCCTTATTATGAGATGACACCCAGAACAACGTTCCTCTATACTACCCGTCCTGGCGCACTGATACGCGATAGCCTCTACGTAAAGAATAATGGGACGGCAAGAGGTACCGTCACTCTCTATTCAGCTGACGCATTCACTGGTCAGAGCAGTGGAGAAGCTTTTTTCATGCGCACTGATCTACAACGCAATGTAGGAACCTGGATTACCTTGAGCAAACATCGCGTCACCCTCAATCCTGGTCAGAGCACCACGATCCCATTCACACTGAGAATACCCCATCATGTACGCCCCGGCCAACATGCGGGCGGGCTTGTTGCTGAAGAGCCTATCCAAAAACAGTCATCCACCCAGGGGCTTTATAGGGCCACGGTACGCTTACACACACGAGAGGTTCTCGGTATCCTTATCAATCTTCCTGGCAAAATCACTGAGAAGTTGAATGCAACAGGAATCATCTATAACAAAACGAGCACCTACCAAAGTGTGCTGGTTGGTTTGTCGAATACAGGTACACAGCTCCTTCGTCCCTCTGGAAGACTGCGAATCATGGATCAGGGAGGACGCTTGCTCCAAAATGTACCCATGAAGCTGGATACAATCCTGCCATGGACGGTAATTCGTTATCCCGTGTATATGCATCGTCATGCGCTTCATCCGGGGACCTACTATGCCACATTGACACTGGCATACGGACATAAGCACACCATGCACTATGCAACGAGCTTTGACGTACCATTTCCTCCACTCCCAATAAACATCCCCGCCGCCAAAGTGATTTCTGATCTGGTAACGCCCGATACAAACTTTTTTGCTCTGCTGACTCCCTGGCATTATGCGGTGGGAATCACGATCCTGTTTTTCCTTCTGAGTGGTCTCTTTCTGTGGAGCCAGAAAGCCTACGCATCTACTACAAGTTGGCGCAAGAAATTGGGCGGCAAACAGGCGAAAAAGGACGGTAAGCAGGTACCGGTACTTCATCACAACGGGAACGGGATACATGACCTTCAACCAATAAAGGTATCGGGAAAAGCGAAAAAGGAGAAAAAAGAAGCACTCGTTGAAAGCCAGGCGCATCCAAACAATACGCGTCAACATCCTCCCAAATAATGATCGTAAGATGATGCCTGATTTCCTCATGTCAGTGCATCATTCACGCAGAATAGCTCAGAGCAGAAAAGGCCAGTACACCAGATCGTATGACGCATCTTCTCTCTGGCTCTTCTGCGTTTTGTCCTTACGTGCATAACGATCGTCGCAAGAAAAACGCTCCCCGCTACGTAGCCTCTTCTCATAATTACTTAGATCACATCGCTTTTGCTGGAAAGCGATTCCTCTTTGCAACGTACAGAAAGAGCCTCTGATCACGCACATACCTCACGCTTAGTGTCCCGGAATAAAACCACAAATTGATGAGCACTCTTTGTTCCAGCACTGAAATATGTGCACTGATCACTTTTTTTGCACTCCATAATAGTAACAGAAGTAGGTACGTACTTAAAAAAGGCTTGAGGGGCATGCTTTAAATGAGTATACATTTTCTACTTGTGAATTGATCACAAGCACACTCTGAATCAAAGTGTGGAAGTCATTTAATACTCTACCTACGAAATATTTCACGATCGTGAGCTGAACTATAACTGTATCAGACAAAGAACGTGAGCACATTTCGAGAAGCTGTTGTCTGAAAGTAGTTCAGGCAACGTAGAAAAGAAGAAAGGCGTTTCAAATGATGGGTTATACGTTGAAGAATCGTCTCCTGAAATTGGGGGCAGTTTTTTTGTTGGTAGGTATGCTAGCTATGAGTGTACTTGCTACAAATAGCAAGACTGCTTTCGCCGCTCCTTGTACAGGCCTTACTGGTGACACTCTCGTAGTTACTGGTGCTTCAAGTGACTGTACTATGACCATTACTACTCAGTTCCCCGCTGGTGCGCTTGCATTTAACAATGATGCAGCAGTTACAACTACAGGTGCGTCATCGACAGCCCCTACGAGCTTCAATTTCCATACTACTATAGCAGATTTACGCGGTGCCAACGGCGATGACTCCGGGTGGCACCTGGAAGCGTCATCAGCAGGTCTGACTCTCGGTGGTAGTGGTACAGGAACTCATATTCCTCTGACTGTGGGATCTACTGGTTCGACCGTCAGTTGTACACCTGCTTCTGACGGCATATGCCCGACCGTGGATCCTACGTTTACACCGCAGACACTCAATACCAACGGTACTACCGCTGCAAGTTTTTTGAGCGCAACATATGCAACTGATACTAGCGCAATTCGTGCGACCTTCACGATCAACACAGTTGGCTCATATGACTTTTCTACTGGTGCTCATCCTGCTGGCGTCTGGTCAGGCACCATCGATATCGCACTTTTTAATGCACCTTAATCTGCTTATCAGGCAGATGAACGGGAGAATGCTGTTATTGACACAGTATTCTCCCGCCCTCCAAAGAATAAGTTGATCACATTACATCAATGCCATGAATATACCGCAATTTTATGCCATAAATCGACAAAGGAGGCTTGTATTGTACACGTTATGGCATTTTCTTTCCCGACGGATGTTCTCACATTTATCCATGGGAATGTTCATTACCACGCTTCTCTTCTTCGAAATTTTAGGAGCAGGAATTGCGCATGCTTCTGATGGGAAAGCTCATTTTAGCGTAGAACCCACCTTTTTCCCTCAGCATGAGATAACACCTAGATCATACTTCACTTATTACAGTCACCCTGCCACTTTGATTCAGGATAGTATACATCTAACAAATTCGGGTTCAGCAAGAGGAACCGCCAATCTTTATGCAGTCGACGCAACCACGGGTCAAACAGGGGGAACAACCTTAGTTCCTCGTAATACTCCCCAGCATGATGTAAGCACCTGGATCAGGCTAAGCCGTCAACAAATCACACTGAATCCCGGCCAGAGTCTGGATATCCCATTCACCCTGCGGATACCCGGCCATGTACGCCCTGGCCAGCACATAGGAATCATCATTGCCCAAAGAATAGATCAGCAAGTATCACCCTCAATATCTGGTTCCTACAAGACCAGGGTGCAAGTACGTACGCTCACAGGACTCGGCGTTCTCGTCAATCTTCCAGGCAAGCTTGTTGAAAAGTTGGGTACAACAGGCATCACCTACAACGACATGAGTACCTACCAAAGTGTACTGGTGGGACTAAAGAACACAGGCACACAAATGCTACACCCTTCTGGAAGCTTACAGATAACAGATACACAGGGACGACTCCTGCAAAATATGCCCTTGAAACTGGACACGTTTCTACCACAGACAGCAATTAATTATCCTGTCTATATACATCGCCGCGCGCTTGCGCCGGGAAGATATGAAGCTACATTGATGCTGCGATACGAACATAATCATATTCTAAACTATAAAACAAGCTTTTATGTGCCATTGCCACGGTTACCAAGGAACACACTTGTTACCACAGCGATCTCCGAGCTGGTAACACCCGATACGTTGACCCCCTGGCATTACGTTGCGGGAATAGTCGTTGCATTTCTTCTTCTGAGTGCGCTCTTCTTCTGGGGCCGAAGCGCGTACAAAACCGCAATGAAGTTGAGAAAGAAATTTCACCGCAAGAGAACAGGAAAATGACTGGCGCTGGTTCCCCGTATGCGCCGGGGTCATCGACCAAATCAGGGCTTCATAGCGCAAGCCTGACGGCTACCGAAACAGATAGGCACAGATAAGCCGTACCGCTACGAAGGATGAATGGAGAGGATAAGCTGTGCAATACATGCTTCCCCATATCAACGATTTATAATATAGTTACGTTATGTAATCTTCCATCCAGGCAGGTTTTTTGATCATCTTCGGTTATTTGCGCACAGAGAGGTTCTTACTTTGAAAAAAATCGTCATTCTTGCAGAAGGTGCCTTTGAGTTGCATTATGGGAAAACAGCAACAGGCGTCATACGGTATGGACGAGATCAGGTCGTTGCAGTGATTGACAGTACGAGGAAGGGTCAGGATGTCGCTCAGGCGCTGGGCGTTGATCTTGGCAGAGGCATTCCTGTGGTACATGATATCCACGAGGCGTTACAGTATCAGCCGGATACACTTCTTATTGGCATCGCGTCTCAAGGGGGGAATCTTCCGGATGCATGGCGCTGGCAATTGCTTACGGCGATGGAGAAGGGTCTGAATATTATCAACGGCCTGCATGTCTTTTTCTCTGAAGATGAAGAACTACAAACCGCGGCGAACAGGTGCGGCGTCACGATCTGGGA
>Ga0310811_10008601_pt1 | contig 13136 bp, 12 predicted proteins | sample YCmetagenome_FD_207642 | JGI IMG/M metagenome (GOLD analysis project Ga0310811, IMG submission 207642) | Soil microbial communities from experimental microcosm in Duke University, North Carolina, United States - YC | ecosystem: Engineered > Artificial ecosystem > Soil microcosm > Unclassified ...
GGCGCCTACACCCTCGCCGCCTACACGCGCGCCTTCGGCGTCGGTGTCTATACACGCATCCTCGGCACCACATTCGCTATTGCCTTCGACACCACCGCGCTCTGCCTGCTTCTCGGCTACCCGGTTGCCTATTGGTTGGCTCGCCAGCCCAGGCGCCGCCAGCGGCTCCTCGGCCTGCTGGTGCTCTTCCCCTTCTGGACCAGCGCACTGGTGAAAAACTTCGTCTGGCTCGTCCTCCTCGGCCACACGGGCATCATTGAAGGCCTGCTACGCCTGTCCGGCCTTGCGCACCCGCCCGAACTCCTGTTCAGCCGAGGCACTGTCGTATTCGGCATGACGCACACGATGCTGCCGCTCGCCGTCATCACCATGCTGCCGGTGATGAACCAGATCGACACGCGCCTGCCGTTGGCCGCAGCCACGATGGGCGCTTCGCGGATCCAGGCGTTCTGGCGCGTCTACTTCCAGCTCTCCGCCCCAGGCGTGGCTGCCGCCGGCCTGCTCGTCTTCATCGCCTCTCTCGGCTTCTTCATCACGCCAGCACTCCTCGGCGGCCCGCGCGAGACGATGCTCGGCCAGATGGTCATCCAGCAGATCATGACGCAGCAGAACTGGCAGTTCGCCAGTGCGCTCGCCACGATGCTGGTGGTCTCTGCTCTCTTCACCTGCCTGATCTATGACCGATTGTTCGGGCTGTCGTCGATGTCCGGAGGCTCAACCAGCAGCAGCACCAGCGATCGCCTGTTGCGCCGCTTCGCAATGAGCGTGCTGGCGCGCGCGGCGGCAGTTTTCGATGCCATACCCATCGGCGGCTCCCGTTGGCTGTTGCCTGCCTATGCCTGGACGATCATCGGTGTCTTGCTGCTCCCGATCATCGCCTTCGTTCCGATGGCCTTCACCAGCTCGAACTTCCTGTCGTTTCCCCCGCCGAGTTACAGCCTCCGATGGTTCCAGGAGTATGTCTCGTCCCCCGTGTGGGTTGCCGCGACATTGCGTTCCTTCGGCATCGGTCTCGCCAGTGCCTGCATCACGCTGATCATGAGCGTGCCCGCCGCCTATGGCATCGCCCGTAGCTCCAGCCGCCTCTCCGCCGCGATCTTCGTGCTGTTCCTCTCGCCCATCGTGGTGCCGTCGATCGTCAGTGCCGTGGCACTTTTCTATCTGTTCGCTCAGCTAGGCCTCGTCGCGACAAACCTTGGTATCGCCATCGGCCACACGGTCGGCGGCATTCCGTTGGCCGTCGTCATCCTGCTGGCAACGCTGCGCAGCTACGATTGGCGGCTCAACCAGGCCGCCGCGACGCTCGGCGCAAATCGGTGGCGAACGCTGATCCGGATCACCGCGCCGCTCATCAGCGGCGGCCTGTTCGCTGCGTTCATCTTTGCATTCCTGCATTCTTTCGAGGAACTCACCGTCGCGCTGTTCATCGGTGGCGGTCTCAAGACAACTCTGCCGCGGCAGATGTGGGACGACATCCAGCTTCAGGTCAGCCCGACGCTTGCCGCGGCATCGGTCGTCGTGCTGGCGATCGTCACCGCCCTGTTCCTGATTGCCGAGTCCATGCGGCCACGAGAGTAGCGGCGCACCTACACGGCGCGCTTCGCCAGCTCGTCGAATGATTTCAGCCGGGCGATCAACGCCGGCATATCGCGCAGTGCGATCATATTCGGCCCATCACACGGCGCGCGATCCGGATCCGGATGCGTCTCGATAAACACGGCCGCCACACCAACCGCCAGGGCAGCCCGCGCCAGCACCGGTGCGAATTCGCGCTGCCCGCCGGATGACGTCCCCTGCCCTCCCGGCTGCTGCACCGAGTGTGTCGCATCGAACACGACCGGATAACCGGTCCGCGCCATGATCGGCAGCGCGCGAAAGTCGTTGACCAGCGTGTTGTAGCCGAAGCTCGCCCCGCGCTCGCACAACAGGATCTTCTCGTTCCCCGTGCTGGCAATCTTCTCCGCGACGTTCGCCATGTCCCACGGCGCGAGGAACTGTCCCTTCTTTACATTGATCGGCTTCCCGGTTTCGCCAGCCGCCAGCAACAAATCGGTTTGCCGACAGAGAAACGCCGGAATCTGCAACACGTCGACGACCTGTGCGGCGATCGCGCACTGTTCCGCAGTGTGGATATCGGTCAACGTGGGCAAGCCGGTGGCCTCACGCACGTCGGCGAGGATGGCCAAGCCGTCGCTCATCCCTATACCGCGCGCGCCCGAGACCGACGTGCGATTGGCCTTGTCGAAGCTTGACTTGTAGATCACCGGCACGCCTGACGCCGCCGACATCTCGCGCAGTGCCGCGGACACTTCCAGCGCATGGGCACGGGATTCGATCTGGCAGGGACCAGCGATCAAGACGAACGGCAGGTGATTGGCGACAACAGTACTGCCTATCTCTATGACCTGGTTCACGGCGTTACCTATGCAGATGCGAGTCCGCTAGCATATGCCGGCAATCGAAGGAAGCCAGCGTGCCCAGCTGGCTGATTCGCAAGTTGGACGCTGCATTGCTTGGGGGAGTGAAGGAGCGTGCAAAGGCGCAACAATACTCGCTTGAGGAACAAGTGCGACAGCTTCTCTGTCTGGTCGTCGTCAGCCAGCCGGCCAGGAGAGGAGCATATCGGCGATCTCGCGTTGCGCCTGTTCCCTGGAATATGGCGTCCTTCTGGACAGTAGCCATTGGCCCCGCATCCGGTTCCCAATTGGCGGCTGCGACCAGCGACGCTGGACGATGCGGGACGCCTCCACATCCTGACCCGCGAGCCACCGGTATATCGTTTCCTGTTCGACGGCACTCCGCCGAGCGAGGCATTCATTGCCAACAGAGTCGCGCAAGCGATTGCTCATCGGACGACGCCGGGATTGGGGATGTGGCTGTTGGAAAACGGCGCTGGACCATGTCTGGGCTGTATCGAGTTGCGTCCTTCTGGCAGCCCGCGACAGGCCGAAATCACCTATCTGCTGCATCCAGCGACATGGGGCCAGGGGCTGGCGACCCGAATGGCCTGGACCATCACTGCACAAGCATTTCAGTTGTCCGACATCGATGCGGTCATCGCGGGGCACGATATCCCGAACCACCAGTCACGCAAGGTGATGCATCGTCTCGGCATGCGTTTCCATCAGGATGTTCAATATCCGTTGGGCGCCGGTGCGGAGTACATCCTGGAGCGCAGCGACCCCGGACCGACGCCACGCCCCGCCCTGATAGCTATCGAATAGTCACACCAGCCGCGCCTGCCGCACAGCCGCCGCCACAAACCCCGCAAACAACGGATGCGGCTCGAACGGCTTCGACTTCAGTTCCGGATGATACTGCACACCCACAAACCACGGATGGTCCGGCAGTTCGATGATCTCCGGCAACACGCCATCCGGCGACATCCCGCAGAACCGCACTCCTGCGTGCTCCAGCGCTTCCTTGTAATGCACGTTCACCTCGTAGCGGTGCCGATGCCTCTCCTCGATCAGCGTCGCATCGCCGTATAACTCGGAAACCAGCGAGCCAGGTGTCAGCACTGCCGGAAACGCACCGAGCCGCATCGTACCTCCCAGGTCGCAGCCTTCCATGCGCCGTTCGATCTCATTGCCGCGCGCCCACTCGGTCAACAGACCCACCACCGGCTCATCACACGGCCCGAACTCGGTGGAGGACGCACAGCGCAAACCGATCAGATTGCGCGCCGCCTCGATCACCGCCATCTGCATGCCGAAGCAGATACCGAAGAACGGCACGGCCTTCTCGCGGGCGAACCGCACGGCCTCGATCTTGCCCGGCGTACCACGCTCGCCGAAGCCGCCGGGCACCAGGATGCCATTCACCCCTTCCAACCGATGCACAGCACCATCGGGCTTTTCGAAGACCTCGCTGTCCACCCACTCCAGGCGGACCTTCACGCGATTGGCAATGCCGCCGTGCACCAGCGCCTCGGCCAGGGACTTATAGCTGTCGAGCAGGTTGGTGTACTTGCCAACGATAGCGATGCGCACTTCGCCTTCCGGGTTGCGGATCGCATCGACGATGCCCTGCCAGCGAGACAAATCAGGTGCACGATCGGACGGCAGACCGAAATGCCGCAGGACCTCACGGTCCATGCCTTCGGCATGATAGCTGCCCGGAACGGCATAAATTGTGTCCACATCCAGCGCCGCGATCACCGCCTCCGGACGCACATTGCAGAACAGCGCAATCTTGCGCCGTTCATTCTCAGGGATCGGCCGATCGCAGCGGCACAGCAACATCTGCGGCTGGATGCCGACGTTCAGCAACTCCTTCACCGAATGCTGCGTCGGCTTCGTCTTCAGCTCTCCGGCGGATGGAATGTACGGCACCAGTGTCAGGTGCACGAACATCGCTCGCTCCGGCCCCAACTCGTTGGCGAGCTGACGAATCGCCTCCAAGAACGGCAGGCTTTCGATGTCGCCAACAGTCCCGCCGATCTCCACCAATACGAAGTCGAAATTACGCGTGTCGTGCAGGACGGTTTCCTTGATCGCGTCGGTGATGTGCGGGATCACCTGAACTGTCGCGCCCAGATAGTCGCCACGGCGCTCCTTGGCGATCACGTCCGAATAGATCCGCCCGGTGGTCGCATTGTCGAAACGCGTAGCGGAAACGCCGGTGAAGCGCTCGTAGTGCCCCAGATCCAAGTCGGTTTCCGCGCCGTCATCGGTCACGAACACCTCGCCGTGTTGATACGGCGACATCGTGCCGGGATCGACATTGAGATACGGATCAAGCTTCCGCAGGCGCACCGAGAATCCACGCGCCTGCAGCAGGGCGCCGAGGGATGCCGAGGCAATGCCTTTGCCGAGGGAAGAGACCACGCCGCCGGTGATGAATACATACCGCGTCATGGAAGGCCGTTATACGAACCCGAATCGGGGCAGGGGAAGCCCTGATATGCGGCATCACGCATGCGTCACATGCGCGCCTTAATCCTTCAAATGTTAATTCGTCGGAACCGTCGGCCCCTTCGGCGCAGGCGGCGGCGCAGGCGTCACTGGGGCTGATGCCGCCGGGGGCGGATTGGCGAGAAGACCACCTCCGACGCCGCCCGTGCCACGGTTCATCAATGCCAGGGTCAGCGATAGCGCCATGAAGATCGTCGCCAGGATGGCCGTCATCCGAGTCAGCAGATTGGCGGTACCGCGGCCGGACATGAACGCGCCCATGCCCTGTGAGGAACCTATGCCCAACCCGCCGCCTTCGCTGCGCTGAATCAGCACAACGCCAATCAGCGCTATCGTGACGAACAGGTGGATGATCAGCAGAACGGCGGTCAAAGTTCAGGCTCCTCTGGGCGGGGGGTTCTATCCCCTTCCCGCGGCCTCGGGCAATTGTCCCCTACCTGGCACTGCACGCTGGTGCGGTTGTCGCTGCGGAAAGCCACTCTTCGCTCGAATGATCCAATATCACGCCTCTGTCATCGCCCGCCTCAGCCCTTTGCCACCCGAGCGATTGCGAGAAAGTCCTCCGCCTTGAGGCTGGCACCGCCGATCAGTCCGCCGCCAACGTTCGGCACCGCCAGCAGCGAGGCGGCATTGGCAGGACGCATGGAGCCACCATACAGGATGCGAATCCCCTGCCCTGCGTCGCCAAACTGGCGCACCAGTTCCTCGCGGATGAAGGCATGCATCGTGGCAACATCCTGCTCAGTCGCAGTACGGCCCGTGCCGATGGCCCAGACCGGCTCGTACGCGACCACGCCAGTGAATGGCTTGGGCAGGCTGCCGGCGATTTGCCAGCCGACCACCTCAGTCTCTTGTCCACCGACGCGATGATCTTCGGTTTCGCCAACGCAGACGATGGGGGACAGCCCCGCCTCGACTGCCGCCAGGACCTTCTCGCGGATCAACTCGTCAGTCTCGCCATGGTTATGCCGGCGCTCGGAATGACCGAGGATCACCCACGATGCGCCCACGTCCCGGAGCATCGGTGCGGAAATATCCCCGGTGTGCGCACCTTGCTTCGCCTGGTGGCAATCCTGCCCCCCAACCACGACCGAGGAACCGGCCACCGCCTCGGCCACCGCCGCCACATGAACCGCCGGCGGACACACCAGGAGTTCGCACGCAAGCCCGGCCGCCCCCGCGGCAACGCCACGCGCCAGCCCCACCGCGTCGGCGGCGAGGCCATGCATCTTCCAGTTCCCGGCGATCATTTGCGGCATAGGCGATGTCCTCCGTGCGTGACGCTCGGCGCCAATTGAGCCGATTGAAGGCGCGCTAGGCAAATGGTCCGCACTGGCACCCACCGGCCGGAGACCTTTGTGGGATCCGGCCTGTCAGACTACGATCCTGACGCCACGCCAACGACACGCCCAACCGATCTGAAGCATGCTGCGCCTCATCACCGACCGCCTGCCAAATGATTTGCGCCGAACCGCCCGTATTCATTGGCGGCGATTGGCAATAAAGTCCTGGGCACTGGCTCGCTGGCATTATCGCTGGCACGGCCACGAACTTCTCGGCCGGCCGTCCGAACCTGTCTGGTATTTCGCCTACGGCTCGAACATGCACCACAGCGCCTTCCGCGAACGGCGGCGCATGAAGCCGACGGAATGGCGCGTCGGCCGGCTCCAGGGCTATCGCCTGCGCTTCAATCTGGAAGGCCGCCCGATCGGCAAGGCTGCACCTGCCAACATCTGCTCTGACGGCAGCTGCGAGGTTTGGGGTGTGCTCTACCGCATCACGCGCCGCGAACTTCTGCGCCTCGACTCGACCGAGGGAGTCCCTGGCCGCAACTATCGCCACATCCTGGTGCCGGTCGAAGACGCCAACGGCAACATGGTGACCGCCGTCACATACATGGCAAAGGGCAGGGAGGCGGACGGCAGACCTTCGCGTCGCTACATCACGCTGCTTCGCGACGGCGCACGCGCTCATGGCCTTCCGGCCGTCTGGCTCGAGTTTCTGGACAGCGTCCAGCACGGCGAGTGACCTAGCGCCCCCGCGGATCCAGCGCGTCGCGCAGCCCGTCACCCACCAGGTTGAACGACAGCACTACCAGGAAGATGGCCAGGCCCGGAAACACGGCGAGCCATGGCGCCTGCTCCAGGAAGCGCTGCGCCGAGTTCAGCATCGATCCCCACGACGGGTCGGGTGGCTGCTGCCCCAGCCCAAGGAACGACAGGCTCGCCTCGGCGATGATCGCGCCCGCAATCGCCAGCGTCCCCTGCACCAGCACCGGCGGCACGATGTTCGGCAGGATATGCCGCACCGCGACCCGCCATCCCGGATTGCCGATGGCCCGAGCCGCCTCGACGTAGTCATTGCTGCTGGCATCCAGCGTCGCCGCCCGCGCCACCCGCATGAACCGCGGCGCGGTCGAGACACCGATGGCGATCATGGCATTGGTCAGGTTCGGGCCAAGGAACGCTGCCAGCGCGATCGCCAGGATCAGGAACGGGCAGGCCAGCATCGCGTCGGTGAGGCGGCTGAGCACAGAGTCGACCCAGCCGCCGGCGAAGCCGGCCAGCAGGCCGGTGGGCACACCGATTGCCCCCGCGATCAGCACGGATACGACGCCAGCCATCAGGCTGGCACGGGCGCCAAAGATGACGCGCGACAGGACGTCACGCCCGTTCTCGTCCGTGCCCATCCAATGTGCCAGCGACGGCGCCTTGCGGATTGCGGTCCAGGACGTGGCGATCGGGTCGTACGGCGCCAGCAGCGGCGCAAAGACCGCTACCGCGACGAACACCACGATGACGACGAGTCCGGCGACCGCGACCGGCCGATGCACAAAGCGGCGCAGCGCCAGCCGCCCCGGGCTTTGCGGCACGACGACGATCGGCAGGCCGGCAGCAGAGACACTCATGTTGCATCCGCGAATAGCGAATGCGGCCCGCGATGTCACGGGACCATCAGAACGCGGCACACACCGATACGACCGTGGCGCCAACAGACTGCTGGTGGAATTCGGCCTTGTAGGCGTCCTCGATTGCCTTGATGGCGGCCATGCTTGCGGCTGTATCAGGGACCGCGACGATCATGACCTTGGTCGGCTCACTGCTGATGCGATGGGTGGCGGGATTCATCCACTGGCCATAGGCGTCGAAGGACGTAAGACCGTCTGGCAGGTTCGGCGTGATCACGCGAGCCGCGAAATCGGCCCATTCTGCGTCGGTGAGAGCGGCACGGCCGGGGATGCTGCGACCAAAGAACAAGTGATACTCGAGCATGGCGGAGTGGCCGGAACGAGAGCAGTCGCCCGCCAGCGACGCGCAGGCGCTGCACGTCGCGCAAAAAGCTGCACCGACCATCATGCGAATGACGCGCCGATAATGGGAGACGGGCACGGATGATGGACGCCTACCTCGGCGTCAGCACCATCACCATTTGCCGGTTCTCCATCCGCGGCATTTGCTCGACTTTGCTCGTCGGATCCATCTCGTTCTTGATCCGCTCGAGCACGCGCACGCCGATTTCCTGGTGCGCCATTTCGCGGCCGCGGAAGCGCAGCGTCACCTTCACCTTGTCGCCTTCCTCGATGAACGATTTCATGGCGCGCAACTTCACCTGGTAATCGTTCTCGTCGATATTCGGGCGGACCTTGATCTCCTTGATCTCGATGACCTTCTGCTTTTTCTTGGCTTCGTTCTTCTTCTTCTGCTGTTCGTATTTATACTTGCCGAAGTCGAGGATCTTCACCACCGGCGGCACGGCGTTCGGGCTGATTTCGAGCAGGTCCATGCCGACCGCCTGGGCGCGCAGCCAAGCGTCGCGGGCGCTCATCACCCCCTGCATCTCGCCATCCTGATCGATCAGCCGCACCTGCGGCGCACGGATCTCGTCATTCACGCGTGGCCCCTCGCGGCTAGGCGGAGCGGGCAATGGTCCTCTTGGTATGGTCTTCTCCTGTCATGATTGCTGGGGTAGTCAGCGGCCAGTCTGGCGGATTGCCGTCGGAAAAGGAAGGGTTTCGCACGGAGATCCGTATCGGCCCCTTCCGGTTTCAATTCCGTAAATCGGGAGGCACAGCCTCTTCCGCAAGCCTTCGCACTGCCTCATCAAGCGGCAGCACCTCCTGCGCCTCGCCGCCCAGCCGGCGCAGCGCCACGGTCCGCTGCTCCGCCTCGCGCCGTCCCACCACCAGCAGCACCGGCACATGCGCCAGGCTGTGCTCACGCACCTTGGCATTGATCTTCTGGTTCGTGGTGTCGGTTTCCACCGTCAGGCCGGCGCGCCGCAGCACCCCGGACACCTCCTCGGCATAGGCATCCGCGTCGGACACGATTGTCGCCACCACTGCCTGCACCGGCGCCAGCCAGAGCGGGAACCGCCCCGCATAGTGCTCGGTCAGAACGCCGAGGAACCGCTCGAAGCTGCCCAGAATCGCCCGATGCAGCATGACCGGCGTCTTCCGTGACCCATCCGCCGCCACGTACTCCGCGTCGAGCCGCCCCGGCAGTTGCATGTCCACCTGGAACGTCCCGCACTGCCATTCGCGTCCGATCGCATCCCTCAGCACGAAATCAAGCTTCGGACCGTAGAATGCGCCATCCCCGGGATTCAGCACCGGCTCCACGCCCGCGGCGACACAGGCCTGCCGCAGCGCCTCCTCCGCCTGGTCCCACGCCTCGTCCGCGCCAATCCGCACCGGTGGCCGGTCAGAGAACTTCACCATGAATTCGGGGAAGCCGAAGTCCCGGTAGATCGACGACAGCAGTCGCACGAACCGGGCACCTTCGCCCGCGATCTGCTCCTCGGTGCAGAAGATATGCGCGTCGTCCTGGGTGAATGCGCGCACGCGCATCAGCCCATGAAGCGCCCCCGACGCCTCATAGCGATGACACGACCCGAATTCCGCCAACCGCAGCGGCAGTTCGCGGTACGACCGGATTCCCTGCCGGAAGATCTGCACATGGCACGGGCAGTTCATCGGCTTGACCGCGAGCGTTTTGTCCTCGTCCTCGATGCGGGCGATGAACATGTTCTCGCGGTAGGCCTCCCAGTGCCCGGACTTCTCCCAGAACGAGCGGTCCAGGAGCTGCGGTGTCTTCACCTCCAGATAGCCGTCCGCCTCCAGGCGCCGCCGCATATACGCCTCGGCGGTGCGGTACAGCTTCCAGCCCTTTGGATGCCAGAACACGCTGCCAGCCGCCTCTTCCTGGAAATGGAACAGGTCCATCTCCTTGCCAATGCGGCGATGGTCCCGGCGCTCCGCCTCCTCGAGCATGTGGAGGTACGCATCGAGCTCCTTCTGGTCACGCCAGGCAGTGCCGTAGATTCGGCTCAGCATGGCGTTGCGATGATCGCCACGCCAATACGCGCCCGCGACCTTCATAAGCTTGAACGCGCCGCCGACATCGGCTGTCGATCGCATGTGCGGACCACGGCACAGATCGACCCAGTTGCCCTGCCGATACAGCGAGATGGTCTCGCCGCGAGGCAGATCCTCGATGATCTCCGCCTTGTACTTTTCCCCCTTGTCCTTGAAGAACTGGATCGCCTCGTCACGTTCCATCACGCTGCGCACGAATTTTTCGCCGCGCCCCACGATCTCGCGCATTTTCGCTTCGATCGGCGGGAAGTCCTCCGGGGTGAACGGCTCATTGCGCGCGAAGTCATAATAGAACCCGTCGGCGATCGCTGGGCCAATCGTGACCTGGGTTCCCGGATAGAGCTCCTGCACCGCCTCGGCGAGCACATGCGCGGCGTCATGGCGGATCAGTTCCAGCGCATCCGGATCGCGCCGGGTCACGAACACCACCTCGGCGTCCGCCGCGATCTCCGTGCCCAGATCAACCAGCTTGCCGTCCAGCTTCATCGCGATGGCGGCACGGGCGAGGCCAGGACCGATGCTTTCGGCCACCGTCGTGCCCGTCACCGGCCCGTCGAAGCGGCGCACGGATTTGTCGGGCAGTGTGATGGCAGGCATCGGTTTCGGGTCCTTCCTTCCGTTGCAGGAGCGCTGTCTATGGCGTCGCCTCTCCAGTGGTGCAAGTGGCGCGCTCCCGTTCGTCCTGGGGACAGCGATCGCGACGCCGATGATAGGAGCTACCCCATCACCTCACGGTAAACGCTCAACGTCGCTGCCTGCATCCTCGACACGGTATAGTCCCGTAACACCGAGACACGCGCCTGAGCCCCCACCGCATTCAGCGTCTCCGCCGGCAGCGCCAGCACCGCATCGATTGCCTCCGCCAGGATCGCGGCATCCCCCGCCGGCACTCGCCAACCGGTAACCCCATGCTCCACTGTCTCTGCCGGCCCCCCTAAGTCGGCGGCGATCACGGGCCGCCCTAGAGCCTGCGCCTCCACCACCACCCGCCCGAACGCTTCAGCCTGGGTGGATGCATGCACCACGATGTCGGCCGCCATCAGGGCCGCCGGCATATCATCACACTCGCCCGCCAGCCTTAGCCGATCCGCGATGCCCAGCGTCTCCGCCCGAGCCACCAGCCGTGCCGTATACCGGACACGCCCCTGTTCAGCCCCCACCAGCACGCAGCACACATCTCGCCGCCCCATCCGGGCGATCGCCTCCAGCAGCACGCCGTGACCCTTCCACTCCGTCAGCCGCCCGGGCAGCACCAAGACAGGCACGTGTTCCGGCACCCGCCAGGCGCGCAGCAGCCGCATCACCCGATCGCCCGACACCGCCTTCGGATCGAACACCTTCGGATTCACGCCCCGCGGGATCAGCCGTATCCGGTCCGGATCAACGCCATGCCGCTCTTCAACTAGCCGGGCGACGAACCGGCTCGCGACAATCACCCGCTCGCCCTTCGCCATCACCGAATTATAGCGGCGCTTGAGCGGCAGGTTCTCAGTGTAGGTGCCGTGCCACGTTGTTACGAAATGCGCGTCGGCACGGCGGCACGCCAGCCAGGCCGACCACGCCGGTGCACGCGAGCGCGCATGCACGATATCCACCCGCTCCCCACGAATGATCGTCGCGAGCAGCCCGCCATTCCGCCAAACCGCGAACGGATCCTTGCGCATCAGCGGCAGCGTGATGTGCCGCCCGCCGGCTCGCTCGATCGCAGTCACCAGCCGACCGCCCGCGCTTGCCACCAATGCAGTCCCGCCGGCGTCGGCAATGGCCTGGGTGATCTCGATGGTTCCGCGTTCGACGCCGCCCGTTACCAGCGATGGCAGCACCTGCAACACGGTCAAATTGCGCACGTCGGGCGCCGCCGCTAGGTTCGCGCCGGGTTCCTCGACCGCCAGGGAAGCCGCCATGGGAATGCCCACTAAACGACGCCCATTCGCGCCGCAAGCCAGCGCCTCGCGATAATGCAGGCCGAAGGCAGACTGGATCGCGGCGACGGCATCGAACTCGCCTGGTCGTTGCAACGTGGCCACGCTCCGACCGTCGTCTTCCTGCCCGGCTTCCGCAGCGACATGGCCGGAGACAAGGCAACCGCCATCGCCGCATTCTGCGCGGATCGCGGCCAGGCATGCCTGCGGTTCGATTATTCCGGCCACGGCGCCAGCGGCGGCCGCTTCGAGGAAGGGTCGATCGGCCAGTGGTCCCGTGACGCGCTGATGGCCATCGACTCTCTCAGCGAAGGCCCGCTCATCCTGGTCGGATCATCGATGGGTGGCTGGATCGCCCTGCTCACCACCTTGGCACGCAGGGAGCGCATCACCGCCCTGATCGGGATCGCGGCCGCTCCCGACTTCACGGAGGCACTGATGTGGCAGGCGCTGCTTCCGGTGCAACGCGACGCGCTGATGCGAGATGGCATCCTGCATGTCCCCAGCCAGTACGGCGAACCCACTCCGATTACCCGCGCGCTGATCGAGGACGGCCGCAACCACCTGCTGATGGACCGCCCCATCGCCATCGACTGCGCGGTGCGGCTCCTGCACGGCCAGCAGGATCCGGATGTGCCGTGGGAAACCGCCCTGCGCATTGCCGAACGTGTCACCAGTCAGGATGTGCAGGTCATCCTGGTGAAGGACGGCGACCACCGCCTGTCGCGCCCGCAGGACCTGACATTGCTTCGTCAGACGCTCGCCGCGGTGCTCGACCGCGACTGATCAGAAATCGAGATCCGCGTAGTGCGCCGGCGCCGCCATCCCGGGCACTCGATCGCTCAGCACTCCCCGAAAGCTGGGCCGCGATTTCATCCGTGCATACCAGTCCTTCGCCGGCGCCGATATTGTCCAGTCCACGTC
>Ga0310811_10008603_pt1 | contig 13135 bp, 12 predicted proteins | sample YCmetagenome_FD_207642 | JGI IMG/M metagenome (GOLD analysis project Ga0310811, IMG submission 207642) | Soil microbial communities from experimental microcosm in Duke University, North Carolina, United States - YC | ecosystem: Engineered > Artificial ecosystem > Soil microcosm > Unclassified ...
CTTCATGCAGGAGGGACGCGAGCGTCGCCGCTGTGTCGCGATAGAAGCGCGAGATCTTTTCCTGATAATCGGGATGCTCGGCCGGGACTTCGTCGGTGACGGGATACTCGCAGCGCAGTTCGGCGCGTCCGGCCGACAGCAACGGCGCCACGATGCGGCGCGCATTGCCTTCCAGCCCGCGCTTGGCGAAGAACGCCAGGACATCGACCGCACGCACGAGCCCTGCCGCCCGCAGCGTGAGATAGCGCACGTCGCCCGGTCCGACACCGATGCCGTAGAGCGTGCCGCCCTGCGCCGTACCCGCCAGACTGTCGAGGCTGGTCATTCGACCTCGCTCGCGAGCGCATTGACGGCGGCGGCGGCCATGGCGCTGCCGCCCCTGCGCCCCTTCACGATCAGGAATGGCACGCGGCCATCGTTCGCCAGCGCCTCTTTCGATTCTTTCGCCCCGACGAAGCCCACTGGCAGGCCGATAACGGCGGCCGGCGGCGCTACGCCTTCATCGAGCAGCTCGAGCAGGCGGAACAGCGCCGTGGGCGCATTGCCGATCGCCACGACGGCACCGCCGAGCTGGTCGCGCCACAGATCTATCGCCGCCGCGCTGCGCGTATTGCCGATCTTGTGGGCAAGCTCCGACACACGCGCATCATCCAGCGTGCAGACCACCTCGTTGCCGGCAGGCAGCCGCGCCCGCGTGATGCCGTTGGCGACCATCTTCGAATCGCAGAGGATTGGTGCGCCGCCGATCAGAGCCCAACGCGCGTTGTCGGCGAAGGCCGGCGACATGATGATCTCACGCGCGACCTCTACCATGCCGCAGGCGTGGATGAGGCGCACCGCGACCCGCTCCTCCGCCGGCGAGAAGCGCACGAGATCTGCTTCGGCGCGAATGATGGCGAACGAGCGGCGATAGATCTCGGCGCCATCGCGGATGTAGGCACGATCAGCCACGCAGCACCCTCGCAAGATCGTCGGGATCGATCGTTTGCTGCGGAAGGTCGCGCGCGGTGCCATTGCGCACGACCCCATAGCGGCCGTCGCTTCCGACCAGCACCAGATCCGCCGGCGCCGAACGTGCGCATCCCTTGGCGCAACCCGACACGTGGATGCCGCCGGCAAAGCCTGTCATCGCAATACGCTTGGCATCACGACGCGTATCCACACTGGCGGACCGACAAGCAGGCTTTCCGGAGCAGGCGTCGATGCGCAGCAACGGATCGTTATCGTCGACGATCAGCCCGAGTCCACGCGCACCTTCTATCGGCGCATCAATGTAAAGAGCACGCCAGGGCGAGAGACGTAGCTCCGATGCACCGCCTTTCGCCGCAAATGCCGCGAGGCCCCTCAGCTGGCGCGCTTCGAGCCGACCGAAAGGAGCGGCAACGCCGAATGCCCCAGCCACAATGCCCAGCCTGCGCCGGCCAGGAGCAGGAGCAATCTCCATTGTCGCGAGCGCCGGCAACTCTCGGCCTGCAAGATGGGCTCGTGCTGCTTCGAGTGCGAGAGGGACGGCTTCGCTGCGAGGCGCAACGCCGAGCCATCGCCCATCGACGCGCAACGCAACGCCTTCCGGCAGAAGGCACAAAGCGATCTCCGCCCGTTCGCCGACGATCGACAATGGACCGGGAGCATCGACCAGCCAGCCGAACTTGGCAGGTAGAGCCGCGGCAAGCCGGCGATCGGCGAGCAGCCCGTCCGTCAGCGAGAACGCCAGGTCGCGTGCATCTGGGCCAGCCAGCGGTCCGACCATGATGTTGCGGACCGCTTCGGTCTCGGGATCTCGATCGAGCAGGCCGAGACGATCGAGCATTCGATGCAATTCGGCGATCGACGAATCACGGAGGCCGCGGATCTGTAGATTGGCCCGGCGGGTCAGATCGATGTGACTGTTGCCCAGCCGCTCGGCGACGTCAGCGAGTCCATCTGCCTGTTCCAGTGACAATGCGCTGCCCCGCGGCTTCACACGCACCAGCAGCCCGTCACCGCTTTCCATCGGTCGCAGCGCGCCGGGGCACCAGCCTTTGACTTCTATGGCAGCGACGAGGCTCACGAGCCGCTCCCCAACGCGCGCTTGAGTTCTTCCTCGATCGAATTGCGCCGGGTCACCCAGAGACCGCGCGACAGCGCATCCTTCAGGCGATTCGCGATGGCGGCGACGGCCTCGGGATTCCTGTCGAGCATGGCCGAGAGAATGGCTTCATCGGCGATCAGGGCCATATGCGTCGCATCGAACAGATGAGCCGGCACCGCCTGCGCCGTCGCGGCGAAGGCATAGAGCGCATCGACGCCCTGGGCGATCTCGGCGACGCCACGATGGCCGTGCGCCAGCATGCCCGCGATCCAGCGCGGGTTGATGAGCCGGCCGCGCACCACACGTGCGATCTCCTCGGAAAGCCGACGCGCCTTCGGCGTCTCGGGTTGGCTGGTGTCGAGGTGATAGAGCTCTGGTTCGTTGCCCAATAGCGCCGCGGCAGCAGCAAAGCCGCCGGCGAAGTCGGCCACGCCATCGCCATCGAGGACATCGCGCTCGCGATCGTCCTGCGGATGGACCAGCAGATTGGCGGCAGATACGCGACCGCGGAATTCGTCACCGGCATCACGCATCGATTCGGTGGCGCCGTAGGCATGGGTCACTGCAGAGAGATAGGCGGCCCCCAGTTCCCCGCGTGTTTGCCAGGTACCGTCGAGCGCCAGATCGCCGGCCTGCGCGCCGTAACTGCCAGGCGCCGCACCGAACACGCGGGCAAGATCCCTCCCGTTGCGTCGGGCATCGGCCAGCGGATTGTCTGATGCGTCCTCATCCAGCGTGGCAACGCGTTGCACCGCCATGTCGAAGAGCGCGATCTGCGTCTCGAAGATGTCGCGGAACAGGCCCGAGATGCGTAGCGTAACGTCGATACGCGGCCGGTCGAGCATGGCGAGCGGCAGCACTTCGATACCGATCACGCGGCTCGAGCTCTTGTCCCACGTCGGCCGCGCGCCGAGATAGGCCAACGCCTGAGCGAGATCGTCGCCGCCGGTGCGCAGCGACGCCGAGGCCCAGAGATCGATCATCAGGGAATGCGGATAGTCGCCGTGGTCCTGCAGGTAGCGGCGCACGACCTCGTAGGCGGCGCGCACGCCAATTGCGGCCGCGGTGCGCGTCGGGATGGCGCGGGGGTCGATCGAGGTGAGGTTGCGTCCGGTCGGCAGCACATCGGCGCGGCCGCGGGTCGGAGCGCCGGCGGGTCCTGGCGCGACGCGACGGCCGCCGAGCGCGGCCAACAGGCTGCGCCGTTCCGAGTCAGCACACGCCCGCAACGCAGCCTCCGGCACCTTGATCGCCTCGGCCAACGCGGCCGCAGCTTCCGCATCGGGTGCGCGGCCGAAGACATGCAGGCCGTCGCGGATGCTGAGTTCCTTGATGTCGCAGAGCTGCGCATCGAGCTTGGCGATGGCCGCGCGCGCCGGCTCGCCGCGCACCAGGCCGCAATCGGCGGCGAGTCCGTTGCTCCAGGCGCGCTCGACGATCTCGTCCTCGAGGTGGCTGAGGCGCCGGCGATCGAGACCGTCGGCCGCGGCATACTCCTCGATGATGCCTTCCATCTCGGCGAGCGCACCATGAAGGCCCGCGGGCCCGAGCGGCGGCGTCAGATGACCGATCGTGACGGCAGCGAGCCTTCGCTTGGCCTGCACCGCCTCGCCCGGGTTGTTCACGATGAAGGGATAGATCACCGGCAGCGGACCGAGCACGGCCTCGGGCCAGCATTCGGCCGACAGCGCCAGCGCCTTGCCTGGCAGCCATTCGAGCGTGCCGTGCGTGCCGAGATGGATGAGCGCGTCGATCTTCTCGACCTCGCGCAGCCAGGCATAAAGCGCGACGTAGGCATGTGTCGGCGGACAGGTGGTGTCGTGATAGCCCGATTTGCGATCGCCTGTACTGCCGCGATCCGGTTGCAGCAGGACCAGTACCTTGCCACAGCGCAGGACTGGCAACCGGAAATCACCAGCCGGTTCGCCCCAGGTGTCCGCGAGCTCGCGTCGGAGACTTACCGGCAGGGTCGCAAGCCATGCTTTGTAGAAGTCGAGCGGGATGTCGATGTGCTCGGAGGGATCACGCAAGAAGGCGCCGACACCATTAAACGGAACGCATGTTCCGTAATTTTCCTGCTGCAGCAGGTGCAGGATCTCGTCGGCACTCGCGGCGGTGTCGAGGCCGACGGCGTAGCCGGTGCGGCCGCCGCGGGCGGGATAGTCCGACAGGACCAATGCCAACTTACGGTTGTGGCACGGTGTCAGATGCAATCTGGACCAGGCAGCGGCGAGCCGCGCCACGTAGTCGATGCGGTCGGGATCGGGCGTATGCCGGACCGCCGCGAATTCGAGGCGCGGATCCGTCGGCGTCTCTGATTTGAAGGAGATCGCGCGCGTCAGCAGCCGGCCGTCGAGCTCCGGCAGCACGACATTCATGGCAAGATCGGCCGGCGACAGCCCACGCCCCGACTCGCACCAGGCGTCCTGGCTGCTGCCCGACAGCACGACCTGCAGCACGGGCACATCGGCGGCATCGAGGACCGTCGTATCGTCGTCGCGCAACGCTGAGAAGGCTGTCGTGTTGAGGATGATCGCCGGCCGCCGCGTTTCGATTAGCCGCGCAAGCTCTGAATCGATCGCGCGGTCCTTGAGGCTGCCCACGGCGACAGCGAGGGGCGCCAGACCCTGGCGATCGAGCGCCTCCATGAGCGCGGTGATCGGCGCGGTGTCGCCCGCGAGCAGGTTCGCGCGATAGAGGACGATCAGCGCCGTCGGGCGATCATCGGCTTTCTCACCAAGGATGGTGATCGGCCCGACCGGCACGGGCGGCGACCAGGACGTGTCGCGGCCGAGGAGAGACCCGATACAGCGCAAGGCCTGCCGCAGATTGTCGGGACCGCCTTCGCGGAAGAAGCGGTCGAGCAGCGCAAGTCTGTCGGCGGGCAACGTCGACATCGAGGTGAGCCGCGGATCGGCCCGGTCGTCGCCAGGCAACGCTGCGAACAGGAGACCATGATCGCGCGCGGCATCGGCGATGCGTTCCAGCCCGTAGCGCCAATAGTCGAGGCCGCCCAGGCAACGCACGATCACGGCGCGCGCCCTGGCGATCACCTGTTCGACATAGAGATCGACCGACATCGGATGCCTGAGCCGCTTGAGGCTCGCGAGCCGGAGCGTGGGCAGCACTTCCGGCTCCTGCTGCCAGGCGGAGGCCAGCGCGGAAAGATCGCTGTCGGAAAAGGAGAGCACGACCACGTCAGCTGGCGACTGGCCAAGATCGATCGCGACGTTGGTCTCGTCCAGGGTAGCCAGCTGTGTCGCCAGGACGTGCATGCCCTCTTCCCGTCAGCCCGCGATCAGCGCTTCTATCGCCGCTCGGTCGAGGCCCTTTTCGCCAATCACCACCAGTCGCCCCTGGCGCGCGCCACTCGGCCAGCGCCGGTCGAACTGATGTTGTAGCCGCGCGCCCACCCCCTGCACCAGAAGCCGCATCGGCTTGCCGGCAATATCGACAAAACCTTTTAGCCGCAGGATGTCGTGAGCTGTTGCCGCCCTCTGCAGGCGCTCGATCAGGACCTGAGGCGTGTCGAATGCCGGCAGATCGACAATGAACGTGTCGAAATCGTCGTGATCATGCTCGCCCTCGGCATCGTGATGCGAGGGCCGCTGGGCGAGATCGCCTTCGGCCTCGGCGCCAAGCCCCAACAGCACCGCAACAGGCACCTGGCCATTCTCGGCCTCCACGATCTTCACCGCGCGCGGCAAGGTCTTGCCGATCTCGCCCACGACGGCCCGACGCTGGTCCGCCGAGATCAGGTCGGCCTTGTTCAGGATCACGAGGTCGGCACAAAGAAGCTGGTCCTCGAACACCTCCTCGAGTGGATTGTCGTGGTCGAGCGCTTCGTCATTGGCACGCTGCTGGGCGATCGCTTCGGGATTGTCGGCGAAGCGGCCGGCCGCGACGGCGGCACCGTCGACCACGGTCACCACGCCGTCGACCGTCACGCGCGAAGCGATCTCCGGCCAGTTGAAGGCCTTCACCAAGGGCTTGGGCAGCGCCAGGCCAGAGGTCTCGATCACGATATGCTCGGGCGGCGAGGGCCGCTCCAGCAACCCTTTCAGCGCCGGTACGAAATCATCGGCAACCGTGCAGCAGAGGCAGCCATTGGCGAGCTCGACGATCGCATCCTCAGGGCAGCTCTCGACACCGCAGCTCTTCAGGATCTCGCCGTCGATGCCGACGTCGCCGAACTCGTTGACGATCACCGCCAGCCGCCGGCCCTGGGCGTTTTCCAGCACATGGCGCACCAGCGTAGTCTTCCCCGCGCCGAGAAAGCCCGTGACGATGGTGCAGGGCACTTTGGCAAACGATGTCATGGCTCTACAGGCTCCAGATTGGAAGGACGAGGTGGAACGCGGGCAACCACGCCCTTGCGGAAGGACGACGGCCGTTCCCGCCAGGCGACGATGCCGTTCTCCGATGCGGCGAAGCTTTTGACCGTGGCGACGATCTCATCGAGATGCGATTCAGGTTCGAGATCGCCAATCAGGTATGTCCACTTGTTCTCGGCAGAGAGCGCCAGCGTGCAGGGACGGGTGCAGACGGCGAGGCAATCCACTTCCGCGATCGAGACGTCCGACCCATGGAACTTCTGCCGCAGCACCGAGGCGAGGCCGGCACCCGGGCGGTCGAAGGCCTCGTCGCCACCGTCGACGGGGCGGCGGCACGAAACGCAGATGAATACGGTGACAGCAGATTTGTTCATGTCGGTGGCGTCGCGCCCTGCAATGAAATTCAAGTTGCCGGCCTGCGTGCCAGCCTCGGCCACAGAAGGCCGATCGCGATGCCGACAAGCACCCAGAGGGACGCCTGGACGACCAGCGAGAGCGCGGTGAATTGCGCGGCGAGCTCGGCCGGCACCCGGCTCTCGAGCTCGTGCGGTTGCGGCGCACCGATCACGTGTGGGGCGAGCAGCACCGCAAACGCCAGCGCGCGCAGGGCGACCTTCTCCACCTTGAAGAACATCCAGATGGCAATCGCCGTGGCGCATCCCGTAGCGGCCCACCAGATCTGCCGCGCGACAAGGTCTGCGGCGGCGCTTCCGGGCAATTCGGGCGCGAGACCGGCAGCCGGCGCGAGACCGAACGCGACAAAGCCAGCGATCGCCCAGGCGAGGGCGCGGCGGTCGTCGATCTCTTCCCCGGTCCCGACCATCGCCGCGAGCATCACCAGCGCCATGCCGACAGCGGTCACGATGGTCGCAAGCGATGTGTAGAACAGGCGCGGAAGCCCGTCGGCCGGCTTCCAGCCTTCGTCGTGCCCATCATGCTCATGCGTGCCGGGCTCATGCGTGCCGTGGTCGTGAGCCTTCTGCGCCGTAGCAGCAGGTTGATCTGCCGCCTTGGTCTCGAAAACTTCCGCCGCGACGATCAGCGGCGTCGTCGTCACCTGCTGAAGAACGGCAACCAGCAGGCCGGCCACAAGCCCGGCCAGCAGGCCGACCGACAAAATCCTCGCCAGCATTTCCGCAGCCTTAGTGGCAGGGAAAGCTCAGGCTGTGCCGCGTATCGTGGGCTGCGTTGTGAAGCAGCTGGGGCTGGGCGAATCCGGTGAGGAACACAAGTGACAGCCCCAGCAGCGCAGCAATGAAGGCCGCTCTTAGGGTTTCCTGTCGCTCTGTCGATCCGCTTACCGGTACGGACGTGCTAGCCATGTCATCCTCCTCGATCGCCCCTCCGGCGATCCGAATGCAGAAAGCGACGGCAGGTATCCTGGCTTTCGGATCTTCGCCGCGGGCCACCTTCCCGGTTTCCCAGTGGTATGCCGGCCGTTGGCTAGCCGATGACAGTTGCGGGGGCAGCCGCGGATTGAGGCACTGATGCCCTTCACCACGTTCCCTTTTGATCCCCGAAGGGAACCGTCGTCCGTTTGATAAGGGCCGGCCGGCTTGATGACAAGGGCTTTGCCGTCCATTTTGACTGCATGACTGACGCAAACGACGACGAGGCACGACACAAGGCCAAGATGGCGCACCGCAAGGCCGTCCAGGACGCCGAAGTTGCGGGCAAGAAGATCGAGAAAGGCCTGCTGATCGTCCATACCGGCAAGGGCAAGGGCAAATCGACCGCGGCCTTCGGCCTGATGCTGCGGGCGCTAGGCCGCGGCTTGCGCTGCGGTGTGGTGCAGTTCGGCAAGGGCATGTGGCAATCGGGCGAGCGAGCGGCCATCGAGCGCTTTGGCGACCAGGTCGAATGGCACACGCTGGGCGAGGGCTTTACCTGGGAGACGCAAGATCGGGCGCGCGACGTCGAGGCGGCGAAGCGGGCGTGGGCGGCGGCACAGAAGCTGATGGCCGATCCGTCGATCCGGCTGATCGTCCTCGACGAGCTCAACATCACTTTGCGCTACGACCATCTGGACGTGAACGAGATCGTCGCGGCACTGCAGGCACGGCGCTCCGACCAGCACATCGTCGTCACCGGCCGAAACGCCAAGGCCGAGATGATCGAAGCGGCCGATCTCGTGACGGAGATGGCGCCGGTGAAGCATCACTTTGCCGCGGGCGTTAAGGCGCAGGAAGGCATCGAGTTCTGATGCCAGTTCTGATGCCAGCACGCGCCCTCATGATCCAGGGCACGGGCTCGGATGTCGGCAAGTCGTTGATCGTGGCCGGACTCGCGCGCGCCTTCACACGTCGCGGGCTCAACGTGCGGCCGTTCAAGCCGCAGAACATGTCGAACAATGCCGCCGTGACCAACGACGGCGGCGAGATCGGGCGTGCCCAGGCGCTGCAGGCCCGCGCCGCGCGCGTAGCACCCACGGTCCACATGAACCCGGTCCTGCTGAAGCCCCAGAGCGAAACAGGCGCGCAAGTCGTCGTGCAGGGCAAGGTCGTGGGCAACGCCAAGGCGCGCGAGTACCAGGCGATGAAGCCGAAACTGCTGGGCGCGGTCCTCGACAGCTTCCGCAAGCTCATTGCAGAAGCCGATCTCGTCCTGGTGGAAGGTGCCGGCTCGGCATCGGAAGTGAACCTGCGCCAGAGCGACATCGCCAACATGGGCTTTGCCCGCGCGGCTGATGTGCCGGTCGTGCTGCTGGGCGACATCGACCGCGGTGGCGTGATCGCGAGCCTGGTCGGCACGAAGACGGTGATCGATCCCAGCGATGCGGCGACGATCGTGGGTTTCATCGTCAATCGCTTTCGCGGCGATCCCTCGTTGTTCGAGGACGGCCTGAAGATGATCGCGGAGAGGACCGGCTGGCTGGCGCTGGGCCTCGTGCCTTATTTCGACTCAGCGCGCCGCTTGCCGGCCGAGGATGCCCTCGGCTTGCCGACCACGCCGCGCGGCGAAGGCGTGAAGATTGCGGTCCTCGCCTATCCGAGGATCGCGAATTTCGACGACTTCGATCCGCTGCGGCTCGAGCGCTCGGTGAACCTCGTATTCGTGCGGCCGGGCGACGCCGTTCCTGGCGACGCGGCGCTGGTGATCCTGCCGGGATCCAAAGCGACGATCGCCGATCTCGCCGCCCTGAGACAGGCTGGCTGGGATATCGATCTCCAGGCGCATGTCAGGCGCGGCGGTCACGTGCTGGGCATCTGTGGTGGTTACCAGATGCTGGGCCGAAGCGTCGCCGATCCCAAGGGCATCGAAGGCCCGCCCGCGACCGTCGAAGGGCTTGGCCTCTTGCCCGTCGACACCGTGCTCGAAGGCGACAAGAAGCTGGTCGAGATCTCCGGCGAAACGGTCACCGGAAGCGTGCCCTTCAAGGGCTACGAGATGCATGTCGGCCGCACCACCGGCGCCATCCGGCCGCTGCTGCGTCTCGGCAATGAGCACGATCAAGGTGCGGCCAGTGCCGACGGCCGCATTGCCGGTTGCTACGTCCACGGCCTGCTCACCGACGACCGGCAGCGGCGACACTGGCTGGAGCGCATCGGCGGGACGGCCTCGGCCTTCGATTACGAGGCCGACGTCGATGCAACGCTCGATCTGCTGGCCGACCACATCGAGGCGCATGTCGATTGCGACCGCCTGCTCGCGCTGGCGCGCAAACCCAGGATCACGGCAGCAGGATGAGACCCAGCAGCACGACCAGCACGGCCATCTGCAGGCCGCAAGCCGTTCGATAGAGTGAGAGCGCGGTCCGGATGTCTCGAACCGTCGCGATCACGCGGCCATCGCCCATCCAGGGAGCATCGACCAGCTCGCCGTCATAGCTGCGCGGCCCCATCAACTTGACGCCGAGAGCGCCCGCCATCGCCGCTTCCGGCCAGCCGGCATTGGGCGAGTCGTGGTGGCGTGCATCGCGCCATGCCGTCGCGAGCGCCCGCCGCGCCGACAGGCCCGGGCGAAACAGCGCGGCCAACACCAACCAGAGCGCGGCGAGGCGCGAGGCCGGAAGGTTCACGAGATCGTCCATGCGCGCGGCGGCCCAGCCGAAGTAGAGATAACGGCTCGTCTTGTGGCCGATCATGCTGTCGGCGGTGTTGATCGCCTTGTAGGCCAGCGCGCCCGGTAAGCCGGCCACCGCCATCCAGAAAAGCGGCGCCACGACGCCATCGGAAAAGCTCTCGGCCAGACTTTCGATGGCGGCGCGGCTCACACCTGCCTCGTCGAGGTTCTTGGTGTCACGGCCGACGATCATCGCCACCGCGTCGCGACCGGCCTCGAGCCCTCTCGCTTCGAGCGCGTCGGCGACCGCGACCACGTGTGAGGCGAGACTGCGATGGGCCAGCAGCGCGCTCGCGAGCAGGGCCACGACAACCAGCGCCACGATCGCGGGCAACAGGAGATGCAGGATGCGCCACAGCAGAAGTCCTGCCAGCAGGCTGACCGCCACCAGCAGCAGGAGCAGCACGGCGCCCTGCAGGCGCTGCTCCAGCTCGGAGTCCTCGGGCGAATTCCACCTCCGGTCACCCCATGATATGACGCGCGCGATCCAGGTCACGGGATGGCCGATCGCGCGGAACAGACGGTCGGGATAGCCGACCACCGCCTCGATCACCGCGGCAAGAAGGGCGAGACCGACGAACATGACCTTGTGCCTATCATGGCGACTGCGACAGTGAAAACTGCAACGGCGAAACAGTGCGAACCGGTTCTGCACGGCGGCGACCTCGGCGCCGTGCGTCGTCGCTTCCCCCAGGCGCCCGAACCGTGGCTGGACCTGTCGACTGGAATCAATCCTGTCGCCTATCCACTGGGAGCGATCGCGGCTGAAGCCTGGTCACGCCTGCCCGGCCGAGCCGACGAAGAAGCCCTTCGCGCCGTGGCGGCAGAACGATTCGGCGTGCGCGATCGGGCGATGATCGTCGCCGCGCCAGGCACGCAGGCGCTGATCCAGCTCCTGCCGCGACTGATGGCGAAAGCACGGGTCGCCGTCGTCGGCCCGACCTATGAGGAGCACGAAGTCTCCTGGCGGCGGCAGGGACATGACGTGACAGTCGTGGAGGAGTTCGCCCGAACCGATGGCTGCGACGTCGCCGTGGTCGTCAATCCCGACAATCCGACCGGCCGACTATTGTCCGCGACCGAACTTCGGACACGCCAGGCCATGCTCGTTGTCGATGAAGCCTTCATCGATTTCTTGCCGACCACGGCAAGCCTTGCCGGCGATCTGCCGTCCAACGCCATCGTACTGCGCTCCTTCGGCAAGACCTATGGGCTCGCGGGCCTGCGGCTGGGCTTCGCCGTCGCCCAGCCCGACCTTGCCGCGCGGTTGCGCGAGGAGCTGGGACCCTGGGCTATCTCGGGGCCGGCATTGGCGATCGGCACGGCGGCACTCGCCGACACGGCCTGGCTTCAATCGACCGCTGCTCGATTAAAGGACGATAGCGAGCGGCTCGATGCCCTGCTCACGAAGGCGGGCTTCGCATTGCTGGGCGGCACGCCGCTCTTTCGCCTGGCGCAGCACGAGGAGGCAGCGAAGGTGGTCGAGCGATTGGGCCGGCAGGGCATCCATGTCCGCGCGTTCCCGCATCAGCCGTGCTGGCTGCGCTTCGGCCTGCCGGGAAGCGATACAGCATTTCGTCGCCTCGCCATTGCACTTGGCATTTGACGCGCGCGAGCGCTCAATGCGGTTGGAGGAAATGATGGCGCTTCGACAGGAAAGGCTTGGCGGCCACATGGCGGCAGCCGTCACCGGAATCGATCTCAACAACCTTCTCGATGAACCGACCCAGGCGGCGTTGATCGACGCGCTGCACGCGAACCTGGTGCTTTGCATTCGCGGCCAAAACCTCGCACCTGTGCCGTTCCGCAACGCCATGGCGCGTTTCGGCACGCCCATGCTGCGCAAGCAGCTCGCACATACGGCGGAGTGCGCCGAGGTCAACATCATCTCGAGCGAGGACCGCGACGAGCTGGGCGACGGCAAGAAGCTGGTGAATGGCGCGAGCTGGCACACCGACGACAGCTTCATGCGTGCGCCCTGCTCGCTCACGATGCTTTATGGCGTGATCGTTCCCTCCCGCGGAGGCGACACGCAGTTCATCAACATGTATGCCGCCTACGACGACCTGCCGGCCGAGACCAAGGCGCGTATCGACGGGCTCAAGGTGGTGCACAAGTACGAATCAAGCCGCAAGACGAACCGGGTCGCCAAGCGCCCCGAGACGGAAATGGCCGCGATGCCGGAAGCCACCCATCCGATGGTGCGCACGCATCCCGAAACGGGACGCAAGGCGCTCTATCTCAACGCCAACCGGATGGAACAGGTCGTGGGCCTCGCGCGCGCGGAAAGCGACGACCTGCTCGACGCGTTAATCGCTCATGCGATCCAGCCCAAATACCAGTACCGCCATGTCTGGCGGCAAGGCGACATCGTGATCTGGGACAATCGCTGCACGATGCACAAGGCCAACGCCGACTATCCCGAGGGCGAGCGCCGGCTGATGCACCGCGTGATCGTCGCCGGCACGGAGCCGTTCTGATCGCTGGGGGCGCGCCACTCCAGTGGCGCGATCTTCTCTTTCATCAACAAGGACGCGCGACTGGAGTCGCGCGCTCCCAGCACTACCCCTGCAGGAGCACGGTGTGCTCGGGCGAGAAGGAAAGCGTGACGGACGCGCCCTCCTCCAGAAGATTGGTCGGCGGGCGCCGCACGATCAGCGGACCGACG
>Ga0310811_10008604_pt1 | contig 13131 bp, 11 predicted proteins | sample YCmetagenome_FD_207642 | JGI IMG/M metagenome (GOLD analysis project Ga0310811, IMG submission 207642) | Soil microbial communities from experimental microcosm in Duke University, North Carolina, United States - YC | ecosystem: Engineered > Artificial ecosystem > Soil microcosm > Unclassified ...
CCATCAACAATCTCATCGTTCGCTAGCACTGTACCAAGATCTTCAGACCAGTTCACTTCACCGAAGCCTTCGTATGCCAAGCGATAGTGCATCAGTATTTCTTGCTTTTCTAACTGAGAAAATGTCCTCCACTCTTTTGCAGAAAATGTTTCTTCTATATCGGTTACAGCATCCACAGATCTGTTACCGCTTTTTTCAAAGAGAGCAATAAGCTCAGCAATAGTACGGGCCTTGTTTTTCTTTTTGTCATACCAAGCATCATAGAGTTGTAGGAAAATCCATTGCGTCCACTTGTAATACTCAGGACGATGAGTATCTACTTCGCGTGACCAATCATAAGAGAAGCCGATGATTTCCAACTGCTTTTTGTATTGCTTCACCAAACTGTCAGTAAAAGGACCAGGGTGCTTACCTGTGGCAATAGCATACTGTTCGGCTGGCAAACCGAATGAGTCAAAGCCCATAGGATGCAAAACATTGAAGCCATTCATGCGCTTCATGCGAGCATAGACGTCGCTGCCGATATAGCCGCGAGGGTGACCAACGTGAAGTCCTGCTCCAGACGGATATGGGAACATATCCAGGACATACATCTTTTTCTTTTGCTTTTTATTATTTTTGGTGGGATCCTCAGTTTTATAGGTCCCCTTTTCTTCCCAAGCCTTCTGCCACTTCTTTTCTACCTTGGCGTGATCATAATGGGCAGGTTTTGCCTGTTTTGGCTTCATATATAATCATTTTTCCACAAAAAACCCTTTTCAGCAAACTACGCAAACTTCTTTATAGCAGTATAGATAAGACCCCCGAGAGCTACAGCCAAAATAACAACCTTCAGAAGGTTATTGGCATCTGACCAATACCGCATTGAGGCAATGACAAGAGAGAGGACTCCACCCCATGAAAATGAAAGTGAGAGGACAGTGTTTTCGAAAACCATACCAACGATGAGGCTCAGCGCGCCAAGTATAACCAGTACGATGAACACGGTACGATCATAATGCTTCTGCGCCAGATCAAACTGCTGCTGTTTCTTGAAATCAGGATTGCAGTAGCCTTGAGGTTTTGTCTCTCCGTTTGGTCCAGATACTACATTAGAGTTCCACTGCCCTCCTACTACTACGCACTGTTCTTCAGTAGTGATCGACGGTACCACTTGCTGCTGTGGGAAATACTGATTATAGTCTGGCATTTTATACACCAACGACAATGCGTAATTGAAAAAGAGATTAAGGACAATAACGATGCCTATAATGAGAGACCATTTCATAACTGGTGATTTTGCTTTTTCCATGTATCTAGTATAGCAATTAAAAAGGCGCTCAGCATTTTGCTGAGCGCCTTACATTGTAGTGCACTATCCTTACTTAGAAACAGCAGCTTTAATCATTTTTTGATTGATAAGATACCATTCTTCCTTAAATCCAAAATAGAACGATTCCTCATCCTTTTCTAAAAGCATGATTTTTTGAAAATCATCTTTATATTTTTTATCTCTAAGGATGGTAACGTTTTGCCAGGAACCATCTATCCAGAAATAATATCGAAGAGTAATCGGGTTATTTCCATGCTCCTCAGCACATATGAACCCATCGTTGAATGGTATCCAGTGCTTGCGATAAGTAGACATCATTATACCCGAGACCTCTCTTCCATCTGAAAGATAATTATAATGTTGATAATTATCTTGAATGAAAATGAATTTGTGTACCGGTCCAAACACATCCAGTTGAGTGCCTACTTTGGGCAACTGCATCCATCTATGTTTTTTACCTAAACGGACATCCACATCTTTTGGATGGACAATCACTTTTACATTGTCTTTCTTTTCTGAGAATGAAAGTGTGTAAATGGTGAATTCATCCGAAAAAAATATTTCCTCTCCATCATATGCTGGCTGCCAAGTGCTGACATCTGCCCATTCAGGAAATTGAATAATATGAAGTTCATGATATCCGCCGAAAGGAAAGAATCCTATTTTCGCGGATTCAGACTTTCTATCTGTACCGGAAATATATATACCGGCATTAGTGACCCTTAGGTCAGTAAGATGATGAAAGGCCTGGGTATCTTTCGAAAAGTAGTGACTTGCGGAACGATAACTTCCTTTTTTCTTAATGGGAAAAATATTCTCGCAGGTTATTGTCACGGTTTTCCAAAGGTTTTTTTCATCTACGCTAACAAACATATTATTACCTATATATCTTAGCGGATATTCGTCCTTGTAAATTTCATGGAAAACGGATCCGTCCCATAACACATAGATGTAGCAGGAAGCTCTCCATTCAAGATCATCGGCCTTTATAACGTATATGACGCCATCCTCTTTTTCATGAAAAACAGGTATGGGATTTTTAACAGTATTCTTTAAGTCATATGCTCCGGGATATAGTTTTCTGAGCTCTTCCATAAGGGGTGCCTGTACTGGAGTCTTGCGAAATTCTTCGAGAGAAATAGTTTCTTTTTCTACTGTTTCCATAATGCTATTGTTTAAGTTCAATTTCCTCGACTTTACCATAAAAAGTGAGAAAGTAAATGAATGTAAAATACCCCATCTCTGCGGTATTTTTATTTCTTATTTACAATAGATCTTACAAACTCCTGGAGCGATATGCCGACTGATTCGAGAGCGGCGAGGAATGGCGAGTTATTGGTGAGGTGCGGATGAGTATCAAGCTCGATAAACCATGGCTTGCCGCGGCGATCAACAATGAATTCACTTTGGGAATAATCTTTAGCACCAAAGTGCTGGTGAAGTTTTTTTGCAAGCTCGCTCAATACATCGCGCTCTTGTTTAGTAAATCCTCCATGAAGCCGCGCATACTGTTCTTCAACATTTCTGCGTGTTTCGTTTTTCAAAATGTCACGAGAAGGCGACGCTACTTCTATGACAGGCAGTACGTATGGATCTTGATTGCGAAAATTATCGATCACACCAACTGACGCTTCCCTTCCGACTATATATTGTTCAGCCAAAAATGGCTGTGCATCAGAAATACTTTCTTCAACGAACTGCGCTAATTCAAGCGGAGTAAATGCAAAGTATGTGTTAACTGACCCTCCTCCTTTCAACGGCTTCAGGACCCATGGCGGTGCCATTGTTTTATAGATGCGCTGCGTTACCTCCGACACTGACTCAGTACCTTCGGGTAAAATCAAGAGAGACTGCGGGGTGTTGATACCAAGAGCCTTAGCGTGCTCTTTAGCTGACTGCTTATTGTAGGCTAGCTGTGCTACTTCCGCGGACGATCCTGTATACGGAATACCGTAGCTTTCAAACAAGGCCTGCACTTGGCCGTCTTCGCCAAATTCTCCGTGCAAAGCATTCCATACCATATCGACAGAATCTTTTGCTCGGGACATGTCAGCCGGTATGCCTTTGATGTGGAGCACGCCATCCTTATCAAGCAGCATATCTACCGCTTCCAGTCCTGCTTCATGCAAGGCGCGTTGAACAGTCGCTCCTGTCTTAAGCGATATGTCGTATTCAGGACTGACCCCTCCGCGGAGGATGCCGACTCGTTGCATGCATATAGTATAGCAGGAGCTCATATTCTTGACGATGTAAAATATGGGCGTACTATTACGTATATACATATGAATACTATGTATTAACATTTAATATAGAAAATTATGGCAACACCAGGCGATGACGAGGAGACTACTCCAAGCAATGAAGATCTTCAGCAGAGAGTAGAAGAGCTTCAGGAGGAGACTCATGAGCAAGCTGAAGAAATCAGCGAGCTAGAGAAGGAAAAAGAAGATAAGCCGGACGATGATAAACCGACCATAACCATTTTCGGCGAAGATCCGTACTAAGCAAAAAGGGCGCACTTGCGCCCTTTTACTTTTTTACTGTATCTCCAAACTGAGCCTTTGAACGCTTTTGCTTATGAAAAGTAATGGCGAAACGGTGCGCTTCAGAGTTAGAAAGAAGAATGGCGAACTTATGCGCTTCAACGATTTCCTGCGGACCAGAGATAGACTTCGGGCGATGGCGCTCATCTTTTGTCACTGCAATAATAGGTATCTCAAGTTGCAGTTCTCCTAATACATCTTTGGCAACATTTACTTGAATGACATTTCCATCTACTACAATAGCGTTCGGGTATGGCCATTCAGTATGAGCTAAGCGACGCACTAGTACTTCGCGAAGCGCACCGGCGTCATTAGCTTTATCAAAACCCCGAATGATGAATTTTCGATATTCATTTTTGTTCGTTGTGGAGTTCTCCACTACCGTCATCACGCCCACCATCTGCTTGCCGGACAAGTGCGCAATATCATACGCCTCCAATCGAAAGACTGATTCTCCGCTCGCCCGTTCCAAGTCGCGCTTGATCAATGAAATATCCTGAATGTGCTCAAGGGCAAATACTTTTTGCTTTAAAATTTCCGCCTCCTCGAAATCTTCTTTCTTGGCAGCCATCATCATTTCTTTTTTCAATCCTTTGATCAATGATTGCATCTTGCCTTGCAGTATCATTTTGATACGGCCAACATTTTTTCTATATTCTTTTCCTACTTCTTTATTTGAAACATCCGGTGAAAGCTCAATTTGCCGATAAAATGCTTCCTTGTCTTTTTGAGCACTTGCCCGATCACGAAACGGGAAAATATGACGAATAATTTTCAATGCTTCGCGTATGCTAGGACCGCTCGGAAATGGACCGAAAACAACATCATATTTTGTCTTATTCAAACCCAGGCGCGGCAATGTCACAGTCTTTGTTCGGCTATCGATATCTTTTTGTCGTACCAAAATAACGCGTGGATAATCTTCTTTGGTGATAACTACGCAATTGAAACTCTTATCGTCCTTTTCCTTGGTATTGTAGTGCGGCTTGTATTTTTTAATGAGATTAGCTTCCAAGATAAGTGCTTCCAAGACAGTATGTGTCACTTCATAGGTCACGGTCGTAGCCTTGAAGACCATGTCCACAATATGCGCACCGCGAGTCTTGATAACATCAGGCGCAAAATAAGAGCGCACGCGATCGCGCAATGATGTCGCTTTTCCTATATAGAGGATATGATCATTACCGTCTCTCCAGAAATATACTCCCGGCTCATTCGGCAATGCTAATTTGTCTAACTCTTGCCGGATCATAGATAGTATTAATTAGTGGACTCGTCAGTTGGCTCAGCAAATTCTTTGTAAGTGTTCTTTATAGTACGTTTAGGGTCATTAATTAATCTATCTACATTAAGGTCTCTACCGGGAATTTTTCCAGTCATATACTCTTCTTTTTTAAAGGTATGTCTTTCACCTGGAAACTTAAATCTGGTCGTAAATTGCCCAGCGAAACCGTCTGTGTCGGTCTTATTAAGATCGTCCATGAATGTGTACCCTTTTACGCCATTGTCCGCTCGCAATGCAATAGTCTTACCTTTTGCTTCAGCCTTCTTTTCTAATTCATTCAACTTTGTTTGGTAATCTTTCAATGCCGTTTGAATTTTTACGACTAAATCTTTACTGAAGGTTGTGCCAGGATTCTTTTTAATAAAATCCTTCATCGTTTTTTCAGATACTGCGCGATGGTTCAATTCTGGACTCCCTTTTAGACCGATTGAATCCAGATAATCAATATATTTATTCCAATGTCTTTTATTCTCATCAGTTACTCCATGAAAAACAGGTTCCGGAGTAGGAGCAACATTTTCAACCTTGGCAACATCTTTATCCTTATCTCCACCCTTTTCTGTACCACCTGCTTTTGAATGAAGAGGTAGCATGCTCAAGATCGGCGCCAATGCTGCCACTGCAAGAAGTCGCATGCCTTTCATTGAATATGCCTTTGGCTTTTTTTCTTTTACCGATGCATTAAAGGAAGTTCCTTCGAGCTTTCCTTCAGGAGTTACGACAGTATCAGAAAGTTGGCGATCCTTTGTATGTTCAAGAATATCAGCATGGAGTGCCTTGGCTTTCTCGCTATCTTCTTGTTCTTGTTGTTTATAAAAACTTTCTTGAGCCTCATTGTACATCTCACTGTACTGAGGGTCCTTCATCGGATCCTGTTCTATAATAGGCTCATTATTTTCTTCATTTTCTAATGTCGGTAATTGCTCCTTTTTCATTACCTCAGTATACCAAATCGATCAACAATTTCCTCCCAGACCGGATCTGAGTCTTTATTAGCAGCATATATGGCTTCTTGAGCCTCTTCTACAGCGTTGGCAATAAGCGCTTGGATATGATGACGAATATCTTGAGGCGAATCATCAGGGTGGGCATTTTCATACCATGTCACCATGGTGTGCTGGCCATTTTTCTTATCATCCTGCCAGTCATAGAGATCATCAATAAGCTGAAATGCTATACCGATCTGAACGCCAAAGCTCTTAGCGAAATCAAGCGCTTCTTCATCGCCGCCAGCCAATATCATGCCGAGTGCAAGTGGACGGTAAAAAGAATAGCGAGCTGTTTTCAATTCAATAACTTTTTCCAAGAGTTCTTTTGTGGGAGTAGTGCTCGTAGGCAATACATCAAGCATTTGACCGTGTATCACTTCTTTCAATAAAAGATTATATTCTTTCATTGCATCATCGCTCGTGTATGGCTCATACTCTGCCACGACCTGCATGCATTCAAATGACCAGGCTAAGAGCAAATCTCCGGCAAGAATAGCAATCGATCTATCAAACTTCTCGTGAATAGTTTTGGTGTTATGACGAGCAAAGGCATTGTCCATGATATCGTCATGCACAAGACAGAATAAATGAAGGAGCTCAATGCTTGCGAACAACTCAAACAGATCATGCTCTCCGCCTTCTGTAACATATCCAACATATGCCATATATGGTCGCAAGCGCTTCCCTCCTTTGGCAAATACTGAGATATACGAAACAATATCTTTTATGCTTGCCTCATTGCTATATGACGCAAACTCATTCCCTTTCTCTTCTAATAATGCAAAAAATTGCTGATCAAACCACTGTTTAAATTCTTCGAATGACATCATGCCCCTAGCATACAAAATAGCCCCTCAAGAAACATGGAAGAAATTCTAAAGACTCAGCGACCAGGTCGCTGTTTTTTATAGATCTAAAAGTTTATATCTTTGCTTGTTAAGTTTTACCTGTTCAAGCACTTCTAAGGCATACCTTTCATAATCTTCCGGCGATTCGAATTGATCAAGTACAAGATGTTTATGAGTACAGAATGTGGGCTTATTAGTCTTATATTCCCCCCAGCTAGATATTCCAGCGACCAGGTCGCTGTATTGTTTTTGTTGATCATTTAGATTTACATAGGCACTTACATATAATAAGTACTCGTTTGATCCAATATGTTTTGCTTTAAAAGGAGATTCAAATAAAGTACCTGATCTTTTGTATTTGTTATTAAAGTACCAGGCATAGCCACCAGTTACTCTTTTTATAAATTTACTAATTCCATTTTCCACCGCTTCTTCAAGGATAAAGTGGAAATGATTTATCTCGGGTGAATGTGCAATAAAATTAACCAGCGGAACTGCGTCGCTTTTCATATACTTTTTAGAAAGTGCTTTCTTGAGACTTCCAGACAGCTCTACATCATTAAAGATTTTCATGCAAAGCAGGAATCTTTCGACATCATTCTTATCTAAAAAAATATGTCTTTTATCAACACCTCTATTAAATACGTGAAATTTTTCACCAACCCCAAACTTCTGTTTTCTCATTAAAAATGAGTCTAGCAAAGGTAGATAAATTAAAATTAAAACAGCGACCAGGTCGCTGTTTTTTATAAAATTTTCTTTAGATAATGGCCAGTGAAGGAGTTTTTGTTGTTGGCGACAGCTTCAGGTGTGCCTTTAGCAACGATTTTACCACCGTGAACTCCACCTTCGGGGCCGAAGTCGATCAGCCAGTCGGCAGCTTTGATCAGATCAAGATTGTGTTCGATCACAACAACAGTGTTTCCTTTGGCAACAAGACGATTCAAAACACCGATAAGATTCTTCACATCATCGTAGTGCAAGCCAACAGTTGGCTCATCGAGCAGGTAAATAGTCTTTTCAAGGTATGGGCGATACAGTTCTGAGGCAATCTTTACGCGCTGCGCTTCGCCACCAGAAAGCGTGGTAGCACTTTGTCCAAGCTTCACATAGCCAAGACCAACGTCATTCAGTGTTGTAAGGCGATCTGAAATAGCTGGAATATCCTGGAAGAATTCCATAGCTTCTTCTACGGTCAATTGCAAGACATCGTAAATGCTCTTGCGCTTGTATTTCACTGTTAGGGTTTCTTTATCGAAGCGCTTTCCTCCGCAGACATCGCACGTCACATAGACAGTCGGCAAGAAGTGCATCTCTACGGCAATTTCACCATTGCCTTCACACGCTTCACAGCGTCCGCCTTTAACATTGAAGGAGAAGCGGTTTACTTTCCAGCCGCGCAAGCGCGCTTCTTCGGTGGAAGCAAAGAGCTCGCGAATATGGGTAAACGCTCCAGTGTATGTAGCAATGTTTGAACGCGGCGTACGGCCGATCGGCGATTGATCAATAAGAATAGCGCGCGCTAAGTATTCACTGCCTGTAAATGACGCGCAATTAAATGTCTTCGCACTGCGCATTTTACGTTCAAAGCGAGCCTGAAGATTGCTATACAAAATATCGTACAAGAATGTACTTTTCCCTGAACCTGACACGCCAGTGATTGCTACCATGCGTCCGAGCGGTACATCAATGTTTTGATTATGAATATTGTGAAGATTTGCTCCGACGACTTTAATAGTGCCCTTGTCATCATCTCGCCGCTTCTCCGGCACTTCTATCTGCTCTTCCTTTCGGAGATATGCGAGCGTTCGCGAACCAGAAGGATTAGTTTTCGCTGCAAGCAATTTATCGAGATAGCCTGACACCACCACTTCTCCGCCATGCACTCCAGCTTTTGGACCGATATCAACAATATAGTCTGATGCAAAAATAGTATCCTCATCGTGCTCGACAACAAGAATAGTGTTGCCGATATCGCGCAAGTCTTCGAGCGTACGGATCAAGCGTTCATTGTCGCGCTGGTGCAGACCAATGGTTGGCTCATCCAAGACGTACATTGCCCCCACGAGACGTGAACCAAGCTGTGAAGCTAAACGAATACGCTGTGCTTCTCCGCCAGAAAGAGTATTTGCGGTACGACTGAGCGCCAAGTATTCCAGACCAACATTCAGCAAGAAATTCAGGCGGTCTTCGATTTCCTTCAATACTGCTCGAGCAACCTCCTTATCTTTTGAAGAGAGTTTCAATGATACGAAGAAATCAAACGCTTCTTCTACAGACATACTTGTTACATCAACAATATTCTGACCGTGCTTTGTAGCAGAATGCTCTCCGAGAAAAACATTCAATGCCTCAGGGCGCAAGCGCTTGCCGTGACAGGTCTCACACGGTTCTGTGCCGCCAAAAAACTTTGTACCGATACCATTACAGGTAGGACATGCGCCATACGGACTGTTGAATGAAAAGAGTCGCGGTTCAATTTCTGGAAATGAGAAGCCGTCATTTGGACAAGCAAATTTACTTGAAAGAAGAAATTCTTGTAGCAAGTCTGTATCCATTGAGAAATCTGGCGACGTGCCAAATGTTACTTGCACCAAACCATCAGCTTCCAAGAGAGCACGTTCTACCGCTTCTGATAAGCGAAGCTCTGCATCACGAGGAGTATCTTTGAATTCGTGCACAGCAAGTTCGTCCACCAATACTTCAATAGTGTGCGGAGTAGTCTTATTCATTTCAATGCGCTCACGGAGACTCTTGAGCTGCCCATCAACACGTACGGTAGAAAAGCCACGTCCGAGCAAATCGTAAAGCAACTGGTAGTACTCACCTTTTCGTCCGCGAACAACAGGCGCATAAATCTGAATGCGAGTATCGTTCCATGCAACACCCATGACTTCTTTATTCTTTGCTTTAGAAAGATCCTTGATCTTGTCCAGAATGAATCCATTAATTTCTTCCATCGAAAGCTTCTGAATCAGAGTGCCACAAACAGGACAGTATGCCTTACCAACACGAGCATACAACACGCGAAGATAGTCATAGATCTCGGTAATAGTCGCAACTGTTGAGCGGGGGTTGTTTGAGCGAGATTTTTGGTCGATAGAGATGGCTGGTGAGAGACCGGTGATCTCATCAACATCAGGCTTTGGCATTTGGTTCAAGAATTGCCGCGCATAAGAAGAGAGCGACTCAACGTATCGACGTTGGCCTTCTGCAAAAATAGTATCAAATGCTAAGGAACTCTTGCCTGAACCTGACATTCCCGTAATAGCCACCATGGCATTACGAGGCATTTCTACACTAATATTTTTAAGGTTATGAGTACGGGCACCTTTAACTACAATGGTCTCAGCCGCACTCTCCACTTTTCTCCTTCCTTTTTCCACGGCACCCATTATACCACAAAAGTCAACTTTTTTCTAATACTGTGCTATAAACAATAGGAATACAAAACAATAGAATAATGATACAGCTTAAGATTAAAGATCAGGAAACTACATTACAAGAGGGCGATACTATACGTATCCAAATGAACTTAACTACCAGAAAAGCTACTATTACCTTTTGGAGAAAAACTATAAAGTTATTGTACGCTAAAGAAGCCTTGAAAGATTACTTTGAAGAATTTCTTAAGGACTTTCGAAGAGTTAAAAATATTAACGCATTTCAAAGAAAGGTGCTGAGATTTAAAAAGATAATCGATGCGTTTTCTGATCTAGACTTAGAAATACCTGAAACACACGGTCTTGAAATGTATCGCGAGAACAGGCCAAGAGCCACACTAACAGTTCACAAGAAATAGACTTGGAGCCGGGATACTTCCCGGCTTTTTTTATTTACGGATTAATATATGTTCTTTCTCTCAGCACTTTAATCTCATCACGCAAGATGGCGGCAGTTTCGAAATCCAAGAGCTTTACAGACTCTTTCATTTCCTGTTCTTTCATGGCGATCAGTTTTTCAATAGGATTCTTTTTGCCGCGCTTGCCTTTATTGTCTTTTTCCAATTGTGCAAAGAGTTCAATATCAAGCGCTAGCTCTGCGTTCACCGCCTTAGCATGATCGCTTTCCATACCCTGCGTAATATCAAGAATTTTCTTTTCAATAGTCTTCGGCGTAATGCCATGCTCTTTGTTGTAGGCCAGCTGAATATCGCGACGACGCGTCGTTTCCTTGATCGCACGATCCATAGAGCCGGTCATGTTGTCGGCGTATAGTATAACGCGGCCGTTAGCGTTACGAGCTGCACGACCAATAGTTTGAATGAGTGAAACTTCACTGCGCAAGAAGCCTTCCTTATCGGCATCAAGAATACCAATCAATGATACTTCCGGCATATCAAGACCTTCACGAAGCAGGTTCACGCCAACCAGAATATCAAACTCCCCTTTTCGGAAGTTAGTAATAATCTTGATACGATCAATAGTCTTCACATCGCTGTGCAAATAGCCAGCTTTGATTTTCTTTTCTTTCAAATAATCCGTTAGGTCTTCTGCCATTCTCTTTGTCAGCGTCGTAGCAAGTACACGACCACCCTTAGCGATTTCTTTTTCTGCTTCATTAATGAAGTCATGAACCTGTCCATGATAATCGCCATTTTCCAAAATAGGACGAACATCTACCATTGGATCAACCAGACCAGTCGGACGAATAATTTGCTGAACTACTTTTGTAGAATGTTCCTGCTCATATTTACCTGGTGTGGCAGAGACAAATATGGTCTGACCAATACGCTCCTTGAATTCTTCAAACTTCAATGGCCTATTGTCTTTAGCGCTTGGCAAACGAAAGCCGAAGTCTACGAGCGTTTGCTTGCGAGACGCATCGCCGGCATACATGCCCTGCAATTGTGGAATTGTCACATGACTTTCATCGATGAAGAGCATGAAGTCAGCAGAACCGTCGGCTTTGTGCGGGAAGTAGGACAATAGTGTTTCTGGTGGTTCGCCTGCCATCTTGCCCGACATGTGTCGAGAATAGTTTTCAATACCAGAACAATAGCCAATCTCTTTGATCATGGCCAAGTCATAGTTTGTACGACGCTTGATGCGCTCAGCTTCGAGAAGCTTTCCTTCCAATTCAAAATGCTTCAATTGCTCATCCAGCTCATGCTTGATGTCTTTAATGGCGCGATCCTTTTCATCCTCATTAGTAATGAAGTGCTTGGCTGGGAAGATAAAGACTGTTTCTTCTTCTGCCAGAATACGAGAAGACACCGGATCGATCTTTAGGATACTGCTAACAGTATTGCCTGTGAATTCGATCATGTATTGCTCAGTACCTGACACTGGCATGACTTCGATTTTGTTACCAAGCGCTCTGAACTGACCAGAATCTAGGTCTGCATTAGTTCGTGAGAAATGGATACTGATGAGACGCTGCATGGCATCAGTACGAGAAAGGCTCATACCTTTTTCAATTTTGAAATTTACTTTTTCGTATTCAACAGGAGAACCCAACCCGTAGATACAAGAAACAGAAGCCACAATAATGACATCCTTGCGTGTCAGCAAGGACTGCGTGGTAGCGTGGCGAAGACGATCAATTTCTTTGTTGATCTGTGCATCCTTTTCAATATAGGTATCCGTCACCGGCATATAGGCCTCAGGCTGGTAGTAGTCGTAGTACGATACGAAGTAGTGCACAGCATTGTTTGGAAAGAATTCTTTGAACTCACTGGCTAGCTGTGCTGCCAATGTCTTGTTGTGAGCAATAACCAGTGTCGGCTTCTGCACTGCCTGAATAATATTGGCCATAGTAAATGTCTTACCAGTCGCTGTACCGCCCAATAATGTCTGAAGCTGCTCGCCATCTTTTAAGCCTTTTAGAAGGCTTTCAATGGCCTTAGGCTGGTCACCTGCTGGCTTAAAATGGTCAGAAATTTCGAACTTCATACTTCTATTATATAGAAGGCGTCAAGTGTTGCCTATTTATAGTATTTTGCTAAAAAATCCTTCTTGTATTGGTGAAAGGTATCATTCAAAATGCTTTCGCGAATATTTTCAACAAGACGAAGAATAAAGTGAAGGTTATGGATGGACGCTAGTGTGGCAGCAGTCATTTCTTCTGCACGGAAAAGGTGAGCAATATATGCGCGAGTGTGATGCTGACAGGTATAACAGGTACAGCCTTCATCAAGCGGAATAAATTGATC
>Ga0310811_10008605_pt1 | contig 13130 bp, 10 predicted proteins | sample YCmetagenome_FD_207642 | JGI IMG/M metagenome (GOLD analysis project Ga0310811, IMG submission 207642) | Soil microbial communities from experimental microcosm in Duke University, North Carolina, United States - YC | ecosystem: Engineered > Artificial ecosystem > Soil microcosm > Unclassified ...
TCGCCACCGTCGGGCTCCTCCTGATCGTCGAGGCCATCGGCCAGTTCTGGTTCCCGGCCAACCCGCCGACCTTCCCGCACTTCCTGTCGCAGTCGACGGTCGGCATCCTCGGCGTGAACATCACCTGGGAGCAGATCATCCTGTTCCTGTTCTCGGTGGTGGCCGCCTGCGTGCTGTACTGGTTCTTCCGCTCGGTGCGCCTCGGGATCGTCATGCGCGGCGTGGTGGACAACGCCGAACTCGTGTCCATGGCGGGCGACGACCCGATACGGGTGCGGCGCTGGGCCTGGGTGATCGGCAGCGTCTTCGCCTCGGTGGCCGGGCTGATGCTCGCCCCCGCGCTGCAGATGGACGGCGCCACGCTGACGATGGCGGTCTTCGCGGCGTTCGGCGCCGCCGCCATCGGCTCGTTCTCCAGCCTGCCGCTCACCTTCGCGGGCGGCCTCGTCGTGGGCATCGCCACCGCGCTGGTCGACAAGTACTCGGCGACGCTCTCCTGGATCGCCGGCCTGCCGCCCGCGCTGCCCTTCCTCATCCTGCTGCTCGTGCTCATCGTGATCCCGCGGGACCGCCTGGTGCAGCGCCGCCTGATCGCGACCGTGCGGGTCCGCCGGCCTTACCAGGCGCCGCTACGGATCCGGCTGGGCTCTGGCACGGTCGCGGTGGCGCTGCTCGCGATCGTTCCCTTGGTTCAGGGGGACAAGGTCATCCTGTGGTCGGGCGCGCTTATCGACATCATCCTGTTCATGTCGCTCGGGCTGCTCGTCCGCCGCTCAGGGCAGATCTCGCTCTGCCAGCTCGCCTTCGCCGCGGTCGGCGCGGCCGCGTTCGGCCACTTCGCAAGCAGCTTCCATATTCCCTGGCTGCTCGCCCTAGTGCTGGCCACGCTGGTCGCGGTCCCGGTCGGCGCGCTCGTCGCTATCCCGGCGGTCCGGGTGTCCGGCGTGTTCCTCGCGCTCGCCACGCTCGGCTTCGGCATCCTGGTGGAGCAGGTCTTCTACACCCAGAGCTTCATGTTCGGCCAGTCGACGCTCGGGGTCGCCGACCCGCGCCCGAACGTGTCCATCGGCGGCTGGGACATGTCGAGCGACAACGGTTTCTACTACGTGCTGCTGATCATCACCGTGCTGGTGGTGGTCGCGGCGATCTGGATCGGCAACGGCCGCCTCGGCCGCCTGCTCGAGGCGATGGCGGACTCGCCGCTCGCCCTGGAGACCCAGGGCACCACGACCACCGTGCTCAAGGTCATCGTGTTCTGCGTCGCGGCGGCGATGGCATCGCTGGCCGGCGCGCTCACCGGCATGCTCTACCAGTTCGCAGTCGGTGGCTACTTCGAGTCGTTCAACTCCATCACGCTGGTCGTCCTGGTCATGATCGTCGTCGTCGGAGAGCCCTGGTACGCCGTCATCGCCGCCGTCGGCTACGCGATCCTCCCCGGCTACATTCCCGGCGGCACCACCAGCACCGTCCTGCTGCTCCTGTTCGGCGTCGGCGCCGTCGCCGCGGCGCACAACCCGAGCGGCGCGCCCATGCCGCGGGCGCTACGCTCGCTCCTTGACCGCCTGGGCGGCCGCACCGTCGCCGCCGACAGCACGGCCGCTGACCACGCGGTGGCGGATGCCGCAGCCGCCGGCAGCGTCGCGGAGGCGGGATCGTCACCGTCGGCCGTGCCGGCGGAGCGTGCCCGGCGCGCCGAGCCCGGCCTGCACCGTACGGTGTCGCCGGACGCTGGACTGGCGGTCCGCGACCTGTCGGTCCACTTCGGCGGCGTCAAGGCGGTCAGGCAGGTCTCGCTGACCGCGCGCGCCGGCGTCATCACCGGCCTGCTCGGCCCCAACGGCGCGGGCAAGACGACGACGTTCAACGCCTGCAGCGGCCTGCGCCGCCCGACCGCCGGGCACGTTCTGCTGCACGGGACCGATGTCACCGGCCTCGGCCCGGCGGAACGCGCCCGGCGGGGCCTCGGCCGGACGTTCCAGCGCACCCAGCTGTTCGACAGCCTGACCGTGCGGCAGAACATCGCGATCGGGCGGGAGGCGCCGCTCGCCGGGCGCAACCCGCTGGCGCAACTGGCGGGCTCAAGGCGCTCCACCCGGCTCGTCGAGGCCGCCACCGCGGAGGCGATGGCCCAGACGGGAACCGCCAGGCTCGCGGACACGCAGGCCGGGCTGCTCACCGTCGGGCAGCGGCGCCTCGTCGAGCTTGCCCGGGTGTTCGCCGGGCCGTTCGACATGCTGCTGCTTGACGAGCCCTCGTCCGGGCTTGACCACCGCGAGACGGAGGAGTTCGGCCGGGTGCTCAAGGCGGTGGTGGAGACCCGCGGCTGCGGCATCCTGCTCGTCGAGCACGACATGACCCTCATCCGCCAGGTCTGCGACTACGTGTACGTGCTCGACTTCGGCGAGCTGATCTTCCAGGGGACACCCGAGGAGATGCACGAGTCCCGCGAGGTCCGCGCCGCCTACCTCGGCGACCTGCCGGCCCCCTCCTCTGCGAGCAGGGCCGCGGCGGTCGGCGAAGACCAGTCCCTTGTCTCCGGAGAGTAGCCAGCCATGCTCACGCTCACATCGGTCACCGCGGGGTACGGCGAGTCAACCGTGCTGCGCGACATCAGCCTCACCGTCGCCGAGGGCGAGGTGGCGGCGCTGCTCGGTCCCAACGGCGCCGGCAAGACCACCCTCCTGCGCACGGCCACCGGCCTGGTCAGGCCGCGGTCAGGCACCATCAGGCTCGGCGGTGAGGACCTCACAGGCAACCCGCCGCACGGCTTCGTCAGGAGCGGCATCTGCCACGTGCCTGAGGGCCGCGGCATCTTCCCGTCGCTCTCCGTCCGGGAGAACCTCATCATCCAGGCACGCTCACGCCCCGTGGAGGACGCGATCGCCGAGGCGACCGAGTTCTTCCCGGTTCTCGGCCGCCGCCTCGGCCAGACGGCGGGCAGTCTGTCGGGCGGTGAGCAGCAGATGCTCGCCATGTCCCGCGCCTACCTCACCAGGCCGAGGATCGTCCTGGTCGATGAGGCGTCGTTCGGCCTGGCCCCGCTGGTCGTCGACAAGATCTACGAGGCCATGTCCAGGCTCGCGGAGCGCGGCCTGTCCCTGATCATCGTTGAGCAATACGTGCAGCGGGCACTGGAACGGGCCGACACGGTCTACATCCTCAGCCGGGGCGAGATCGTGCACTCGGGCAGCGCCGGGGCGATCGAGCCGGACGAGATTTATGAGAAGTACCTGGGCATCGAGTAGCGCGGCGTAAGGGTGATCATGCTGCCGGCCGGCGGATAAGGCGGATAATGGGCACATGACCGCATCGCCGTTGCCCGCCGCCGTGCCATCCGGTGGCGTCCGGCTGCGCCGACGCGACGAGATCCTGCGCACGGCCGCGGAGCTGTTCGCGACCAAGGGATACACCAAGACCTCGATGCGTGACGTCGCGGCCGCCTCGGGAATCCTGGCGGGCAGCCTCTATCACCACTTCGAGTCGAAGGAAGCGATCGCGGTCGAGCTGATCGAGAACTACCACGCCGACCTGGTCGACGCGGTACGGAAGTTCGGCACAGCCGACCTCGACGCGGTGACGGCGGTCCGGCTGTTCACCAGGGAGGTCGCCGAGGTGTCGTTCAGGCACCCGGCGGCACTGCAGATCCGCATGTTCGACGCGCCGTCCACGGCCAGCTCGAGCCTGAAGACGGTCATCCACGCCGACCCCGCCAGCCTCGGCAGGCGCTGGCGGACGCTGATCAGCGCGGCCGTCGCGGACGGCGCCATCGGCCCCGAGGTCGACCCGCGCCTGCTGCGGTACGTGCTGTACCGGGTGACCATGCAGGCGGGCGGCATGGCGTGGGCGTGGCAGGCCAGCGCGCGTGACGTGGCCGACACCATCACCACGATCATCTTCGACGGCCTGGCCAGCACCCCGCCAAGCCTGGACGACGAGTCCGCCGTGCTCGCCGTGGTCAACGAGACCGCGCAGCAGTGGGCGGCCGACGCCAGGGAACGGCTGGCAGGCCGGCGCGGCGCGGTGCTCGCCGCCGCGCGCGACCAGTTCGCGCTGCGCGGCTTCGAGTCGACCACGATGCGCGACATCGCCGACGCGGCGGGCCTCACGGCGAGCAACCTCTACCGCTACTTCAAGTCCAAGGACTCGATGATCGTCGAGATCCTCGGCGACTTCTCCGACCGGCTGCTCGCTGCGTACAAGGAGGTTCTCGGCACCGGGACCACCGTGATCGAGACCCTCGACGCCCTCATGTGGCTGCTGCAGCAGGCGAGCCGTCTGTACGCGCCGGAGATCGAGATCCTGCAGGGCTACGGCCGGCTGGCCGCGCTTGGCGTCACCGAGCACTACGAGCAGGGCGCGCAGGCCCGGCTCGGCCTGCTCTCCCAGCTCATCGGCGCCGGCGTCGCCGCGGGCGAATTCAACGACGTGGCAAGCCCCGAGCTCGTGGCCACCTCCGTCCGCGAGATCATGTGGTCACCGATGCGCGACCTCGCCGCCGTCTCCCCGCTCCGCGCCCGCGACTTCTACCGCCACACGGTCCTGTCCGGCGCCGCCACCCGCCGCTGACCGGCGGGCCCGGCTCTTCACTTTCGCCATACAACTGGTTGGCAACCTATTGCCTGCTGCCCTGACGGGATGTTACGGTCAAGCCAGTCGAGAACAAATGTTAGGTATAACGAAGTCGACCCCCTGGGCGGACAACGCTCATGGCTGTTCTCGACATGGATTCGAACGTCTGGTGGAGGGACTAGCCGTCATGGAGACCAACTACCCGGTGGGCCGGATCCGCTAAGTCTCCGCCGGGTGCCAGCTGTCCGAGCAAGGCATCCGGCGGTCATCGACAGGAGGTCGCACATGGCCGACGCGCAGGCCGGTCATTCGCGCTTGCTGCCGCAGGGCAGGGAGCACGTGGTGTGCATGGAAGACGAGATACCGCCCGGTGAGCACCGGGTCTTCCCGATCGGACGGCACGGGGTCGGTGTCTACAACGTGGACGGCGTCTTCTACGCGATCGCCAACTACTGCCCGCACGAGGGCGGTCCGCTCTGCTCCGGCCGGGTGCACGGCCGGACCGTGGTCGCCGAGAGCGCGCCGGGAGGCGCGGCCGTCGTCCGCGACGGCGAGTACGTCTACTGCCCCTGGCATCAGTGGGGCTTCGAACTGGCCACCGGAACCACGGCGGTCAAGCCGGAATGGAGCATCCGCACCTACCCGGTGAAGGTGCTCGACCACAAGGTCATCGTCACGGCGTGACACGCCAGACGCGCTGACAGCTGCCACCGCCGCGAGATAGCCGCAGGCGAAGCCGCCTGCCCTACCACGCCCCTACATAACGACGTGTAATCGCGCAGCTATGGTGCCGCATCGGCATCAGAGAGAAGGACGCCGTGTCCGAAGCGACAGAGGCGCCCGGGACCACCCGGGTCGCGCCAACTCCCGCGTTCAAGCCCAGTGACCTCATCACCTTCCGCGGCTACCACCAGGCCGCGCTGTCCTGGCTGCAGTACGGCACCGCGATCGGCGCCGTCTACTTCGTGGTCGGCCCGCTGATCGCGGGCATGCTGCCCGACGTCAAGTGGAGCCTGTCCGTCATCTCCAACGCGCTGCTCGTGCGGGGCCTGCTCGGCATGGCGACCGCGCCGCTGACTGGCTGGCTGGTACACCGCTGGGGAGTCAGGCCGGTCGTCATGCTCGGCGCCGTGCTCACGGCCGGGTTCACCGCGCTCACCGGCACGGTGAGCAACCCCTGGGAGTTCGGCGCGATCTTCGGCGTGGCACTGAGCCTGGCCGACGCCTTCATGGGGCAGATCCCGTCGGTCACCATCGTGCACAACTGGTTCATGGACCGGCGCGGCATCGTGATGGGCTTCGTCAACTCGGGGGCCGGCTTCGGCGGCCTGATCTTCTCGCCGCTGATGGCCCTGCTGATCCGCGACTTCGGCTGGCGGCACGGCCTGTACGTGCTCGCCCTGATCATCCTCGTGCTCGGCCTCCCCTCGGTCTTCCTGCGCACCAGGCCGCAGGATGTGGGCCAGTGGGTCGACGGCGTGGAGGGCCGCGAGATCCCGGCGCACGACAAGGCCGACGCGATCGGCACCGTCCAGGTCACGCTCAGGCGCATGGTCCGCTCACCGCTCTACTGGGCGGTGTTCGCCATCTTCGGTGTCGAGGCGTGGGCGCTCGGCACCTTCGCCGCCTACCAGGTGCTGTTCCTCCAGGCGAAGGGCGTGGGGTCGCTCGCCTCGTCGGGCGCACTCGGCTTCGCGGCTGGCGTCGCCGCGGTCGCCGGCATCCTCTTCTCCCGGCTGAGCGACAAGGTCAGCCCGTACTACGTGCTCATCGGCTCGACCTCGCTGCTGCTCATCGGCTCCATCCTCTTCATCTCGGCCAAGAACCCGGCGGTGCTGTGGTCGTACTCGTTCATCTTCGGCGCCGGCTACGGGATCCTCGTGCCCACCGTCCCGGTGGCGCTGTCCCGGTACTTCGGCGCGGTCGAGTTCTCCAAGATGTTCGGCGTCGGGCAGATCCTGGTCGGGCTCATGGGCGGTCTCGGCCCGTGGGTGACCGGGCAGATCAGCGACCACACGGGCAGCTACACCATCCCGATCTACCTGGTCACCGGGCTGCTCGCGGCCTCGGTTGTGATCGCCGTCGCCGCCCGCCCGCGCGGCTTGCGCGCCGCCAAGACCGCCGCCGCGGTGGCACCCGCCCAGAACTGACATCCGGCCGCGCTTGCCACAGGAAACGGCCGACCACGAGATCAAGAGGAACGAATGCGGCTGACCGTCAACCCCGCCACCGTTTGGGACCGGCGTTGAGAACCGCGGTGATCAGGGTCAACCTCGACCCGTCAGGCGATCTGCCGGCCGACAGGCTGGCCGGAGCCGTCGCCGTGCTGCGGGCGGGCGGCATCGAGGTGATCGCCCCCGACTTCGGCCGGGTCCCGGCGCAGGCCAGGGAGATCGAGCTGCTGCTTGAGGGCGACGACACGGCGGCGCTGCGCGCCTGGGCGGAGGTCAGGTGCGCCGACGCGCTCGGCGCGCCTGACCAGGCGGCGGCCCGGGGGCCGGTGGCAGGAGCGGCCACTTTCCTCAGCCGCGGCACCGACGACGACGCGCTGGGCGTGGTGCGTGCCTTCGGCATCAGTGCGACGCTCGACCGCTTCTGGGAGGGCGGGGAAGAAATCGCCGTCTTCACCCTCACCACGGCCGACGCCGCCCGGGTGGCAGAGAGCCGGCTGCACACCGCCCTCGAAGCGGCGCTCAACTGCGAGGTCCGCATCGTCGTCACGGACGCTGTGCCCGCCGGCACCGCGTCACCCGCCGGCACCGCGTCAACCGCCGACGCCGACGTGGCCGCCGGCGGCACGGCGCACTCGTCACCCGCCTAGGCACAAGGAGACAGCAGAACTCATGCCAGCACTCATCACCGGCGCGTATCCGGGCATCACGCCTCGGCTGCTCGTCCCAGATCCGGGCGGCACTGACCCGGGAGGCCGTGACCCGGGCGGCACTTGGCCGGGCAGGGAGAGCCGCGGCGACTATGAGGCGCGCGGCGGCTACCGGTCCGGCCTGGCCGGCCAGGACCTGATTGACGCGGTGGCCGCGGCCGGGCTGCGCGGCCGCGGCGGCGCCGCGTTTCCGCTTGCCCGCAAGCTGGCCGTGGTGGCCAGCCAGCCAGGCAACCCGGGCGGCCGCGTGGTCGTGGTCAACGGCGAAGAGGGCGAGCCCGCCTCGGTCAAGGACCGCTGGCTGCTGCGCACCCGCCCGCACCTGGTCATCGACGGCGCGCTGCGCGCCGCGTCCGCCGTCGGCGCGACAACCGCCTGGATCTACGTCTCGGACGCCGCCGCCGCGGCCAGCGTCCGCGCGGCCCTCGCCGAGCTCGCCGCCCCCGCCGCGCACGTCGCGGTGCAGGTGCACCAGGTTGAGCCCGGCTACGTGGCAGGGGAGGAGACGGCCGCGGTCAACGCGCTCAACGGCCGTCCCGCCAAGCCGTCGGAGAAGCCGCCGCGGCCGTTCGAGGAGGGCGTCGGCCGCCTGCCGACACTGGTGTCCAACGCGGAGACCATCGCCAACCTGCCCGGCATCGCGGCAGGCGCGACGAAAGCGGCGGACACCTTCCTCATGACGCTCGGCGGCGCCTGCTCAAGACCAGGCCTGTACGAGGTGCCGTTCGGCATCCCGATCGGTGAGGCGGTGCGAGTGCTCGGCGGCGGCCAGGCGTGCGGCAGCCGCGGCTACCTGATGGGCGGCTACTTCGCCGGCCTGCTGAACGCGCGCGGGCACGAGCTGCCGCTTGACTACGACGCGCTGACCGCCGCGGGCAGCGGACTCGGCTGCGGTGCGGTGACCGTGCTCGGGCCCGACGACTGCCCCATCGGCGTCATGGCGCAGCTGCTCGCCTACTTCGCCAGGGAGAACGCGGGCCAGTGCGGCTCCTGCTTCAACGGCACCGCCGCGATGAGCGGTGTCGCGGCGGCGCTGGCGGGCGGCTTCGCGGGCGACGCGGACATGCGACGGCTGCGCAGCTGGTGTGACAGCCTGCCCGGCCGCGGCGCGTGCGGCACGCTCGACGGCGCCGTCAACATCGCGCGCTCGGCGCTGCGGGAGTTCCCGGAGGCGGTGGACGCGCACCTGCGCGAGCGGTGCCCGCGCTGCGCCGGGACCGACTTCGCTGCACTCGCCGTCCCGTTCGCGGCGAGCTTCGATGCGCACCGCCTCGACGCGCCCGCGGCCAACCAGCAGGGAAGACGCGCAAGCCACGGTGTGAGCTGACAGGGAGCGGGATCGCGTTCCCCGTCTCAACGAAGAGAACAAGGCAGAAGGAGCAGAGGTGGCAGAGGCAGAGATCGAGATCAACGGCGGCGTCGTCGTCTACGAGCTGGTGGGCCCCGAGGACGGCGAGGTCGTCGTCCTCACCCCCGGCGGCCGGTTCAGCAAGGACCAGGGCGGAGTGCACGAGCTGGCCAACGCGCTGGCCGACGGCGGCAAGCGGGTGCTGCTGTGGGACCGGCCCAACTGCGGCAGGTCCGACATCCAGCTCTTCGGCCAGTCCGAGTCGCACATGCGCGCGGAGACCCTCGGCGGCCTGGTCAAGGCCCTGGGCTTCGAGCAGGTCGTATCCACGGGCGGATCAGGCGGCGCGCGCGACTCGCTCATCTTCACGCTGATGTACCCGGAGCTTGTCACCAAGCTCTGCATGTGGCACATCGTCGGCGGCGTGTTCAGCACGATGTCGCTGGCCGGCGTGTACATCATGAATGAGATCAGGACCGTCAAGTCGGCCGGCATCGAGGGCGTCATCAAGATGAAGGGCGTCGCGGGCAGCTGGTCCGACCTTTGCGCCGTCAACCCGCGCAACGCCGACCGGCTGCGCGCGCTCGGCGCCGAGCAGTTCCAGCGGGTCATGTACCGCTGGTTCGACGCGTTCATCCCGAAGCCCAACGAGCCGATGCCCGGCGTCGCCGACTGGCAGTTCGAGCAGATCAAGGTGCCGACGCTGATCGTCCGCGGCGGCATCGGCGACATCGACCACCCCCGGCGGACCTCGCTTGAGGTGCACAGCCTGATCAGGGGCTCGCGCCTGGTCGAGCCGCCGTGGCCGGAGGACGCCTGGGAGGTCGCCGCCGCCAGGTCGCACCAGGGCCAGGGGAGCCTGTTCGACCCGTGGGTGCACGCCGCCCCGGTGCTGCTCGACTTCATCGACGGCAAGCCGGCCGGCGTGCCCACGATCCTGCCGGAGTAGCTCGGGTGCCACGCACGAACAGAGCACCAAGGAAGGCAGCACCAAGGAAGGGCGGGCCATGAGGATCAAGCTCGACAGGACGCTGTGCGACGGCTTCGGCAAGTGCGCCGAGCACGCCCCCACGGTCTTCTCGCTCGACGAATGGGGCTATGCCTCACTGTCAAGCGACCCGGAGATCCCGGAGGCGCTCGAGGCGCCGGTGCGCCGCGCCCTGCTCGATTGCCCGGTGCACGCGATCATCGAGCTGACCGCGACCACCGTCCAGAGGCGTGCGACAGTCGAGAGCCAGCCATCGCGCTAGGCCTCGACGCGGGCGCGCAACCGCCGCTGCTAACAGTGGGGCAGTTGCGCACCCGCGGTCGCATGCGCTTCACGGTCGGCCTGCTCGGGCCGGCCTTCGTCACCTCGGTCGCCTACGTCGACCCGGGTAACTTCGCCACCAACTTCGCGGCCGGCGCGGCCCGCGGCTACCAGCTCGTCTGGGTGGTCATCGCGGCCAACCTCGCCGCCATGCTCGTCCAGTACCTGTCGGCCAAGGTCGGCCTGGTCACCGGGCAGAGCCTGCCTGAGCTGTGCCGGGCCAGGTTCGGCCGGCGCGGCACCCTGCTGCTGTGGCTGCAGGCGGAAACCGTCGCGATGGCCACCGACCTAGCCGAGTTCGTCGGCGCCGCGATCGGACTCAACCTGCTGTTCGGCGTGCCGCTGTTCCTCGGCGGCCTGGCCACCGCGGTGATCGCGTTCGCGCTGCTGTGGCTGGAGCAGCGCGGCTACCGCCGCTACGAGCTGGCGATCGTGGCGCTGCTCGCCCTCGTCGGCCTCGGGTTCTGCTACCTGTTCGTCCGGGTCGGCGGCCAGCATCCCGGCCAGCTCGCCCGCGGGCTTGTGCCGACGCTGAGCGGCGGCGGCACGGTGAGCCTGGCGGTCGGGATCGTCGGCGCGACCGTCATGCCGCACGCGGTGTACCTGCACTCGGCGTTGCACAAGAACAGGGTGCGGGCGGTGTCCGCGGCCGAGCGGGCGACACTGCTCACCTACAACAAGTGGGATTGCCTGCTCGGCCTCGGCGCGGCCGGGGTGTTCAACCTGGCGATGCTGTGCGTCGCGGCGGCGCGGTTCCCGCAGGGGTCGGTGGCCGCGGCGAGCGACTTCGAGCTCATTCACGACCGGCTGGCCGCGGTGGCCGGCGGCGGCGCGGCCTTGGCGTTCGGCGTCGCGCTGATGGCGTCCGGTCTTTCCTCATCGACGATCGGCACCCAGGCCGGCCAGGTCGTCATGGACGGCTTTACCGGGCGGCGCATCCCGCTGATCTTGCGCCGGGCGCTGACCGCGCTGCCGTCGCTGGCCGTACTCGCCGTCGGCGTCGCACGGGGGCAGGCGCTGCTCTGGTCGCAGGTCGTCCTGTCGTTCGGCCTACCGTTCGTGCTGTTCCCGCTGCTCATGCTAGTCAAAGACAGCACCGTCATGGGCAGGCTGGCCAGCGGCCGGATCACCGGAGCGGCGCTGCTCGCGGTGGCCGTGGCGATCACCGGGCTCAACGTGTACCTGGTCGGCCAGCTGACCGCCGGACTGTTGTGACCGTCACGCACGCCGACCATGTCCAACCGGCTTACCGTCTCCTACGATAACAAACGTTAGGTTTCCATCCGAGAGCCAGCCCACGGAGGCGTTCGATGACCACCGAGGACAACCCCATCACCCACTGGATCGGCGGCAAGCCGGTCACCGGCCTGTCCGCGCGGACCGCCCCGGTCTACAATCCCGCGACCGGCGCGGTGACCGGGAACGTCGTCCTGGCCGACCAGGGCGACGTCGACGCGGCCGTCGCCGACGCTACCAAGGCGTTCGAGTACTGGTCGCAGCGCTCGCTGTCCGCCCGTACCAAGGTGCTGTTCAAGTTCCGGCAACTGCTCGCCGACGAGGCGGGCCGGCTCGCGACCGTCATCACCGACGAGCACGGCAAGATCTACTCCGACGCGCTCGGCGAGGTGCAGCGCGGCCTTGAGGTGGTCGAGTTCGCCTGCGGCATCCCGCACCTGATCAAGGGCGAGTTCTCCGACCAGATCTCCACCGGCGTCGACGCGTTCTCCTTCCGCGAGCCCCTCGGGGTCGTCGCCGGGATCACCCCGTTCAACTTCCCCGCCATGGTCCCGCTGTGGATGCACCCGATCGCGATCGCCGCCGGCAACGCGTTCCTGCTCAAGCCGAGCGAGCGGGACCCGTCAGCCTCGCTCATCCTCGCCGAGCTATGGCAGCGCGCGGGCCTGCCCGACGGCGTGCTCAACGTCGTACAGGGCGACAAGACCGCGGTCGACGCGATCGTCGACCACTTGGGCATCGCCGCCGTCTCGTTCGTCGGCTCCACCCCGGTGGCCAGGTACATCCACGAGCGCGCGAGCCAGCGGGGCAAGCGCGTGCAGGCGCTTGGCGGCGCGAAGAACCACGCCGTGGTGCTGCCCGACGCCGACCTCGATCAGGCGGCGAGCCACCTGATCGCCGCCGCCTACGGGTCGGCGGGGGAGCGGTGCATGGCGATCTCCGTCGCGGTGGCCGTCGGCGACGCGGCCGACCCGCTGGTCCGGCTGCTCGCTGCACAGGCGCGGCAGGTCAAGGTCGGCCCAGGCCGCGACCCGGAGGCGGAGATGGGCCCGCTGGTCACCGGCGCCGCGCGGGAACGGATCGTCGGCTACATCGGCACCGCGGCAGGCGACGGCGCGACCGTGGTCATCGACGGCCGCGACCTGGTGGTGGCCGGGCATGAGGAGGGCTTTTTCCTCGGCCCCACGCTCATCGACCACGTGTCGGCCAGCGCCGGCGTGTACACCGAGGAACTGTTCGGCCCGGTGCTCGCCGTCGTCCGGGTGGACACCCTGGACGAGGCGATCGCGCTGATCAACGCCAACCCGTACGGCAACGGCACCGCGATCTTCACCGAGAACGGGGACGCCGCCCGCCGCTTCCAGCGCGGCGTGCGCGTCGGCATGATCGGGGTGAACGTGCCGATCCCCACGCCGATGGCCTACTACTCCTTCGGCGGCTGGAAGGACTCGCTGTTCGGCGACCATCACATCCACGGCGCCGAGGGCATCCGCTTCTACACCCGCGCCAAGGCCGTCACCCAGCGCTGGCACGGCTCCGTCACGCACGCGGCGAGCTACAGCTTCCCGACCGCCCAGTAGCCGAGCGGCCGCTGCCGCGCCCGCGCCCGGCCGACTGGTTGTGACAGCGATACGGCTATGGGCGGCTGGTTGCCACAACCATCCGGGGCAGGCGCTACCGGTCAGCGGCGTCGCCGCCGCGGCGGCCGGGGCAATCCGGGCATATGTGGCCGCGGGCCGGCCGGCGGCCGGCGGTATTGATTGCCGCCGGCCGGGAATCCTGATGTA
>Ga0310811_10008606_pt1 | contig 13129 bp, 9 predicted proteins | sample YCmetagenome_FD_207642 | JGI IMG/M metagenome (GOLD analysis project Ga0310811, IMG submission 207642) | Soil microbial communities from experimental microcosm in Duke University, North Carolina, United States - YC | ecosystem: Engineered > Artificial ecosystem > Soil microcosm > Unclassified ...
ATGCCGAGATCATAGCAGCGATCATTGTTCGAGGCGTATTCGTAATCGATCAGCATGATGGTGCCGGCGTCATCCACCATGAAGTTGCCGGCCATCGGATCGTTGAAGCAGGGCACGAGATCGAGGCCCGAAGCTTCCAGCGCGGCGCGCGCCCGGCGATATTCCCGTTCCAGGAGAGAAAAGTCGGGTGGAAACCAGCCGCCGAGAGTCTTCACCTGGTCGATATGCTCTTCGATCATGTCGAAGACCGTCTTGGTGAGCATGAGTTTCGGCGCGCCATGCAGCTGGCGATAGACGTTGAGCGCCGTGCGGCACAGCGTGAAATCACGGAAATCGGCATGCGTGCAGGAGCGGCGGCCCTCGATGAAATCCGAGATTTCGATGCCGTCAGCTGCCAGATAGTCATGCACGCGAGGACCGATGCCTAAACCTGCCGCTGTCCGGCTCGCATCCAAGGCGGCGGCGCGGTCGATGAACATTTCCGTCCCCTTGCCGGGGATTTTCAGGAAATAGCTGGCGGCCTCGTCGTCAAGCCAGACGCGGAAATTGGCATTGCTGATGCCGCCTGAGACAGGGCGATAGCGCGTTTGCCGGCCAGACCAGGGCCCGACGCGGGAAATGGCGGCTTCCAACTCGCGCTCGGCCTCAGTTGCGGCGTCTCCGGGAAACTTGTCCATCGCGCTGTCCCTCAGACCTTGTGGAAACGTGAGAGGAAGCCCGGTTGCCGCAGCGCCATGCGGGCGCGCAGCAGTCGCCATTCGCCGTATTTCAGGAATTCGAGGCCGCGCCTTGGTGAGGTATGGGAGAGGACGAGACCCACGAACCCCCAAAGCACGTCGTCCGCCAAGCCGTAGATCCGGCAACGATTGAGGACTGAATCGTGGCAGGCGCCATCATGCATTTCCAGCCCGGCACGCCAATCGTTCTCGAAGGCATGGGCCTCATTCAGAAGCACCGCGAGGTCGTAATAGGGATCGGCCTGACCCGCGCAGTCGAAATCACAAAGCCACACCTGCCCCTCGGGGCCGAGGAGGAGATTGGACGCCTGACCGTCATTATGACAGGGGGCGAGGTCCTTTCCGGCCGCGGCGATCGCCTTTCCGCCCTCCCTTACCGCGTCGAGAATCGCCGATATGTCGGAAGGCAGCGCCGTGCCGCTAGTCTCTGCCCGCGCGGCCCAGGAATCGGCCTCTGCGAAAACGTCCCATACCCGTGCCAGAGAAGCGCTTTGGCGAAAGGCCTTCTTAGCGGCGATGGCGCCGGCCACGACATCGGGCTTCTGCAGATCGTCCAACCAGGCAGACCGCCAGGGGGAGGGGAGATAGGCAAAGCCGATGGTGCGATCTTCGGGCAAATAAAATTCTACGAGTGGCGCCACACCGGCCGCGGCACCTGCCACTGCCCCAGCATGGGCGGCGGTCGCGTCGATCAGGCCCAGAAGGTCTGGCTCCAGCATCTTGAGAAAGAGTGTCTTTGGCCCTTCCTCGGAGGTCACGATCCAGTTCGACCATTCCACCGCCTGCCACATGGGCGAGGCGATGGCCGGCACGCCCGGCCGCACGACAAGACCGCGCCGCTTCCCCCAAGGGGAACGGGCGAGGACGCCGGCAACCGTCTCAATCCCACTCATGCAGCGCCTTTCACGAGACCAATTCCATCCTCGCAAAGGCGAAGCAACATACGGGCCAGGATCTCGGCGCCAAGCTCGATATCCTCCGGTGCGGTGTATTCGGAGGGGTGATGGCAGATGCCGCCGACGCTCGGCACGTTGAAGACCAGGGAAGGGCAGACCGGTATCATGCAGATGCCGTCATGCGCGGCGATCGTGTCGAGATGCCGGGTCGGCAGACCAAGGTCCTCTGCCACTTCGGTTGCAAGGGCAATCAAATTCTCGTCGAAGAAGCCGACATTGCGGCGATCGATGAAGCGGATTTCCTTCGAGACCCGCACATCGGCGGCGGCGCGGTCGGCGGCCGCCAGCATCTCGGCCTCCGCCCAGTCGAGCACCGACTGATCGGCCGAGCGCAGTTCGATAAAGAGCACGGCCTCGCCCGGCACGACGTTGGGAGAGTTGGGATAGACCTCCAGGCGGCCGACGGACGTATGCAGCGTGCCGCTGGCGTGGCCGGGAAAGGTGCCGAGGGCGGAGATAAGGTGGGCCGCTGCGAGCAGCGCATCCTGCCGGTCCGCCATCGGTGTCGGGCCCGTATGGGTCTGCTTGCCGATGAAGGCGAGGCGGTATTTCACCGCGCCCCAATGGCGGGTGATGACACCGAAACGCTCGCCGTGCCGTTCGAGCACGGAGGCGCATTCAACATGCAGTTCGAGGTAGGCATCTGGCTTCGGGAATTCGCCGGCACCGTCATAACCGATGGCGCGGAGCGCATCGCGCACCGCGATACCCTCGCCGTCGCGGCGCGCCAGCGCATCCTCCGCCGTCATCTGCCCTGTATAGACGGCGCTGCCGAGCAAGCTTGGCTGGTAGCGCGCCCCTTCCTCATTCGTCCAGTTGACGATCGCGAGATTGCAAAGCGGGGTCTTGCCGGCGGCCTGCACATGCTTCCGCACGGCTTCCACGGCCTCGCAGGCGGCGAGTACGCCGTAAGCGCCGTCGAAACGGCCGCCCCGCGGCTGGCTGTCGAGATGCGAGCCGGTCATCACCACCGGCGCATCCGGCCCCGCCCATTCGAGCAGCGCCATCATATTGCCCATGCAATCGACCGTGAGGCTCAGCCCTTGCTCCTTGCACCAGGCGGCGAGGTGATCCCGCGCCACGCCATCCTCGGCCGAGAGGGTGAGGCGATGCATGCCGCCATCCGGCGTCCCGCCATGAGGCTGGAAGGCCGCCATCAGCGCGTGCAGGCGCGGCGCGTCGATCACCGCATCCGCTTCGATCCCCCCGATCATGCCGCCGTCGCGCTCGGCGCGGTCACGTGGCAGGCGGCCAGACGGCCCGGATGACGAGTCCATAGAGACGGTTCCTTCAGACGGCAGGTCGCGATCGCCTCGGGGCAACGCGCGGTGAACGAGCAGCCGGGCGGCAGGTCGATGGGGCTGGGCGGCTCACCGTCCAGCAACACGTCTTCTGTCCGATAGGGGCGCTGGTCCAGCGTCGGCACCGCCGAGAGCAAGGCTTTGGTGTAGGGATGGCCGGGATCGTAGAAAACGCCGCCGGTATCCGCAATCTCCACCATCTTGCCGAGATACATGACGGCGATGCGCGTGCAGACACGCCGCACCATGGCGAGATCGTGTGAGATGAAGAGATAGGTCAGGCCGTGCCTGGCCTGCAGACGCTCGAAAAGGTTGAGCAGGCGTCCCTGTTCCACGGGATCGAGGGAGGAGAGCGTTTCGTCCAGGATCAGCAGCTTGGGCTCCAGAACCAGGGCGCGGGCGATGTTGACGCGCTGGCGCTGGCCCGCACTCATGCCGATCGGCAGGCGGTGGAGTTCGTCCGGAGAAAGTCCCACCTCCGCCATGGCATCGCGCACACGCTCTGCGGTTTCGCGTCGCCCCACGCCATGGATGGACAGCGCCGTTCCGATGGTCTTGCCCACAGGCATATGCGGCGGGAGGCAATTATAAGGGTCCTGGAGCAGTAGCTGAAAGCCGCGGCGCATGGCGAAGCGTTCCCGCCCCGTCATCTCGGCGATGTTGCGGCCTTCGAATAGGATGGCGCCATTGTCGGGCTCCTCCACCCAGGAAAGCAGGCGCGAGAGTGTGGATTTGCCGCAGCCGGATTCACCCACAAGCCCGAAATTGTCGCCCTGAAACACATCGAAACTGACACCGCGCACCGCCTGCACGCTCTGGCGCCCGAAGAAGCGCGTGCGATCCTTCACGTGATAGGTCTTGGTGATTTCGGACACCTGCAGGATCGGCTGCGCCTCCCGCGCCTGTGGCTCAGGCGCGGCCTCCCCGGTCCAGATGCGGGGCGTGCGGGTGATCAATTCCTGCGTCACCGCGTGCCGCGGGGCGCGGATCACGTCCATCGGCCGGCCACCTTCCACGATGCGGCCGCCCGCCATCACCACCATCTCATCCGAAATCTCGGCGATGGACGGGACGGAGGTGGAGATGAAGACGATGCCGGCATTGATTCGCTGGCGGAGTTCGCGCAGCAGCCGCACGATTTGCGCCGCGACGGTCACGTCCAGCGGCTGGATGATGTTGTCGCAGACGAGGAGATCGGGGTCGTTGATCATCGCATCCACGATGACCGCGCGCTGCAGCATGCCGCCGGAATACTGATTGGGGAATTCGGCGTAGCGGCGTGCGGCGGAGGGGATGCGCACGGCATCGAGCAGGGCCACGACGCGCCTCTTTGCCTCCGCCATATCCGTAGCGGGGCTGACGGCAAGAAGCTTCTCGGCGATCTGCACGCCCACCGGCAGCGTCGGGTCGAAAGCGTTGCCGGGGTCGGCACCGATAAAACCGATGCGCGGCCGCACCAGCTTCTGAACACCCGGGCTCATCAGGTCCTGGTCGCGGAAGCGCACCCCGCCGGAGGTGACGCGCAGCGGCTCCGAGACCCAGCCTACCATAGCCTTGGCGAGCGTGGTCTTGCCTGAACCACTTTCGCCCAGGATGCCAAGCACGCCGTCGGCCGGCACGTCGAGCGAAATCTGCGACAGGATCGGGCGGCTGGTGCTGCCCTGCGGCAGTTCGATCGTGAGATCCTGGATTGAGAGTAGGGTAGCGGATTGCGGGGACGCCATCAGATACGGCCCTCCAGAACCTTGTTACGTGCGCGCTCGATGGAGGAGCCGACGAGATTGATGCCGAGCAGCGTCGTGAAAAGGAAGGCGCCCGGCATGGTGGAGATCCACCAGGCGTTGATGAGATACTGCCGCCCGTCGGCGATGATATTGCCGAAGGTGGGGGTGGGCGGCTGCACGCCGATGCCGATGAAGCCGAGGATCGCCTCGAAGATCATCATGCGGGCGATGTCAAGAACGGCGACGAAGGCGATGGGCGGCAAGACATTGGGCGAGATCATCTGCACGATGATTCGCAACGGCGTGGCACCCAGAATCTTGGCACCGCGCACATATTCGCGCTGACGTTCGGCGAGCGTGACCGAGCGCGTGACTCGCGCATAGGCCGGCCAGCCGGAAAGGGCGAGCACCAGCGTGACGCTTTCGGGCGTCGGTCGATGCACGGTGAGGATGGTAATGGCAAGAATGATGACCGGCACGGCGAGTTGAGCATCCGTGATGCGCATCAGGATAGTGTCGACGATGCCGCCGTAATAGCCGGCGATGAGGCCGATGATGGCACCCACCACGAACATGATGATGACGGCGGAAACGCTGATGAGCAGCGCATTCTGCAGCCCGATAAGAGAGCGGATGAAAAGATCCCGCCCCAGCTGATCGGTGCCAAGGAGATGGTTCCAATGGCCGCCGGGCAGGAAAGCCGGAGGCCAGAAACGCTGCATGATATGCATGCGCGTTGGCGATTCGTTGGTCAGCTCGGGGTAGATGAGAGCGGCACCGACCAGCAAGATGAGGAAGAAAAGGCCGAGCTTGAACTCGAACTGCTGGTAGGTTGCCCGCCACATGCGGCGGCCGGTGGTCTCGCCGCGGGATTTCACAGATGTGGCGGCCGAGGGGAGAGCGGCTTCGGAGGGCATCAGAAATCCAACCTCGGGTCGATCTTCGTCGAGACGAGATCGACGAGAATGTTGATGACGACGAAGAGGCAGGCGGAGAGCAGCGCCACGCCCTGGATCACCGGGAAATCTCGCTGCAAGACCGCCTGCACGGTGAGCAGGCCAACGCCCGGATAGTTGAAGATGTATTCGACGATGAGAACGCCGCCGAGCAGCGCGCCGATCTGCACGCCGAAGATATTGAGCACCGGCACCGCCGCATTGCGCAGGATATGGCGGAAGAGAATTCGCCGTTTCGACAGCCCGCGCACGTCGGCGAGCTGCACGAAGTTCCGTTGCTTCGCGGAAGCGACTGAGATGCTGAGGCTGCGCATGAAGACGGGCGACATCTCGATCGCGATGACGAAAGCCGGGAGGATCGTATAAGCAAAGCCCTGGTAGCCGATGGACGGGATCCATTGCAGCTCCGCCGTGACGACCAGGGCCAGCACGATGGCAAGCCAGAAATTGGGGATCGAGACGAAGGCCGAACCGAGATAGAGCGCGAAGCGGTCGAACCAGCCGCCCGCATTCAGTCCCGCGATGATGCCGATCGGCACCGAAATCAGAAAGGCGAAGACCAGGGCGAGGGCCGCCAGCTGCAGCGTCATCGGCACGGTCTGCGCCAGAAGATCCATCACCGGTGCCTTGTCACCCAGAGCATCGGCATCACGGCTTCCGGCGACTTCCGATCCGTTCCGCGCCTTGATGAAGGAGGTGCCGAGATTGCCGTGCACAACCTGCCCGAGCCAGTGGACATACTGCACAGGAATCGGTTCCCTAAGCCCCATTTCTTGGGCCGTTTTCTCCACAACCGCATCGCTCGCCATCGGCCCCAGGATGAGGCGTGCCGGGTCGCCCGGCACCAGACGCAGGGCCGTGAAGATCGCGAAAGAGACGATCAGCACGATGATCACACCCTGCGCCAATCGGCGGATCAGGAAAGTCGCCAGAAAAGCCATGACGGTTTCTCTCGCTTACGCGCTCTTGAAGTCCGCGCGATGCGCGTCCATCGGACCATTCGGGTAGATATAGAGATTCTCGAGCCCCGCCCGCGTCGCGTTGAGGTTGACCGAGGTGAAGAGCGAGAGCGAGGGCGCCTTGGAGGCGATAACCTCGGTTGCCTTGCCGACCAGCGTGCGGCGCTTCCCGAGATCGGTTTCGTTGCGTTCGGCCGAAAGTGCCGCGTCGATATCCGTGTCCTGGATACCGTTGATGATGCCACCCGCCGGGCCAGCCTTTGAGTAGAACATGGCGCGCAGAACCATGTCCGGCTCGGGCGTGCCGGTTGACCAGCCGCAGTCAATCATATTGCCCGCCGGAACCTGGCCCTTATGCTGATAGAGAACATCGCCCCAGGCACCGGTTTCCATGACGTTTAGCTTCACGTTGAAGCCTTGTTCCTGCATCATCGCCGTGATCAGCTCGCCGTAATCCTTGGTCTTCGGATAGAAGCCGGTCGACGTGATGTAATCGATCTCCGGCAGGCCCTGGCCTTTCGGGAAGCCGGCCTGGGCGAGCAGCGCCTGGCATTTGGCTTCGTCGAATTCTGGGTAGTTCGGCACCGTCTCATAGCCGAATTTGAGCGGGCTGATATAGGAACTGGACGCGCCGCCCGCGACGCCCATCAGATCCATGATCTGCGAGCGGTCGATCGCATGGCAGGCGGCCAGACGCACGAGCGGATTGTCGAAGGGCTTCTTATTGCAGCGGAAGTGCAGATATTTGTTCTCGGTCGAGAGCGTGCGGCTGACCGTCACCCGCTGATCCTTCTGCAAAGTCGCATACTGTTCCGGCTCAAGGCGCTGCAGGACATCGATATTGCCGCTCAGCAAGCCAAGCACGCGGGTCGTGGCATCGCCGATATAGGCGAATTGCACGTGGTTCAGGATCGGCTGGCCCTGGTAGTATTTGTCGAAGGCATCGAGATAGGTCGTGTTGCCCTTCTGATCGACGAATTTGAAGGGGCCGGTGCCGTTCGGGCGCTGGGCCAGCACGCTCGGGTTCTTCACGTCATCCTTGGACATGATGGCCATGAAGCCACCGGTGAACTGGAAGGCGGAGGCCGGATAGCCGAACTTCTTTGTATGTACGCGCGCCGTCAGCCGGTCGACGACTTCGACCTCGCACTGACCGGGATAGAGAGCGCTCGCGGGACGCGACGGGTCGGTCGCGTATTCCATTGTCGCCTTCACATCCTCGGCCGAAAAGGAGGCGCCGTTATGGAAGGTTACGCCGTCGCGAAGCTTGTATTCCAGGGTATAGGGATCGATCAGCGTCTGGCTCGTCGCCAGTTCCCAGACAATCTGGGTCGGGTTGTCCGGTCGCATGGGGGTGCGGAACAGTTGCCCGAAAACGAACCCTTCGAAGTTGATCTGGCCTAGCGAGGTATGGCTGGTCGGGTCCCAGTTGCCGGTGACCGGTTCAGCGGAGGCGAAGACCAGCGTGTCGCGGCCGGCGGCACGCGCCGGGCGGATGAAGGGCATGGGAAGGCCGAGGGCGGCGGCTGTGCCTGCCGTCGTCTTGAGCAGGGAACGTCGTGACAATGCGTGCATGGAATCCTCAAGCTGACAGGCGTGAACTCCTTATGCCGTGGCGACTGTGCGTAGATCCCTGAACGAAACCGGCGATCGTTATAGGCTGCCACCGTCTTCGCTGAGCCAAGCCATGGGCGCGCGCGACGAAGCTGCCGCGGTGACCAGAAACGATTCTGCATTCCTGACTCGATCCTAGCGACAAGCTTTCCCCGTCGCCAAGATAAAAATCCACAAATCCACAAAAAACCATACAAACCCACATTTCGCGCTTGCAGGGCTTTTGCGTCGAGGTGCATGATTTTTACTCGAACGGATGAAGGCGATGTGGGTCGATCAGCGGCATCAGAGAATCATCGAACTGATAGCGACCGTCGGTCGGGTCGAAGCGGATGTCGTGGCCGTCGAGCTTCGCGTCTCCCGGGAAACGATCCGCAGGGACTTGATGCTGCTTGAGGGGCAGGGGCAGCTCAAGCGCGTGCACGGCGGGGCCGTCCGGGCCGATCCTCCGCCTGAGCGACCCTTTCGCACCCGCCAACGCGTGCAGATGGAGGCGAAGAAGCGCATCGCCCGCGCGGCATCCGAACTCGTGCAGCCGGGTATCAGTTGCTTTATCGACGCGGGTACCACGACGGCCGCCTTTGCCGAGGCGATTGCCGGCATCGAGGACGTCCTCGTCATTACCAATTCCATCGAGATTGCGGTGCACCTGCGTGGCGCGAACGCGAAGTCGGACGTCGTGCTCCTCGGCGGGCGCATGGCGCTGGAAGTGCCGGCGACTCATGGCGAGCTCACCATCGCCGAGATTGGGCGGCATCGCGTCGATCTCGCCATCCTCTCACCCGTTGGGATCGATCCGACGGCCGGTGTGACCTATCATGAGCTGGCCGAAGCGGCGATCGCGCGGGCGATGATGGAGCATGCCGCGCGCACCCTGCTGCTCGCTGACCACACCAAGCTCGGCAGCATCAGCCGATCGGTCATCTGCCGCTGCGAAGATTTGGACACGCTGGTGAGTGACGCAGTAGCGGAGAGGCTCGACGCCTATCGCGCGGCCGGCCTGCGGCGCGTTGTTTCAGCAGGCTGACAGCGGCGCGGTTTCGAGCGGGTGCAGCTCACCCGGCGGGAGAGCGAGGTGCTGCTCTGGTTTGCGCGCGGCAAGTCCGACCGGCATATCGCCCAGATCCTCAGTGTCAGCTGCCGCACGGTCAACAAGCCTCTGGAACAGATGTATCCGAAACTCGGAGTGGAGACGCGCACCGCTGCCGTCGCCATTGCAGTCCACGCGCTCGATGCCGAGTAAGGCTCAGCCCGCCTCCGTTTGGGTGAGAAGTTCGACCGAGCCACCGGCCGCCGCCGTATTGATGCTGAGGGCGCGCTCGGTGACGAAAGCTTCCGCCGGATAGGTGCCGTCACTCTGGGCGAGGAAGACCGGGCGGATGGCGCCAGGCTGTGCCGCCAGCCGACGAAGCAGGGCCGAGAGAGTTCGCTCGTCTCCAGAGAAGAGCACGGCATCGAAATGGGCATGTTCCGTCTGATCCAGAACGGCAATCGCCCCTTGCTTCGTCGCCATCGCGGCTTGGCGCGCGCGCTCCGTGCTTTCCGTCGTCGCGCAGAGAATGGCGTGCCGCGGTCGCAGACTATACCGGTTCTCCTCACCGGATGGCCCGGGCAGTCTCTGCGCGGTTGGCAGGTTGCGCGGCGGGGCGGAGGCCAGGAAGCGCCGCAGATAAAGCGGTCCCCCGGCCTTGGGGCCGGTGCCGGAAAGCCCGTGGCCGCCGAAAGGTTGCACGCCGACGGTCGCGCCGACGATGTTGCGGTTGACATAGATATTGCCGGCATTCAGCGTGTCGACCGCCCGTTCGACCAGGCTGTCGATACGGGAATGGACGCCGGCGGTGAGCGCGAAGCCGGTGGCGTTGATCTCGGCGATCAGCGCATCGCGCGCCGATGCTTCGTAGGTCAGCACATGCAGCACCGGGCCGAAGACCTCGCGCGTGAGGTCGGCCGCCCGGCGGATATGGATGAGGGTCGGCGCCACGAAGAAGCCTTCCGCCGTCCCACCGCCGAGCGTTGATCGCTCCACAGGGAAGCCTGCCGCTTGCAGCTCCGCCACATGGCGTTCGATCCCCGCGCGCGCCTCGGCCGAAATCACTGGGCCGATATCGGTCGCGAGCGCCCAGGGGTTGCCGACCGAAAGTTCCGCCATAGCCCCCCGCAGCATGGGCAACAGCCGCCCGGCGATATCCTTCTGCAGGCAGAGCAGCCGCAGGGCCGAGCAACGCTGGCCGGCACTGTCGAAAGCGGAGGTGATGACGTCTGCCACCACCTGCTCCGGAAGCGCAGACGAATCGACGATCATCGCATTCAGCCCGCCGGTCTCGGCGATCAGCGGCACCGGCCGGCCGCCCGGGTTCAGGCGTTCGGCGAGCGCCGCTTCGATGCGCTTCGCGACCTCGCCCGAACCGGTGAAGGCGACGCCCCGGATGCGCGGATCGGTGACAAGGGCGGCGCCGACGTCGCCGGCACCGGGCAGGAGTTGCAGAACCTCGGGCGGAATGCCGGCCTGGTGAAGCAGGGCGATGGCGGCCGCCGCGATGAGCGGCGTCTCCTCTGCCGGCTTGGCGAGCACGGGATTGCCCATGACCAGAGCGGCCGCGACTTGGCCTGTAAAGATCGCGAGGGGAAAATTCCACGGGCTGATGCAGGCGAAAGGGCCGAGAGGCGGCCCGGCATTGTCGCGCGCTTCCGCGCCAACGGCGTAGTAGCGGAGGAAATCGACTGTCTCCCGCACCTCCGCCACTGCATTCGCTACTGTCTTGCCGGCTTCGCGGATGATGAGCGGGAGGAGAGACGGCATCGCGGCTTCGAAGCGATCGGCGGCGGCACGCAGGAGCGCCGCACGCTCGGCTGCGGGGCGCGCGCCCCAGGCGAAGGCGGCGGCCTCGGCGCGGGAGACGGCCTGGCCAACCGCCGCGGCATCGCAGAACCGGGTTCCGCCCACCACCTCCCGCTGGTCGGCCGGATTGCGGATGAGGACGGGCCAAGTGGTTTCGCCCGGCGTCTGCGGCGGGCGCTGGAAGAGGGCATCGAGCGCGGTGAGCGTCGTGACGTCGGAGAGATCGAGCCCAGCGGAATTGACCCGCCTCGCGCCATAGAGATGGCGCGGCAGGGGAATGCCGGTATTCGGCGCCCCGGGCTCGGCCTCCGCCATCACCTCCTCCGCCGGTTCGCGGGTCAGGGCGTCGACAGGCACCGAAGGGTCCTGCAGCCGATGCACGAAGGAACCATTGGCGCCGTTCTCCAGCAGCCGGCGGACGAGATAGGCGAGCAGCGTCTCGTGCGTGCCGACGGGGGCATAGATACGGCAGGCGGGGGCGAGGCTTTGGGCGAAGGCTTCGCGGTACAGCGGCTCGCCCATGCCGTGCAGACACTGGAACTCCAGATCGTCGGCGGTGGCGAGCGGCCCCGCCATGGCGCGGATGGCGGCCAGCGTCTGCGCATTGTGCGTCGCGAATTGCGGGAAGATCGCATCCCGCGCGGCGAGGAGTTTTCGCGCACAGGCGAGGTAGCAGAGATCCGTATGCGCCTTGCGGGTGAAGACCGGATAATCGGCCAGTCCTTCCTGCTGGGCGCGCTTGATCTCGCTGTCCCAATAGGCGCCTTTCACCAGCCGCAGCATCAGTCGGTGGCCGGTTTCGCGGGCGAGAGCGATGATCCAGTCGAGCACGAAGGGGGCACGCTTTTGATAGGCCTGGACGACGAAACCGATGCCGTTCCATCCCAGGAAGTGCGGATCGCGGCAGAGGGCTTCCAGGAGATCCAGGGAGAGATCCAGCCGCTCGCTCTCTTCGGCGTCGATGCTGACGCCGATATTCTGTTCCCTGGCGAGGGTGACGAGGCGCGTCAGTCGGGGCAGAAGCTCGGCCATCACGCGGCCCCGCTGCGCCATGCTGTAGCGTGGATGAAGCGCCGAGAGCTTGAGGGAGATGCCGGGCCCGGCGAGGGGGCCGCGTCCCCGGGCAGCGCGGCCGATGGCGCGGATCGCCGTCTCGTAATCCCGATAATAGCGGTCGGCATCGGCCGCGGTCAGCGCCGCTTCGCCCAGCATGTCGAAGGAGAAGCGGAAGCCCGCGTTTTCCAGGTGATGGGCTGAGCGCAGGGCGCCACCGATGGTCTCGCCACAAACGAAAATCTCGCCCATGCGGCCGATCATATGCGTCATCACCTGGCGGATTACCGCATCGCGGCCGGTTGCGAGGAGGCCGCTGCCCTGGCCGCTCCTCAACAGTCGCGCGGTCAGGTCGAGCCCCCGGCTCGCCGCATTTACGGCGAGAGAAGAATGGCCGAGATGGCTCTGCCAGTCGCCGCGCAGAAGCGTGTCGCGAATGAGCGCATCGGCCGTCGCCCGGTCGGGGATACGGAGCAGCGCCTCGGCAAGGCGCATGAGCATGAGGCCCTCGGTGCTTGAGAGGTCATATTCTCGCATGAGGGCGACGAGCGGGCTCGGCGCCTTCTGGCGTCGCAGCGCCTCGATCAGCCGGCGCGCCGTCTGCTGCGCGATCTCGGCTTCCGCCTCCGTCAGCCGACCCGCGGGCAACGCTGCCGCGACGCAATCGCGCTCCGGGGCGCGATGATGGGCGCGGAGTGCCGACCGCAGTGCCGTGGGTGCGGCCGGTGGCGCACCGAGGATGGAGTGGGGGTGGCTTGCTTCGTCCGACGGAGACATGGCGGATTGCCCTGGAAGCTGGAGATATCCTGGCATATTGGGACTGGTAAAAAATGTGCTTCGGAATTTCGTTCGAATGAACGAAGAATTGAGTTTCGATCCTGGCCAGCTCCGAGAGAACGTTCGAAAATCATGGACGAGACCGATCGTCGCCTTCTCCGCCTTCTGCAGAAGGACGGGCGGATGACCAACGTAGACCTCGCTCGTCAGGCC
>Ga0310811_10008607_pt1 | contig 13129 bp, 28 predicted proteins | sample YCmetagenome_FD_207642 | JGI IMG/M metagenome (GOLD analysis project Ga0310811, IMG submission 207642) | Soil microbial communities from experimental microcosm in Duke University, North Carolina, United States - YC | ecosystem: Engineered > Artificial ecosystem > Soil microcosm > Unclassified ...
GCCAATTTCAACAGAAGCGTTCCGATTCCTCCGGCTATTGAAGCACAGATATGCACTATTTCGTTGCTGTTCAGGCCGGAAGCCATAATAGAGCCGCTTACAGCTGTTAAGGCAAATCCAATGTTTTTAAGAGTAAAGAGGTTTTTCATATCGTATTATTTAAAGTGTAGTATTAATACTGTAATTTACAATAAAGTAACCCTTATTTACGGTAAAAAAGGATAGCCTTTAGCGTTATATAGGTAGTTCACATTGATGCTTGTCATAGTCCAGTCATCTGGGCTTATCCCTGATCCTAATGTATCTCCTACGCTGGGCGGGGTGCTTAAATTCCAATACGGAAAAGTTCCGTCTGTTAATGGGAAAGAAGTTACTTGATGCCAAAATTTTTGTCCTATTACCTTAGCCACTGGATTATTAATAGACGATTCCTCGTAAATTCCTATATAATAAAGTGTTGATTTTTTTAAAACCCTTACGGTATCTAGTGGAAACCAAAGATTGTAATATCTATTGCCAAATGTGCCTGTAGTATCAACTAATTTTGCTATAACTACAAAGTTTGAATCTAACAAATAAGATAGAAAATGCACATTTTGATCTACTACAGCCCCCGATATATTGCCGGAACAGCTTAGCCAATTCATTTTTATATCATTTGACGGCTTTATTCTTTTAGTAACCAACCTGCCTTTAATTGATACTAAGGTGTCTCCTACAGAATTAACAGGATTGCCAAGCGAAAGCATATTATCAACCTGTGGGCTTTGTATTAGAAAATCTTTACCCCAATAATCTTTGCCCCATAATGAAAACCCATTTGTAGTATCGCCTATAACGTGTCCGTTTAATTCCGTTTTTGCGTGCGCTTCGTCCATATTATCCGTAATTGGAAATACGGCCTTTCCATACATTTTTATATCATTCTTGTATGAAGATAGAAGGAACACGGTTCCAAAGATCAATAAGAAAGCACTTAAAGTGCTGATTGTTTTGTTTTTCATAAGTATATTTTGTTAAAATCCTAAAAGTTTCAACCTGTCTTCTAAATGATTATCACTAAAAGATAAAGAAGACCAGCCCCATATAGATAAATTTTCCACATCTGTTAGTAGGTTTCTTCCGGTCTGCTCTTGATAATATGTAGCAGCCCATGCTAATTCATTATCAGACATTTCTAATAACTGATCACAAATAGATAGCGAAAATTTACCGTGAAAATCATTTTTGAAACTATCTATTATAGATTTTGCTGCTGTCTGTTCCCCTGGGGCTGCCTGATTTACATAATCTTGAGTAGACTTACTACCTGTAGTACTTGTTTTCTTCTTTTTCTTCAAAAGAAGCACAATAGTAACAATGGCTAAGGTTAAAACTATAGCCATTATTAATATTGCAACCCATGTTTTATCATTAGCCTCCATTAAGCAACCGGATTAGTCGTAGTTGTAGAAGCGGAAGGGGTTTCAGTTGTTGCCGTCGGAGTTGTTACCGGAGTTGACGTACCCGTAGTAGTTGTGGTAGTCGATGTTTTTTGATTTGAAGTTGTCGATTTCTTCTTATTGGCCCTCCATTTCAAAATTAGTACTATAGCCACCGCTACAACAATAGCAATAACAATACCGATAATAACTTTTGTAGTTGTTTCCATCTATTTATTTTTTTTTTTTTTAAAGTAATGCTAATAAAGGTAGTAAGCTACCAACTGTTTTTATAACCTTATCAGTTGTTGTACTTCCGCTTCCGCTTGGTGTACCTGTTCCTGATTTTAATTGATTTATTTGATTCTGCAAGCTAGTGTTTTGAGTTTGTAACTGCTGAATCTGTGAATTCTTATTCACTATTGAAATGAAAAGTAGCACCATTATAAGCACGAGAAAGATAATAATACCAATCATTATTTTTTCTTTATCTTCCATTTCAATTTTTATTATAAGCAAATATAACAACAATAGCTAAAATAACAAACAAAACTATCGCAATTATTAAAATAATTTTTTCAATTCTTTTTTTTTTGATCTTCTTAGCTTCTTCCTCTGGACTTTCGTAATCCGTTGTTATTGTAAATGGTAATAGTTTTCTATAGTTTTGCCTGATTTCTCCGGCTGTTATCTTACCATCCTTATTAACATCCCATACCGGATTTTGAGAAGCTACAAACTTAGCACTCTGAGAAATTGTTTGTAATACATACGTGTCTGGCTGATCTGCTGCAATAGGCCATAGAACTAGCAAATACATATTCTCAACTGTTTCTAAAGGCGAATAATCATAACGCTTTTGATTCATTTGAAAGTACATTACAACCATGTTCATTAAATCGTCTATGTTCATATTGAGCATATCCGATCTTACAAACCCTTTTGGCAATATACCATCAGAAACCATTTGTTTTATAGCTATATCTGTGAATTGCAGTAATCCAGTTGCATTTGGATTTCTACTTTCATAAGGATTCATAGAAAAAGCTGTTTCTATGTAAAAAATAGAAGAAAGCCAATCACTAGGAACATTTAATTTAGCAGCGGCAGCGTTCAAGGCGTTATCGTAACGCGTTTTATCTATACTACCTTTATAATATGTAGATATGAATCTATCCATTAAAATCTAAACGGCTTGAATACTTCTGTATCACCGCCTTGTTTAAAATTTGCAAAATATTTACGATCACCAGAGATTACACTTTGCTTTCTTGATCCGGCCGTTATCGGCGATACTGTTAAATATTGTTGCTCCCATTCTTCGCAAAAAGCAACGTCTACAGTATCTCCCTTTGAAGTTAAATACATATCGCATTCAATTGTAATAGAAGAATTGCCTTGTTCTTTTATCAAAATGTTTGAGAAGCAATTTTTTATATCTGGCATAAAAATTTTGCCTCTTTTTCCTTCTTTTTTTTCTTCGCCTTGCTTTGGTCTGTCAAACACATATTTTCCAGACCTCAGATTCATTATCCCGTCTGGCACATAATGACTGTATATAAAAAGTTCGTTGGAGTCATCCGTAGGTATAATTACGAATGAATCCAACGCTAAATTTAATTTACAAGAAACACGATATATGTTTTTCATTTTACTTGAAAAGAATTACTGCAACAATAGCTATTACTATCAGTCCGGCAACCGATGCACCTATAATAATAATTTGTTTTTTTTGTGCTGCTGCTGCTGCCTGGGCTTGTGCTTGCGCTTGTGCTTGCGCTGTACTAGCATTTGCATTTGCTTGAGCGGCGGCGGCATCAGCGGCGGCTTGCGCTTGCGCTTTTGCCGTATCGGCGGCAGCCTGGGCTTGCGCTGCTGCTACCTGAGCGTCCGCGGCTATTTTAGCCTGATCTGTTGCAGCTTGATTAGCCGCATCGGCCTCTTGTTTTTGTAAAACAGCAGCTTGATAATTAGGATCAGAAGCAAGTTGTAGCTGTAAGGCTTGCTGTGTTGCTTGTGCATCTGCATCTACTGCGTTCTGCATATCCGTCTGATATTGCAAACGTAACTGAGTCATCTGCTTATTTAGATCAACTACTTTTGCAGATGCTTCTGTATACGCATTTTGCGCATTCTGTACAATTGTACCTTGGCTGTCTATAGTAGCTTGCGCTGCTACTAAGGAGCCTTGGTAATTCTTTACTTTTGCTTGTAAAGCTTGAATTGCATTTTGCAAATCACTTACCATTTTCCCGCCTGATCTCTGATATAAAGACGCGATAGTTGGTTTATCAAAACTTACTACATTTTTTCCGCTGCTAGGGTCTACATATCCGCCAAAATTCAAGCCATTAAATACTTGGCGCATTCCTGGCTCAAAATAATTAATCAAATCTTGAGCCTGATTAATCCAAGCATCAGCGCCTTCTATGGAGCAAGGGTTTGGAATAGCCAGCAAGCCATTAGACTTTAATACTCCGGCATTTTGTCCAGCAATGCTAATAGTTGTGAAAACCCATGTTTGAATAGGAGCAATATCAGAAGTAGAAAAACCACCTTGCTTTAAAACGCTAAAAGCATTTTTCGCTGTATTCAATCCAGCGTTAGCTGTCTGCAACAGTGAATTAGCCGTCTGAGCGTCTGTAGTCGCTTGATCTATTTGTTTTTGCAAAAGGGTAATATACCCGTTTTGTGAATCATTATAGGCATCGTCAACTTGTTTTTCTCTGTTAGTTAAAGTGCCTGTACTTGATACGGTTGCCATATTTTTATTAGTTAGAAAGGTCTTCTGTACGCATAAATGAAAGCCCCAGCACATACCCTTGTATATTAATATATTTCTTCTGTGTCACTAGGCCCGCTAAGGCCAAAGCATCCAAGGTAGTTACAGGAATAAATGTGAAGGAAATTACATTCAAGCCTGGATTTAACCTAAGAGAATCTTTTTCAGATTGAAAATATGACACACCCCCAGCACCCAATGTAATTTTGAATTCCTCTATTGTTACAGCAAAAGGCAGTAGCAAATTCATTGTTACATTAAAAGTTAAATTGCCCTGAGCAAGAGCAGTCCAACTAATTTTAGTGTTTTGGGTCTTAACTGATTTTTTAATCAGTATAACAGTAATTACGCTTAAAACCACAAGCGTAATTACCATTGATATGAATATTTTCATAATCGTTTGAAAAAAAGTTTGAAATTATTTCAGAACATTCATTAAAACCGAAAGGTCAGCGCCTACGATTTCAAAAATGATAGTGCCTTTTGATCCAGCAAGAATAGTGTATTCTAAGAAATCAAGGGCGCTAAGGTAAAAAATAGCCTCCCTATCTTTCATCATGTTTTTTCTCTGGTCTGACATTTCAAAAGTAGCTGCTGCTACGTCTGTAATCGGCACGCTATCCCCGTTGAAGTACAAACGACGTCTAATAATGGATTCGTCCAGTTGAGGACTATTGTCTACCGTAGACAGTACTTGAAAATCTCTGATATATAAGCCGCTGTTTTGTGTCATTAGACCAAGCCCCTGTGTAAACTTACAACCTGCGCCGTACTGGTCTAAAATTACTGGATCGTCAGCAGCTCCGGCTGGTAGGTTAAAGAGTTGAGCAGCACCGGCTGTTGCAGCAAGGCCACCAATGCGCAAAATCTGATCTGCGTTCCCGCTTCCTGTATTGTCAAATTTGATTTGAACAATTTTTCTTTGTTTGAAGCCAGAGGAATTTTCTACAATCATAGCATTGCCCCTATTACCTGATTCGTCGGTAGTTGACAATGTTGAAAGTTTACTAGGATCGCCAAAAACATTATCGACGAACATCTTGAAGTCACTTGGTGCGCCGCCCGCTCCTACCGTTACAGGCATATTATTTGTACCAGCCATTTTTTTATTGTTTTAGTTTAAAATATTTACCGTTATGAAGAGGCAAGATAAATACACTTTAAATAAAAAGCAAATATTTTTATATTTATTTTTAATCAAGCTTAATAACCCACTTTTCCTTATCGCTCATTACAACCGATACTTCATTTTCCCTTATTGAAACTTCTTTAACCCCGTTTTCTGCCATTTGCGCTTGTTCTTGCTTTCCTACTAGTCCAAATTTAAACTCCTTCCCATTAAGAGTTATAGATTTTGTAGTAATAAGTAATTCACCATCTTTAAGAATAAGCTTTAAAAATATTTGCATAGGTTTACTAGAAAGCATTTCTAAAATTTTACTTGCTTTATCTCCTAATTTTTCTTTTTTTAAATCAGATAAAAGATATGTATTTTCCATAATCGTGGTTTTCTTTAAAGTTTACTTTTATTATTAAATCGTCATTTACCATTGTTACGCAGTGAGGAAAGAAAGGGTATTCTCCTGATCCGTTCAACCTATATTCTTTTTTTACAATCTCAGAAGCTTCTGCAATAATTTCAGCGTCGGGTATTTTTTTAATTATATCCTGCTCTTTATAATTCGTAAAGAACACAACATAAATATCAAAATAAATTGTGAGGAATTCTATAATTCTTTTTGGAGAATGAAAAACGAATACCAAATCCAACCCTTGTTCGTATCTATTATCCATTAAATCAGATAGCCACTTAGACGGTTGTGTACTTGGATGTATTTTTCTAAAGTCATCAAAAATTATCATAGAATTTTGCATTGATGGAAGATCATTTAAATCTTCTTCACTCTTTACATCAATATCTTTTCCTTTAATTCTTTTTTGAGGATCGAATGCAGCCAAAAAGCCATTTGGATTTTTTTTTCTAAAACTTCCGGCAATTGCGTTTACCACAACAGATTTGCCTGTATTATTATTGCCGAAAACACAAATACATCTTACCTCTTTTCTCACTTATTCAGATTCTTTAAATTCATTTTCCATTTTATCAACTATTATTACCTGAATCTGAGTAGCAATAATAACCCCGATCAAAGCACCTAGAAAAAACCAGGACTCTCTAACAAAGTTCATGTTAAAGAAAAACTTTTTCTGCTTACTTGCAATCCAGAGCAAAGCGCCTTTCATCATTAAGTTAAATCTATAACGCTCCGGTTCTTTCCCTGTAAACATTGCTGTAATATACATATTACACATTTCAACGCCATCAATAAGAATTTCAAATAATTCTTCTTTAGTTAAAGGAATATCGCCTAAAGGATCAGAGTTTTCTGACTGATTATTTTTTTCCGATGCTTTTTTTCTACCTCTTTTTTTATGAAATCCAGCTGCTTCTGAACCATCTAATACTTCATATTTTGCAAATTCTTCTTTTTTTTCTTTTTCCTTTTCTTTTGATTCAGTACTTTTTTTTTCAGCTGGCTGCTCTATTGCCTCCGGCTTCTGTTCAGCTGTTACTTGTTGTTCTGTTGTTTCTGCCTGTTGTTCAGAAGTTGCTGTTTGCTCTGTTGTTTCCGGCTGCTGTTCAGAAGTTGCTGTTTGCTCTGTTGTTTCCGGCTGCTGTTCAGAAGTTGCTGTTTGCTCTGTTGTTTCTGCTTGTTGTTCAGAAATTGCTGTTTGCTCTGTTGTTTCCTGCTGTTCAACTGTTATTGGTTCCTGCTCAGTTGTTACTGATTGCTCAGATTGTTCAACTGTTTCAATCGTATCCGCTGGAATTAGACTTTCTTTTTTCTTAGCCTTTCTTTTCATAATAATTTTAATTTAGCTCTTTTGTTTTTAAAGTATGAATCAATTGTAACCGATACGCTAAAATACACAAATTTTATTTCTCTTGCAAAGTTTTTTTCTTGGTAATCATTTTTTATTTTTATTGCCGTAGTAGGATAAAAATTTATAATATCTTTTTCTGGCAATAAAATTTCACTTCCCATTATATTAACTTTTATTTTTTCTTCTTTACTAATTTCACAATTAAGCAAAGAGAAAAAAAATCTTTTATTGCCATCTATCGAAAGATTAGTTTTAAAAGGTATCGCTAATAAAGATTCCTTTTCAATATCTGCAACGCCTAAAAATAACTGAGTAGTATTAGTGCTATCGTAAACGCCATGCGTATGGAATCTTAAAAATCTATTATCCAAAGAAAATCTTAGAACATAATAATCACAAAAAATATTTTTAACGTATTTATCAAAATGTCTTCTGCAATCAAATTCACAATACAACTTATTACCTATATACAATCTGTAAATAGAGAAATCGGCTAGAGAATCGCAAAAGTCTATAAGTAGACCTGTTTTGTTTTTTATAAATTTAAATTTTATTTTTTTTTCCTTCGCCTCTTGCTTCCCGAATAAATCAATATCAAACTTACAACCTCTAAAAGAAAAAGGACTTTCCAAATCGCCATTAGCAAACCAAAGCCATTTATCTTTTATATATACAGGGTCAATATCCGATTTAACATAAAGTACCATATTTATTCCTTTCTTAAAAAACCATATGGTAAACAACCGTAACGAGTATCATTATCAGACTTACCTTTTTTAAAAAATTCCACCCTTTTACCAATTGTTAAACATTTAAAATTATCAGGTATAATGCTATACCACTCGCCAGGGAATAAATAATGGACTATATTACCTTCGTACGTATCCCACTCCCTAATACCAACCCCTTCTAATATATTCCTAGGTGCCGATTTTATAAAATCAATGAATTCAGATTTATTCCCAGGTTTATACTCAAAATCTAGTTCATATTCTCTTTTATGAACTGGACAACTTATAAATATTACAATATCTTCCATTTAAATTTTAGTTAAAACTTTTCTATAATTAAACTGGTATATTTTCTGTTCAGAATTTGGCTTGTCAATATTACTGTGTATGCAGCCGCCTCCGTTTGGATAATAATAAATCCTAGAAAATCTTTTTTCCGTTTTGAAATCAAAACCTCTTTTTTCTATTTCATCCTCTACTCTTTTTTTTGCATCCTCGCTAGTGGCAAATACGCAATCCCAATAATAACCAACAGTACCAGGAATTTTATTTAACTCCAACATTAAATTATCAACCCCTCTACACACTTCAACGTAAACGTTTCTTGCCTTTTTATCATACGGTTCAAAACCTGTATCGCTTATACAAATGCCCTTATCATAATCTCTAATACGCCTCTTAGTTGCCAAAGAGCCAAGTATAACCAATCTGGCAGGTTTATATAAATCTTCGTAATTAACTTCTTCATAAAATTGTTTATTAAAAGTTTCTACAAAACTTTTTTTGAACAAACCCAAATTGACAGCGGAAAAAAAATAGGCACTTCTTATGTCAATACAATATATGTTAATTTCTTTTGGAAGATTAGAGAGACAAGCACACCATCCAACATCATTATAAGTCTTTACTTCTTCTAATTGAAATTTTTTTGCTAATGCTCTAGTCTTATTTATGTACTTCAAAATAAAATTATTGTATTTCTTTAAAACAACAGGAGGCACACCTTCTTTTTTTTCTGAGTACATACAAGTTATTACTTTGCTGCCTATCTGCTGCTTTATCCTAGCAGTGTAACTAGTTTCGATCAATTGAAAAGTATTTTTTTTACTTATCAATTTTTCTAAATCTTTTTCTAAATTCTTAATATCTAAATTAAACATCATTATGTAAATATTAAGGCGTACTGTTTTACAACTATGTGAATTGGATATTCTTTTTTTGAAAAGAGAATTCCAAATGTTGTTTTATTAGGAGGCATTTCACCTAGATCATATAATATTGTTTCTATTCTTATTATTTGATCTTTCAACCCTTCGTTGTCTATATCATTTCTGAAAGCCTGTTTGAATTCGTAAAGATCATCTTTTAGCACCTCTACTAAAGAAAGATTTTTTAATTTTATTTCTCTTTTGCCCCAAAGAGAGTATACCGTTATTACGGAATTTTTATTTTTTTTATAAATTGAGAGATTTGAATTTTGAAGCTTGTTTAATTCTTCTATAGCTTCTTTGATAGAATAGGTAGTTACCATTTTTCAAAGTTTTTAGAACTTAATACGTTCAGGTCACCGACTAATAATAAATGACCTGAACGTTAAGTTACTTATTTTACTCGAAAATAGAAACAGAAATATTTCTCATTACAAATCCTGATCCTGTTCTAATATCTCCGAGGTAAGTAATTTCTGCCTTTGTTCCAGGGGCTATAGCGGCAAGTCTTTCGACCGCTTTTTCAGAAATACAAACTACCCTTTCTTTCGGCGAAGGGGCAAGCACAACGCCTTTAAAGTATTCCTTCTTACCTTCTACTTCTTTTTCAAAATCTACAGTTCCTAAGTATACACCTTCTACAAATTCACCTTCGGCTGTTTGTTCGTTTGGAAAGTAAACATTGCCAAGCTTAATTTTTTTTGCCGATTCCGATTTTTTTAAGGCTTGCGCAATATCAATACCTGAGCCAATTGTAGATAAATTGACCTCTTTAAATTTCTTTTCAGATTCTAAAGAGTCACCTCTTTTCGCATTAGTAACCTTGTTACCTTGCGCGCTAACTTTTTTTGCCATTTATATTTAACTTATTTAGTTACAAAACCAATTGATTTCAAACCCTTTTTTACAACTTCATAATATTCTTTCTCAGGGGTTGAATCAATATAATATTCATTTTCTTTAAGCTTTATTATTTCTATTTCAAAAAAATCCTTTATGAATTTTTCTAAATAGTGTCTGTACGTTGGGTTTTTTTGCTGATCAGTCCTAACCTTAAATACTCCGTCAGGAATAGAATTAACCAGCCATGAATTATAATTGCAGTCGATTAACTTTTTATTTAATGGCTCATAACTCACAATTATATATCCATTTATATTAATAGCCTTTGTTTTGAGGAATATAAAAATAAAAGAACACAATAAAGATTCAGGTATCATTTTTTGTATCTCTTCTGATTCCTTTTTAGATTGTTTTTTTTGTCTTTTTACAGCAGTCATTTGCTTTTTAATTAAAACGTAAATAATTAATATTAATACCGGAACGAACATTTTATAAAATGAATAATAATACTTTATTGAAAGCGTCTATCAATTCATTATTACTATTAAAAACCTCATTTCTTATTCTTATCCCACCAGAGTCGTGAAACGGATCAAAATTTAATTCTTCCAATTTGAATTTTGGAATTGCTAAAAATCTCTCAGTAAATTCATTGCAGGCAATTCTATAGCTAGAGATATGTTTTAAATCTTCTTTTAAAATTATAAGTAATGCAGCCCATTCCTCAAAATTTAACGGCTCTTTAACCCTATCAACTGGAAGAAATCTATTATTTTCCATTTGATTTTTTACATATAATTCATACAATTTTTTCATCGTGGTAACTTTATTTGTTATTATCTAAACCAGTTCCTAAAAAAGCCCTTATTCGCTTTTTTTAAAGCTTTTAAAGTCTCTTCTTCTGTTTGCTCAGGCTTTTCTATATGCAATTTTTCATTGATAAAATCAGCCATTTGGCCGCCTCTAGAACTAGGCTGAACAGCTATATTTAGCTGCTTTGAGTGTGCAACAACTGTTAATGTTACAAATCCTGTCTTATGACTAGCTAAATAATCAACTATAAGCGATTTCGCATACTGTGAGTTAGGCACTGACAACAGCCCATTACCCATATTAACAACTTTTTTCATAATTTTATATTTGTCTATTTAAAAATTCAACTATTGCTTCACAATCAAACTCTTCAGGTACAAAATCCTCGTCAATAAAAATTCCAATCATACCGTCAAAACGCATTTGGAATGTAAATTGAAATCCTGAGAAAGAATACAAATCAACCCATACAATAAAAGCCGTAAGACTCTTTTTTGTAAAAATTAAATTATACTTATCTATTTTTAAAGCGCGTTCTTTCATATTATTTTATCCAATACATGCCAGTAACACAACCTACAATACTTCCCAATGCGTAAACCGCGAAGTCTCTAAATTTACCGCTTTCTGAAATCTCCTTTATTGTAAAATAAGAGATAACAGACAATATAAAATCAGATATTACTATGCTAAATATATTATGTTTTTCAACATCTTCGACCCATATAACACAAATATGAGAATATAGTAATTGACCAAAAAAGAATATAAAGTATTTTAATAGTGTAAATGTTTTCATTTTAAAATTTTAGATCGAATCTATTTATAGCGTATAGGATATTTTTTACTACTTTTAATTTATATTCGTCTTTTGAAATTATAATTAATTCTTTTTTTTCTAAATTAAATTTCAAAAAAACGCCTGGGTAATTATCTCTTATAAAAATTCCTAATTTTTTAGAATCGTCTTTATAAGTGAAATTCTCTATTATTATTTGTGCCATTGTATTTAATTAAACGTTCATGCTTTAGCGCTAATAATTGCCATCATTTCGCGCTTTGAAACTATTACGGTTTACCGAGTGCGCAGATTCGTACGTATAGAATTACTCTTACTGTTTATTTTCATGAACGTTATTTCTTAGCTATAACTTTTACAGTTCTTGACTTAAAAAAACCGCCAGTTAAAGCTTGTATTATAATATCAGAACCATTTTGTCTAACTATTATTTGACACTGGCCATCTGAGGGAGTAGAAACGGTTGTTCTACCAGCTGGAATAACACCCCAGAAATAAAACACTTGTTTTGATTTTGAATAAGTATATTCCTTTCCTTGTTTTTCTTTAAAAGAACCTACATTTGTTTTTACGCTCATACACGAATTTAAAATAACAATAAGCGTAAGCAAAACAGTTAATAAAAAGAATCTTAAAACATACTCTGGCTTAGTTATAAAAAACATTGCTAATTTAATTAATATCTTTTTCATAAAATTGGTTTAAAATTTTCTATTAATAAATATCTATTTCTCCATCTAGCATTTTTAGTTGAATTAGAGCATCTATGTTTATAAAGTAAATCTGAATGAAAAATAATTCTTACAGAAGTCCATATTTCACAATCAAATTTATTTTTACAAAACATTATAATAATTCAACTTGAAAAAAACGCGGATCAATATCTTTTTTAACAATATTAATTGCTTGAATAATATCAAAGCAAAATAAAGTTATTTCTTTTCTTTTGTAGTTACCTGGATATGGTAAGAATATTGTCACTTTATACCTGTTCATAATTAATTTTCTGTTTCATTATACAAATACCAGTCTTTTTCAAATCCATTGGTTTTTCTTATATTCCAAAATTCAAACCAACCGAGTTTATAACCTTTCTCGTCTCTTAAACTACCGTCTTTATCACAATATACAAATTCATGTACAGAGAAATAATAATGAGTTATTTTAATACCTTTTCTACAGGTATTTTGAGCCTCTTGTAAAGTCATAATTAATTTTGAGTTGGATATTCAGTGAATTGTTTATAATCGGAACCAAGCTGAAATAATTCAGGTTCGGAAATATCTGCAATTGCAATTAATCCTTGTTCTCTATTAACCTGTAGTATTTTAAAACCTGTAAATTCAGCAATATAAATATAAAGAGTATCTGAATATTTAACAAAACGAGTGGCTTTTTCCATAATTGTTTTTTTTTATTTTAATTTAAATCAATGCTTAATGAATCTATTTTTATTAGATCAGGTAGTTTTTTATCTAAATTAAAAGGTAAATATAAATTATCGGTAATATCAATTACACAATAAGCATAATAGCCTTTTTCAAGGTATTCATTTATTAAAAATCTACCTAATATAACTGTATCTTGACTAACTGTTTTTACTAAAAAAAAATCACTAGGGTAATACCTACTATGACAAACAAACC
>Ga0310811_10008609_pt1 | contig 13126 bp, 6 predicted proteins | sample YCmetagenome_FD_207642 | JGI IMG/M metagenome (GOLD analysis project Ga0310811, IMG submission 207642) | Soil microbial communities from experimental microcosm in Duke University, North Carolina, United States - YC | ecosystem: Engineered > Artificial ecosystem > Soil microcosm > Unclassified ...
TCATCGGTCTCGAGGCGAAGCCCGACGAGGACAAGGAGATCGCCTTTCTCGTCGACCGCCTCTCCGCGCGCTTCGGCGCGCACCGCATGCTCTCTTTCCTTGCGCAGGATACGCATATCCCCGAAGCCGCCGGCGTCGCCGTTCCCGCGCAGCACGCGCCGGAGGCCACCGTCGCATGGGAGACGCGCGAGACAGGCGAGCCGCCGCGCCGTCCCCTGCGGCTTTTCGCGAAGCCCGAGCCGATCGATGCCATCGCCGAAGCGCCCGATTCACCGCCGGCGAGTTTCCAATGGCGCCGCATGCGCCATCGCGTGCGCAAGGCCGAAGGCCCCGAGCGCATCGCGATGGAATGGTGGCAGAGCGAGGACCACAAACCGGCCCGCGACTATTTCCGCGTCGAGGACGATGCCGGCCGACGCTTCTGGCTCTTCCGCGAAGGCCTCTACGGCCGCGAGACCGCGACACCGAAATGGTTCGTACACGGATTATTTGCATGAGAGGGCAAACGCCGCATCGTTCCTCCCCCGTGGTTACGGGGGAAGAACAGGAGATCCCTATCCTCTCAGGCCAGCCGCCTTTCGCCGAGATCGGCGTGACCTCGAACTTCTCCTTCCTGCGCGGTGCGTCGCGTCCGGAGGAGCTGGTCGTTCAAGCTTACGGCTACCAGTACGACGCCATCGGCATCGCCGACCGCAACACGCTCGCCGGTGTCGTCCGCGCCTACGCCGCCCTCAGCGATCCAAGGTTCAAGGAGAAGGTCCCGCGCCTTCTCGTCGGCGCCCGCCTTGTCTTCACCGACGGCACACCCGATATCCTCGCCTATCCGGTCGACCGCGCGGCCTATGGCAATCTTTGCCGCCTGATCTCCGAGGGAAAGCTCCGCGCCAAGAAGGGCGAGTGCCTCCTCACCCAGGCCGACCTCCTGCGCCACCACGAAGGCCTTCTCCTCGTCCTCATGCCGCCGGCGCGGGGACCGCTCGATATTTTGCAAACAATGATCAATACCTTGCGGAACGTCGCGCCCGGCCGCCTATGGCTGGGGGCATCCCTGCTCTATCGCGGCGACGACAAGCGCCGCCTGCGCCGTCTGGACCGCCTCGCCCGTGCCAACGGCATTCCGCTGCTGGCCACCAACGACGCGCTCTATCACGAGGCCGGCCGGCGCGAATTGCAGGACGTCGTCACCTGCATCCGCGAGCACCTCACCATCGACAAGGCGGGCAGGACGCTCGAAGCCAATGCCGAGCGCCATCTGAAACCGGCCTCCGAGATGACGCGCCTGTTCCGCGACTGGCCCGAGGCGATCGCCGAGACCACGCGCTTTGCATCGCGCATCACCTTCCAGCTCAGCGACCTCAAATACAATTACCCGCACGAGCCCGTGCCGCCGGGCAAGACCGCCATCGGCCATCTCACCGATCTCACCTGGGAAGGCGCCGCGCAGCGCTATCCGGATGGCGTGCCGGACAAGCTGCGGGCGACCATCGAGAAAGAGCTTACCGTCATCGAGAAGCAGAACTACGCCCACTACTTCCTCACCGTGCGCGACCTCGTCGCCTATGCGCGCTCGAAGAAGATTCTCTGCCAGGGCCGCGGCAGCGCCGCGAACTCCGCGGTCTGCTATTGCATCGGCATCACCGCGGTCGATCCGACCGAGATCGATCTTCTCTTCGAGCGCTTCATCTCCGCCGAGCGCAACGAGCCGCCGGACATCGACGTCGATTTCGAGCATGAGCGGCGCGAGGAAGTGATCCAGCACGTCTATCAGCGCTACGGCCATCGCCGCGCCGCGCTGACCGCGACCGTGATCCATTACCGCCCGCGCAGCGCGATCCGCGAAGTCGGCAAGGTCTTCGGCCTGACCGAGGACATCACCGCGGCCATGGCCAACAGCGTCTGGGGCAGCTGGGGCTCGGCGCTGAAGGAAAGCCAGATCCGCCAGGGCAAGCTCGATCCGCACAATCTCGCCATCGCCCGCGCGGTGCACTTCGCCAACGAGATCATGGGCTTTCCGCGCCATCTCTCCCAGCATGTCGGCGGCTTCGTGCTGACCGACGATCACCTCGACACCATGGTCCCCATCGGCCCCGCGGCGATGGACGACCGCTATTTCATCGAATGGGACAAGGACGATCTCGACACGATGAAGCTGATGAAGGTCGATGTCCTCGCCCTCGGCATGCTGACCTGCATCCGCAAGGCCTTCGACCTGATCGAGACCCATGAAGGCAAGCGCTACGACCTCGCCACCGTGCCGCGCGAGGATCCGGCCGTCTACGACATGCTGTGCAAGGCCGACGCCATCGGCGTTTTCCAGGTCGAGAGCCGGGCGCAGATGAACATGCTGCCCCGGCTTCGTCCGCGCAAATTCTACGATCTCGTCGTCGAGGTCGCGATCGTCCGCCCCGGCCCGATCCAGGGCAACATGGTCCATCCCTATCTCAAGCGCCGCAAAGGCATCGAGAAGGTCGAGTATCCCGCGCCCCATCCCGATCACGGCGAACCCGACGAGCTCTATCAGGTCTTGAAGGAAACGATGGGCGTGCCGCTATTCCAGGAACAGGCGATGCGTCTCGCCATCGTCGCCGCGAAATTCACGCCCGACGAGTCGAACGGCCTGCGCCGCGCCATGGCGACCTTCCGCAACCTCGGCACCATCGACCGCTACAAAGAGAAGTTCATCGGCGGCATGACGAAGCGCGGCTACACCCAGGAATTCGCCGAGCGCTGCTTCAAGCAGATCGAAGGCTTCGGCTCCTACGGCTTTCCCGAAAGCCACGCCGCGAGCTTCGCCCACCTCGTCTACATCTCGTCATGGATCAAGCATTATCATCCGGCCGCTTTCGGCGCCGCGCTGCTCAACTCCCAGCCGATGGGTTTCTATGCCCCCGCCGAGATCGTGCGCGATGCACGGGATCACGCCGTTCCCGTGCTCGCCCCCGATATCAGCCACAGCGATTGGGACAACACGCTGGAGCGCGATACAAACGGCGCGCTCGCCATCCGTCTCGGCTTCCGCCAGATCGACGGCTTCAAGGAGGATTGGGCCGATGCCATCGTGCAGAACCGCGGCTACACCTATCCCGGCTTCGCCGAATTCGTCCGCCGCAGCGAGTTGCCGAAGAAAGCCTTCATGGCGCTCGCCGATGCCGACGCCTTCCGCTCGCTCGGCCTCGACCGCCGCGAGGCGATCTGGGCCGCGCGCCGCCTGCCGGATCACCGCACCCTGCCCCTGTTCGAAGCCCAGCGCATGAAAGAGCTGCCGCCGGAAGACATTGCGCCGCTGCCCGTCATGGCGCTCGGCGAGCATGTGCTGGCCGATTACCAGACGCTGCGCCTCTCGCTCAAAGGCTATCCGATGCAGTTCCTGCGCGAAACCTTCGACACGGAAGGCATCGCAACCTGCGCCGCGGTCGAGAAGATGAAGGATGGCGCCAGGGCACGCTGCGCCGGCGTCGTGCTGGTGCGCCAGATGCCCGGCGCCAAGGGTGTCGTCTTCGTCACGCTCAGCGACGAGACCGGCATCACCAATGTCGTGATCTGGCCCAAGCTGGTCGAGACATACCGCCGCGCCATCATGGGCGGCCGCGTCCTGGTGGTCGAAGGCAAGGTCCAGTCGAGCGACAACGTCGTCCATCTCGTCGCCGAGCACATCGTCGACCGCAGCGACGAGCTCGCGCGCATGGTCGAGGACGAGCCGCCCACCTTCCAGGGCCGCCGCGAGGACATCGCCTATCAGCGCCCGGACTCGCGCAGCCCCCGCCATCCGCGCAACGTTCGCGTGCTGCCCAAATCGCGCGATTTCCATTGAGGGTTGGCAAGCTCTGCGCAAGAGGCACAAAACAATTATATGGCCGAAATTCGCGTAACTATCTGATTTAGCAGAAGAATCGAATGGGGATTCCCACCTGGGGATTTTCTGCCTTGCAACTGTTCTTCTTTTGTTCTATGATGTTCTCATGCAGATCGCTCTCGACCTCGGCCAGGCCGACGCCTTCCAATCGCTGCGCAACCACCTGCTGCGGCTTTACGAGCCCGTGCCTTATGTCGGACTGCTCGATCCCGCGCACCAGATGGTCCGCTCGATCCTCGGCAGCCGCACCCGCGACGCGGTCAAGCAGGCCGCCTACCGCAATCTGATGGATCGCTACGACGGCGATCTCGCCGCCATCGCCGATGCCGACAGCCGGCATGTCGAGGCGCTGATCTCCGGCGTCGAATTCGCCGACAAGAAAGCCCTCCATATCGTCGCCGCGCTGCGCCGCCTGCGTGCGATCTCGGGCGACCTCGAACTCGATTTCCTGGCGGATTGGGCCGTGCCGGAGGCGCTCCGCTATCTCGAAGCCTTCCACGGCATCGGCCGCAAGATCGCCGCCGCGACGCTCAATTTCAGCACGCTGCAGAAACCCGCTTTGGTGATCGATACCCATGTCCTGCGCACCCTGTCGCGCAGCGGCTTCCTCCCGCCCCATGTCCGCGACGCCGGCGCCGCTTACGACATTGTAATGCCCTTGCTCGCGCGCTGGTCGGCGGAAGAGCTGTTCGAGTTCCATTGGCTCCTCAAGCATCTCGGCCAGGATCTCTGCGGCGCGCTGCGCACCGAGTGCCGCGCCTGCCCGCTCGACAGGTTCTGCCTGAAACGCGGGGTGCGGACCTTTCATTAGCCGCCGCCCCGGCGCTATACGTCGCGCTCGGGGGAAGCCATGTTCCAGTTCCGCGGCCTTGCCGGACCGCTCGTCGCGTCGCTGATCCTCGCCGTGCCGCTCTGGTGCGTGACGATCCCCGGTATGCCCGATTACCCGGCGCACCTCGCCAGCTTCGCCCTGATCGGCGGTGCACCGTCGCACTTCTACGAAATCCGCTGGGCCTTCGTGCCCAATCTCGCATCTGAAGTCCTGGTCCCGCTCCTCGCCCACATCGTTTCGCTCAACACCGCAACGAAACTCTTCCTCTCCGCCACGCTCTTCCTCTGGGCCATCGGCCCCGCCCTCATCCACCGCGCCCTCTTCGGCCAGGTGAACTTCGGCGCCCTCGCCGCCGCGCTTTTCGCCTACAACGCCAATTTCATGTGGGGCTTCTTCAACTACACCTTCGCCACGGGTCTCGGCTTCGTCGTCTTCGCGCTCTGGATCGAGACCGAACAGCAGAAGCCCTCGCGCCGCCTTCCGCTTTTCGCCGTGCTCTTCACGCTTCTCTATTTCTGCCACCTCTTCGCCTTCGCCACGCTCCTTCTCGCGATTGCCTGCTACGAGATCGCCGGCTGGCGGCAGGCATTGCCGCGAAATCCCATCGGGCTGCTGCATCGCGCGGTGCCCGTAGCCATCGCGACGCTTCCCGCTGCACTCGCCTATCTTCTCCTCAAGCCGGCCGGTACGGCGGACTCGCACATCATCTTCGATTTCGCCGACACGATGCTGGATCGCGCCGGCGCGGCCGTGCAGCTCGGCTTCGACAACCCCATCTATCTTGCAACCGCTGCACTGGCTCTCGTCCTCGTCATCGGCCTCATCACGCGCACCGCGATCGTCCACCCCCGTATGCGCATCGCGCTCGTGGTGTTCGCGATCGCCGCGGTGACGGCCCCCGAATGGGCGCTCGGCGGTTGGGGCGTGCATATGCGCCTGCCGCCAGTCTTCGGCGCGCTCGCCTTCGCCGCGGCGGAGTGGCATCTGCCGCGACGCGCACGCGCCGCCGCCGGACTTCTCCTGCTTGGCGCGGCGGCAGCCGCAGCAACCGTCGTCGTGCAGCAATGGAGACCGCTGGATAATCAGTACACGGAATTCGAAGCACGTCTGGCGGATATTCCGCCCGGCACCCGCCTCCTCACCGTCCTCGACGGCGATTCCCTCGGCTGGGAGTCCGACCAGCCCTACTGGCATCTCGGCGAGCTCGCCATCGCCCCGCGCGATGCGTTCACCCAACTCCTCTTCACCACACGCGGACAGCACATCCTTGCCATCCGCCCACCCATGAACCGCTACGCCGCCGCCGCCGCACAGCAGGGCTCGCCGCCAGACATCGACGAGCTCGACAACCTCGCCGCCGGCCGCATCGACGCCGACGAGGACATCCGCGACATCTTCCCCTATCTCCGCTTCTTCCAATGCCATTACGACATGGCGCTGGTGATCCACGGCCGCGGCCCTCACGCCCGCACCCCCACGATGCTGCGCGACCCGAAGGAGGGCTCCTTCTTCTCGCTCTACAAAATCGCGCCCGACGCGCATTGCCGATGAACGCCCGCGCCCTCCGGTTTCTTGTTGCTTCACTCGCTCTCGGCTGCAGCCTCGCGCTCATCCATATCGCAAGCACCCTCACCTTCCAGGTCCCGTTCGATCCCGATGAAGGCTGGAACGCCGCTTTCACAAAGCTCCTTCTCACCACCAATTCGCCCTATCCGCCGCTGCACAGCCTTCTGACCAACAACTACCCGCCGCTTTCCTTCTATGCCGTCGCCGCGCTGACCCATCTTACCGGTGATGCGGTCGTCGCCGGCCGCCTGCTCGCCTTCACCGCCCTGCTCGCCACAGCGCTCGGCATCTTCACAGCCCTGCGCCGCATGGACTGCTCGCGCGAAGCCTCCGGGCTCGGCGCTCTCCTTCTGACCAGCGACTACGCCGGCATGGACGACCCACAGATGTTCGGCCACGCCATTGCCATCGGCGGCCTTCTGCTTGTCCTGCCAGAGCCGCGTATCCCCCGCCGCATGGTCGGTGCCGCGCTTCTCTTCACCATCGCGCTCTTCATCAAGCACAACCTCATCATCCTGCCCGCCGCTACCGCGCTCTGGCTCATCCTTGCCAACCGCCGCCTCGCTACCACCTTCATCTTCTCCGGTATCGTCTTCGCGCTGATCGGGCTGGGCCTCTTCAAGGCGTTCTTCGGCTTCAATCTCCTCCCGGTCATCGCCTCGCCGCGTGCTTATTCCCTCGCGCATCTGTGGATCGCGTTCTCGGCTTGGCTTCCCTGGGGTGCGCTGCTCCTCGCAGGCGCCATCGCACTCCTGATCCTTGCGCGCCATGGCCGCTACGCCATGTTTTCTCTGATCTACGCCGCGGCCGCCACCGTTATCGGCCTCTACTTCCTGGGCGGAGAGGGCGTCGACATGAACGCGATGTTCGATGCCGACATCGCACTGGCGCTCTGTGCCGCGCTGTTGATCGATGGCTTTTCCACGCCTGCGTGGCGTCTGCCGGCAATTGCAGGCTTGGGCCTGACCGTCCTGCTTTCTCTTTTCTCCATCGAGCCGAACTGGCGCAGCACGGATTTCTGGCTTCGCCCGTTAGCCGAAGAGCGCCGTGCAGCAGCAGAGGAGATCGCGCTGATCCGCGCGACGAAGGGTCCGGCCCTCTGCGAAACTCTTGCACTCTGCTACTGGGCGGGAAAGTCCGCCGAAGCCGATGTGTTCAATCTCTCAGAGGCTTATCGCACTGGCACGCGCAGCGATGCCGATCTCGTCCAGGCCTTTGCCGCCAAGCGCTACGCCCTTGTCGAGTTCGAGGACATGGAACACTTCCCCTTGACGCCACGCATCCGTTCGGCGCTGCTGGAAAACTATCGCATGACGCTCGAAGGCGATGACGGCACCTTCTTCGTGCCGCGTTAGCTCCGCGCCTCGACCGTGCCCGTGCGCTCGAGCTTGCCCCAGCCGACCACCGCGCCGCGCACCGCCGCCGAGATCGAGCGCACGACGACATAGTACATCAGCTGGCGATACCCGAAGCGCTGCAGCGGCAGCCACCACAGCAACCGCCAATCCTCGCGCCGCTCCATCAGGAAGCCGAACGCAGCGGCCAGCAGGTCGACGACGACGAATACGAGATAATAGATGCCGACGGTGATGAGATCGGCATTGCTGAACTCGGGTCCGTGCTGCGCATAGGCGATCCACTGGGTGATCAACTGCCAGATCAGCAGCAGATCGGCGAGCGGCGCGAGCGCGGTGAGCGCGATCTGAAACAGCCAGACCTGCGGCAACGCGATCAGTCCCAGCGCGCCATAACGCGGATTGAAGGTCAGCGCGCGATACTTCCACAGGCATTGCAGCGTGCCGAACGCCCAGCGGAAGCGTTGCCGCGCCAGGCCCGTGAACGTGGTCGGCGCCTCGGTCCACGCGACGGCCGTGCTGTCGAAGCGCACGCGATAGCCTTTCACCTGGATCCCGATGGTCAGATCCTGGTCCTCCGCCAGCGTATCGGAATGGAATCCGCCCATCGATTCCAGCACCGATTTGCGCCACGCCCCGACCGCGCCCGGAATGACCGTGAGCGTGCCGAGCGCGGCCAGCGCACGCCGCTCGAGGTTCTGCGCCACGATGTATTCCAGCGCCTGCCAGCGCGTGATCATATTGATCCGGTTACCGACCTTGGCGTTGCCCGCCACCGCGCCGACATCCGGATCGGTGAACCAGCGAACCAGACGCGAGATCGTGTCGCGCTGGAACTGCGTATCGGCATCGAGTGCGACAAGCACTTCGCCCCGCGCGCGCTCGAACCCGACATTGAGCGCCGCGGCCTTGCCGCCATTGGGCACGCGCATCAGAGTGACGCGCGGATCCTTGCCGAAAGCGGACTGGAGCAGACCGCTGGTATCGTCCTGCGAACCGTCGTCGATGACGATGACTTCGAGATCGGGCTGGTCGCTGCCCAGGATGCGTTCGACCGTCTTCACGATGACCCGTTCTTCGTTATAGGCCGGGATGATCACCGAAACGGCGAGCGGCGCGCCCGCCGGGGGCGGCACCTCCTCGGCGTCGCGCCGATTCCACACGCTGAGACCGGCGAGAAAGAACAGGCGCGAGACGCCAAGCCATATCGCTGCAAGGAACGCGTAATAGAGGAACCGGCCGATCCAGCTCATCGACAGGAAAACGATGCGGTCGGTGGCAAGCGCCAAAGTCGTCTCGTTCGGCGGCATTGCGGCGTCGCGCGAATAGCCGATCAGCGCGGATGCCGGAACAATCTGATAGCCGCGCGCGCGCAGGCCATCGATCATCGCAGGAAGCGCGGCAACGGTCTGCGATCGATCGCCGCCGGCATCATGCAGCAGGATCGTGTTGCCCCGGCCTTCCGACCCCGGATGATCGAGCGCGTTCAAGACCCGGCTGACGATGACCTTCGACCCCGGCAGCGCCCAGTCGATCGGATCGATGTGCTCGCCGACGGTGATGTAACCGAGACTTTGGGCGACCTCGACCGGAACGATCTCACCGGTATCGCCGGGCTCTGCGTCGCCGAGATAAGGCGGGCGAAACAGCACCAGGGAGCGGCCGGTCAACGCCTGGATCAACCGCTGCGTCGCATTGAGCTCGATCGCCACCGCCTGGCTTGGCGTGTCGGCGAGGTTGGGATGGGTATAGGTGTGATTGCCGAGCTCATGCCCTTCGTCGAGGATGCGCTGGATCAGTTCCGGATTGGCCTCTGCATTCGCGCCGATCACGAAGAACGTCGCATGGACATGCTTGGCTTTGAGAATATCGAGGACTTGCGGCGTCCATTCCGGGTCGGGCCCGTCGTCGAAGGTCAGCGCCATCTTGCCGGGCGCCAGACCGAACTGGCGGATGATGTAGTTGGTTGGCAGCTTGGTATAGGTCTCGTCGTCGATGTCGCCCGTGTTGGGATCGATCTCGAGATTGCGCGCGCCGTCGCTCGGCTCGGCCTCGACGCGCAGGAATTCGCCGGCGCCTTCGTAGTCGACATCCCCGATGATCGAGATCTTGCGCAGGCCATCCGGCGCAACGGCACCGTATGGCCGTCCGAGCACGCTCCACACCGACGGATCTTCGGTGCCGAGGCGCCACAGCGCGTAGCCGGCGGGCCGATAGATATCGGACGCGTGGATTTGATTGTAGGCGGTCACCGCATCGAGGAACCAGACATCGTGCTTGGCAGCATCTTCCTCGACATAGGAGAAATGGGGATTGTTGCTCGCGGCATCGAAATCGATGCCAGCCTCGGAGTCGTGTGCAGCCGCAACGGCATCCTGGAAGGAAAGATCTTCGGCGCCGCCGCCATTCCAGTCATAGGCATAGTTGCCGACCGAGACGATCGTCCGGCTCGGCGCCAGGTCGCGCATGCGTTTATCGAGCGTGTTCTCGAACCAGGCCTGGCTTGCGATCGGTCCGGCGGTGCCGGTGTCGTCGTGCTCGTCGTAGGCCATGAGCAGCGTGTAGTCGATCGAGCGGGCATAGGCGGCATAGGGCCAATCGTCGTCATCGAACGGCGCCGCCATCGCAATCACCCAGCCATGCGGCAGGAACGCGGCGGACAGCTCTTTCAGGAAGAGCTGGAGGTCGGCATGCGCTTCACTGGGCACTTCCTCAAAGTCGACGGTCAGGCCTTGCAGCTTGTTGTCCGCGAGAAACGCCGTGAGATCATGCACCAGCGCGGTGCGGCGCGCGGGATCGGCGAGCAGCTTGGCGAGACCGGCGCCGTTCCACTTGCCGCGCTCGGCATTCTGGATCAGCGGAAGGATCGCGAGGTTGGCACGCCGGGTCCGCAGTTCGGCCAGCAGCCGCCGGTCCATCGCATTGACGAGATGAAGATCCGGCCCCTGCAGCGCGAGCCAAGTCGGCATCAGCCAGTCGAGATGCGGCAAGGCATGGATCAGAGCCGGATAAGCCGAGGCTTCCCAGTTCGGATAAAACGCGATCGACAGCGAGCGGTTGGGCTGCGGCTTCAGGATCGATGCCAGCGGCCGGCTGCGCAGGCCGCGCTCATTTCGCTCGCGGCGATGGCGCGCGAGCTCTTCACGCCGGGCGCGTGCATCGTTGGCCAGCCGCGCGGCGCTCCCGACCAGACGCGGCGCGACTGCGGCACGCTCGAGATTGCGGATCGCGACCGGTGTGAGATGGCCCGGAATACGGGGCTGGGTCCGGGTCGGGGCGTAGAGCAGGGTGACGACGAAGATGGCGCCCAGCACGAGGCTGACGATGCCGGTCACCCAGCCGAAAATGGCGGCGCCCCGCGCGCGGCGGCCGGAGGCATCGAAGAAAATCGGCTTGTTGCCGGGCATGGTTCGAACTTGTGGTGTAGGGTGAAACGGCGCTCCAGACGCCGAGGCTGCCAGTTTAGCGAATTCGCGGCTGGCATGGCACAACGGACGACATGAATACGCCGAAAACTTGGCTGGCGCTCGCTGTTCTTGTCGCAGGATTCGTGGCGACCGCCGCGATCAACTGGCCGGGGCATCTATCCTACGACTCGATCCTGCAACTCCAGCAGGGGCGGACCGGGCTTTACAACACCTGGCACCCGCCGGTGATGGCCTGGCTGATGGGGCTGGGCGATGCCGTCCTTCCGGGTTCCGGGCTGTTTGTTCTCTTCCAGACGGCAATGGCATTCGGGGGGCTGGCGGCGCTCTTGCTCCTTCCGGACCAGAAAGCGGGATGGCGAAGCGCCGTCACCGCTGCGCTGCTCATCCTGCTGCCTCAGATGCTGCTCTATCAGGGGCTCGTCTGGAAGGACGTGCTGTTCGCGGATGCAGCCGTTGCCGGGTTCGCGGCGCTAGCTTGGTCCGGGCGGTATCGGGTCGGCGCGGTGGCGGTGAGCTTTGTGCTTCTGATCCTTGCGGCGCTGACGCGGCAGAACGGGCTGGTGCTGTTGCCGTTTGCGGCCGGTGCCTGGGGCTGGATGCTGGTGCGGGAGGGCGTGCCAGCGCGTCGGGCCGCGGCAGCCGGGTTGGCGGCGCTGGTGTTGCTTGGCGCCGCACATCAGGCAGCGAGCGCCCTTCTGAAACTGCGGAGCGACGGCAACCCGGGGCCGGAGGAGCAAGTCCGGTTGCTCCAGGCTTACGATCTCTCTGGCGCGTTGGCGCGGGAGCCGGGATTGGCTTTGCCGACGCTGAATGACGACGATCCGGTGCTGGAACGGGTGCTGCGAGAGAAAGGTGCGAAGCTGTACACGCCGGTGCGGAACGATCCGCTGGCAGCCGATCCCGAGGTGTCCAACGCGCTCGGGAATTCCGATCCCGTCGCGATCGGTGCTGCCTGGCGCGAGGCGTTCTTGGCACATCCCTGGCTTTACGTCCGGGTGCGGGCGGCAGCATTTGCGTGGGTGTTCGCGACGCCCGATCAGGCCGCCTGCCGGCCGGTGTTCGTTGGGGTCGAGGGGCCGGCGGATGCAATGGCAGCGCTGAAGCTGCCGGCGCGGCGGGATGGGCGGGACAGGATGCTCGACCGCTATGGCAAGGCGTTCTTCGGGACGCCGGTCTGGTCGCACATCGCATATGCGCTGCTGGCGGCGGGGTGCCTCGTCGTGCTGCTGCGGCGCCGGCAGGAGGCGGATGTCGCGGTGGCAGCGATGCTGCTGAGTGCCTTTGCCTTCGTGGTGAGTTTCTTCTTCATCTCGATCGCCTGCGATTATCGCTATCTCTACTTCCTCGACCTTTCCGCGCTGGCCGCGGTTCTCTACCTTTCGGCCGACGGCAGGAGATGGTGGTCATGGCGGCAATCGAGCTTGGGCTGATCGAGGGGTATTACGGCAAGCCCTGGAGCTGGGATGCGCGGGCGGACGTTATCGGCACGCTCAAGCAGCACGACTACACATTTTATCTCTACGCGCCGAAGGCGGATAACTTCCTGCGCAAGCGCTGGCGCGAGCCGCATCCGGTGGAAACGGCGGAGGCGCTCAGAACCCTGTCGCAGAAATGCCGGGCGATAGGGGTGCGGTTCGGGATCGGGCTCAGCCCTTACGAGCTTTATCGCGACTTCAACGCCGAGACCAAGGACGACCTGGCGCGGAAACTGGCGGAGTTCGACAGCTGGGGTGTCGACGATCTGGCGATCCTGTTCGACGACATGCGTGGCGATTTGCCGGACCTCGCGCAGACGCAGGTCGACATCCTGCATTGGGTGAAGGAGCGGTCGAAGGCGTCGCGGCTGATCACCTGCCCGAGCTACTACTCCGACGATCCGACGCTCGATCGGTTCTTCGGGCATCGGCCGGCGAATTATCTCGAGGATATGGGCCGGTTGCTCGACAAGTCGGTCGAGATTTTCTGGACGGGTGAAGAAGTGTGCAGCCGGGAATATTCGGCGGGGCATCTGAAGCGGGTGGGCGAGCAGATCGGGCGCAAGCCGTTTCTGTGGGACAACTATCCGGTCAATGACGGCGCCCGCATGTCGCAG
>Ga0310811_10008610_pt1 | contig 13126 bp, 17 predicted proteins | sample YCmetagenome_FD_207642 | JGI IMG/M metagenome (GOLD analysis project Ga0310811, IMG submission 207642) | Soil microbial communities from experimental microcosm in Duke University, North Carolina, United States - YC | ecosystem: Engineered > Artificial ecosystem > Soil microcosm > Unclassified ...
GTGTCTCCGTGAAAACCGCCATTCTTGGCACAAGGGAACCGACAATAAGACAGAGAAGCGAACATGCGAGGGGATAAAAGCGCGAGGGTCATGCCCTGAATCCGAGACCACCAGTCTAAAACGACAGGAAGGCTCACCTATCACTCCATCCCAAACCAGTTGTGAGGCCAATGCCTCCTCTCAACAACCTTCCATCACGATGCCTCACGCGTCTACTAGGGGTATCTCTCGAATCCTTTGGATGCCTACTTCCAGTGGAACTATTTGTGAGTAGTGAGGCATCTGAATGGTTGGACTGGAGGGACGCTTGTGATAAATTTGAGGCAATGGAGAGACGATTTGGGGCTGGAGGTGATGATGGGAGGAGTTTTGAGTGGGGAGAGAGGAGACCGTGTCGAAGCATGAGATGGCTGAAAAGAGATTACGAGATGAGCTCCGGATGGGACGGAAGCGAAGAATGGAAAAATGGAACAGAAACTCACGGTAAAGGGGTGTGGAGATCGATGCTCGAATCGGAGTCGGGGGCATCTTGGTCTTCTACTTCAACTTCGAACTCGTGAGGATTGGGCAAGTGTTTTGATGACCCTGAAGATCTATATCCATTAAGACTGTTTGCCCTTGAACGTGACTTTTTAGGACGCGAACGAGGGCGTGAGCGTGGACGTGGAGTTGCTTGTATGATAGCTGAAACGTCTGGGCTTGTTGAACGAGGTCTGTCGAATGGCTCGGGGATGGTGAAAGCAGGTTTGAGTGCATCTGGAATGTTATAAGGGCCTTCTTCTGATATAGTATGTGTTAGATCATAGGAAGGTTTTCTTGTTGCGCTATGGAATGATCGTAAACTTGAGAGGCTTCCATTTCTAGTTCTAGTTCTTATAGGATCTGAACTAGAAGAGGATAGAGAGCGTAAAGAAGAGTTTCTGTGAACGAAAAGGATTGTATCGGGAGGTGAGCCTGGTGGTAGTGGTGGTAGTGGTGTAGTTGGTGGTAGTGATGGTGGTGGATTAGAGACTGGAGAGACTGGAGAGACTGGAATATGTGATGGAGGTATAGGAAAAGCTTCGAGTAGGAATGGAACTGGAGTATGTTTACTTATCATACGATGCTCAGTTGTCGTGGCCATTACCGTCGTCGTCGCTGTAACCGTCGTCCTGGTCATAGTAGTCTTCAATTTAGCTGAAAGCTTAAGCGACTCCTGCTCCTCCAAACCAATTTCACAACTACTTTCCCACGATACAAATTTAGATTAGTTTATATCAACCGCGCTCATTGAATCAACTCATTCATTCCCTCTCTGATCACAATGCAATGCAATGCTATGGTGTTCACGATTCACTACATTCCAGTTAATCATTCTTAGACTCTCCCCTCCCCCTCCTTGTCTTTCATCCAACTCCTTTTTCTTTCCGCGGAACCTTTCAAATTTCCGCACAACAACCATGCTTATCGGATCACGTTCCACCACAACCAATAAGCTTCCAGGTCCACATTAAAGTTCATCGTCCCCCCTCTTGCCAACAAATGTTAGTTTCTCACGTCAACACCTTGTTAACTATCAGCCACAATCGTGACGAGGTAGGAACGTTATGTTTTCTGACTAATAAAATGACATCATGCAAATCCTTGGCAATTCTCACAAAGTAACCGGACGCGGCAAAACCTTCCCCGAAATTATAGGTCCACCATCCCTTATCTCACAAAAGTACAATAATCTTCCGCCATTTCCGTAGTCCGAGAGTCGCTCTTCGACCATCATGTTCTGGGCTTTTTCATTATCAGATACTTCGAGGCGATAGACGTTTTCATTTCCGCAGAAATGAAATGGTTCTCCTACTAGCGCATCAGATATACCCAATTACTTCTTCGCTGCATCAAGTAATAATCTATTGTCAAAGGAACCCTCTTCCCTTCTTTCTTGTGCACATGACTACTTCTGGGCGCGTGCACGGTCTCATTGACCGGGAGGAAAAATTGATGCGTAATAGCTCAGGTTGCCCTCAGCAACCTACTGTCTTTCGTGCTCGCCTGATCAAGTGATCACGAGAGTACAGGCTTCAATACTACAGCATGCTCGGTTGAACGTTGAACAATATGCACTTAGCAAGCGAATTCGAGGCGGCGGAGCCAGCGCGATCTTGACCTCGGCGCTCTTGATACATAACTTATTACCGATCGGCGCTCGATTCACGCCTTGGGGCCTTGGGCCTTGCAACTTGGACCTCACCATCTTGTACCTTGCCTCACCAAAATTTTCGTAACTCGGTAAAACGGTACACACGAAGCCGTTCGATATTGATATCGAAGCGTTGCGCTGATTGATCGTGTGTGCGCTCTGGAGATTCCCGCAGTGCTGTGTCGGGTTGTCTCTCGTAGATTCTGGAGTTTGGATTTGATAACTTAACATTCGGATTTCTCGGATTTATCGAAAACAAAAAGAGGTGGGTGAAAGTTGTAACGGTTTTTTGATGCACCGTGCCGTCACTTAAGCTAGTGGCAGTAAACCGTCGATGTGTATCCCCCATACTTGCATCTGATCGTCGCCCTTAGTCGCTTGCTATGTCTTCTAAATTTGGATGTAACTTGACTTGAACTCCATGTTTGAATCTGAAACATGAACAAATGTTAAAACGCACTTGTAATTCATGTGCATGAACATCCAGAGTTTCGAATGACTGGGCCCATTACATTCCATATCATAGATACACAATATAGCATTGTTCTCCAGCTCCAACATTTTGACATCCCTAGGAGGTTTTCTTTATGCTCCAAGTAAATTTTCATGTGTACATCTGGAGGGTCTTTAGGATGGTGACTTGTGTTGGGCAAAGGTTGCAAATTACCCCTGTTTCATCTCTCGCAACTTGTAACATCATTTCTGGGTACTCTGCATATACTTGAATTTTTTCAATACAGTCGAGCACAACATTGGATTATTATGAACTTTTTGCATCTTAGCCGTAGCGTCACGTAGCGTCATGCATGATACGCTTCGGCCCTTGAGCTCAACAAACAACACAATCTTCCTTGAAGCTCAAATTATACATCGTCTTGTCTACCGTCTTCTCAATTTTTTTCCAATCAGCGCGTCGTTGAATAAATTCATAAATATCCTAGCGAAAACATCGTTATTTGGAATTGTTACGCGATAGCGCTAGAAAACCGCATACCTCGGGTCGATATGCCCCACCATATCTTGTCACATCTCTCACGATCTGTGCCAGATCCTTTGCGTCTTCCACGACAAAGACATGTCCCAACATCTTCAGATGCGAGAAATCCGCAGTAATATTAGGTACCTATTTATAAGCCATCAGACACCATGCAATTGAAACCAGCGGAGATGGACTAGCCTTGAGAGAGGCTATAAAGGAGTAATATGCATTGAGGTCTGCAATGACTTGGAAACCGCCATTCAGAGAGATTATCTGGCGCTTGATATGCTTCTGCAGTATACTATACCACTATATCAGCCTCCCATATAAGGTATCTCAACATCTGCACACTGACGCCAATAACCGGATTCCGACCTCTTGGTAGAACACCTCAAGTACCTCCTTGCTCGTACTGCCCTTGAGAAGCTTACAATGCGTATCCAAGCATCGGATAGCTTCTGAACAGCCCTGTGTAGGACCCAATTCTAGTGGAGCATCTTCCGGGGGATAATATTCCCGTGGTTTTGTCAATGTCAGGATGATGTGCTCAACCTAACGCACCAATGAATTTTACCAAGAAAGATTGGGAGAGCACGACTACATACCTGATTCATCAGCACCTGTGTTCCAGCATTAAGCCCTGCAGCAACACAGTCGTCGAGCGTATTTTCAAAGCGCTTCTTCTCTCTCACGACTACATTCAAGAAGTCCGTTTTGTCGATGTATGGCGCCTGACACAGGAAGCAGAGTCTGGAAAAACATCCGTGATTTCAAAATGTACATACCAGTTCCTTGTCAAAGAATACTTGTACCATGCTTTGGATCGTATCCCCTATGTGGACGAGCTCGAAGAACTGCAGCAGCGGCGCCACACTGGCAGTTTCTTCGTGTTCTGCTGGTTTATATGAATTCATCCGTTCTGTTGCTCTGCCAATGCGAAAGGTTACCTTATGATAGACACACAAGCGAGTGACGGACTCGCAAAATGGATCACTTACATCCCGAAACCTTTCTCTAGATGCCTGTTACCCAATACCCCCAGCATCTCGCAGAATGCTTCTTCGATCGTTTCTCTCACCCTCATTCCATAATGGCCGGGGTACGACGAAAAGGTCTCCAGGCGTTTGAGTGCATCACGGTCAACGTGAATCAACTGGAGAGCAACATCGAGGGATAACAGGAGATCAAGATTTCCTGTTGGCGCCAGGGTCGCTTTTACCGCAGATGCAGAGGAAGCCACGTTTGTTTGAGAGGTGCTAAATGTAGATGGCGCAAAGGAGGTTGCAGCTGTGTTTGTGCTTGCAATCGAAGCAGTATCTCGAATGGATGCTGTAGTTGATGAGTCTCCCACTCCACATCACAATCAATACTTACATGGCGTCATCGAACTTTCGTCGACACCATCATCACCTCCCTCTTCATCACCACCAATCTCAAAGATAGCAGCCTCTCCTTCGGTGCCCCCGAGGCCGAAGCTGGTATATTCTTTTGCGTTGTTCACCGATCCCGACCCACCGACCCACCGCTGTGGATTGAGCATCGCAATGCCTTGAACCATTCCTGTGCCAACGGCGCCAACAGCTCCCCCTACAGCTACCACTCCGGCACCAACTGTGCGTGGGACTATAGTCACGGGCAATAGGAGCACGTCAGTGAATGACGCTAGAACGGTACGCTTCATGAGAGCCGGGTTCTGCGCAGTAAGGAAGCGGGTCTGTTGTGCTTGCGTGGGCGAACCATGTGACGCAAGCGCTAATGTCTGCAAGTCGGAAGTGAGGCATTTAACAAAGTCCGTTAGTAGGAAGGGATGCACGTACCGACCGAGCCCATGCTTTGCATATTACCTCAAATGCCTGTTTTAATGATTCTATTTCCTCGTCAAGGTATTCGTCCATGTTTGGCTCAAACATCATGAATCTACGGATTCACACGGTTAGCAATATTTCTAACGGTACTTCGAGAGAATGCAGCGATGATGAGGAATATGGAAGAGCGAGTGTACCAGGAATTTTATCACGTACATGACATCTTCCGCCTTGTCTTTACCTTTGTCGCTGAAATTACTAGACAGAGTAGTGAGAACGTCCACAATCCTCCATGATTCCCTGAAACTGGCAGCCACTGCTGTGAGATAGAGAACATTCGATATCTCTCTGGCACGTGTCAGCAGCGGAGCTATGTATTCACCAACCTGCACGCACCCACAGTGATGAGATAGGGGAGAAATAAACATGACGTGAACTCACAACTTCGTTGGCAATACGCTCTGCGAACCCAATGAGGACCCCGGCAGCTGGCGGAAACACAAACACAGCCCTCTTTCCATGTTCCTCCAGCGCACGTATGACGCTAGCCATAAAGTCATCCATAGGTGTAAAGTCAAGGGTGTTTTCCTCTCTGCGCGCCTCATTTGAATACTCGAAAGATACAGATCATGTAGGTCACTCACGTGAAATTAGCTAGCGGATTCCAGCGACCCTGCTCATACAATATCTCTCGCTTCTCAGCCCATACCTTGCCCATTTCCCAGTCCCCAAACCCAGGCCACACCTCCCAGCTGGCATGAGCAGCCTGTCTCATCATCACTTCGTCTCCACGAGAATCGGCAGTATCAAAGGCAGTCAAAAGTGATACATCAAAGCGATCTATAGCAGCCTTCAGAGCGGCGAGAAGAATGTCCCAATCCCTTACAGGTTGGACACGGGGGGAGAGAAAGAAGCTGAGTAAGCGGAGAGATCGAGCCTGAGACAACAGGGATGTGCCTATGAGAGGCGTGAGCGCGGAAAGGACTGCATGGGGTGGTTGCTGCAGAGGAGCCAGGCATTTGTTTAGAATTGAATGAGCGCGTGTATACCGGGTACGGAAAGTCTGCTTTCCTGGAAATGCGTCTGTGAACGTGAATGATGTAAATGCAGCAGAGAGAGATGGAACAGATGGCGTGCGCGGTGCAGACGTGAAATCCCCGAAATCGTCATCTACAGGTATCGTAGGAGGCGAATATGTGCCAGTCTTTGGCTTTTGCTTGGATTCAATGTCGTCTAGCGTGTCATCCAGGGCGTGCCGAGTGATGGCTAGATCATTCCATCTTCGCTCCCATAGCTTCTCGTCGCGAGATAGACCAGCGGTTGCCCTTGATGCTCGAGCATATGCAGGGATGTCAGGAATAGGGAGGTGGTTAAGAACAAGCAAGTGAATATCAGCAGGTAATTTTCCAATCCATCGAGAAATAGGTTGCGTTCTGCTTGCCCTCTTATCTGTCGCCGACGCTGATGATAAATAAAGCCGCGTCGGTTCGAGTGCAGTGAACTTGTCCATCAAAGCCTGCTCATCGTCTTCCGCAGTGGTCTTGGATGAACTAGGAAAGGATATCCCGGCGGCAATCCAAATGAGGAAACTTTACTATTAAGAAGGGATCTTTGTGGTTTAGTTCACTTTGTCCGACTCTACAACTTACTTACTAGCAAGCCCTTACCATGGTGACTATAGCATCTACCCAGTCGAACGAAGCAGAGCAAAAGAAACGAAAGCAAACTTTAGAGCGCGCAAAAGCAAATCACGTACGTTTTCCATGCCCTCAGATGCAGTTGACATGTATATCACATCTTACATACGATAATACCAGCTCTCGAAACAGTTACAGATGCGCCTGCAGTACGCAAAGCTCAAGGTTGAGCACGGATGGGTACGCTCTCTTACTATTTTCTGCCAGCTGGTGTGGTGATTGATGGCTCGACTGTTGATGAATTAGCAACGACAAAACTTGAACGAGGTTGAGAACCTGTATTTCCATCATTCGCAGGTACGCGGGCTACGTCCTGTCGTACCTGCAAAAACTGTCCCTCCACTGTCTACGAATTCACTCGCTTCCACACCACCTGTCCCAGAACCTCCCGAACCCGTGATGGTCGATGAGGTATCACAGCATGTTATCAATAGTCAAGCACCTCCCATAGATACTTCCCGAGGACACACGTCTCCGCATAATTCCCCTGTTAAATTAACATCGACTCCCGTGCATAACTCGCTCACCGACACCACCTCAAAATCTGCATCACAAACACTACAGACCCTCCCCGAAAAGGCGCCCTCTCAGGATTCGTCTCAACCTACTCCCGCCCCTGTTCACCTCAGTACACATTTGGCTACTATCCTCCAAGAACCACCAAACTCAGAGACGGCAGCCCCTCCATATAGCTCCCTCGATTTTAGCGACCCAGTAGCTATGGTAAGGTTCTCGCAGATGTACATACAGTCCCAACCTCAACTTGAATTCCAGGCTCCGTCGCACAGCCAAACACCAACACAGATTCAAACGCATACACAATCCCAGTCATACAGCCCCTACATGCCCCTCAATCGACAGTCCTCCCAACCCCAACCCAACCCCTTCATGCCCCAGCCCCTCCCTCAGTATTCATTCACTCAATCCTACCACGCGACCTCGCTCCAAAATCAGTCCAACTCACAAATATGTCATTCGCAACCCAGTGTTAACTCACAATCTCCGTTTGGAAATGGGAGCGGCCCGCTGACATATGACAGTTTCTGGTCTACACATGCCAGCGCAGGATCACTGTACCGCACCCACGGAGGTTTTACAGCGAGCGCCACGCCAACTGGTCACGTCGCGATGATCACCCCTGGCGGGCATGCGGCCGTAATGACAGCTGAGGGGGTGTATGTCGGTACTGCGGGGTATACGGGACGCGTCAGCGGGTAGAGATCACAATACTTCGGACTCGACTTTGCTATGTTGCTTATTTTTTTGGCGTTGCTGGGTTAGGCACGTTTATGAGAACCACTCTGCATTGCTTTATGATGTTACGATACATTCATACTTACCTCTTCCTCTTCATTTTGCTCCTAATGACATTTTTGCATGCTGCTGGCTGATATTACTGCGGAGCTCTGGGCTGTTCTGGCATAAAATCGCTGACAGGGACAACAAAATGGCTTGAATTTGGTATACGGATGAATGACTATAGTACTCTACTTCTACTAACTAGCACATTAAAAGCAACAGACAACCACATGAAATCGGTTAATATATTATCCATCATATCGTCTCGTTTCACTCTCGTCATCACTAGCGACGTGTGCCAGGTAAAATATCCACTACTGAAAGATTGAACGTATGCAGCACTGGAATTGCAAGTATCCAATGATTGAAGCTGAAGGCGAAGATCATAGCGGCGGAGTTGAAAAGAGGAATCATAAGAATATGTCGCCTAACCAACCAAGGGCTTTGAAGAGTCCCCACAGGCATCCACCAGCGATAATTGGTAGACTGAGGTTATCGTCCACGGAACCCAAATCTGCATTCCAGGGTGAGCAAGCAAAGCAAAGCATCAAATAAAACATACCCACCGAGTGCTTCAGCAACGCCCGAAAATAGACCCGCGCATATAGTCACAATAGCAAAACCCACCCACCCACTGAAGACTTTCCCACCTTCCGCGCTCCCACCGCTAAACGTATTCGATATACCAGCGTCCCAGGACCACGTCAAGTTATCTCTCATCGGGCCAAGGTATGTCCAAAATCCGGCAGCGACAGCAGCGCCTGTGAGTGAAGCTGCAATGAAACCCGCCAAACTTTTACGAGGGGCAAGAGGGAGACCAAAGAGTCGTGCAGGGAGCGGGGGCGTGAGTGGGCCCCAGAGCCGACCGAAAGTGGATGCGGCTGTATCAGCCCAAGAAAGGCTGTTGAAGTAAGATGAACAGGGAATGGTGAAACAGAGGAAAGACAAACATAAGAATGGAGACGACTGCGATGTCGAGGGGCAATGCAATTAGCGCAGTGTTGGTACCGAGAATATACCATATAACACCATTGGATGATTTCTAAGGATGCGTGAGGTCAGAATGCATGCTTAGCGTTGGTCACGCTTGCCTTTTCACTATCGCGCATAAAGATGCCAACACATTTCTCAAAGGCACGTTCGAAGAGGGGGTACTTTAGGCGGAGAATATCTATTGGAACAAGAACAGCAAGGGCAGAGCTCAAGGCAATAACAACCGTCTGTGGGTTGCCTTTGGAGGTGTATAGGTAAATCGTAAAGAAACCTGCCAAAAACCACTCGTCAGACCAATAACCTTTAGGGGAGTCAAGGATTTACATACCAATGGATGAATGCAACACCTTGCGAGGAATCTCCCAATCAATCTGTTTTTTCACAGTGTTGCGCTTATCAGGTGAGCTACCGGGAGACAGCTTGCGCTCGCGTGCTATCCGCGCGTCAACCTCCTCTATGAGTTCCTCTATCGTCGCTTCTCCATTCTGTTTCAGCTGTTGGGATCCGTTTCTTGCAGATGCCTTGCGCTTGTGTCCTCTCTTCGCAGGCATTCCATTTGCTGGCTGTGGCGAGAAGACGAGGCTGCTTGACGTGGAGGGTGGAGAAAAAGATATTTTGGGGGAAGAGGAACGACGTGGGAGTGACGGAGTGCGGGCGCGCGAGCTCGAGCGACGAGGCTGGTTGTGCGCAAGGCCTAAAGAGAAGGCGTCGTTCGCAGGAAGCGTCATGCCGTTGATGAGGACGAAGGCGCGTGAGCGTTATGGTACGAGTATACCGGAAACCGCCCACAACCGACATGCCGCTCTGTTTGGCTACGTTGTGCTTCCAGCTTGGCTCACTCAATACAGTGAATCACACAAAAGGAGTCATCTGGGCTCAGGAAACATGCATAGCATGCATGGCATGGTTTTTAGGGCGACATAACATACAACTCTACTAGTAAACATATCCCAGAAGCTTCCCACCAACGTTCTTGCGACGAGCTTCCTCGTGATCAAGAATTCCCGATGAGGTCGTCTGTAATCACCATGGAAATCAGCCTGCGCTCCAATCTTAGATTCGGAACAACCCACCAAGATAATTTTCCCGAAACCACGGGCAGGGAGAAGTAAGTTAACCCAGGACTCGATCTGGTTCACTTGGACATTGAAACGTGGTGAAATGACACCCGTCTTGTTAAGCCGGCCGTTGAGCTGGATCACAATTTTGCCAGAGCGGTGGTCATCGATGATCTCGAATTCACCAATATAGCCTACAAGGTATTAAAGTCAGTGCTCACGCCCATGTGACCAAGAACGAGTAAAGTTGAAAAATGATGTAGACTCTACAGTGAACCCCGATCCGTGACAGAGAAGATCAGCGTTGTTTGGTTTTGAGAGACAAGTCAATCTTTCGGAGAATTAAAACGAAGGCCGGGTAGAAAGTCAAGCCTCGTCAATCGTAGTTATAACTCCGAGAATCGCTCAAAGTAATAAATGAGAAGGAAACGCAGACCCACCATGGCGCTGCATGACAGAGAGGAACTTCACAATGACCTTTGAGGAAGGTCTGATAAGGACCTGGCGCTTTCCCCGGCGCTCAGCATTGACAATGTTGTTCTAATAGTTCAACAAATCAACACAGCCCCGCTCATAGATGCGACTGACTTACAAGGCAGTCGTTCTAGCATAAAAATACGATCAGGCTCACCATACCAAGACAAATAGAACACTTACAAGAACAGAGACGCGAACCATTTTGAATTGTCGAGGGTCGAAGCAGGATAAGGGTAATACTATTGAATGCGATGTGAGTACCTATGCTCGTCTGAGTGTCGTGCTACGGAAAGCGCGAGTCAAGACGAGCTGCAAGAAAGCATGGCATGGAGCCGGTCAAGCCAAGAATACAGCACAACCATATCGCACGTGGACATAAGTATAGGCTCACCTTGCTGGCCTTGAGGACGTGCTGAATGACTTGGCTTATGGACTCGATTAAATTGTATTGCAAGACTGAACATGTGGCTGTGTATGACTGTATAGTACTCTTCAGCCACTGCGGAAGTTACCGAGAGCTTCGCCTGCGTGATCCTAGCCTAAAGGCATCGACATCGTCAACGTCCTCGACACTAAAAATTCAACAGAATGGTGCGTATTTGTATCAGACATATGCCATAATTTCTGAGGCCGTGAATAGGGTCGTGTTCGTACCAAAACAACCAAGAGGGCCGCCCGTGTGCTCATCGAAAAATAGTAAGTCTAATCCAACGGTTGACCAGGTTTCGGGGATAGAGGACCAGAAGTCTGGAAAGACAGACGATAAATGATTGGACTGGAGCAGTGACCGATTCTGACATATGAAACACAGCTACCCCCGCCTCACCCTCGATTTCCACACCAACAAGCGCATCATCGATGAAGTTGTCAGTGTTTTTCTGCCCAGCCCACTTGTGCTATCTCATCCCCCTTCCACAGGCTGTGGTCCCCTCCAAGCGCCTCCGGAACAAGGTTTCTGGCTTCACTACCCACTTGATGAAGCGTATCCAGCGCGGGCCCGTTCGTGGTATTTCGTTCAAGCTCCAGGAGGAGGAGCGTGAGCGAAAGGATAACTACGTGCCTGAGGTATCTGCTCTTGACACGAGCGCAACAGGCTTGGAGATTGACAAGGACACGTCTGTACGTCCTATCTCAATTTTTCCTCAAGCTATCTCCGTATTCTTTTTTTCTGGGATGAATTTCATGCTGATATCTGAATTTTGCTTAGGAACTTCTCAAGGCACTCAACTTCGACTCCATCCCTGTGACCATCGTACAGACTGTTATTCAGCAACCAGAGCGTCCTCGGCGGGAGAGGCGTACCGTTCCTGGCGCTGGGCGGTAATTTGTATATTCTAGGTGTTACACATAGGCTCATGTCATGCCACGCCATGTATATGCATGCGATTACAACTATTCGGGTTCCTTTACTTTTCTCCTATCACATTTGCCCATAAACCAGGCTGTCATATCAGGCTTGTCAATCCTTAAACGTTTCTCAAACTGCAGGAAAGTCCTGAAGGCCTTCATAATTGTGTGCCACGTTCACCTAAACGCATTGATATGAATCAACGTTTGCGTGAAGAAAATCGCGTTTATAAAGCTAGTGCGGAATTGCATGTACTTCAGCTGCAATACGAATCTGCATGGAACCCTGATCCAGAAACAAAGCGTTTTTACACCTCCCGAATGTGATATTTTCCCATCTCCTGACGAGTTTGGGTACTAATTTGCGAGGTGCCTTGATGGCCATCTAACGCTCAAGCTAAAAGAAACAGTAAAGAAGATAGAATATGAGCACTAGAGCAATGAAAGTTAACTTTCAGGAGGTAAATAACAACAACCAACCAGCGCGGGTGTCATTGGCTTATCCGAGTCATCAAGCAGACTTGCTCCAACTTGATTATTCATAGTAGACGAGCCTGTGACTGCAGTTGAGAGTAACTCAAGTGATAATAAATATATCTCTGCTAGCACAAGCAAAAGATCAACGTATAGTTGGTATGGTAGGAAGCTCCATTGGACTGAGGCCAACTTCAAGCTGTTGTCGTTCGCGTATTGCCTTCCTAGCATTGAGCCTAGCCACAAAACCACCGGTTTAGTGGGCTTTGTGTAAAGGAGTCTTTTATCCACTTACACTGCCATCATCGAGTTCAAATAGGCTAAAGTAGTTGGTTTTAGTGTTTGTACAGCGAGTATGCAATATGCTGACTTTTTGCCAGTAGTGATCCAGGAAAAGCGGAATAGAACTGGCCAAGACCACCATCCTGAACCTGGTACTGAAACAGTCTTTGTCGTTATTTCACGCATGTTGCATGAACGATGAGACTTACAAGCACAACCATCGCGATTGCCACCATGCTAGAGAACCTCATGACAGGAGTGTTTGACACGTTTGTAACACTACACATACCAAGTAAATAAACCCATGTTAACAAAAATTTGTGCCAGTTGATTGATATAATTCGGTTTTGACCTTCAATCACATAATCCAGCGTGAGTTAGACCACAAGAGCAGGGAAGAACTCGTACCGGACATTGCCTGTTCGTGCAGGACGCAAAAACCACCAGACTGTCCCCGTAATGAGAATATCACACAAGGCACCAGCGACAGCAGAAACCTGACACCACTGAGTCAAAGTATGAGTGCCTTAAGATTGTTCAAA
>Ga0310811_10008611_pt1 | contig 13126 bp, 12 predicted proteins | sample YCmetagenome_FD_207642 | JGI IMG/M metagenome (GOLD analysis project Ga0310811, IMG submission 207642) | Soil microbial communities from experimental microcosm in Duke University, North Carolina, United States - YC | ecosystem: Engineered > Artificial ecosystem > Soil microcosm > Unclassified ...
GAGCCTAGATCAGAAACCCTTTAGGGTCAAACACTGTCTTCTAGGACATAGCAGCTAGGCAGGGTATTGGCCACATATTGGTTAGGGAGTGATCCTACTACCTAGCCAAGTTTGTGCATCACATCGGTCGGATCCCAGTCAACTCTGATGGACTAGCGAATAAGACCAGAATTAACTTGCCATCATTTACCTGGTCTGCTGACATAAAAACCATAGTGAGTCTGCAAGATTACTTTCACTACTACTAACTCTCATGATGTTGCATGCAGCTCTTGAATGCCGCAGTTGATAACTTTGTATCAGATATCAGATTAGAACCATGCAACACAAATTTCGATCCCAATCAGTCCAGTGGAATTGATGATTCCTCGCTGCAGGATGTCGAGTTTATTTCATTCCGGATTTCAGCACTGTTGCACGCTGTAAAAGGTGCTCGCCGGTGTGATGATGTCACAAAGTTGCACATCACGGCCTGAGCATCTGGCAACTGCTAGAGAAATAGCTCATGATTATAGATGTGAACCAGCTTCAATCTAAGCCATTGTCCAAGTTACCTAACAGCAGGAAGACGAAGGATTGGTGGCAGCTAAGAGGACAGAATCGGAGCAAGCAGTTGCATGATATCACAGGTGAGGCTGCACAGAGAGAGAATAGAGATTATAATGTTGTTGAAACATGTACGGCACAAGTGGAATATGCTTACCTTGTTTTTTTTCACTCATGAGTTGCATCCGTAGCAGAACCCCGCTGCCTCTTCCTTTTGTCGGTTATAAAGTGGGATGGTGTAGCCATTGAGTTTCTTTCCAATTTTATGCCCATTGAGAGTAATACTCTATGTAGGACACTACTGTCTAGTCATGGAGCCCCATGCTCTGCCCCTTCATCCCACCTCCAAATTCACCATTGAGATTGATGGCCAGAAGGCTGCACTGGGCATTCTCAGAGCAAATCAGCGTGCCGCTACTCTAAACGTTAATGCTGTTGTAGATGTAGATATTCCTCTGTAGCATCCGCCACTGATGAGACTGCGAGCCTAGGGATGCTTTTATACATTTCAGCCTTTATTTCAGTACCTTAGCTATTTGATGTTCTGTCTAGCCTTGTTCACCACTTGCGTCATACATGACTGGCTATATGCTGGAGGTAACAGGTGGACGAGGAATCTAATGTCACATTCTATTTCATGGCAACTATCTGCTGTGGGATATCTCTTCATTCCTGGAGCATGCCCATCCGTGCAATTCTAGCCACATCATCTCTGCTTAAGCCAAGGCCTAGTGGAGGCTGCGCCAGGAGTAAAGAATACTCTCCAGGGCAGGACGTTCTGAAAAGGAGTGTGTTGTCGGTCTAATGATAGTGCAAAATGTCAGATGAAAGGGCTATGATGCGTCAGATAGCATGCTTACACATATGATGATAGGATGGTCTTTCTTCAGATAATAGTGAATATGATGGTGCATTGAGGGACACAACAGAACCACCTCTAAAAGAAAGATTGGATTTGATAGCTTGCACAGTCAATGCATGGTCCTACAGAGGATTGGAGCTCAGACATATTTCGATGCATAGCTTGTACCATCTGATCGTCTACGTACGCGTTATTTGGCGACTCTGCTTGTTTGATCACCTCTTCAGTATCCTTAACTGCAGCTCACTTGGGGGATTTCTTTGCATCGGCCCAGAAAGACATCTGCACTTTTGCTTCCTCAGACTCGGTGCTATCTGAAATGAAGTACAGAAAATCACCCACTTTGAGATTTGAAAATCTGGGGTGAAGTGGGTGAGTCTTCCATGCCATCGTAATTGCAGCAAGCATGCCATGAACAACAAGTCCAAAGATGGGCTGGTCTGTGATGCCAAACTTGGAAAGGAATGTAACTGCTGAAACCAGGTAGTTCTTTATCTGGTTCATGGCTGTCGAAATTGCAGACTTGTCCCTCTTCTTGTACTCGGCCAACAACACTGGGTGTAGTAGATCTTTTCCACTAGGTTCATCACCAGATGTATTCTTGGAAAATATTAAGTCTTTCTTCTGCATCGCTTGATTGCTGTCAGGATGACAAAGAAATGGATTTTGCAACCGAGTTTGATTGGGTTTTGTGGATTTCGATGCACGAGAAGAGGGGACCTGAAGTGATTTGCTGGGTGTGGTCTTTTGGCTATGACTGATGGCCTTTCCAATCTGGTGTGAAGTTTCCCCTGTACTCACGTGAAGTTTTCTCTGGCTTCGGACCTTAAACTAGCATGAAATATTTCAGAAGCTTTTCTTGCTCATTGATATTAGATATGTGCTGAAGCATCGCAGTAGTAACGCTGGAACATGGAATGACAAAGATGGCATCACATTTTCCAATGATCAGATCCTTACAGGAGTGATATGCAATCACTTCATCAAAATCTCTCTCCAGTGCATGACACTTAATATTGTCAGAAATTGGTTTCCTTGATCTCGTGCTGCTAGAGGTCTCTGCTGTGAGAGGGACACACTGGGATTGTTCATAACAGAGGTTCCGGTATTTGATAGCAACCTTGATGGCTCGTGTCGCAAAGGAAGAATCATCAGCAACAAAATTGCAAGTCAAGTTCAACTGTCGCTCCAATCTAGACGAATCCTTAGATCGAAGATGGCCGGAGATAGGAACTATGCACAACACATCACGTTGGCCAAGAACAAGTTGGAAAAAGCTTCGAAGCAGGGCATCCAATTCATGACGCCGATCGGCTTTGTTGGCACCATGCAACTTTGCAACATCATCACACTGGCGAGCACCCTTTACAGTGTGCAACAGTGCCGAAATCTGGCATGAAATAAACTTGACATCCTCTGACGATGAGGTATCGATTGCGTTAGACTGATTAACATGGCAATTTGTATCACATAACTCTGATCTGATATCTGATACAGAGTTATAGACTGTGGCATTCAAGAACTGCATGCAACATCATGAGAACTAGTAGTGAAAGAAATTTTGCGGACTCACTGTAGGTTTGATATTGTCATCAGACCAGGTAAACGCTGTTTATTTCATGACATACTTTGACGATTGCATTAATCCTGACCTTATTCGCTAGTTCCTTAGAGTCAACTGGGATCCGACTGACTGTGAAAGCATGCCATTCAAACAGTCAATTGGGCACTGACACACCATCCTTAAGGCTGCTATCAAACAAGGCAGCAAATCTAGATGCGAGAAATGGTCATTGAACGCTAGTCAGGCAAGAAGCGGGTCCCATACTGCGAGTTTGGGTATGGGCTGGGTGCACGAGACGAAGTCGAAGTCCTAAATTCAGGCAGCAGTCATGCCAATGGACTGGTCCTCTTCTATGAGTTCTTGAAGGGCAATGGTTGCGATCTTCTTCCTCTGCAGGTGAATAAGATCATGATCAGGGTCATCAAAGCAAACTCACCATCCTTTCACGTTCATCTCTTGGGGCAGTCTAAAGCTTCGAGTTAGTTATGTGTTGATTGGCATGACATAGGTTGAATGGTTGACCGAACATTTGTGCAATGAATTTGTTCATCCTATTGGGCAATATCACTGGCAGGAAGGGAAGGATCAATAGGAAGGGGAACTTACTCTGGAAAGCAAGGAATTAGTAATTGGATCCTGAAGATACCCGCCTAGTAACTAACCTTCGACAGTGGCCATCACTACTCTCAACATTTCTGTATCAGTGGCAGTTGTTACACTTTCTAATGTGTTAAGGCCGCATCTTCAGTAAATAAGAAAAAATTCATACTGGATGTAGATTTCTCGTTCTTTAGAACATCCAGCTTTGTGAGCGAGCCACATGAAGCGTTGCCAGAAGTATTCTCATCCAGCTTTTGCATCCCCTGGTTCACCCTCATAGTCCTAAAATACATTGAGTAGGAACAATCGGTCACAGGAAAGTAACTCACCAGGAAGAAATTTTTGATGTCAGAGTTAATGGTCTTCATTTGGAAGAGATCATCCATGTTTAGGAAGAAAATCTGATGTAGCGACACATGTGAAGGGCTTTCAAAATCACAAGCAACCTGATGTACTGTCGATGTCTGCTTGATCCATTGCAAATGGCATATTGAGTCCCATACTGTCATAGCATCTTGCATTTGGTTCTGGAATAAGAAACCTAGGATTAGTTTTCAATAAATCACAACATGCAAGGTAGCTCACCGCATCCCAATCCTTGGCAAGGCATTGGTCATACCCACTTAGACTGACCAGAAAAAGAATGCTAGTGACATCCTGGTAACAGTGGATCCATTTTCTCCACTTGCTCTTCTGACCACCCACGTCAATCATAAACATTTTGTGGTCTTTAAGATGGAAAGTTGTCTCGGTTATTCCAATAGTGTGAGCTTGGCATTGGGCTATATCTTGTTCGGTTGGGTGATGTGATGGGTTAAATAATCTGTCCAGCAAGAAGAAAAGGTACGAGAGGCTGTGATGGGAGTTGTAAGGTCTTGAAGGAAGCAAAGCACACGACACGAGGCTCGCTTTTCAGGAAGAGCAGCCTCATTTCCTCTGCTATATGCTTGTTCCCCACTGTGAATGAAGGTTAATAACATGCAGCAATTGAGTGTCAAGTGTACTTTGACCTGAAAAGTTGTCTTGGCACTGGACTATAAGATAGATATGGTCAATATCATGTTACCAGTGACAGGTGCAGAACAACGAGATTCCATCACAGACTCACTTCCTTGAGATATTTCTCTGCTTCTCCCACTTATCTGCATCTAAGACATCCACCCTTTCCCTGTTGACATGAATGCACCCATGAGTTCTTAACCTGGAGCAGAAACAAATGCAGGGTCCCAGGGCTATGAATCTAGCAAGGTCCTACAACTGAAGGAGTAGCTTGAATGATGAATGAAGCACTGGTGGCTGTGTGAGTGTGAGGAGCTGAATATGATGCTGCAAAGAAGTAATAAGCTCAACATGCTGACAGTGCTCGTGTTTCAGATGAAGTTTCTTCTAGCACAGGGGGAGGACAACGTCCTGCTACAAGAAAAAAGGCAAGTACAGACCACAGTGTAATCTACCTGAGACTGAGTAAAGCTTGAAGGGATGGTACTGGGTGTGGACCGGGGGAAGGATCCTATCTCGGCTACCATTTTGCGTCTTCTTCCAAACTTGCAATGTTTATCACAACCAAACTGTGGACATTTATTCCAAAATTATTGTAATATGGTGCAGATAGCAAGTTCACTAGTACTTGGTCTCATTGCTCAGTTCGTGGGCAAGTTCCAGTATTGTTTTAATCCCTCTCATGGGAATATTTTTACATACATAAGCAAATTTTTCGACTCTCCACCAAACTACCCACAAGCAGATACACCAAAGACAGTTACTGAGTGAGCAGGGTAGAGGTACAATATTCAATCCATTGGCATTAATATTGTAGAAGGATCAGACAGAACTTGGCGTGAGAAAGAGAAGAGAAAACAGAGTTGGGAACTGCTGCTGCTAAGACAGACATAAATCTGATCATGAAGCTCTGCCTTAGGATGTGACTGAAGGGATTGTCACATTGATGCCATTTCCATCGACAACTGAATTTGAAGGGGATAACTATGGCCCCAACAACAATGGTATGTCCCTGCCGTGTGTATGTCATTGAATGAACACACAGGGAATGGTCGTTTGGATTATAATTCACTGCTGGATAACTTCACTATCTATGCCAGCTGCACAGCTCACAGAGCTGATGTCAAGAGTACTCAAAGATTTGTTTTTCCTGTCTTTATCATATGTGTCGATTTTCATTCTATAATAGCCAGACTATTATGCCTTAACCAAGGGTTCAGTTTCACTTGCAATCCTCCAGCAAGCAATTACTGCTAGCTATCCATTCACCCAACCACCCATCTTCAAATGTAAATACATCGTACCTCGGCTCCTCTAATGAACAAGCATATAGGCCCAACACCCCTACTCCCATCTCATACTCAATCATACAAGTTCAACCATCAACATGACACCCCTACCCAAATTCCACCGCAAGCGACAATGACTAATCATCTGATTCAATTCACTTACCTTACCTGTCCAGCTACCCCCTCTCTATATGCAAACCAATTGTATCAGCTCATCTACTTCCATAGCAAAACGACATTGGGGATATTCTAGAGTGCTGTGTCTGTGTGATGTAAAACATCTCTGCGACATATTACAAAACATTCTGAATGACATTCTCTAGCTCCTTCCCTTTCTCCTCCCCATCTTCATCCTGCTTGGATCATTTGATGTTGGGCAGCTTGTTGGAGCCTAAGTTGTCAGAGCTGTGTGCTTTCCTGGCCAGTAGGTGAGCACCACAAAAGCAGTTGCATAGAGTGCCTTGTAGGACACCATAGTAAGTTGTAACTTCAAGAATTGAAGCTTCTGGCCGTTAAGCTGACTTGTGAAGCTTTTGGAGTTTCTCCTTTTTTAAATGGTCAGCATTTTAATTCAGTAAATGAACTGTGTGGGCTAAGGTCCAGGTAGGCTACCACTGCTGGCCTGCACCATGACTAGTATTGTTGCTCAAGGCAGTGGCAATGAAGGAGCCACGGGAAGAAATAGCAAGTGATTGAGCATAGGAAGTATGACTGGTGCAAGGTTGACCGATCTATTAGAGTTCTATTCGACATGTCCCAAAACTTAATTGTTTTGTTGTCTGATGCAGAGACAAATGCTGGCTTCTGGGGCATCTAGGACGTCAAGCAAAAAGACCTTTGGTCTTGTTGCAAAGCGAGGTGAAATATCCCTGGCTAGGTTGACCAGGAAGTGGTGCTGGGAGGTCAAACAACCGCAGAGATATAGAGGACCATACAGCCACACATGAGAATCTTTCAGCCTGTAGAATTTGTTAGGGTGTGCTTGAAATAATGTAAAAGGTATGACATTACTCCACAAAGGAGCATGATTGATGTTGATCTGATCATATTCATTTGGGAGCTGGACATGGGCCCACCTGTTGTCAAGCAATAGTGGTTTAAAGGAGGAAATGAGGTGAGGGGGGGGGGAACGTGCCATCTTTCAAAGTGCTCTTGAGTATTTTTCTGGGACATGTGGGTTTGACGGATGCTGATGTAGGATGGACACTTACCTGGGCAAGACCCTCAGCAAAACAAGGTTAAGGAAACAGAGCTAGTCTTGTAAGCCACACACACATACATACTACTAAGAAGTAGCGCTCGATTCTGAAAGTGGATGGTCGCTCAGCATGAGAACGCCAAACAAAAGAGGTCTGAATTGAAGATTGATGTGTAAAACTGTTGAACAGCAGTGTCACATTGATCAAACTTAGCAATACTTGCAAAGGCCTTAGCAAAATCCACGTGGTTTTGATATTCCAAGAAAGGTTTACGGCTTTCAGCTTGCAGCCTTAAAGCACGTCCTAAACCTCAGCAGTGCTGCTAAACCTTGTCATTCCTATTCCCCTCAACCAAGTCTGATCCCTATCTAAAGCTTATTTCTGTTGTGCCAGTTGTGTTTTTGAAATGGCATGCAGGTTGCTAACAATGCTTGGGACAAGAAAGTTTACAAGGGCACATTGCATTAGACCTACCCCATTCCTCTCCATTGCATGTTTCAAACTCGGTCTCATTAGACTTTCCCCATTAACGGACTCTTTCCAATGCACTTTCGATACCTTCACGCACCCATTATTGACATGTTTTCATTATGTTTTCACAGCTGTTTGTTTTTTAGTGCTCCTGGTGTACAATATGGTCACATCTGATGCTACCTGCGCATATTTCAAGAGGCAAGTGAAAGCATGCAATATACAATAAAGTCATATTTAAGGCCATTCGAGCACATTCTAATACAGCACTGAGATGGTACAACTATATGCTCCGATATGATTCTGATGTGTTTTCACAGAAAAAACATATAAGGGCATTAGGGATCTTGCACTAACATATAGAAAATATGCTGGTTGTCCCACTTTATAAGCAGAATGTGCCCTGCTGGTATTTTTCTTCCAATCACTATCATCAACACACCCTAACACATACGGTCCTCTCCCATCATAACCGGTTCTTACTGGGCATCAGTCCCAGTGAGAATTGACTGTGCCCGGATAGGGCTAAATATGTCGAGATGCATGTTTTAGAGACAGAGCACATATGAGCACATTTAGCCCGATATCCGAACTCTCAGCATATTTTCTATGAGATGTGGCAGTGCCCCATGTGCTCTCTTGTGCTTCTCTTTACATTGTGCATATCTAGGCATATCCACACACACTCGCGCTGTCCTCCCAGAATGTGTCAAACATGCTCTTATTGTTGTAGTAGGCATATCCATGCACACTTGCACTGTCCTCCCAGAATGTGCTTAGATAGTGTTAAATATGCTATGATTGCTGGGCAGGTATTGTGCAGAATACAATTGGTACACGAAAGCAGCTGGAAAATTGCAAAACCAATGCGAAACAGGTGGAGTATGCCTCGAAAACACATTGAGAGCAGAGCACAAATGAAATAGACAGCAGAGTGGATTGCAAACATTGAGAGCCGAGCAGCAAGGACATAGACAGCAGAGGAGATGGAAAACCTGTTGAGAGCAGCTAGCAGAGGAGATCGAAAATGGGACTCAGAAGCAGATAACACAGCAACGAAGGTGTGGCAGATGCTGATAGCAGAATCGAGACATGTTGAGGAAGTACAAGCGTTGGGATAGCAGATATTGTGGCAGACTAGTAGATTTGACCCTCGTTGACATTCTTATTCCACGCATCATTGGACACCTGCAAAAACATTGATTAGTATCATAGACAACCAAGTAGACACAATATACCAAATTCTTGGCTTCCTCATTGTATTTCTAAACTCAATCAAATAAGAATTAGTTAGCATGTACAAGACTAGGAGTAGATGACTTACCCCAAGCTGATCTGATGTCAATGTCCCGTGGTAGGCATTAAACTCATCCGTTGTTCCACTGTGCTTGGTCTGCTTGAGCCAATGTAGTGCGCACAAATTCCTGTTGCAAGATATGAGCAAATACTGAGCGAAGCCAGATTGATGCACTTGCACTCACCATCCATTTGTTGTGTTGCCTGGGTGCATTTTTGCCTTGCTCACCGTCTTTGAGGTCTTCCTAGTAGGCTCGGAGCAAGCAGGAATGCTCCCTGCATCCTTTGGATTGGGTTTGGTGCCTGTACCTACTAGTAGGGATAGTGAGATATTCAAGGGAGTTGCAGTAGGTGGTATGAAGACAGCGAATGCGGCTAGTGCGAGAGTAGATCTGTTTAGCATTGTTAGTACTAGTGAAAACTAAAGCAATCTAATACGCGACTCACAGTGGATTGACGATCACAATTTTGACCAGTTTTGGTGCAGAGAGAGGCTCAGGTAGTGTGTTTGGGATGTCATCAAGAGGTTCCTTAGCTGTTGCGGCAACTGGACCTTGAATGTGCAGAGTAGACTGTTGAGATGTCAGTGAAACATGTTCCTTATTCCTGGGTATTTATGCCAGGGTGACTGATACTTCAACTTGTGGAAGTAACTGGGGATGAGATGATGATGTCAAGGAAGGAGTAGAGTATACTAGTGGAGCGTCAGTTGGAGACATGCAGTGGGGGATACCAAGGCAGTGCGAAGGATTGAGGCCTAGAATAAGAGGTGATCTTGTTATTCCAGTCTCCGTCTTGCAAATGTCCAATTGTTGTTGACTGGGAGAAGTTATGAGCCGATGTAAGTTGTCAGCATATTCTTCAGAACCACCAGGGGGGAGCTGAAAGACACTGATATCAGGATGCTCAAACATTACGACCTTACCGCTAGGTCCACAACTGCAGGCTCTTTATCGATACCCTGACAGTGCATGAGATATGCGCTACTTCCACAGCCGAGTTCAGCAAGTTCTCGCAGATCTCACACAAACTGGAGAGATTCCGGTTTTTGATGATGCCGCAATGGGACATGATGCTATTGGTACTGTACTTGATGGGGACATCAAGGAGAACAACATTGTTCTGATGGTATCCCTAGATGGTGCCCAGCTGTATGAGAGCAAACAATCCAACTGTTGGATGTATATACGGGCCTTGCCAACCCCCCCTGATAAGTGATACCGTAAAGTCCATGTCTGCCCTGGTGGGTTCATACCAGGGCCTAACAAGCTGAAAAACTTGGATTCCTTCCTTGTCGTGGGCCTGCATCACCTTGCAGCTCTCCAGAATGAGGGCCTTGTCATATGGGACTCATCTCATAATGTAACATTTACATCTGATCTTTACCTCATCTTCATGACTGTGGATGGGCCTGGGCTTGTCTACTAGGACGGGATGGTGGGACATAGTGGGAAGAATGGATGTTGAGTTTATTGTGGTGTCCTCGACAGATGCAAACCAAATGGAACACATTATTACCCTGCTCTGCTGAAGCCACTGGGTCAGTGTGCACCTGGTAGCAACCAGCAACTTTTGTATGTCCATTACTTGCATGCAATCTTGCTTGATCCCACCAGGATGTATTGCACATCGGACAGCATTCAAGAGTTGCCAAAGGACCCATAAATGCTAAGCACGACTTGGGACACATGTTGTGCTTGATTGATTCAACACCAGTATATTGCGCAATAAGCTTCTTAATGTTGTAGAAACTGAGAATATCATTGACACCAGCAGCTCCTGCAAAATTGAGCTTGGTAGATCTTTGTATCCGATTATAGGCCTCCTGCGATGCATGTTCTAATGCGAGGTACAAGGATATGCTGTGCTGAATACTCAGACTATCTATGACAACAGGCTCTCGAGGTGGATTGCAAAGTCTTTCAAGAGCTGTGTCGTCCAATTTTGCTATTGGGTCTTCCAGAGATGCATTTTGAAGTGCAAGTATGTAATCCATTGTCTCCTTTATCTTTGGAAGTACTGCCATCTGGGAAAGTGCCTCTACATCAATATTTGGTCATGGTTGGTGGTGCAGGACGAACTGATACTCCTGTTGGTGCCCGTCACACTCGGGAGCATTGTTGGGAACAGGAGGCTCGTTTTGGTTGGTGAAATCATCAGGAGGTATGTGTGGATTATTATTAGGGACAGGAGGCTTGTTTTGGTCAGTGAAATCGTCAGGAGGTATGTGTGGATTATCATCAGGGACAGGAGGCTCGTTCTGGTCAAAGAAATCATCAGGAGGCTCATTGGGGTCAGCAAAATTGTTGGGAGGCATGAGTACATCATCTATCTGATAATTATTAGTGCATAGTTCATATTCACTGGAGAGATATACTAGATTGTCAAAATCATCACCCATTGTGATGTCCGTATTATCCGAGTGGTCGTTCTGTTGACTCAGCTGCAACTGGTCCATCGAGGTAGTTCGAGCATATTTTCGGCATCCAACACATCTTGTGTCTTGGTTCTCGCACACCTGTTTGGCAAGGGTCTGTATTGTGGCTGCACGACGAGAACTAGGAGCCAGAGAGGAGCCAGAAGCTACACTTTGATCATCTCGTTGTTCTAGAAGTGAGAGATCTCGAATAGTGTTGTCTATGATATGATCCTAGTGAGTATATGAGACAAAATTGAGACTATCAAATACCATATGTATGTAGTGCTTCAGCAGCATGCATTCTCGCCTTCTCCTCCGTACTAGCCTGCTGAAGGTGTTGATACCATGTTGACTTTGAAACTGAGTGTGGTCTCCCCAACCCATACTTCTCGCATATGCACATGAATTTATTCGAAATTGGTAGTATCTGTAATAGATTAGCGTAGGATTCAAAAATCCCAGAAGTACTAAGCATACGTGGTGCAACAGAGAGAGAATCAACACAAGCACAAGCTCCACTAAAGAGTTACAGGCAAGGTGGGTAGAGCTCAGGCAGGACGAGGTCACGACTGAAATGTTGCTGTACAGTGTAGGAACTTCGAAGTTTGTGCAATACTGTGTGATGGGCCACATGAAATTGACTGACGCAGCACTGCCACAAATTCTATGGTGGAGATCATGCTCAGATACCATCTTATGTCACTCGAAATGAATTCCAAGCACTTTGAATCATCAACATATGAATATCTATCTGCATACAGGCCCTAGAGTGCTGCATTCACCTCTCACCAATGTTACAGTGCTTGTCCTGTGTTCGAATTACCTTGGAATGTTGTGGGCATCCTGTATTTATATTGCATTAGCTCAAACCATCGATCTAATGTTTATTTTCAGACAGCAGTATGAAGTGTTATCTCCCTATGCCAAGCCTCAACTTCACCTTGTCGAGTCTGATGCAGCCTCTGTACTCTGTACTACCATGTCAAGCTGCAACCACATTATGTCAAGTTTCAGTCAGGCTGGGTCAAGCACTACTCATACCACGGCAAATTCTCCCAACATCTTTGCAGCCTTTGTACTAGTATAAACCTGCACACTTACCTATGCCATATCAAGGCTCAATTGCATACTGTGTCACAGGCACATCAAAGCAATTTGTGCTGCATCACAGTTGAATCAAACCTCATCCATGCTGCATCACACTGCACAGGCTGCATCAAACACCACCCTGAGTGTCAGCCTCAACTCCTATAGTCTAAAGAAAAATTGGTATCAGGTAATCAGAAATCTATATATACCATGCCCTTTGTGAGTGATTTAGGATATGGAGTGCACTTGTTTTAACTATCCTCTAGGAACTAATCAAACACATATTCAATATTTTCTATCCCGATGAGAGAGGTCAACTCAAATTCTAGAACAAGTAATATATTTGCCTATCTACCAGCCTCTGTGCAGACCACTCAGCCATCACATGCTTTAATATCTCTTTGCTTGCCTCTCTTACACTCCATCTCTCCATCGAGTTATGAGATACCACTCTCAGGAGCTATTTGATATCCCCACAGACACAAAATCTAACCCCCACCAGCATAACCAAAGTGCTAGTTCTTCTACAGCTTGAGTGATTGAACACCATGGTCCAGATCAACCTTCTGACTCTCTATGTCCTAAATCTGCTGCTGGCATCCAGATACCAACAAATGATCCATGGGACCCATGACCAGACAGAGATTTTGAAAGGTTGTTCACATGGGAGGAGGAAACCAAAGCTAATGATCTCAGTGAGCATTGGGCTTGCCAGCTGGGAGGAGGAGACAAGAGGGGGTCAGAGTTAGCACTGACATGGTCATAAAGTGAAAAGACAAGACATATCTGCCT
>Ga0310811_10008612_pt1 | contig 13126 bp, 9 predicted proteins | sample YCmetagenome_FD_207642 | JGI IMG/M metagenome (GOLD analysis project Ga0310811, IMG submission 207642) | Soil microbial communities from experimental microcosm in Duke University, North Carolina, United States - YC | ecosystem: Engineered > Artificial ecosystem > Soil microcosm > Unclassified ...
ACGGAGGCGTACACTCATTCATCACCTCTACCTCTGAATTCGAGCCTCACATGTCCGATAGATCCGTGCGGGACCTCCTCGAGAAGAACACGAGCCGTCGTCGATTCCTGCGCGACGGCGGCGTCGCTGCACTCGCTGCTGGCGTGGCAACCGCGTGCAAGCCGGCCTCAGTCGCGAAGGCGGCCGTCGCACAGCAGGCAGCCGCCGGCCAGAGCGGCGGGACCATGGGCGCGCACGACACGGCCGCCGCTACCGCTGCGTCCGCCGCCGAGGCGATGGACGCGATGCACGAGAAGGGCATCAAGGCCTTTCCCGCGAAGACCGCGGGAGTTGGCAACCAGCGAATGACGCCTCGCATGGATAAAGGCGTGAAGGTCTTCGAGCTCACAGCGAAGAAGATCCAGTGGGAAACCGAGCCCGGCCATCTGGTCGAAGCATGGTCGTACAACGAGCAGATCCCGGGACCTCAGATCCGGGTGACTGAAGGCGATCGCGTTCGAGTCGTTCTGCACAACCAGCTGCCCGAATCGACCGCCATTCACTTCCACGGGCTCGAGTTGCCGAACGCCATGGACGGCGTGCCGTTCATCACGCAGCCACCGGTCAAGCCCGGAACGTCGTTCACCTATGAGTTCACGGTGCCGAACTCCGGCTCGCACATGTACCACTCGCACCACAATTCCACCAAGCAGGTCAGCCTCGGGCTGCTCGGCGCGTTCATCGTCGAACCGAAGGAAAAGTCGCAGTACGACAACGCCGACGTCGATGAAGTGTTCATCCTCAATGACGGCGCGCACGGCTACACGTTCAACGGCAAGAGCTTTCCGGCGACGCAACCGCTGACTGCGAAGCTCGGACAAAAGCTCCGCATTCGCTTCATGAATGAAGGGATGATGATCCACCCGATGCACCTGCACGGGATGCACATGACCGTGATCGCCAAGGACGGATGGCCGGTGCCGGCGCCGTGGAAGTGCGACACGCTCAACGTCGCTCCGGGCGAGCGGTGGGATGTGATCGTCAACTGCAACAATCCGGGCACCTGGGCGTTCCACTGCCACATCCTGCCGCACGCCGAATCCGACCACGGCATGTTCGGCATGGTGACCGCGTTGGTCGTGAGCAAGTAGCAATGGTGAGAGCGGGGGCCGCGTGTCTGTTTCACTTCGAATGAGATCGGAAGACGGGGGGGCTACCGTGACGTTGGCGCGTGCGCCGTCGCGTCCGCAGGCGGCAGGGAGCATCCGTCTCGCCGCGCTGCGTGTGCCACTGGCCGTGAAGCTCGTGGGTGCCAACCTCATTGTCGTCGCCATCCTGTTTGGCGCATGGCGCATGGCCGGCGGGCCGCTGAATCACGTGGTCGCGGCAATCCTTACCGGGGTCGTGGCGCTTCATCTCTGTCTGGTGATCGTGGCGCTGCGACCGATTCGCGATCTGGAAGCCGTGGCGTGGCGGGTGTGGCACGGCGATTTCGGAGCTCGAGTCACGCGTTCGAGCATCGCGGACCATGAGGTGCTGCGTGTCGGCTCGATGTTCAACATTCTGCTCGACGGACTGGCATCGGATCGCGCGCGGATGCGTGCATTGACGACCGAGGTGATCGCTGCGGGAGATCGTGAGCGAGCGGCGATTGCACGCGAGCTCCACGACTCGATGGCGCAGCACGTCGCCGCTTTGATGCTCCAGCTTTCCGCAGCGGCCCGGGACGAACGCGACCCCGACCTCGTCGAACGACTCCAGGCAGCGCGCGATTCGACGGAGGCGATTCTCGAGGAGATCCGGCGCCTCTCCCACAGCGTGCACCCCGCGGTGCTCGACGATCTCGGGCTCGATGCCGCGCTCCGGAAGCTGGCCCGCGACGCGTCGCACGGAAACGGGATCGACATCGACGTCAGCAGCGATCGGATGCCGGGTCGATTGCCCGCGAACGTGGAAGCCGTGTTGTACCGAGTTGCCCAGGAAGCGATCCGCAACGCGACCCGCCACGCGTCTCCCCGCCGCATTCAGATCCGACTGTTCGCCTCCCGTCCGTCAGTCACGCTCGACATCCATGACGACGGTAAGGGCTTCGACCTTGCCGCGTCGGAACGCCATCGGACCGGAATTGGCCTGCTCTCCATGCGAGAGCGGGTTGCCCTGGTCGACGGCACGCTCGACATCAAGACTGCCCCTGGCAGTGGCACCACCGTTTCCGCGACCATCCCTCTCGACACGCCACTGAAAGTTGTAAATTCGGAGAAGCTATGACTGACGACGTCATCCGGGTAATCTTGGCTGATGATCACAACGTGGTCCGCGCGGGCCTGCGCGCGGTCCTCGGTGTGGCAAAGGACATTGAAGTGATTGGCGAGGCCAAAACAGGTCGCGAAGCGGTCACGATGGCGGAGCGGTTCAAGCCCGATGTCGTCGTGATGGATCTCGATATGCCGGAGCTCGACGGGACGTCGGCAACGAAGGAGATCACGACCAAGGGCCTCGAGGCGCGCGTGCTCGTGCTGACGATGCATGCGGAGGAGGACTACCTCATTCCGCTGATGGAGGCGGGCGCCGCCGGCTACCTGGTGAAGAGCGCCGCCGACCGCGAGCTCGTGGACGCCGTCCGCGCGGTTGCACACGGCGACCTGTATGTGCGGCCCGCTGCCGCTCGAGTGCTGGCGAAGAATCTGACCAAGAAGGATCCTGCCGCTACCGAGCGTGAGCGTTTCGACAAGCTCACCCAGCGCGAGCGGGACGTGCTGCGATACGTTGCCCAGGGGTACTCGGCGCCGGAGATCGGTGAGAAGCTGTTCATCAGCCCGAAGACGGTGGACACCTACAAACAGCGGATTCAGGAAAAGCTCGGGCTCGCGCATCGTTCCGACTACGTGCAGCTCGCACTCAAGCTGGGAATACTATCGGAGGTGTGAGTCTGCTCATCCCGTGGGTGCTTGCCGGCGTCGCCGTAGCGTTGTTGGTGAGTCAGCAGGCGTACATGCGCGCCCGCCTCGGGGAACAGCGTCGAATTCAGGACGAGCTACGGGCGTCCGAGGCGAAGTTCTCCGGTATCCTGGCCATCGCGGCGGACGCGATCATCACGGTCGATCACACGCAGCGAATCGTGCACTTCAATCGCGGTGCCGAGGAGATCTTCGGATACACGGCGAGTGAGGCCATCGGCCGACACCTGGCGATCCTCCTTCCGCCGCGCTTTCGCGATTCGCACTCGGGTCACATGGAGCGCTTCGCCCAGTCGGCGACGACGGCGAGGCGCATGGGCGAGCGCCGCGCGATCTTCGGACTTCGAAGTGACGGCACCGAGTTCCCCGCCGAGGCGTCGATCTCCAAGTTCGTCCTGCCCGACGGCATCCTGTTCACCGTCGTGCTGCGGGATATCACCCGGCAGAAGCGCGCCGAGGAGGGTGAGCGGTTTCTCTCGGCAGCCAGCGGAGACCTCGCGCAGACGCTGGCCGTCGACGCGACCCTTCACGCGATCGTCGATCTGCCGGTGCCGCATCTGGCCGACGCGTGCATCCTGGATCTCGTTGGACCGAGCGGCGAGTTCGTTCGCCTGACCAGCACGCGGCAGCGCAGCGAGCTGACGCCGGCTCTCCATGAGCTTGCGACGCGACCACTTACCGTGGACTCCCCGTCGCCCGTCATCGATGCCATACGGCGAAACCGGCGCGAATACATCGGTGCGGTCGACGACGACTGGCTCGAGAGCAACCTGGACCTCGAGATGATTCCACACTGGCGCGCCCTTGGGGCGCGCTCGTTGTTCATCGTGCCGTTGCATTCGTCGGGCGAAACGCGGGGCGCGCTGACGCTGATTCGTACGGAGCTCGATGCGTTCGACGATGACCGCCGCGTGCTCGCCGAGAAATACGCCGCGAGTGCGGCAACGGCGCTCGAGAACGCACGCCTCTACGACACCGCCCAACGCGCCAATCGCGCCCGCGACGAGATGTTGGGGATCGTATCGCACGATCTCCGCAACCCGCTCAGCGCGATCGCGATGTGCGCGCGCGTCCTGAAGGAAAGTCCGCCGGCCGATCAGGCCGCTCGAGGCGAACTGCTGGACACGATTCGGGAATCGACCGACTGGATGAACCGCCTGATCGCGGATCTGCTCGACGTCGCGAATATCGAGCGAGAACGACTTTCGCTCGAGGTCAGCCCACACGAGCCGGCGCAGCTGGCGCTGCAGGCCATGCACATGTTCGACGTCGAGGCGAAGCAGCACGGCATCGATCTGACCGCTCGGCTCGCGACCAACCTGCCCCTCGTGGCAGCCGATGGTGCGCGTGTCGTGCAGGTCCTCGGGAATCTCGTCCGCAACGCGATCAAGTTCACGCCTCGAAACGGCTCTGTCGTGATCGCCGCGGAGCCGCACGAGTCTGGCGTCCTGTTTTCAGTGAGAGACACCGGCTCGGGGATTCCCAAAGACCACCAGGCGCGAGTGTTCGATCGATACTGGCAAACCTCCAAGGGGGCACGCGTTCGGGGGACCGGGCTGGGATTGTCGATCGCGAAGGGCATCGTCGAGGCCCACGGTGGACGGATCTCGGTGGAGAGCGAGGAGGGCAAGGGGAGCATGTTCGCATTCACGATTCCACAGAGCACAGCACACGAAGCCTGATCGGGGGACACCGTGAGTACGCCCAAACGTCCGAAGTTTTCCGACCTGTCGCGAGAAGACGCGATCTCGCTGTTGAGTCGGCACCACGTTGGCCGGCTCGCATTCACGTTTCATGATCGAGTCGATATCGAGCCGATCTCGTACGTCTACGCCGACGGTTGGCTGTACGCGCGTACGTCGCCGAGGTGGATGAGATCGAGGGTCGTTTCGACTGGCTGAGCGTGGTCGTTCGCGGCACGATCTATTTTCTCGACGCAAGCCGCGGAGGGGCCGAACGCGAGACATACGAGTTTGGGCTCGAAGTGCTGCGGAGTGCCGATGCGGACGCGCTCACGGAGGACGACGCGACCCCGCATCGGCAGACGCTATTCCGCATCTATGCCGACGAGGTCACCGGTCGGCGTTGTGTCTCGGGAGACTAGGTAGTCCACGACGTCCGCGACGGTATACGCGCGGCGTCCATTGAGAAACGCGGGAAGGAGAAGCAGGTCGTCACCGCTCGTGACCAGGGCCGGTTCGTCGCCCGTCGCGCGCCGCTGCGCCTGACCGATGTTCGCCGTGAGACCATTGCACAGGCAGCGCCGATCCACCGTCTCCGACTCGCCGCCGCCGCTGGCGACGTAGGTGTCGACCGGCTCGGCGGGGCAGCGGTACACGGTGCGTTTGCCGATGCGAATGGGCGTTCTCAGATAGCCGAGGTCGCAAATCCGCTCTCGACGCGCGTGTTCGTCGCGCGTCTCCGGCATCGTGACGACTTTGAATGGGTAGCCGGTTGGCGAGGCTCGCGGATCGGTGAAAACGGTCGCCTCGCCGGCGAGCGCAGCCTCGATGACGCGTGCTTTGAGATTGGGGTCGAGTCCTGATTCTTCGGCGAAGGCGAAGATCGTCCCGCACTGAATGCCCGCCGCGCCCTCGGCGCGAGCCGCGCATAGTCCATCCGGAGATCCGACGCCTCCTGCCAGCCAGAAGGGGCGACCCAACTCGCGCATGCTCGCGAGGTCGACGACATCCCGCTCGCCGTACTGCGGTTCCCCGCGCTCGTTGAGACGCAGGGTGCCACGCGGTGGTGCATTGTGTCCGCCGGCCGTGGGGCCCTCGACGATGAAACCGTCGACATGTCCGTTCGCCTTTCGCGCGAGTGTCGTGGCGAGCGACGCAGCCGACACGACGGCGAGAAAGCGAGGGCGTACGAGGGGGAGCGGCGCGTCCGGCGAGCGCCAATGGACCGTTGGATCGAATTCGAGAAACTCCGTTTCCCCCGCTGCCAACCCCTCGATGTCGAACCGAATGCGCGACGAGCCATGCTCGGTGTACGCATCGAGCACGGCAGGAATCTCGCGCGGTATGCCCGCGCCCATGATGACGTAGTCCACGCCGGCGAGCATCGCACCATAGATCGATGCCAGATTCGGCATCTGTACTTTGGTGAGGAGGTTGATGCCGATCGGACCGGTATGCCCCTCCTTCGCGAGCCACACTTCCACGAAGTTGGCGAGCACCGTGATCAGCTCTCGCGATCTGCTCACGCGCTGCCTGTACATCGCGAGCAATTTGTACGGCGCGTCCTTGGCAGGTCCACGAGGATTGAAGAAACGGCGCAGGACGTCGTCGGCGGCTCCTGCGATCGGAAAGTGCGCCATCGCGCGCCTCATGTGTCCGCCCGCATCGCCATCCTGCAGTCGGCGCACGAACACGGTGTCGAGCATCGAGCCGGAGACAACGCCAAGGTTCCCCGTGGCTGCGACCGCGTGGGCGAGACGCCACGAAGAGACGCCCACACCCATCCCGCCCTGAATGATTCGGGGAAGTCCAACTGAATCCGTCATTCTGCTCCAGAGTACGAGTCGATGAGGCCCCCCCCGCGTGAGCGGAGCCGTTAGCTCGTTGAAAGACTATCGTCGGGGCGATGCCTACGATGTCGGGGAAGCTCCGGCGGCTTTGTGGGGACTTTCCCCGACAATCGCACTCCTTGTCGACGACTGACGGATCGCGCGTTCGCTCCCTTCTTGAAGACAGGACTGAAATCGGACACACCCAACTACTGAACAGCCATGTCGACACTCATGATCCCGTCGTCGGGCGCTACCTGTACCGTACTACCGGAAGACTGGACGAGTCGCTTGGTCGTCGCCGCCGACGGCCGTGAGCCGTCGGACCTCGCGCTTTCTGCTGCTCGATCACTCGCGGGGTCCTCCGCGTTTCGCGTGATCTCGGTCCTGACGACAAGCACGTCCAAAGACCGACCGCAGGGTTGGTCCGCCGTTCCACAGAGTCCGGAAACTCTACTCGCCGTCGTCGGCACGCAGCTGCGGCGGGTGCTCGGCGAAGATCACGACGCGTGGGTCGAGTTGAGGACCGGGTATCCGCCGGCGGTACTGGCCTCATTCGCCGAGTTGCAGGCAATTCCGTTGACGGTCGTCGGCATCGGACAGCCGCGCGTGCTCGACCGCTTGGCAGGCGACGAATCGGTTTTGCGATTGGCGCGAATGATTCGGACACCGCTGTTCGCGGTGGCTCCCGGTCGAGCGGTGCCACCTCGCTGCGTCGTCGTTGCCACCGACTTCAGCGCCACGAGCCTGCGGGTGGCTCGCCTCGCGCGCGCTCTCGCGGCCCCCGACGCCGAATTGCTGCTCGCGCACGTGAGCACACCGAATGGTCGAATCGCCCCGGCGAACGCGCTGCGACGGCAGGCGGAGGCACTGCAGACGGGATTCTGCGGCCGTGTCAGGCCGATCGATCTGCAAGGCGACGCGGCGACGGAGCTTCTTGCGTTGGCCAATGCGCGCGGTGCCGATGCCATCGCGATCGGTACCCGCGGTGAGACTTCGATGGCAGCCAGCCCCCGCGGATCCATCGGTACCGTCGCGACGCGTGTCGTGCGATGCTCGAGCTGCTCGCTGATCGTTCTTCCGGAGGAGTACGACTGATGTGAGCGGGGTCTAGTGAGCGGCGAGAGGCAGCGATACTGGCGTGCTAGATGCGTCGCGCACCGGAACCAGCGAGACTTGCGCGCGTTGCGCGATGGCGACGTCTTCCTTAAGCGAGTACTCATCCGCTGCTCATTGCCATTGTCGGGCTTGTAGCGGTTGGTCTGGCGCTCGTCGTCGCGGACCGCCGGGCTCTCAAGAACGCCCAGCGCGAGTTGCGCCACGCGAACGACGAGAAGGCATTGTCGATCGACCGAACGCGCGAGGCGATGCAGCTCGCGCCCGAAGCCCTGTTTCTCGCCGATCGCGATAGTCGGCTGATCGACGTGAATCAGGCCGCGTGCCGACTTCTCGGATATGAGCGCCAGGACCTGCTTGGCAAGACGATGTTCGACATCATCCCAGCAGAGGACGCTCAGAAGCTCGACGCGATCAAGGCCGAGCTTTTACTGCCGGGTCGAGTCAATGAGGACGAGTGGACACTGCGACGGCAGGACGGGAGTCTCGTGCGGGTCGAGGCGAACTCGAACATTCTGCCCGACGGCCGGTGGCAAGTCTTCGTCCGCGACATCACCGAACGCAAGCGGGCCGAAGACGAACGACGATCGTACCATGACCGGTTGCGCGAGTCCGAGGAGCGTTTTCGTCTCACCATCGACGGCGCGCCGATCGGAATGGCGCTGGTCGCGCTCGACGGACGTTTTGTTCGCGTCAATCGAGCACTGTGCGAGCTCACCGGGTATTCCGCAGACGAGCTGATGAAGCTGACCTTCCAGGATGTCACCCATCATGACGATCTCGAGGAGGACGTCCAACTTGCGGCGCGCCTGGCGCGAGGTGACGTCCCGCGACTGCAGTTTACCAAACGTTACATTCGCAAGGACCGATCGGTCGTCGATGCGATGCTCAGCGTATCAATCCTTCGTGATCGTGATGGAGCGCCTCGCTACTACATTACGCAGATTGAGGACATCAGCGAGCGCAAGCGCGCCCAGGAAGCTCTCGAACGAGCGCTGGTCGCTCGCGACCAGGTGCTACGGATAGTCGCCCATGATCTGCGAAATCCGCTGAACACCATCACGATGGCGGCAGACGCATTGGGACGCCCCGGACCAGAGCCGGACCGTCGAGATCCGACCTCACGCCAGATCATCGCTCGCGCGGCCGGTCGGATGAACCACCTCATCCAAGACCTCCTCGACGTCGCGCTCATCGAATCGGGACAGCTGAAAGTGGAGCATGAGCGTCTGCGCGCATCCGAGCTCGTTCATGTTGCCGCGGAGATGCAGAAACCGCTCGCGGATTCGTCCGGCCTCGATCTTCGAGTCGAGGTGGCCCGCGATGCCGGAGATGTGTGGGGCGATCGCAACCGGCTGCTCCAGGTTTTCGAGAACCTCATCGGCAACGCGATCAAGTTCACCAAAGCGACAGGGACGATCACGATAACGGCGATCTGTCACGACGAGCATATCGTCTTCTCCGTCAGCGATACCGGTGTGGGTATCGAGCCGGAGAGCCTGCGTCACGTCTTCGATCCGTTCTGGCAGGCCGCAACGCGGGCGGCTCGGCTCGGAGCTGGGCTTGGACTGCCGATCACCAAAGGAATCGTCGAGGCGCATGGCGGACGCATCTGGGTCGACAGCGCGCTGGGACGGGGGAGCACGTTCTCGTTCACGATTCCTGTCGCGGCTCCTCGAGCTGTCGGGTAGATCCCTGCGGCGAACGATTGTTTCGCCCGACTGATGAGTCGCGTCGGATGTCGCAGGTTGCGGCTCAGTGATTGCTCGATCCACGCGACTAACGCTTACGCGCAATGACGACCAACAGTCGAAAGTCGGCCACTCGGGCCGCCGCCGCGCCTGCTCCGCACAGCAGTGTCGCCGTATCGCTCGACGATCTACGACGTGCCGACGTCTCCACCGTCGGCGGCAAGGGCGCAAACCTCGGCGAGATGATTGCCGCCGGGCTCCCCGTCCCGCCGGGCTTCGTTCTGTCGATCGAGGCGTACCGGCAATTCTATGAGCGGAACGATCTCGGGTCGCGAATCGCACCCGAGCTGAAGCGACTCGAACCGGACGATCCGGCTGCGCTCGATCACACGGCGAGCGTCCTCCGGCGTTTGGTTCTCGATGCCGAGATACCAGAGGATCTGCGGCGGGAGATCGAGCGAGGATATGACGCGCTCGCCGGCAAGCAGCCCGATCTGCGTGTCGCGGTGCGCTCCTCGGCCACGGCCGAGGACACGGCGCAATTCTCCTTCGCCGGCATGTTTGAGAGTTTTCTCAATGTCTCCGGCAAGCCGGCGCTGATCGACGCGGTGAAGGCCTGTTGGGCGTCGACGTTCGGCGCCCGCGTCCTCTTCTACCGTGTCAAGCAGAGCATGCCGCTCGAGATGCCCGTCGCCGTCGTCGTGCAACGCATGGTGAATTCGGAAAAGTCCGGTGTGATGTTCACGACCGACCCTTCCACGCGCGACGAGTCGCGGATCGTGATCGAGGCCGCGTGGGGGCTCGGCGAGGCTGTCGTCCAGGGCGCGGTTACGCCGGATCGGCACGTTCTCGACAAGGGCGACCTCTCGACGATCGCCACCGATATTGCGGAGAAGGAATTCCTCCTCACCTGGGACGATCGGAAACGCGAGACGACGCGCGTCGATCTCGCCCATGATCCTCGTGCCACAGCGCCAGTGCTGACGGCCGGTGAGCTGACCGAGCTCGGGAAGCTCGCGAAACGCGCCGAAGAGCACTACGGCGTGCCGCAGGACCTGGAGTTCGCCATCGAGTCGGGCAAAATCAGTCTGACGCAGAGCCGTCCAATCACCACGCTGGCCACTCCGGCGTCTGCTGCCACACCTGCTTCCGCCGACGCGTCGAAGGTCCAGCCCTCTCAGGAAAGTGAGCCGCTGGTTCGCGGCCTCGGCGCGAGCCCGGGAATCGCCACGGGGTCTGTGCGCGTGCTCGAGTCGCCGACGGACGAGTCCGCGATGAAGCAGGGCGAGATTCTCGTCACCCACATGACCTCCCCCGACTGGGTTCCGATCATGCGGCGGGCTGCGGCGATCGTGACTGACGCCGGCGGCATGACGTCGCATGCCGCCATTGTGGCGCGCGAGTTGGGACTGCCGTGCGTTGTCGGCGCCCACAACGCGACCGCCGTTCTCACGACGGGTGAGTTGGTGACTGTGGATGGGAGCCGCGGCACCGTCGTGCCTGGTCGTGGTGACGCACCGCGTGCGGCCGCACGACCAACTGAGGCGCCCGCCGGTCGAGCGATCGTCACCGCCACGCGGCTTTACGTCAACCTTGCCGAGCCGGATCGCGCCGTGGATGTCGCGGCGCGCGATGTCGACGGCATCGGGCTGCTACGCGCCGAGTTCATGATGCTCGAAGCGTTGGAACACACGCATCCACGCGAATTCCTCGCGCAGCACAGCGCCGACGAGTTCGTGAAGAGAATGGCGAACAGCCTTCGCACCTTCGCGCAGGCTTTCAGTCCGCGTCCGATCGTCTACCGCGCGATGGATTTCCGATCGAACGAATTCCGCAATCTGAAAGGCGGGGCAGCGCACGAGCCGACCGAGGCCAATCCGATGATCGGATACCGCGGCTGCTTCCGTTATACGCGCGAGCCCGATCTGTTCGCACTCGAACTGCGGGCACTCGCCGAAGTGCGCCGCGACTATGAGAACCTGCATCTCATGATTCCGTTCGTGCGAACGGAACACGAGCTCAAGGTATGTTTGCGTCTCGTCGACCAAAGCCCGCTCGGATCCGACACCCGGCTCGAGCGATGGATTATGGCCGAAGTCCCATCGGTCGTGTACTCGCTGCCGCGCTACGCCGCGCTGGGCATCGACGGCGTCTCGATTGGATCGAATGACCTCACGCAATTGCTGCTTGGCGTGGATCGCGACAGCGATCTGTTCGGATCGGAGTACGACGAGCGCGACCCGGCGGTACTCGACGCCATCCGGACCATCATACAAGAGTGTCGGCGGCTTGGGTTGAGCTGTTCGATCTGCGGCCAGGCGCCGTCGGTCCATCCGGAGTACGCCAATCGCCTGGTCGAGTGGGGCATCGATTCGATCTCCGTCAATGTCGATGCGATCGACCGGACTCGCCGCAACATCGCGGTAGCCGAGGAGCGTCTGCTGCTCGAGCGAGCGCGTCGAAATCCGGCAGACGCGACCGCTGGCTAGGTCTCGATGACGACCTTGAGCGCGTTGGTTTCGGCAGCGCGGCTGAACGTATCGTACGCGTCCATGATGCGGTCGAAGGAAAAGGTGTGAGTGATCAACGAAGTCGGGTCGAGCTTTCCCGACTGGATCGTCTTCAGCAACATCGGCGTCGCGGCGGTGTCGACGAGTCGCGTCGTGATCGTGATGTTGTGCGACCACAGACGCTCGAGATGTAGATCGGCCTTCGTGCCGTGCACGCCGATGTTGGCGATCGTGCCGCCCGGCGCGACGATGTCTTCACAGAGAACGAACGTCGAAGGAATGCCGACCGCTTCGATCGCGGCATCCACACCGCGGCCACCCGTCATCTTCATCACTCGTTCCGTGACCTTGGGGTCAGTGGCATTGATCGTCGCGGTTGCCCCGAATCGTCTGGCCACATCGAGGCGGTTGTCGTCGAGATCGATCATGATGACCTCGGCGGGCGAGTAGAACTGCGCGGTGAGCAAGGTCGCCAAACCAATTGGCCCCGCGCCGACGATGGCGACGGTTGCCCCTGGCTGGATCTTGCCATTGAGCACGCCGCATTCGAATCCCGTCGGCAGGATATCGCTCAGCATGACCAACGCCGCCTCGTCCGCTCCCTCAGGGACGTGGTATAGACTCGTATCGGCATGCGGAATTCTCACGAACTCGGCCTGCGTACCATCGATCTGGTTGCCGAGGATCCAGCCGCCGGTCGTGCAATGAGAGTACATACCGCGTCGGCAGTAGTCGCACTTGCCGCACGACGAGATGCAGGAGATCAGCACGCGATCGCCTTCGTGGAACGCTGTGACTGCCGGCCCCGCGGTCGCGATCACACCAACGCCTTCGTGCCCGAGGATCCGCCCGGGCGCGCACGTCGCGACGTCGCCCTTGAGGATATGTAGATCCGTTCCACAGATCGTCGTCTTGACGATCTTGACGATCGCGTCGGTGGGCGCGTCGATCGTCGGCATCGGACGCTCCTCGAGTGCCTTCTGTCCAGGGCCGTTGTAGACGAGTGCTTTCATTGACGGGGCAGCGCAGTGAATGAGGGACCTCGGCGACGCGCCGTCACCGCGGGTTTCATGCTACCCCAATCCGGGGACGCCATTCATCGCTTGGCGAGCTGTGCGAGACCGTGTGAGGGCTTCGCCGACCGCGTTCGCGTAAGTTGGCCGACTGCATCAAGACCGCGCGTGCGAGAAACTGTCGCCGTGACGAGAGGAGGCATCGATGTCGACTCATTCGACCGACGAATTCGCATACGCAAGGGATCTGCCCGGTGGGGGCTTTGTCGCGATCGAAATCAGCACCGATCGAAGCTGGCTTGGCTCGCGCCGCTTTCACGGCGTTCTCGCGGTCGAGCGTCGGGCCAAT
>Ga0310811_10008613_pt1 | contig 13124 bp, 13 predicted proteins | sample YCmetagenome_FD_207642 | JGI IMG/M metagenome (GOLD analysis project Ga0310811, IMG submission 207642) | Soil microbial communities from experimental microcosm in Duke University, North Carolina, United States - YC | ecosystem: Engineered > Artificial ecosystem > Soil microcosm > Unclassified ...
CCGAGATCCGGAACCGGAAGAACTCCCCGTCGGGCCAGCGGTCGGTCCCGTAGTGCCAGCCCATCCGGCCTTCGCAGGGGACGCTCAGCCTCCCGAACCGCGCGTACCGGGTGATCTCCCCGCCGAAGGGATGCCAGTCCCACCGGCCGGTGACGTCGGGGTCTCCCCAGCGGTCGAACACCAGCGAGGTGATCCGTCCGGCGGGGTCCAGCCGGTAGGTCACCGACATCGGGTACGGGCCGAGGTCGTAGTGCAGGCTGACCCGGTCGGTCCCGTCCGCGGTCCATCGGACGCCACTCCCCGGCAGGAGCGACGTGGGTGCCCAGATGGCCTCGGCGGCCACCCGGCCGGCGGCGCTGTGCGACACGTCCGGACCGGTGCCACGCGCGACCGTGACCAGACCACCGAGCTTCCAGCGCATCTCGCCTACCCCGTCGAGATAGCTGTCCGACCCGGTGATCACCCCGGCCACCCGCGCCGACCAGACAAAGCCCCGGTGCGGGGTCAGCGTCTCGTCGGCCCGGAACGGCAGCCAGCGCCGGCCGACCCTGATCCGGCCCGTCATGCGTAGTCGGACGGTCGAGGTGAGCGGGGTGCCGACCTCGATCGCCGCGCACAGATGCCGGCGCACCGGTTCGGGCAACTCCTCCACCGCGGCGGGACCGAACTCACCCGGCGACGGTTCCGCCCTGATCAAGGCTTCGATGCCCTCGTGTCGGCCGTCCATGGTGTTCCTCCGCTCCGGTTCCCGATGCTGCTCGGCGCCGGCGGTCGCTGATAGCGACTCGCGACCTGAGGCCCGGGGGCCGTTCGGCCCAGCACCTGCCGCCGGGCAGGGGTGGGCCGGGGCTTTGGCCCCTGGCCGCCACGGGGCGGATCGAAGCATCGTGGGTGAACCTCGTCAGAGGTGTCATCGACAGGGCGGAAGGAGATTTTGATGATCGAGGTGCTGACGGACATGCCGGAGGGGGTTGCCGGTATCCGGGTCTCGGGCCGCCTGAGCGGCGAGGACCTGCGCGGGTTCGAGCCGGACATGGAGGGGTTGCTCAAGACCGGGGAGATCCGGCTCGTCGAGGTCATCGACTCCGACTACGAGGGTTTCGGCCCCGGCGGCCTGGTCGAGGACCTGAAGCTGGGCTTCGGTGCGCTGTTCGGCCACTACTCGGCGTTCAAGCGCATCGCGATCGTGACCGACAAGGACTGGGTCCGGCACACACTGCACGCGCTGGCCTGGATGGTCCCCGGTGAGCTCAAGCTCTTCGGTCTGGACGAGCTGGAGCAGGCCAAGAAGTGGGCCGCGGGCTGACACCCCGGCTCGGCCGCGGCGTGCCGGCTCGGCCGCGCGTCACACCCGGGCCGGCCGATCGCACAGCCGGTAGCCGGCGCCGCGGACGGTCTCGAGCTGGCGCACCCTGAACGGCCGGTCGATCTTGCGGCGGAGGTAGAGGACGTACTGGTCGACGACGTTCGAGCCGCCCTCGTAGGTGCAGTCCCACACATGCTCGAGGATCTCCGACCGGCTGAGCACGATGTCGGGGTTGCTCAGGAACAGCTGCAGAACGCCGAACTCCTTGACCGACAGGTCGAGCTCGACATCGCCCCGCCAGGCCCGCCTGGAGATCGGATCGAGCCGCAGGTCGCCCACCCGTAGCTCCGTCGGGCGCTCCACCGCGCCCCGGCGCACCAGCGCGCGGATCCGGGCGGTCAGCTCGTCGAAGGAGAACGGCTTGATCATGTAGTCGTCCGCGCCGACGTCCAGGCCGGCCACCCGGTCGGCGACCGCGTCGCGGCCGGTGAGCATCAGGATGGGCACCCAGTACCGGCGCGAGCGCAACCGCCGGCACACCTCCAGTCCGCTCATGCCGGGCAGCACAAAATCCAGGAGCACCGCGTCGTATTCGTTCTCGGCGATCCGCCGCAACGCCTCCGACCCGGTGGGCGCCACCTCGACCGCGTAGCCGGCTGTCTGCAGGCCCCGCTGGAGCAGGGTCGCCAGCTCGAGGTCGTCGTCGACCACCAGCACCCGGCCACCGGAGGCCGAATGCATCTCCGGTGCCTCGGCTCCGGGCCGGTCGGTGACGAGGTCGGGCTGTGTGACGGTCATGTGACACCAGAATTCAAGATCAGGCTGAGCCGATCCGAGGTGCGATCGGACGTGGTTCGCTCAGCTCCAGCGTGGCGGGATTTTCTGTGTGAATTCTGTGAGCAACACGGGGTGGTGCGGCTAGGGCCGATGGACCCTGACCCCGATCACGTCAGGGTGATTCGCTCCACGGCGACCCAGGTGGAGGAGAGGGCGGGGGTCTGCGCCAGCGGGTCGACGTCCTGCCCTCCGACCAGCAGGTTGCGGTTGACGCCGTGGGACTCCGGTGCTTCGCCGCCGCGCGGGTCGAAGATCCGGGAGCCCCAGCCGTGGGCCAGCAGGATGACACCCCGGCGTGGCGCGTCGCTGAGCACGACGGTGGTCTCCAGCGATCCGTGCGCCGACCACACCCGGACCCGGTCACCGTCGACGACGCCCAGCTCGGCGGCGTCCTTCGGGTGCACCTCGAGGTCGTTGGAGCGCCGGCCCGGGTGCAGGCCCGGAAGCTCGTTCAGCCACGAGTTCATCGAGTGCCGGGACCGCTTGTTGGACAGCTGGTAGGGGAACCCGGGCGGCGCCTCGGGGTGGGTCGTGCCCAGCAGCCGCCGGGCCTCGGCGACGAACTCGGGCGGGGCCGCGTGCACCCGCTTGTCCTCGGTGAGCAGGTGCTCGGCGAACCGCCCGTACTCCTTGTCGGCGTACACCAGGCCGTGCGGGTGGGCCATGATGTCGCGCCACCGCACCCGCCGCCCGGCCGCCACCATGAGCCGGTCGAGCCAGTGCGGTCCGAACGCCAGCCCCGGACGCCGCAGGACCCGGGCGGCCCACCGGCTCGCCTTGATGCCGGGGTTGACCCCGCGCACCCCGAACATCGGCGCGCCCATGGCCAGCGCGAGATCGGTCCAGAACCGCCACTCGAGGTGCACCCCCGGCGGGGGCTCCACCGCACGGCGGCCGTACTGCACGTAGGGCTTGTCCAGCAGCTGGGTGCTGAACGCCCACAGCTCGTCGCGCTCCAGCCAGCGTGCTGATCGCCGGGTTGGCCCCGACCACCAGGAAGAAGTCGCACTCGTCGACGTCACACACCAGCCCCATGAACGGCGACCCGTACATCTTCTCGGCGCACACGTGCCAGGTGTTCTGGTCGACCGAGCCGACCGCGTAGCGCTGGTCGGTGCCGATGCCGTCGAGCAGGCCGTTGAGGAACGGGACGTTGGAGGCGTTGCCCGCCGCCGGGTTGCCCCAGTACGAACCGACGGCGTCGGCCCCGTGCTCGTCGACGATCGCGCGCAACCGGGCCGCGATCTCGGTGACGGCCCGGTCCCAGGGCACCTCGACGTACCGGTCCCCGACCCGCTTCATCGGCGACAGCACCCGGCGGGGGTGCTCGACGGCCTCGGCGGCGGTGCGGCCCTTCGCGCAGAAGTCGTGCCAGGTGTACGGGTTCCGCCGGTCCGGGACGATCTTCAGCACCCGGTTGTCGGCGACGGTCACCGTGACCCCGCAGGAGGCAAGGCAGTAGCGGCAGAACGTGTGGACCTCGCGGGGCTCGGCGGCCCCGGGACCGGCGGGTTCGGGACCGTCCGCCGGGGATCCGGCACCGCCTGCGGGTCGTGTCACGTCGCTCCTCGGGCGGGCACCCCACCGGGCTCGTCCCGGCGACCCGCACCGGCGCGGCTCGTCCTCCTAACTTAACGCGATGATAAGTGCGGGGCAACGGTGGATCCGGCGGTGCGCTGACGCGGTGTGGGCCGGTGGCTGGAGCGGGGGAGTTCGCCGGTCCGCACGGGCAGCCGCGCCGTGCCCCGGTGCGGCTTCGCCAGCTTCAGCACCTCGGCGAACCCGGCGCGCATGCACTCGGCGAACGCGCCGCTGTCCGGCACCGCGGCGCTGTCGATCGTCATGCCGATGTGGCACGTCCCGGCGTAGGAGAGCAGCGTGAGGTTGGCCGCGCTGCCCATGGTCGGGCCGAACGGGGTGTACGCGGTGACCTCGGCGCCGGCCAGGTAGATGGGCCGGGGCGGGCCGGCGACGTTGCTGGCCAGGAAGTCGATCTTCTTGAGCATGCCGCCGGCCACGGCGCTGGGCAGCACGTCCAGGGCGGCGGCGATGGCGTCGGTGAAGCCCAGCGCGCGCTGTGACTGGGCCTTGCGGGACTGCACGCTGATCCGCCGCATGCGGGAGCTCAGGTCGGGGTCGGACACCGGGAGCGCGAACCGCATCAGCGTGACCCGGTTGCTGGCCGCGGGGTCGCCGCTCTTGCGGATGCTGATCGGCATGGTCACCCGCAGCTCGGCCGGCTCCGCGCCGAGGAGGTGGTGGTAGCGGTGCAGGCCCCCGGTGATGCCGGCGAGGAAGGCGTCGTTCAGGGTGGTGCCGGGCACGGCGGCGGCCGCGTGCTTGAGGGCGGCCAGGTCGACGGTGAGCACCTCGAGGTCGCGGCTCAGTCCGCGCCCGCGCATGACCGGCGAGAGCATCTCCCGCACCGGGGCGACGGTGGCGCCGATCGAACGCACCGTGCCGGCGGTCGCCCGGACGGCGCCCACCGGGTCACCGATCGCGCGCACCCCGGCCGCGACGGTCTCGGCGCCGACCCGGGCGGCGGTCAGCACCTGGTGCCCCCGGTAGCCGAGCGCGGCCAGCAGCGTCGACGACTCGGCGTGTGAGGTGTGCGGGCCGCGCGGAGCGGCCGGCGGGCCGGCGTCCGGCTCGGCGTCGAACAGGGTCGGGATGAGCTTCATCCCGCCCTGCCCGTCGGTGAGCGAGTGGTGGATCTTCATCAGCAGCGCCGCCCGGCCGTCCTCCAGGCCGTCGATCAGGGTGAACGTCCACAGCGGCCGGGTGCGGTCGAACCCGCTCATCGCCGCCACCCGGGCCAGCTCGATCACCGAGGCCGGCGTGTGCGGTGCGGGCGCACCCATCCGTCGCAGATGCCAGGACAGGTCGAAGTCCGGGTCGTCCACCCACCGCGGCGGGGCCAGCCCGGCCGGCGACTCCACCACCTTCCGGCGGAACTTCGGCACGAACTCGCCCGAGGCCTCCATCCGGCTGCGCAGGCGTTCCCAGTCCGGTGCGGAGTCCAGCCAGACCACGGCCACGATCGTCGACCGCAGCGCCGGGTCGGACTCCTGGTACCAGGTGAACTGGTCGTTGGGGCGCATGAACTCGTCGCTGGACATTCCCCCAGGGTTACGCGCTCCCGCGCCCGGGGACACCAGCCGAAAGTCCCCGTTCAGACCGCCATGGGTCCCCGCTCAGACCGGGGTGGCGACCGGGGCGGGTGCTGCCTCCCGCGCCAGCCCGGCGTTCGCCCGGAGCATCAGCCTCGTCATCACGATCAACCAGAGGCAGAACTCGGCGAGCGGGATGTACCAGGCGATCAGCCCGTCCCAGGCGAGCAGGCCCTCCTTGAAGAACACCGCGAAGCTGCCGCCGCACCAGACGAAGACGTTGAACAGCGTGTAGTAGCCCGCCCAGCGCGGGAAGACCGGCGTGTCCCGCTTGTCCAGCACGATCGCCGATCCGATCACCAGGGCCTGCAGCACCACGGTGGAGGTGAGCGCGACGAACTGGATCCAGGCGAGGTCGTTGATCAGGCGGATCAGGTCGTCCTCCCGGTCGGTCCGGAACGTGGCGACCTCCCAGAACATCAGCGGGATGATGAACTCGAGGGTGAGGATCATCCCGAGGCCCAGCTGCAGGTAGGCAAGCGGCGAGTAGCGGCCCTCGATGCGTCGCAGGTGGACCGACAGCCCGGCGAACCACGGCGCCATCAGCGCGCACCCGAACGCGGAGACGATCATCCCGGCCCGGATGCGGTCCCGGTGGTCGCGGAACAGCCCGGCGATCTCGTGCGCGCTCGCGTTCGGGGACGGCGGTGGGATGAACCCGGCGAGCCCCCAGAACCCGGCCAGCAGGACGACGACGCAGGCGACGCCGCTCCACGCGCACGCCCGCATGGTCACGGAGGTCATCGGGGTCGCGTGATCGTCGGTGTCCATCGGCTCACGTCCTCGGTTGCTGCGCGGGGCCGGTTGATGTTGCGGAGCGTGGCAGGAAACGTCGGGGCTGTCGACCCTGTAGGTCCCGGAATTGCGGGGCGAACGCCCCTGGAGCAGCGGTCGATCCCGATGTTTGCTGGTGCGGGACACGGGTGGAGAAGGGGGCAGGGATGACGAGCAGCGCTCCGGCCGACGCGGCGATCCACGCCGCGCTCGAGCTGGCGATCCGGGCACCGTCGCTGCACAACAGCCAGCCGTGGCGGTGGCGGGTCGGCGAGGGTGCCGCGCACCTGTACCTGGACTCGGAGCGCACGCTCCCCGCCGTCGACCCCCAGAACCGCGAGCTGATCATCAGCTGCGGCGCCGCGCTGCACCATCTTGTGGTGGCGCTGTCCGGTTCGGGCTGGTCGGCCCGCGTGACACGGTTGCCCGACCCGCTGCACCCGGCCTATCTCGCCCGGGTGCAGGTGGCCGAGCAGTGCCCGGCGACCGACTCCGATCTGGCCGCCGCGATCCCGCGCCGCCGCACCGACCGACGCCGGTTCGGGACCTGGCCGGTCCCGGCCGAGCTGATCGGTGAGCTGACCGAGCTGGCCCACGTCGAGGGCCTGACGCTGCGCGCGATCAACGAGCCCGACCTGCGGTGGAAGCTGTACCGGGCGATGGCTGAGGCCGCCGAGCAGCAGGCCGCCGATCCGGCTCATGCCGCCGAGCTGGCGGACTGGAGCGGACGGGGAACCGGTGCCCTCGACGGGGTCCCGGCCGCCGCGGTCCCGGCGCCCGCACGGATCTCCGGTCAGCCTCCGATGCGCCCGTTCGCCGGGGCGGAGCTGGAACAGCCCGCCTCCCACGGTGAACCCGAGAGCTCGGCGCTGCTGCTGCTCAGCACCCCGCTGGAGTCGCCGCTGCAGTGGCTGCGGGCCGGTGAGGTGACCAGCGCCGCGCTGCTGATCGCGACCCGGGACGGCCTCGCCGCCAGCCCGCTGACCCAGGTGCTGGAGGTCGCCGACACCCGCGAGTACCTGCGGGCCCACCTGGCCGGTGCGGCCGGGCTGCACCCCCAGATCCTGCTGCGCATCGGCTGGCCTGCCCCCGGCGCCGAGCCGCTGGCCGCGACACCGCGTCGCCCGCTGGCCGAGGTCGTCGCGCCGGCGGGTGACTGGCACGGCATCTGAGCATGCTCAGCTGGCCGGTCGGCCTCGCTGACCGCCCAGCCGCAGCTGACCGCCCAGCCTCAGCTGACCGCCCACCAGAGCGCGGCGGAGTTGATGATCACGTGCATGGTGTTGTCGCAGATGATCATCAGGCCCATCGCCATCCAGGCCGGGAACTCGGGCGGGAAGCCCGTAGCCCGGCACTCCGACCAGCGCGGCACCGTGCCGGCCGGCGCCAGGTGATCGGTCGTCCAGACCACGTAGCGGGCGAGCGTGTACCGGTCGATGACGGCATGCGTGCCGACGATGACCGCGAGCGCCACCGGGTTGCGGGTGATGATGAGGAAGGGGAGCCCGTAGGCGACCGCGTGTACCACCGCGGGCCACCAGTGGGCCCCCTTCTCCCGTGCCATCCAGGACGATTGCAGCAGGTAGTCGCCGACCACATGCGCGATCAGGCCGAACACGACGGCCGTTGTCGGGTTCATCGACCCTCCTCGGGGTTGTCAGCACCCCCGGGCGGGCGGAGCTGACTTCAGCCTTGCTCCGCACCGTGCGGGCGCACCACGGCGACCGGGCACGGCGAGCGGTGGACCAGCGCGTTGCTCACCGATCCGAGGAACAGCCCGGCCAGCTCGCCCCGACCCCGCGAGCCCACGACCACCAGCTGCGCCGAGGTCGCCTGCTCCAGCAGGCTGGCCGCCGGGGCGTCCCGGGTGACGATCTTGTAGACCTCGACGTCGGGGTACTTCTCCGCCCACCCCGCCAGGCGCTGGGCGAGGACCTGACGCTCCTCGGACTCGACCGCGTCCCAGTCCAGATCCGGCGACAGCACCGGGTCGAACACCCGGTCCAGCCAGGTGTGCACGGCGACCAGGGCCACGCCCCGGGCCGATGCCGCCTCGTAGGCGAACTCGATCGCGGCCTCGCTGTTCGGGGATCCGTCGACTCCGACGACCACCGGCAGCGTCGCGGTGTCCGACGGCTCGCGGTCGGACTCCCGGACGACGATCACGGGGCAGGCCGCGTGGCCGGCCACGGCGACGGCCACCGAACCGGCGAGCGCCCCCTCGATACGGCCGACGCCCCGGTCGCCGACGACGACCAGGCCGGCGTGCTCGGATTCCTCCACCAGCACGGGGATCGGGAAGCCGACGGTCAGCTGTTGCTGGATCTCGATGCCCGGCGAGGTCTCCGCGGCGATCGCGGCGGCGCCTTCGAGCTGGCCCCGGACCTGGTCGTACAGGGCGCCGCGGTAGTTCTTGGCGAGTTCCAGCTGGCCGATGTAGCGCTCCGATGGCCAGCCGAACCCGGTCACCAGCCGCAGCGGCACCCGCCGTCGGGCCGCCTCGGTCGCGCCCCACCGCACCGCGCGCTGGGCGCTCTGCGTGCCGTCAACACCGACGACCACCGCGCGCCCGGTTCGTTCGTTGTCCATGGGTGTCCTCCCGTAGCTCCTGGTCGCGATGGTGCTCGTGGCAGGGGCTCGGCGGGTACCGGCTCCCGGCCCCATTGCGTGGGCCCTTGGACCCCCCACCGGAGACCGGCGGCGGCCGAACATCGACGGGCGGGCCGAACCCCGCTACGGGGGCAGCGGACGGCCGGTCAGAGGACCTCAAAAAGGTCGTAGACCACGTTGCCGCCGCCGAAGCTGCGCATCGCGCCGATGACCAGGATGTCGTTGAGCCAGCTGTACCGCTCCGAGGACGTCTCGAAGTAGGGCGAGCTGCGGAAGTACATCTCCGAGCCCGGTATCTCCTCGCCCGCGGCGATCCGTTCGCCCAGCCCCGGGGCCATCCGCAGCACACCGTTGTAGTGCATGAAGATCGGCACGCCGTCGTCGGTCTCCAGCAGCAGGCGCACGTCCAGCCTCCAGTTGCCTCCTGGCTGGATCCGCGCCCAGTCGCCGCTCGGGCTGCGCAGGGTGGCGTTGAGGCGCGGGCCCTCGATCTTGCCGTCGAGCACGTTGAACACCATCAGCGTCTCGGACACCATGGCCGGTTGCGGGATGCTGCCCTGCAGGCTCGCCAACCAGCGGGTTTCCAGTACGGGATCGGGCATCGGGGGCTCCTGTTCAGCGCGGGGTTCAGTGGAAGGTGATCGGCAGCGAGGCCATGACGCGGAAGAAGGAGTGCGACCACTCGAGCGTTCCCTGCTCGATCCGCAGGCCCTCGGTGCGGCGGGCGAACTCGCCGAACGCGTGCCGGGCCTCCATGCGGGCGAGCTGGGCGCCGACGCAGAAGTGGTTGCCGCCGCCGAAGGACTGGTGGTTGACGTCGGCGCGGGTGATGTCGAACCGGTCGGGGTCGGGGAAGCGTTCCGGGTCGCGGTTGGCCGACCCGAGCATCTGCCAGATCACCGCGTCGGCCGGCAACGTCGTGCCGCTGACCTCGAACGGTTCCACCAGCACCCGCCAGTTGAACAGCACCGGGGTGTCGTAGCGCAGGCACTCCTCCACGGCGTTGGCCACCAGGTCGGGTTGGCGGCGCAGCAGGTCGAGCTGGTCGGGGTGGTCGATGAACGCGCGCAGGCCGTTGCCGATCAGCCCGATCGTGGTCTCGTAGCCGGCGATGATGATGCCGATGGCCTGCACCACCAGCTCGTCGTCGCTGAACCGGTCGCCGTCGTCGCTGGCGGCCAGCATGGTGCTGACCAGGTCGTTGCCCGGCTGCTTGCGGCGCTGCGCGACCAGCTGGTCGAAGTAGTCGGCCATCGCGGTGCCGGCGTCGCGGGTGCGTTTCTGCACCTCCGGGGGCAGGAACCTGGCGAAGAAGGCGTTGGTGCGGGCGGCGGTCCACTCGTTGAACAGGTCGCGGTCCTGCTCGGGGATCCCCATGATCTGGCAGACCATGCGCGAGGGCACCAGGTGCGCCATGTCGCGGATGATCTCCATGCCGCCCTGTTCGAGCGCGCGGTCCATGGTGAACCCGACCGTGGCGCGTACCTCGTCCTCCATCAGGCGCACGGTCTTGAGGTTCAGCGACGCCGCCGCCAGCCGGCGCAGCCGCCGGTGCTGCGGATCGTCCTTGTTGAGCATGAACTCCAGGAAGCTGCCCCGGATGTCCAGCGGGTCGAAGTTGGGTGACGACCCGTCGGAGGCGGTCTGGCTGGTGTGCGCGTACTTGAAGATGGCCGCGACGTCGTCGTAGCGGCTGATCCGCCAGGTCCCCACCGGGGTGAGGTTGACCGGGTCCCGCTCGCGCAGGCCGTGCATCGAGGGGTACGGGTCGTCGCGGAAGTCCGGGGCGAACGGGTCGGCCCCGCACCAGTCGCCCACCGCCGCTCCCGCGGTCACAGCTGCCCCCCGGTCACAGCTGCCCCCCCGGTCACAATCGGCCCGGTCACAGTTGCTTCAGGGCTGGGATGACTTCCTTGCCGAACAGCTGCAGGCTCTCCCGCGCCAGCTCGATCGGCATGCCCCCGTAGTAGGGGGCCAGGAGCAGGTCGAAGTCGCCGACCGCGTCGCGGCGCTCGCGGGCCCGCTCCACGATCTCGTCGGGGGTCCCGGAGATCTGCGCGGCGACGAAGCCCTGGCAGGTGGCCTCCAGGCCCGCCTCGCGGATGAGCTTGGCGTTGTCCCCGTGCGACTCGTAACCCCGGGTGGCGCTGAAGTGCTCGCCGGCGAACTCGTAGTGGGTGACCACGCTGCGGAAGTAGTTGGCCGCGTAGAGCCCGTTGGTCTCGGCCGCGGTCGCGGAGTCGTGGTGGCAGTAGCCGAAGTCGACGAAGACCGGCGGCGGTGGTTCCTCGTTGTGGGCCCGCCGGTAGGCGTCGCGGTAGAGCTCGACCATCGGCTTGTGCACCGTGCCCACGTCACCCTGCACGAACGCCATCATCCGCAGCTTCAGCCGGGCCGCGGTCTCCGCCGAGTCCGGGCTCATCGCCACCCCGTAGGAGCGGCCGGCGAACGTGCCCAGCGGGCGGGGGTGGATCTCCACCCGGGGTTGGTCGTAGTACTTGCCCGAGTGCTCGGCGACGCCGGACTCCAGCGCCGTCATGATCATCTCGGCGGCCTCGTCGAACCGCTCCCGGGACTCGTTCATGTCCTGGCGCATGCCCACGTACTCCATGCGCGACAGGCCCCGCCCCATGCCGAACAGGAAGCGGCCCCGTGCCAGCACGTCCATCAGCGCGGCCTTCTCCACCACCCGCAGCGGGTCGTTCCAGGGCAGGATCACTGCCCCGGTGGCCAGCTGGATCCGGTTGGTCCGCCCGGCCAGGTAGGCCAGGACCTGCAGGTTGTCCGGGCACATCGAGTAGTCGCCGTCGAAGTGGTGCTCGGGACACCAGACGCTGTCGTAACCCAGGGTGTCGGCCTGCTCGGCGAGCTCGAGGGTGTTCCAGTAGCACTCCTCGTCGGCCAGCTGACCCTCGAAGTTCTGGAACACCAGCAATGTCCCGACGTGCATCGCGATCCCCTGTCTGCAGAACGAGATGCGGAATCCGCCGAACCCCACCGATTCCGTCACCGGCTGATTACGTGGCGTGGCTCACGCTACGGCAGCGTCACTTCACCGACAAGGCTCGCCGTGTGACGTCAGGGGCGGGTGAGGTTCGTCCCGGAGTGCCCCGGCTGATGCCACGGTGAGCGGCGCAGTGTCCTGGGCGCGACGCCGAACCAGCGGCGTACAGCACGGGTGAGGCTGGCCTGCTCGTTCATCCCGATCGCGGCGGCGACCCGGGAGAACGGCAGGTCGGTCCCGGTGATCAGCCGGTGCGCGGTGTCCCGGCGGACCCCGTCATGGATGGCGTCGAAGGTGGTGTTCTCGGCGGTGAGATGCCGCTGGAGCGTGCGGGGATGCAGCCGTAGCACGCGCGCCACGGACTCGATGCGCATGGGCGGGGAGGTCGGGCTCTCGGCGAGGATGATCCGCACGCGGTCACCGACGGTGGCGTTCGCACCGGTGAAGTGGCTGCGTAGATAGCTGCCGGCGATGGTGCGCAGTACGTCGTCGCCGCCGTGCACGGGAGTCGACGCCAGCAGCGTCGGTACCCGCAGCACGGCGGCCTGCTGCCTGAACCGCACGTCGGTCCCGAAGAACCGGGTGTACACCGCGACCGGGGCAAGCATCGGGTGGGGCAGGTGGACCGACCGCAGGCCGTACGGGCCGCCGCAGAGCAACTCCAGCGTGCGGTGGACCAGACCGAGGCCGTAGTCCAGCGCCTGCGGAGGTGATCCGCCGGCCCGCTCGTAGCGCACGCCGTCTATGCCGGGCCGGCCCTCGGGGTCGGGCCCTCGGGCCACCGACAGCACCGGGCTGTGCACGAACAGGTAGCGGGACAGCACGTCGATGGCCTCGCCGACGGTAGGGGCGTTCTGCACGGCCACCGCCAGCACTCCGAGCATCGAGCTGACCTCCCGGGTCGCGAGCAGCAGGCCCAGATCGGCCCGGCCCGACTCGGTCGCGGCGGTCTCGATCAACATCTCGGCGGTCTCGATGGGCATCAGTGCGTCCGGCGAGGCCAGCGCTTCCGGGTCGACCGCGTACCGCCGAAGCAGCCGTCGCCCGTCGCCGCCGAGCGAGTCGACCAGCGCGGGCAGTTCGCGGATGGCCGCCATCCTGATCGTCATGGCATCTAAGGATAAATCAGCGTCGTGTGAAGACAAGTCTAAGCCGGACGCTGTCGCAACACTGAGTGGCGACAAGCCGCGAGCCACCAGGCGTAAGCCGTGAACAACACCGAAGGAGACCACCGCCATGGACGTCCACCGGTCCAAATCATCGACCCTCCCGTCCGTCCCGGACGGACCGATGCCTGCCGCTTCGCCGGACAACGCGGCGTCCCGAGCCGTCACCCGGCTGGGCTCCCGCTACCCGGCGCGACGGATCCTGATCACCGGCGCGACCAGCGGCTCCGGCGAGGCGCTCGCCGTGCTCTTCGGCC
>Ga0310811_10008614_pt1 | contig 13124 bp, 13 predicted proteins | sample YCmetagenome_FD_207642 | JGI IMG/M metagenome (GOLD analysis project Ga0310811, IMG submission 207642) | Soil microbial communities from experimental microcosm in Duke University, North Carolina, United States - YC | ecosystem: Engineered > Artificial ecosystem > Soil microcosm > Unclassified ...
CGGGCGGCGTCGGCGGTCCCCCAAACAACCGTTCGAAGAACGATGGTCCGGAAGAATAGCTGTTGTCGCTGGCGAAGTTGACGCCGGCCGGCAGGCTTGAGCCGGGCGGACGGGTATAGTTCGGCTGGGAAGCACGGGCGATCATGTTCTCGAGGTCCCTGGTCCGGCCGCCCTTCAAGAGCGACAGCATAGTGGCGTCGCGGCCATAGACGTCCTTGCGTATCTGCAGCTTGCCGGCTTCGTCCACGAACGCGGTCTGGTAGGTGATGTTGACCGGCAGCGGGGTCGGGAATTTCAGGTCGATCTCGCTGTGACCGTACATGCTGCGGATTTTCTCTGGCGTGTAACGCTCGTTCGGCATCACGATGTTGAGCAGGGTCGAGGCGTATTGATCCGGATTCTGCACCCGCATGCAGCCGTGGCTGAAGGCGCGGTCTTCCTTGGCGAACAGGTTCTTGTCCGGCGTGTCGTGCTGATAGACCAGGAATTTGTTCGGGAAGTTGAAGCGGATGCGGCCAAGCGCATTGGCCTCGCCCGGCGGCTGCGAAATGTGGATCGAGCCGTCGCGGCTCTGTTCAAGCTTCAGGCCCATGCGCTGCAGTACGGTCGGATCCTGCTGCAGGGCCGGCAGATACTCGTTGTAGATGATCGACGGCGGCACATTCCAGGTCGGATTGACGGTGATGAACTTCATCGTTTCCGTCAAGAGCGGCGTGGCATGCTGTCCCGGCTTTCCGGTCACCACGCGCGTGCTCCAGACCTGGGCGCCGTTCTGCATCACCTTGAGCGTGTAGTCGGGGATGTTGAGGATGACATAGGCGTTGCCGAGCGAGGCGGCGCCGAGCTGGCGTGGAAGCCAGCGCCAGCGCTCCATGTTGACGATGACGGTGTCGATCTGCCGGTCGCGCTTCGGGCTGTTGATCGCCTTGACGGTGCGGTCGTCGAGCACGCCGGTGGCCTTGAGCTCGGCGCTTTCCTGGAACTTGCGCACGGCTTCGGCGACCTTGGCGTCGTAGTGGGTGTCGTCGGCATTCTCCGAGATGCCGAGCTTGGCGCGCAGTTGCGGCACGCGCGGGTCTTCGGGAGCCGCCGCCGGCAGTTTCTTGGTGGCGGGCTTGAACGCGAGCACCGGGCCTTCCGCGATCTGCACCACCGGTCCGTCGCCCTGGCCGCGCAATTCGGCGAGCTTGGCTTTCAATTCGCGATAGAGCTTGTGCGGCGGGTTGTAACCGTCGAGCGCGGCGGACGCGTCCTTGGCGGTGGAGATGTTGGTCAGCACTTCGGCCGGATCGGTCGGGTGCTCGGGATAGAGGATGTCGGCCGAGACCTGCGACCAGTGCATCCGGCCGCTTTGCGCCTGGCGCGCATAATCGAGCATGCTGGCGGTCAGCTTCAGTTCGGCTTCCGCGAGCTGGTCGGGCGAGGTGGCGGCTGCGAAATCCGGCACTGGATAGTCGGCGGGATTGAGGCCCTCGGCGGCGGCGTCCCTCAGGCGCTTGACGACACCCTTGGCGCTGTCGGTGAGCTGGCCCGCTTGCGTCCATTGCGGCGCGTATTCACGCGCGCTGTAGAATTTTTCGACCGCGGTGCGCTCGGCCTTGCGGTCGAAAACGCGCAGCGACCTGCCGCCGAGCATTTCGCGCAATTTGTCGGCGACCGGCTGATCGGCGGCGGGCACGTTGCTCGCGGCCTTCACCGGCTCCCTGGCAGGCTCAGGCGCGGGCGCCGTGGCGGTCGCGGCTGCAGGCGTTGTCGGCGTCGTGGTTGCGGTATCGCTCTTCGGCGTTTCGTTCCTGGACGCTTCGGCTGGTTTGGATTCGGGAGCGGTGACGATTTCGGCAGGCTTCGGATCCGGCGCATTGGCAGTGGTGCTCGTCGCCGCCGTCTTGGCGGCATCGGGCGTCGAGGCGGTGGTGTCCAACTTGAAATCGCTGGCGGTCGGCGGCGGAACGTTGGCGGGTTCGGGACGCGGGACTGCCGCATCGATCGCGAGCTCTGCGGGACTTGTCCGCGGCCCATCGCTTTGAGCCAGTGCAGAGGTCGCGGAAACCGCGAGGAAGGTTGCCGCGACGGCCATCAGCACGCGGTCAAATCCAGCACGGTTGGTCGAACAGTCACGCATCGTCACATCCCCTTGGGCAGGACTGCCCCGACATGGAACAGTCCTCAGGTATCGTTTGTTCCAGCTTGCGCGACAGCGCCGGCCTCAATCGCTTCAGTCGGTACGCCTGCACACAACGATTCAAACGCAGACGATACATGTGCCCCTTTCATGCAGCCAGCGCCATGCGGGACAACTCACGACAAACTGACCTCGAACGACCCATTTGCATTCGGGTCGCGCGGTTTTGCCACGCCCCCCGGCGTTTGTCTGTCACCGACAAGCCACGGTTGAAAGGTTCCCGAATCCCTTTGCGTTCAAGTCACCGCCACCGGAGTGCCACAATCGCGACCGTTTGGATTCTGGAACCAGGTTTGAATCCCGGATTCAACGGGTGTCCTGCGCGCCGTCAGCCGGATCGTTGGCGGCAGCTTCATCCAGCTTGCGGTAGAGGGTCGAGCGGCCGATCTTCAACCGGCGCGCGACTTCCGACATCTGCCCGCGATAATGCGAGATCGCGAAACGGATGATCTCGTTTTCCATTTCTTCGAGCGGCCTGACCTCGCCCGCGCTGGTCAGCATCGAGAGGCTGCCGGCATTACCGACGGGCGCGATAGGTATTTCATTACCTGAGACCATTGCAGGCGCCGTCGAGGGGCCGACCACCAGCGGTTCGCTGTCGAGCGCGGAGACGTCCGGCACGGCATGGGCGGCGGCCTGCGGGAAATCAAGCAGGCCAAGCTGGTCGCTCTCGCTCAGGACCACGGCGCGGTAGACGGTGTTTTCGAGCTGGCGGATGTTGCCAGGCCAGTCGAGCTGCGAAAGATGCGCCATGGCCTCGCCGCTGATGCCGGTGATGGTGCGGTTCTCTTCGGCGCTGAAACGCGCCAGGAAGTAGCGCAAGAGATGCGGGATGTCCTCGCGCCGCAACCGCAACGGCGGGATCGTCAGCGGCAACACGTGCAGGCGGTAGAACAGGTCTTCGCGGAACGCACCGCCCTTCACAAGGTCGAGCAGTTTGCGGTTGGTCGCGGAAATGATGCGGACGTCGACCTTGATCGGCTTGCGGCCGCCGACGGCTTCAACGGTGCCTTCCTGCAGCGCGCGCAGCAGTTTTACTTGCGCCGCCAGCGGCAACTCGCCGACCTCGTCGAGAAACAGCGTGCCGCCCGAAGCTTCGACGAACTTGCCCATGTGGCGTTCGGTTGCGCCGGTGAAGGCGCCTTTCTCGTGACCGAACAGGATCGATTCCACGAGATTGTCGGGGATCGCGCCGCAATTGACGGCGACGAACGGTTTGGCCTTGCGCTCGCTGCTGCCGTGGATGGCGCGGGCGAACAACTCCTTGCCGACGCCGGATTCGCCCTCGATCAGCACCGGAATGCCTGACGAGGCCGCCTTCTGCGCGGTGCGCAGCACGCCCGCCATGGCTTCGCTGCGGGTGATGATGTCGGCAAAGGTCAGGCGGCCTTCGCGGCTGTGGCGGATACGCTGCAATTCGCCCTTCAAGGCCTGCGTATTGAGGGCATTGCGCAGCGACACCTGCAGCCGCTCGAAGCCGGCCGGCTTGACCACGAAATCCTGCGCGCCGGCGCGCATCGCCGAAACCACGTTGTCGATGCCGCCATGGGCGGTCTGCACAATGACGGGGACGGTCAGCCCCGCTTCACGAATTTTTGCGAGTACGCCGAGCCCGTCGAGGCCCGGCATCACGAGATCGAGAACCACCGCATCGATCGGGTGCCCATCGGGGGCGGTCAGTAGCGCCACCGCAGCGTCGCCGCTGTCGACCATGAGGGGCTCATAGCCGCACTTCTGCACCATGTTTTCAACCAGACGGCGCTGTACGGCGTCGTCATCGGCAATCAAAATGGTGGCAGCCATGGTTTTCCCCGCACGCTACAACTATCTGTCTCGAATCGGGGCACTCTCGCCGAAGCCGATTAACGCACTCTTAAACGTTGTCATCCCACCCGCATTCCACCGCGGCAGCCTTAATGATTGAACACAGGTTTCGAACAAGATGACCTCGCGCTCCTCGTCCGCTCTCCGCAAGTCGACCGCTCAACGCAAGTCGGCAGTTGCGAAATCCAAAACCAAATCCTCGGTTAAATCCAAAGCCGGCAAGCTGCCCGAATGGAATCTGTCTGATCTTTATTCCGGCATCGATGCGTCCGAAGTGATCCGTGACCTGCAAAAGATGGATGCAGAATGCGTCGCGTTTGAGACGGATTACAAAGGCAGGCTGGCCGAACGCGCAGCCCTGGAAGACGGCGGGCAATGGCTGGCCGAGGCGGTGAAGCGCTATGAGACGATCGACGATCTCGCCGGCCGTCTTGGCTCCTATGCCGGCCTCGTTCACGCCGGCGACAGCGTCGACCCGGCGATTTCGAAATTCTATGGCGACGTTTCCGAACGGCTGACGGCCGCGTCCGTGCATCTGCTGTTCTTCGGGCTCGAACTCAATCGCGTTGACGATATCGTGATCGAACGCGCGCTGCAGACGCCCGCGCTTGGACATTATCGCCCGTGGATCGAGGATCTGCGCAAGGACAAGCCGTATCAACTCGAGGATCGCGTCGAGCAGTTGTTTCATGAAAAGTCCCAGAGCGGCTACGCCGCCTGGAACCGGCTGTTCGACCAGACCATCTCCGGCCTGCGCTTCAAGGTCGGGGCCAAGGAACTGGCGATCGAGCCGACGCTGAACTTCCTGCAGGACCGCGCGCCTGAAAAGCGCAAGGCCGCGGGCCGGGCGCTGGCAAAGACCTTCAAGGACAATGAGCGGACCTTTGCGCTCATCACCAACACGCTCGCCAAGGACAAGGAGATCTCCGATCGCTGGCGCGGTTTTGCGGATGTCGCGGATTCCCGGCATCTCAACAACCGTGTCGAGCGAGAGGTGGTCGACGCGCTGGTCGGATCGGTCCGCGCGGCCTATCCGCGGCTGTCGCATCGCTATTACGCTCTGAAGGCCGGCTGGTTCAAAAAGAAGAAGCTCGCGCATTGGGATCGCAACGCGCCGCTGCCGTTTGCCGCGACCGGCACCATTGCCTGGCCCGAGGCCCGCAACATGGTGCTGACGGCATATCGCGGCTTCTCGGGCGAGATGGCCGATATCGCCGAGCGGTTCTTCACCGACCGCTGGATCGACGCGCCGGTGCGGCCGGGCAAGGCGCCCGGTGCGTTTTCGCATCCGACGACGCCGTCGGCGCATCCCTACGTGCTGATGAACTACCAGGGCAAGCCGCGCGACGTGATGACACTGGCGCATGAGCTCGGCCACGGCGTGCACCAGGTGCTGGCGGCGAAGAACGGCGCGCTGATGGCGCCGACGCCGCTGACGCTCGCCGAAACCGCCAGCGTGTTCGGCGAGATGCTGACCTTCAAGCGGTTGCTCGCGCAGACCAAGAACGCCAAGCAGCGCCAGGCGCTGCTCGCCGGCAAGGTCGAGGACATGATCAACACCGTGGTGCGGCAGATCGCGTTCTATTCGTTCGAACGCGCGATCCATACCGAGCGCAAGAACGGCGAGTTGACCGCGCAACGCATCGGCGAGCTATGGCTCAGCGTGCAGGGCGAGAGCCTTGGGCCAGCGATCGACATCCGTCCCGGCTACGAGAATTTCTGGATGTACATTCCGCACTTCATCCATTCGCCGTTCTATGTCTACGCCTACGCGTTCGGCGATTGCCTGGTGAACTCGCTCTATGCGGTCTACGAGAACGCCGCGGACGGATTTGCCGAGCGCTATCTTGCGATGCTCGCGGCCGGCGGCACCAAGCATTATTCCGAACTGCTCAAGCCGTTCGGGCTCGACGCCAGGGATCCCAAATTCTGGGATGGCGGGCTTTCCGTCATCGCGGGCATGATCGACGAGCTCGAAGCGATGTCCTGACGCGGCCGCCGGCGGGATGCTGCGACAAACTTCGGCCGCCGTCACGGCCCATGACGACGGCGACGCCAGCAGTGGGAGCCGCCCATGATCGACACGCCGACGCGACGCACCGTGCTTGGAGCCGGAGCCTTCGTGGCCGGCTCGCTGTTTGCGATCGACCGTGGTGCAGCCGAGGGGCCGCTTCCCGCAACGCCGGCCTGCCACGACGGCGATGACGCCACTCAGCAGCAGACCGAAGGACCGTACTTCAAGCCATCCTCGCCCGAGCGGGTTGAACTCTACGAAGAGGGCATGGCGGGGCAGCCGATTGAACTGGTCGGGTTGGTGCTGTCCCGCGCCTGCAAACCGCTCGCCGGCGCGCTGCTGGATTTCTGGCAGGCCGACGCCAAAGGCCAATACGACAATTCCGGTTTCCGCCTGCGCGGTCACCAGTTCACGGATGCGGACGGGCGTTATCGGCTGCGCAGCGTCGTGCCTGGAATCTATCCCGGCCGCACCCGCCATATCCATGTGAAGGTGCAGCCGCCCGGCGGCCGTCTGCTGACCACCCAGCTCTATTTCCCCGGCGAGGCAAAGAACCGTTCCGACGGCCTGTTTCGCCGCGCATTGCTGGTGCGAACCGCCAAGAATGCCGGATGGCTCGCCGGCCGTTTCGACTTCGTGATCGACTAGACAGCTTTCGAAGTTGCACCGACATTCCGCCCCAGGCTCGCGGGACCTGCGGCCGGTTCGTTGACATCGACAAAAGCCAGCATCGCGCCGAGCCGATCGCTGGCGGGGCGATCGAAGCCGACCGCGCCTTTGAACGTCGCCGGATTGCGATAAGTGCCGAATAGCATGTCCCAGACCGGCAGGTCGCCGTAATTATAGGCGTGCACGTCGCGCTGATGATGGATGCAATGGGCTTCCGGCCGCTGGATGAAATACCCGAGCCATCGCGGCGTGCGGATGTTCATGTGCTGGAAGTAGCCATAGAAGGCCGCGATGTAGCCGGTCAGCGCCGCGGCTACCGGATCGAGCCCGAGCACCAGCGTCGAAACGAGCGTGGCGATCAGGAAAAACACGATCGTCTCCAGTGGATGGAACAGCGCCGCACCCGACATGTCCATGCGCTGCGGACTGTGGTGGATCTGGTGGACAGCCGCCACATCGGCGCAAACGTGTGCGCGCTGCGGTGCCAAACGTAACTGACGAGCGAGACGACCACATAGCCGAGCGCGGCGCCGCCGACCACGCCAAGGCTTTCTAGATCGATCAGCCGGTGCGCGGCCAGCCAGTACTCCGGGATCACCAGCGGCGTCAGCGTCGCGAGCAGGCCCTGTACGGTCAAAAAGCAAAAACCCTTCAGCCGCCAGTAGCGGATCGGCGGAAAGGCGCGCGCCGGGAACAGCGCCTCGATCCCGAGCATGACGAGATAGGTCACCGGTACCAGCAGGCCGAAAATATCGATGGCAGACATCACGGGTTCCTCCTACCTTACACTGTAAGCCAGATTTTCTGATATAGCCTTCCAGTGTAAGGTTGCAAGCGATTCGAGGCGCCGGGTGATCACGAGAACGAAACCGAAGGCCAGGCCAAAGCGCCCGGCCCGCGCCGTGCGGAGCAAGGCGCGTAGCCGGGATCAGGCGAGGCCGGGGCAACCGCTGTCACGCGAACGGATTGCCGCCGTGGCTATGGCGCTGGTCGATCGGGAGGGGCTGGCCGCGCTCTCTACGCGCCGGCTCGGCAACGAACTCGGCTGCGAGGCCATGAGCATCTACCATCACTTCCCGAACAAGGCGTATCTGATGGACGCCCTAGTCGACCTGATGCTGGCGCAGGCGCGGGTCCCGGCAGCAGATGAAGGGAAATGGCTGGAACGGCTGCGCCGGGCCGCACATGGTTTCCGCGCGATGGCGCTGATGCACCCGAAATTCTTTCCGTTCTTCGCCGTGCACCGCCTCAACACCCCCTCGGGCGTCGCCTTCATCAACGGCATCATCGGCATCCTGCGCGAGGCCGGGTTTTCCGACCGCGATGCGGCGCGGTATTTTCGCGAGATCGGCTATTATCTGACCGGGGCCGCCCTCGACGAGACCGCCGGCTACGCCAAGGGGCCGTCGGCGGCTGAGCCCGTTTCGAACGAGATCATCTCCGCCTATTTTCCGCATCTTGCGGCGGCATCGTCGTATTTTCAGCCCGAGCAATTTCTGGCCACGTTCGAGACCGGCCTGGAGATGCTGCTGGAGGGGGTCAGGCAGGCCCACGAGAAGCTCCCGTAAAACATTTGTTGAACGGGTTCAAATGCCATGTTATACACTCTGTATAACGGAGCCTGTGCTATGACCAAACTCCCTCACGGCCTGAACGAAGCCCCTCGCGACTACAAGCTTGAGGACACGGCCCTTCAAATTCGGAAGATAGGAAATTCGGTGGGCGTGATCCTGCCGAAGGAACTGCTTGCCCGGCTCAATCTCAAGGAAGGCGACAAATTCTATCCGGTCGAGCAGCCGGATGGCAGTCTGCGGTTGTCGCCGTTCAATCCCAAGCATGCCCGGACGATGGAAATCGCCCGCGAGATCATGCACGAATATCGCGATACGTTTGCCGCGCTTGCAAAATGAGTGAGCCGATCTGGCTCGACATTGATGAAGTCATCGACATGCACGCCGAGCAACTGGCGCTATTCGGTGGACCGGAAGGCATTCGGGATCGTGGCCTTCTTGAGTCGGCGATTTTGCGGCCCGTCAACCAATGGCATTACGGACAGACCGATATGGCTGCGCTCGCCGCGGCCTATGCATTCGGCCTTGCCCGCAACCACGCCTTTGTCGACGGCAACAAGCGCATCGCGTTCCACGCCATGATGGTCTTCTTGCGCGGCAACGAAATACCCTTTGCGCCCGATCCGGCGCACGCCACGGCCATCATCCTCTCGCTCGCCGCCGGAGAGGTCGGCGAAGACGGCCTGACCCGCTGGATCCGGGATAATTGGCCTTCCAAATGACCCGATAGCGTTTGTGCCGTTGCCCTGCCTACCGCTTTGCGGTAATTGCACGCCGGATCGAGGATTGACTGGGGATACCGATGGCAGACCATAGCGAAGTGGCCTACACGACCGCTGACGGCAACGATTATCCGGCCCATGAGCAGACCTATGAAGGGTTCATCATGCTGGTAAAATACGGCACCGGCGCCGTCGCCTTGATCGTCGCCCTGATGGGCTACTTCCTGACCTGATGCATCGTCGGCTGCACCGCCAAAGGCCGCGGTGGGCCAAGAGGAATTTGCGCGTCGTCCGGTTGCGAAACCGGTATCCAACTAAGCGGAAATAACGCTAGTTTGCTTGCGCGCGCGCTTCCCGCGCCGCCGGAGGCCCCATGAAGATTGCCGTTGCCAAGGAAATCGATCCGTCCGAACCGCGGGTCGCCGCCTCTCCCGACACCGTGAAGAAGTTCAAGGCGATCGGCGCCGATGTCGTGGTCGAGCCGGGTGCCGGCATCAAGTCGGGTCTGCCCGATTCGGAATTCACCGCGGCCGGCGCCACCATCAGTGCCGATGCGCTGAAAGACGCCGACATCGTCATCAAGGTGAAGCGGCCGGAGGCAAGCGAGCTTTCCAAATACAAACGCGGCGCGCTGGTGATCGCCATCATGGATCCGTACGGCAACGAGGCGGCGCTGAAGACGATTGCGGATTCCGGCGTCGCGGCGTTCGCGATGGAATTGATGCCGCGCATCACCCGCGCGCAGGTGATGGACGTGTTGTCGTCGCAGGCCAACCTCGCCGGCTATCGCGCGGTGATCGAGGCCGCCGAAGCCTTTGGCCGCGCCTTCCCGATGATGATGACCGCAGCGGGCACCGTTCCTGCCGCAAAAGTGTTCGTAATGGGCGTCGGCGTCGCCGGACTGCAGGCGATTGCGACCGCGCGGCGGCTTGGCGCCGTCGTCACCGCGACCGACGTGCGGCCCGCCACCAAAGAGCAGGTCGAAAGTCTCGGCGCCAAGTTCCTCGCGGTCGAAGACGAGGAATTCAAGAACGCCCAGACCGCCGGCGGCTACGCCAAGGAAATGTCGAAGGAATACCAGGCCAAGCAGGCCGCGTTGACCGCCGAGCACATCAAGAAGCAGGACATCATCATCACGACCGCGCTGATTCCGGGCCGTCCGGCGCCGCGCCTGGTCACATCGGACATGGTGAAGTCGATGAAGCCCGGCTCGGTGCTGATCGATCTGGCGATCGAGCGCGGCGGCAATGTCGAAGGCGCCAGGCCCGGCGAGATCGTCGATGTCGATGGCATCAAGATCGTCGGCTACACCAATGTCGCGGGTCGCGTCGCGCAGTCCGCCTCGAGCCTTTATGCCCGCAACCTGTTTTCGTTCATCGAGACCATGGTCGACAAGACGAACAAGACGCTCGCGGTCAATTGGGACGACGAACTGGTGAAAGCCACCGCGCTGACCAAAGACGGCGCCGTCATCCATCCGAACTTCCAGCCCAAATCTTCCTAAGACAGCTTGAGGAGAGCCGCCATGGATCACATTGCCCAAGTCGTCGATCCCTTTGTATTCCGGCTGTCGATCTTCGTGCTTGCCGTGTTCGTCGGCTATTTCGTGGTGTGGTCGGTGACCCCTGCGCTGCATACGCCGCTGATGTCGGTGACCAATGCGATTTCCTCGGTGATCGTGGTCGGCGCGCTGCTTGCGGTCGGCGTCGGCATGATCTCGAGCGGCTCGGGCTGGGCGCGGGGTTTTGGCTTCATCGCGCTGATCTTCGCCTGCGTGAATATCTTCGGCGGCTTTCTTGTCACCCAGCGCATGCTGGCGATGTACAAGAAGAAGGTAAAGTGAGCGGCGTGCACCTCGCTGTGTCGAAGGCAAATGGGGACCTGAGATGAACGCCAATCTGGCTGCAATTCTGTATCTCGTGGCGGGTGTATTGTTCATCCTGTCGCTGCGCGGGCTGTCCAGCCCTGCCTCATCACGCCAGGGCAATTTCTTCGGCATGATAGGCATGGGAATCGCGATCGCGACCACGCTCGCCGGCCATCCGCCGGCGGATGGCATCGCCTGGTTGCTGGTCGTGCTCGGCATCGCCATCGGCGGCTCGATCGGCGCGGTCATCGCCCGCCGTGTCCCGATGACGTCGATGCCGGAACTGGTTGCAGCGTTCCATTCGCTGGTCGGTATGGCCGCGGTGCTGGTGGCGGCCGGCGCATTCTACGCGCCCGAGGCCTTCGACATCGGTACGCCCGGCCACATCCATGCTCAGAGCCTCGTCGAAATGTCGCTCGGCGTCGCCATTGGCGCATTGACGTTTACCGGTTCGGTGATCGCGTTCCTGAAACTGTCGGCACGCATGAGCGGCGCGCCGATCATCCTGCCGGGGCGCCACTACATCAACATCGCGCTCGCCATTGCGCTGGTCGTCTTCATCGTCGGCCTCGTGATGAGCGGCAGCGCGCTCGATTTCTGGCTGATCACGATCATCGCGCTGGTGCTCGGCGTGCTCATGATCATCCCGATCGGCGGCGCCGACATGCCGGTCGTGATTTCGATGCTGAACTCCTATTCGGGCTGGGCCGCCGCCGGCATCGGCTTCACGCTCGGCAATTCTGCGCTGATCATCACCGGTGCGCTGGTCGGCTCGTCCGGCGCGATCCTGTCCTACATCATGTGCCACGCCATGAACCGTTCCTTCATCTCGGTCATTCTCGGCGGCTTCGGCGGAGAGACTGCGGCGACGGGTGGTGGCGGCGGCGAGCAGAAGCCCGCCAAACTCGGCTCGGCCGATGACGCGGCCTTCATCATGAAGAACGCCTCCAAGGTCATCATCGTGCCCGGCTACGGCATGGCGGTGGCGCAGGCCCAGCATGCGCTGCGTGAAATGGCTGACACCTTGAAGAAGGAAGGTGTCGAGGTGAAGTACGCCATCCACCCGGTCGCGGGCCGCATGCCTGGCCACATGAACGTGCTGCTGGCGGAAGCCAACGTGCCTTATGACGAGGTGTTCGAACTCGAGGACATCAACTCCGAATTTGCCCAGGCCGATATCGCCTTCGTGATCGGCGCCAACGACGTCACCAACCCGGCGGCCGAGGATGACAAGACCTCGCCGATCTACGGCATGCCGGTGCTGCAGGTCTGGAAGGCCGGCACCGTGATGTTCATCAAGCGCTCGCTGGCGTCGGGCTACGCCGGTATCGACAACCCGCTGTTCTATCGCGACAACACCATGATGCTGCTCGGCGACGCCAAGAAGGTAACCGAGAACATCGTCAAGGCGATGTAATCACGCGCGCGGAAAGTCATGATCGCCCTGAAATGGCTCCTGATCGTCGTTTCAGTCGCCTATGCCTGCGCGCTCGCCGTGCTGTTCGTCGTGCAGCGCTCGTTCCTGTTTCCAATACCCACCGCCCTGCGTACAGCGCCGCAGGCAGCCGGCTTCCGGGAAGCCGAAGAGCATGTTCTGGTCACGGCTGACGATGAGAAGGTCATCGTCTGGCACGTGCCGGCCAAGGCCGGGCATCCCGTCCTGCTGTATTTCCATGGCAACGGTGATTTCCTCGCCGGCTTCTTCGGCCGCTTTCGCGGCCTGATCGCGGACGGGACCGGGGTCGTTGCGCTGTCCTATCGCGGCTATGCCGGCTCAAGCGGACACCCGAGCGAGCGCGGCTTGCTGCAGGATGCGGCCGCGGCCTATGCCTTCACCACGGCGCGATACAGCGCGGACAGGATCGTCGTCTGGGGCTTTTCGCTCGGCACCGGTGTTGCGGTGGCGCTGGCGGCGGAGCAACCGGTCGGCAAACTGATCCTGGAAGCGCCCTATACATCACTTGCCGAAGTCGCTGCATCGGCCTTCCCGATTTTCCCCGTACGTCTGGTGATGAAAGATCCGTTCCATTCCGACCAGCGCATCGCCCGGGTGAATGTGCCGCTGCTGATACTGCATGGCGCCCGTGACGCCACGATCCCGATCACATTTGGCGAGCGCCTGTTCGCACTGGCGCAAGAGCCCAAGCGGTTTGTCAGGTTTCCCGACGGCGGCCACAACGATCTCGATGCATATGGCGCAACGGCAACCGCGCGAAAATTCATAGGCGCGGCGGGGGGTGGATGAATGCTAGGGTTTGATCCATCGCGTCACGGG
>Ga0310811_10008615_pt1 | contig 13122 bp, 11 predicted proteins | sample YCmetagenome_FD_207642 | JGI IMG/M metagenome (GOLD analysis project Ga0310811, IMG submission 207642) | Soil microbial communities from experimental microcosm in Duke University, North Carolina, United States - YC | ecosystem: Engineered > Artificial ecosystem > Soil microcosm > Unclassified ...
AAGTTCTGAACGGGCTCATCGCCTGGAAGTTCGAGGTCTACGGTGAGTTGTGCACTCCTCACGGTAATAAGAAGCATTTGTTGTATCTTTGGCATAATAAGTTATAAATACTCCAGAATATAAAATATTTGTCTCTGTCCGCCTTGCGGGCAGGGATACACCGTTGCCCCGCAGGCAGGAATACACCGTTGCCCCGCAGGCAGGGATACACCGTTGCCCCGCAGGCAGGGATACACCGTTGCCCCGCAGGCAGGGATACACCGAAGGGGCCGGTGGGGCCCGCGGGCAGGGATAAACCGCTGCCCCTACCTCTGCGTTTCTTCGAGGGTGGGGAGCACATGCACCCGGTTGTCTCGCCCGCGTGCCCCCCGGCGATCCGCGTGCCCCTCAGGTTGATGCATATTCGTCGCAGACAGGCCGCGACGAATACGGAAATGGTGGGAGGATTCCCCTTATTTCCGTGACATTGGAGCCTGGCTCCACCCCACCGGTCGCTTGCCGGGCTCGCTTAGCCTTCAAACCCGGATAAGGCGGCTGCACCCTGAGTATCTACATCACTCAAGCCACCGGCAGTCTGATTCACAATACTCGCCATCGTGCGCAGGTCACTGATCATCGAGTTAATATTCTTATTCCAATTATTGGCAGCACCCTGGAAAGCGGTAGAACTTTTTCCGTACCATTCACCCTCCAGAGATTGCACCTGTGCATTCATCGCCTGGAGCTGCGAGACAAAGCCCTCGATCACGCTACCCGAGATTGTTTTGCTGGAGCCCTGCATCCCCTCGATATTGCCGCCAACGATACCATTGTTTCCAGCCATGATACTTATCCTTCCCTGGACGCACTACAAGAGTAGTGCAATATACTATAATAAAATAGCAACTGACCTGTTCAGCAATCACCAGTATTTATATGATCGCTTTCACCTATCGTACACAAGAAAAACAAAGCTCTCTTGTACTCATTAAGATATAACCTGTTTTTCGCAAGAAAGCAATACATTTAATAAAATTTAGGCAATAAAGTCATAGCCCAGGTAGCCAGATCCGGGCATCCGGTCAGTGACGGAGACATCCAGGCCTGGTCAAAGAGCCGCAATAGGTCGGGATGGAGAGCATAGAGTACATTGCGCACAGTCTGCCAGAGGGCCGTTCCCGGTCCCTGTAACTCCTCGGGACGGAACAGCGTATCGGCGTAATCAGCGACACGAGCGCGCACCGTGGGCTCCCACCACGTCAGCATTTCGGTCAGCAAGATCGCCCCGGCAAAACGATCTCCTGCCAGGCACCAGTATCCCTGTGGACCGGGATTGCGATGCTGATAGCCTGGAGATCCGTAGCTGAGTCTGGGCGGAGCAGGCATTCCCGGCACATACATCCCTTCGCAGTCCAGCAATTGGACCCGCGGCTCCCCCGGCAGCAGCAAAATATTTCCGCCCGCGATATCCGCATGCGCCACACCATGCGCTTCCAGGCTCGCCAGAAGCTGCGCGGTTGCCTGTGCCAGTTTGCGCGCCTCCTCGCGTGTATAGCGCGCACTGGCCGCCTGATCGCAGAGCAATCCAGCCCAGCTTGGGGCCTCGATCCAGGGCATCAAGATGGCATATTCCAGTTCAGGGAACGTGCTGAGTAACACCGGATACTGCTCGCGTGTAATACAGAAACGATAGGCAAAGATTAGCCCGGGAAGCGCGGCCATACGCGTAAGATACTGCGTAATTGCGGCGATATGTCGGCTACGATAGGAAGGCTTAAAGACCTTGAGCGCGTGCAAATGGGCACTCTGGATATCGCGGATTTGATAAATTAGACCCTCTGCACCCTCTACGACAAAGACGGTCTCACGATCTCCTGGAAATAAAGGATAAGCTACGAACTCAAAGACGGTCGGGCCGAGCGCAAGCTGCATACCAGGCACAGGATGAAAGCCGGACAAAGCGCTATTCCTCACTTCAGTTGCGTGACAGTCGAGATCGCGAAGGCCAGATGCACCAGCTCCATATGCAATCCCGGGAAGAAAAATACGGATTCCGGCTGCAAGTTATAGCCATAGTTGTTGATGTTCTGCCGATAGTGCTCCGGGATAGGTGAGGAAAGACGGAAAAGCAGACGCGCATAGTTATTCGTCAGTTGATGGAGCTTGACTACACCACCCCACTGACGCCAGTCCTGCACGGGCGTACGCAGCATGTTGTCCGCCACATAGACGTTCTCGACCAGCACGGGACCATCCCGGACGGTCATGGCCTGGATGCGCTTCACGATGGATGAGGGATCATCGGCAGTAATTAAGGCATCGGTCAGGTGGCAGACCAGGGGGGCCGGGCATGATCTAAATTCTTCGATGTGCGCTTGCAAAAGCTTTTCGACGGCCAGAAACCCCGCCGAGGTATCCGTTTCGCCACCCGCGCTGATCAGCGGCAAGCCCCCCTTGACAACATCGGGCAGGTCGCGAATGCCACTCAGGACATCAATCGCGACGGTACTATAAGCGATGATTGCGATTTTATAACGCCGTTGCACAATACCATCGCGCATTGAACGACGTACCATATCCCTGATAACATTTCGCAATGCATTATTGATGATATCCATCTTTGTGGTGCCATTATAGAGATCATTCATAGAATGGCTGGCATCAATCAAATAAATAATCAGCCCGGGATTCAGAGATGTTGCAGGTTGCGTATAGAGCGTTGTATTTTCCATTCTCTTCCTTCGACTGGTTGTTGGATCTAGTGCGTTCATACGCATGAAGCGAACCGCCTCGCCTCTCAAGAGCAAGAGGGGTCGAGCGAGTTCGCAGGCACAGTTCCGTTTCACTTCACCGTGCCACTACTGGGTCTACGTGCGTATGGGGGCCTTGCTCTTCTTCTGCCTGAATTTTCTATCTCTGCAAGTAGAATACTACTTGCGGTCTGTTAAATCCCGGTAAAGAACAATAAGGTATTTATGTTTACATTATGTTAAATTCTGGTAAAAAAAACAATGCGGTGTATATAGTCGGAACGTATTTCCTCCATTTATGGTTATACCACACACCGTCAAGCAGTATAAGTAGTTTTTTCATCCATTGCTCCGCATGTGGTACACCCATTATGCTAATTGCAATGCATTATCTATCTTTTTAATCACCTCTCTGCGCCTTGCTTCCATTCTGCCTCCAGAAGGCATATGACGACATTTTATCATCCCGGCAATCAGTTGTTGGGCCGCGAGGCTTTGCTTCAGGCTTTACCTGTAGCGCTGCGCTCAGGGCGACCGGTGGCGCTCAGTGCGCCAGGCGGCATGGGCAAAACTGCGCTTGTGCGAGCGTATGCCCGGTATTTCTCTGCGCGATACGAACAGATTCTCTGGCTCAATGCGAGCACACACGAGACATTGCTGGCTGATTGCATCGACGCTCTTCAGCGCCTCACGCTACCAATCCAGGCAAAGCAAGATCTACGTCGGTTGCTACAACCACTGGGCGTATGGCTGACGGAGCACAATGACTACCTGCTGATCCTGGACGGAGCTGACGATCTGACGCTGATAGAGGCCATGTTCCCCACGCCCCCCACGGGCCACGTCCTCCTCACAACGCGGGCCACGCCCACGGAAAGCTTTGCGACGTTCCTGAGATTACCGGGCCTGGAGGCCCATGAAGGTGCTGCGCTGGTGTTGCACGACAGTGGTCAGGAAACATTGCTAGAACGGATCGAGCCGGAGCAGCGTCTCGCGGCGCTGGCGCTGGCGCGTGAGATGCGTGGGATGCCGCTGGCGCTATCTCTGGCGGGCTCTTTTCTCAAGGTGAGCGGCATGGGTGTCCAGGAATATCTGCAACTGTTTCGCAATTTCGAGCCTCCTGCACTCTCCCTGAGCGATCTACCTGTTGACCTTGCCGAGGTGCTCGCCTGCGCCTGGACGATGCTCTACGACGAGCTGGTGCGCACAATGCCAGCGTCTGCGGAGATCGCACGTCTCTGCGCGTTCTTGCTTCCTGACGCGATTCCTGAGGCCCTTTTTCGCACGCAGCAGGGACCGGGCATCGTGCTCGAAGCGCTCTATAGCCGGGGTATAGCCATGCCTGCGGAGAAAGAGCGTAGTTTCAGCATGCACCCACTGCTCCAGGAGCTACTACGCCTGACCGTAGCAATGGATGAGCAACCGCGTCTGGCAGAGCGGATCTTATGCGCGCTTTGTCGCCTGCACACATCTATGGAGAATACGAACGAACTCAATCCGCAGAACATGTGGCTGGTCGCGCATATCCAGCAGGTGCACACATTGAGCAGGGAATGGACGTTCACAGCGCAGGAGGTGGCTGAAGTCTTTGCCTGGGCCGCCAGACTACTCTCTCTGCAAGAAGACTATGCCGAGGCCGATATACTCTTGCGGAGGGCGCTCACGATCTGGGAACGAACACTGGGACCAACGCATGACGACGTCATGGCCGCACGATATAATCTGGCACTCCTCGCAGAAAAACTGGGCAACTATACTGAGGCGACGACGCTGCTCAATCTCACGGTCATGGTCAGCGCACGCACGCAGGGAGCAGGCCACCCTGATACCATTCTGAGTCTGAGTAATCTGGCCTCTGTCTACGCAGAGCAGGGCAAACGACCTGAGGCGGAAGCTGCGTATCAAAAGGCGGCGGATCTGTGTGAGCAGGAAATCGGGCCGGAACATGATCTCACGCTTTCTATCCTGTATAATCTGGCCCTTTTGTATATGGAATGGCCCGACGATGAGGATAAGCATAGTGGCGAGGTCGAGGCTCTTTTGCGACGTGTCTGCTCTCAATGGGGGCTCAGATACGGTTTGCACAATCTCTACGTCGTCCAGGCCTTGCAGAAACTGGCGATTGTCTTTATGCTACAGGAAAAATGGTCCGATGCGGAGGTCGCGTATCAGAGAATACTCCCGGCATATGAAAAGATTCTGGGAGAAGATCATCTGGAGATTGCGATTTGTCTGGACCACATCGCGCTTCTCGCCATGCAAAAAGATCGTCATGCCGAGGCCGAGCAGTCTATCAAGCGAGCACTGGCAATCAGAGTACAACGTCTGGGAGCAGAGCACCCGGAGGCCATCACCAATTTAAACAGCCTGATTGCATTTTATCTGCGTCAGGGACAGTACAGGGAGGCTGAGTCGCTTCTGGATCGCTGCCTGGAAATCTGTGCGCGTACACTGGACACGGAGCATCCTCTCTACATATTCACCTTGAATAATCTGGCCGCGCTCAATGCTGGCCAGGGCAAGCAGGCGGAGGCAATCGCCCTTTTACAAAAGATATCGTCCGCCTGGGGACAAAATATGGGACAGGAGACAGCTGAGGCAAAAGAAATCCAGGAATACTATCAATCGCTGATCTCCCTGCTCACGCAAGAGGTGAAATGAGATCGCCTCTTGCAGATCATTCTTGGATAGAGACAAGCGATAAGTACAATACCAATAAAGGAGAAATACTATGTCATCGGATAATGGAGCAGTCACCGTAAATCCGTCGGATCTACAAAATGGGGGAAGCCAGATGGCATCCGCCGCCTCGAATATAGCCAAAATAGGCCCAACCATCGATAAAGCCATATCGACCCTGGAAGGCGGCATTTCGGGAGCACCACTGGGAGCATTTCCCGCTGCGATAGATGTATTACATGGGCGTATACAAATATCTTTAAAATGTGCAGAAGATAGGTTGGCAGAGATAAGCAAAATTCTCCCAAATATTGCCAATGAATTTCAAACACTGGACGTGCAACTCGCCGCCACGCTCAATGCGCTAGCGCAAGAAAGCCAGCAGGCCTACGCGGGCTATGAAGTCCAGACGGCTCCTGCCAAGCCCGCCCCTCAACCCAAATCTGGAGGATTCAGTTGGGGCAAACTGCTCAAGGGAGCAGGTATCTTTGTTGGCGGCCTGGCTCTTGGCGCCGCTGCAACGATCGCAACCCCCGTCACCGGTGGGGCCTCTGATTTAGCCGATCCACTGGCTGCCGACGGCATGATTGCGGGAGCCGGGGAGATGGCAGAAGCCTTTACCGGGGCTGCCGCTGCTGATACCGCTGCCAGTAGTGCTACAGTTGATGCCTCAACGGCTCTGAGCGCAGACTCGATCGCGGCCGCTGAGTCCACAGCGGCCGGAGCCACGCTGAGCGAGGCCGACATTAATGCGATCGTGAGTCGCGAATCTAGCGGTCTGGATGCCGAACTCGAGCAATATTTCTCGAGCCTTGCAGGCGCACACTAAAAAAATTGAAAGAGAGGAGATATTATGGGTCAGGCCGAACAACTGGCAGCGGCCATAGAAGCGTTGACGAACGCAGCAAATACATTCGATACTGCTTCCGATGATACCGTCATCATCTCGCGCAACGCGGTCACAAGCGGACAAGGCTTGCAAACCAACTGGAAAGGTCGGGCTCCACAGGCCTTTTTGACGAGCCTGGATAAGTTAGCGGGCGACAGCTTTGATCTCGCTGCGGCCTTTACTGCGGGCTCAACAACGATGAACACACTGGCGCTGGTGATTGCCGATAACCTTGAAACCATTACAAAAGCGCTGCGAATCAGCCAGCAGGTCACGGTTGTCCCCGCTGATGTGCTGGCTCAGAACAAAGCGGCTGAAGCGGCGGGACAGGCTGCTCTCTCGGACGTTCTCTATGCTGCAAATCTGGCGTCTCAGGCTTTCGCTGATATCCAATACGTTGGCGTATGTAGCACTGGTTTCAGCAGTTCGTATGCTCAGGTTATGAATAGTGTCAGCAATGGCGGCGGTAGTGCCCCTGCTGCGGGTGGTGGCAGTAGCACCAGCAGTGGCGGCGGTGGCGGCACTACTACAGGGGGGGGGGGGTGGCGGCGGCGGCGGCGGCGGCGGCGGCACAACCGGAGGTAGCAGTGATTGGGGTATATTCCCCCGCTACATCCTCAAAAACCTTTTCACAGGATTTCTTACTGCCGGGATTGGCGATATCACAAACTACGAGTCAACTGGCAAATGGTGGAGTGGACAGAGACTTATCGCCACCGGAATAGGATCAGGTCTGGCCTGGATGCTCGTCGATATCCCTGCGGTAAAAGCTCTGGATAACGCAGGTATTTCCAACATAATGCATATCAGAGTAACTAAGGTTATTCAGGCAATGATACCCGCAGTAGGTCTCATCACAGGCTTATATGGCAGCAGTGGTAGTAACACAACCCAAACACCCAATCCGACTATCACGGTGCCCGGTCCGACTGTCACTGTGCCCGGTCCGACTGTTACAGTGACTAAGCCCGTTCCCGGTCCGACTGAGACTGTTTATGTAAAGGTGCCAGAGCCCGGCAAGACAGTCTATGTGCCTGTTACCCCTACTCCAGATGCCCCTCCCCCCACGCCGAGCACCGCTCCCTCTCCCTCTCTTAGTCCTACCCCTACGCCCTCTCCTACTCCAAGCACAACGCCGAGCACGACTCCCACGCCCACGCCGAGCGCTTCTTCCACACCTACACCAGGCATGACTCCCTAGTACAACCATTGTTCATTCGTGCAAATAACAAAAATAAGCGTACAATTCTTCTCATGAGCTCCCGAAACTGGAAGCCCATGAGAAGGAAAAATAGAGAGAAGAGAGATCAGGGGACATCGTTATCAGCAGATGTCCCCGCTGGTTTAGTAAGGTCCCAATGCAGAAGAGGCAGTCGTCTTATAATAGCCATAGGCAGTAGCCGTAGCATCCGGTCCATCATAGACCATGCCGGTGTAGCAGGAGGTCTGACCGGACGCAACCTGTTTATTTCCGCCCGAGTTGCAGGTAAAAGACTTGCCATCGGTATTGCGCACAATCTTTGCGTTCCCGTAAGCACCTGAGGGCATAGCTTTATCAAAGACAATCTTTGCCCAGGCCGCATGGCAGGTAATACTGAAGAGGAAGTACAACGTACCAGTGACGCCACTCATCGTTACCTTTTTAGGTGTGGAGTTGGAAAGCGTGGCATCGCATGTTTTTCCACCGACAGTGTACGTTGTGGGGTTCTTCCCATCCACGGCATAGCTGGTTGGTCTGGGTGTCGGCGTTGGTCTGGGTGTCGGCGTCGGTATCGGTGTAGCGGTCGGGATGGGCGTCGGCGTCGGCGCTACCGTCGGGATAGATGTCGGCGTCGGCGCTACCGTCGACAGCGGCGGTGGGGCCGTGGGAGTCTGACCAGGTGCTGATATTGTCGGCGTATGCGCAGGCTCAGGAGTCTGTACGCTATTGGCAGACGTAGCGACCGGGGAAGACACGATAATGGGGGGCAACGTCGAATTATGCGATTTCGCCGTAGGAGTAGTTAAGGGAGAAAGGCTCCCGGGCATGGAAGTAGGAGTCACACTCTGCATGGATGCGGCGGGACCTACCTGACCTTTTCCCTGTGTGATATTTGCATGTGTCGCTGGCGAAAGCACCAACAAATTGATGAGTACAGTTCCCACGATCAGCACCAGCAGAAGTATTGGGCCCCCCAGAATCAGCATACGCCTGGTACGATCGCGCATAGCATCTTGATAGATGTCCGTAATTGCAGATTGCAGCATGGCAAGGCGGGACGGAGGACGGGGCCGATCATAGTCAGAAGGCAGAGACGTGGGCCCCTGACTGAACGATCCAGCAAGAGGCGGTGGGGCAATCGTTTCAGCAGCGAATATTGACGACGCATCGCTGGATACAGCCAGCAGAAGCTTTTCCTGTGCACGCAACGGATCCTGGGTGGCATCAAAGGAGGGAAGCGCCGACCATTTGGGGGGCAGCTCTCCACTTCCTGCTGAACTGACAACGAAGCGCAGAACGCCCCGGATCGTTCCCTGTTCAGCAAGATCCATGGCGGCATTCATTGCCATGCGTACTTGCCACGACTCCACAGCAGCTGGCGTCTGGCCCAAAAGAAACCACTGGCAAGTGGGCAATTCTTGATTCACAAAGGGCAGAAAGTTCGCATCAGAAATGCTGCCTGGATACGCCACAATTTCGGCACCAGCTTCCTGAAGTTTCGTGCGTACTTGCTGCAAGAGATAAGTCCCATCTTGCCCGGCGAGATTTTGAGGAGGGGCATTCCCCTGCGCCTCTTCAAAAATATCGTCACAGACAAAAATACGTGCAGAAATCATCGGTTGCCTTCCTGTTTTTTTTGCATAGAATTATTTATAAAAACATGGGTCTCGTAAAGCAGGCCCTTCAGGCACTGTCATAGCATAAGTACATTTACGTCTCTCTATTTTAAACAATAGGCTGATAAAATGTGATTGGAGTGGTACTTATTGTCTGCTGATAGCAGATTCCACCGGCATAATTTTGCATAAAAACAGGAAAATGCGTCTCTTCGTTCAGACTCGATAGTGTCTCCATGTGTGCAAAGACGCACTGTGGATCTGTTCGTCTCCCCTTCGTCGCGTCAGCTTTTTGTGGATTGGGAGCAGGTAACACGCCATAGCGTTATGAGTTTTCGCACTGCCTACGATCAATATATTGGAGATGCCTGGTTTGAACGCTTTTTGACGGACATACAAGCACAAAGCCCTGAGTTCCGCGCGCTCTGGTCGCGACACGATGTACAGGGGGTCTGTGATTTCTATCAGCAGAAAGAGCTGAATCATCCGCAGGTGGGACCGCTCTCCCTCTCGAGTACCGTGCTCATCGTGCCGGTTGATCCTCCACTCCACATGGTAACCTTTACGCCCGGCACACAAGAGACGAGAAGCAAGCTTGAAACGTTAAACGCCATGGAACGTTTACAATTGGGATGGGATAAACCGCAATACCGTTCAAATAAGTGCAATGGAGGTCTGCGTTTGGCTCACACGAATGAGCCTTGCAGGCCCCAAGGCAAGACCAATTGCACGCTATAGAGAACCTTCTCGTGCAATCTCTCTGAGCTCAGATTCTTCTTATTTGAACGGTATTGGGATAAACCGCATCCCCTACCTGTGCGGGAGGGCGAGAGGGTCGCGGGGGGTGGCAGAAAATGCGACCAATGGGAACTCGCACGATAAAGCTGGCTCCGCAGGAGGAGAGACACGCGAGCAGAGGGACCTTCGCCACTCGGTGGTCGAAAAAACAGGTGCCTGAGCTCGCCATCGCCTCCGTTGCCATTATCGCCTGCGGAGCCAGGGGAATCGCGCGAGTTCCCAGGCACAGTTCCGTTATCACTCCACCGTGCCTCTACTGAATCCCAAATTCTGCTTGTCCACGAGCTCCACGACCTTTAGGTTGATGCATATTGGTCGCAGACAAGCAGCGACGCTACGGAATTGATAGGTGTAGAACAGGGGCTCAGGCGATCTGGCTGGTATCCGCTTCTTCTCCGCCCTCACGTTGTAGACGTTGCGCCTTTATCTCGCGGCTACTGCGTGGTGACAGTTCAGGGAAGGACAACACCAGCGCAAAGTCATCATCCGCCGCGATACGGTTAAAGCGCTCAAACGCGCAGCCGAAACAACGGTGTACGATGACATATTCTCCGTTTGGGCGTTGGAAATGCCCGATCGGTTCCATACTTTCCCCACAGGTACTCATCCGATCCCCCGGACGCTTTTCATCAACATGACGAGAGAACAGACAGAACGGACAGTGGTTTCTATGTCGTGAGCCATACGCAGGTGGGCACACAAACTGATGGCAATGCCGACATTTAAAGACCTCCTCCTCCTGTCTATACCTGGGCTTGTTCGCAGCAGGCTTTTCAGTCGATGCGTGAATAGCGCCCTCTGTCCGCTGATTCTTACGATGACCACCCGCGATGGACGAATACTTGAATACCTCTTCATATGATGAGCGATATTTGTGTTTCCCGTTTGAGAGACCAGCTTGCTCGCGGTCTCGATCTGGATCGCTTCTGTATGTTTTGCCCAATGATGGACCTCTTCCTTTGTAACAATAGCGTTCTGTGTTTCAAGGAGAGGCTGGCGCTTCCGGCCAGCCCACGGAAAAGATCCAGCACAATGGGTGTGGTACAGTACATACTCAACATAAAAGAAGGTCCTTTCTGACCGTGTTGTTCACAGGTAAACCATGCGCAGGGATAGCAGGAAAAATGCGCAAAAGCAATGGGCATACTTCCCCTGCGCGTTTTACCACAAAGAAAAATGCAGCAGGAAGTGCTGAGGATGGGACGCGGTGAGGCTGCTTGAGACAGAGGGAAGAAAATCTATGTGCAACAAAAAGGCACCTGCTCATAAAGAGAACAGGCGGTCACACTGCTAGAAGAGTAGCACAGCAAGAAAAAATGCGCGGAAGTGCTCGCGACATTCTTCACTTCAAGATAGCCACGGCTAACAAGAGGACCGTGCTATCGTCTTCGCCTGCTACCAGCAGACCTCCGCGTCGACGGAGACAAGACGTAACGTTGTGGGTAGCATAAAAACTATCTTTCTAGAGGCATTTAGAATAGTTTGTGCCTGTATGCAAGTATAATCTGTTCCACAGGGAAAATCAATGGATAAAATAGTCAGAGTAACGATCACAAGATTTCAAACGTCTCTACTTATGAGCTTGCACATTCCATTTTTTTGAGACAACTTGAGTATCATGAACTCTGGTTTGCAAACCGGAGCTTGCAACGGCTCGAAGGGGCCACGGTGAGAGTAGTCCATTTCTGCTTTTAGTTCTGTTAGCGATTATCTCAACATCTGTTGAGGGAGAAGGAAAGACGCTATGATACAAGCAGCCCATCCTCAAGTCGCCTTACGAAACTGGTGGATGCTGGCACTCAGAGGCGTGCTAGCCATCATTTTCGGCCTGATTGTCCTCTTCTACCCGGGCATTGCGCTGCTGGCGCTTATTATCGTCTTTGCGATCTACGCAATCATCGATGGGATCGTAGCAATCGTCGTGGCAATTCGCGAACGAGAATCGCTGAGTCGCTGGGGATGGATACTCGCGGAAGGCGTGCTCAGCATTATCGCCGGTATCCTCGCCTTTGTCTATCCAGGCATTACGGCGCTGATCCTGCTCTACATTGTTGCCGCCTGGGCCATTCTGACCGGGATCATGGAGATTGCGGCCGCCATTATCTTGCGGGAATATATCTCCCGAGAGTGGCTACTGGCTCTTGCGGGCATTCTCTCGATTGTGTTTGGTATTCTTCTCTTTATTCGTCCTGGCGCTGGCCTGCTGTCTCTACTCTGGCTGCTCGGCATCTACAGCATCATCTTCGGCGTCGTCTTTCTCATTCACGCCTTCCAACTGCGCGCCTGGGCCTCATCTGCAAGGGCACGGCTCACCTGAAAACGGGATAGGATTACATTGTAAAGAAAAGCTGTCTGGTCAACGGATCGGGCAGCTTTTCTCCGTTGAGGCATAGTTACGGCAAGCGGACCTCCTGACGTAAGGTCAGTGGGTCTCCTTGCTTATTTTCGTGTTCGCAAAAATCCCTTGACACACCATAATCTTCACTGCTATAGTGTAACAGTACACGAGCAAATACGCTCTCAACACACTACTCACAGGATGCTATGGATGCAAGATTACCAGACATGGCGCGATCTTCTCTCTGATCTCATCAAGAATCCACGCCAGCGCAAAAAGATTGCCAGAGCGGTGGAAATCGATACAGAAACCCTGGTCGCCTGGGCTCAGCATACCGGAACTCCCAGCCATCAGCAGCTACACATGCTTCTCCAGGCTGTTCCCCAGCGCCAGATGCTTCTGCGTACGCTGATTGAGGAAGAGTTTGATGCCTTCGCCGACGATCGGATCGATGAACTTCCACATATTGCCTCCATTGCCCTATCGGCTCGTGTGCTTGAGCTCTATGCCAGCGCGCCAGATGAGTCGCGTTTCTGGTCGATCTGTACGGCAGTTCTTGCTGAGGCAGTAAAACAACTGGACCCTGATGGCCTCGGCATCTCTTTGAGCATCGTACAATGCATGCCCTCGGAAGATAAGACCGTTTCCTGCTTGCGCGAATATATTGCGCTGGGAACCTCTCCCTGGCTGAACCAGATAGAGATACGCACGCGCTTCCTCGGCGCAGAATCGCTCGCGGGTCAGGCCGTCTCTTCGGGTCAGCAGCAGATCATTGAGGAGATCAATCCAGGACAACGCCTGATGAGCAATACGCCCGAACACGTCGTTAGCGCGGCCGCTTTCCCGATCATGCATAGCAAGCGGATCGCAGG
>Ga0310811_10008616_pt1 | contig 13122 bp, 9 predicted proteins | sample YCmetagenome_FD_207642 | JGI IMG/M metagenome (GOLD analysis project Ga0310811, IMG submission 207642) | Soil microbial communities from experimental microcosm in Duke University, North Carolina, United States - YC | ecosystem: Engineered > Artificial ecosystem > Soil microcosm > Unclassified ...
CCATGCTCTTATTCGCAAGCCTTTCAGCCCGCTAGGGCCGCTGCGCGCATGGCACGCAGAACAGGTTACGGAAGAAAACGCTTCGTTCACTTCCTCGAACTGCGCTCCGTGCGCGATCGCTTTATAACGGAGCTTATCTCGGAAGGACGACCAAGATGCGTCGTAGACGCTTTTCGCCATCTTGGTTCTGGCAAGTTGTGCCGCCGACACGTTGCCGACTCGAATCAGATCGAACCGGCGGACCAAGTCGAGCGCTGCTTTGTGTTGGAAATCGGCCCGTGCGTTCGCCACTTTGGCATGCAGCTTCGAGATATGGCGCTTGTGCTTGCGCGCACGCTGCGCCTTGGCAAGCTTTTCCGCCGCACGCTGACCGTAGCGGTCATTCGGCAGCGTCTCGCCGTTGGACAGCTTGGCCAAGTCTTTCAAACCAAGATCGATGCCGACCGCTCGTGTGACGGGTCGCGCCGGGACATCGGGCGTCTCAATCACGATGTTCAAGAACCAGTTGCCGCGCGCATCCTGCGCGAAGCATGTGCCGTCCTTGATCTTGCCTTCCGGCAGCGGGCGGCTCAGAAACACGCGGAACGTCTTGCCGGCAAAGCGAAACGCCGTGCCCTCGCGCTTCAGGTCACGCCCTTTAAGCGGCACCCAGCCCAGCGTTCGCTTACCGCGATAGCGCAGATAGGGCCGCTTATGCTGACTGCGCGACTTCGCGTATTGCTCACAGGCGGCGTTGATCGTGCCGGAGTGGATGCCGAGTTCTTTGCTGCTGCCCGTGGTCAGGACGTTCAGGTCGAATCCGCTGGGCCATCTCTTGCCCCACTTGAGCGCATGCTTCTGCGTGTCGTTACAGAAGTTCCAGACGTAGTTCACCACACGGCTTTGCCGGTTGAGCAAACCATTGAGGGATTTCACGCGATAGCGGTAGACCAAGACCATGCCGTGCATGCTAACTCGGGAATGCCGCCTTGCGGCGGCGCTCCTTACCTCCTCGGACTAAAGTCCAAGGTTTCGCGGAGCAAAATCTGATGAAATGCCGGTTCGAGCGATCGAATCGGCTTTTTTGTTTCGTAAATTCACTAAACAACATGACGTATGCGCGTCCATCCTCAGGTCCGATTCCGCGCAGACTCCTTCGAAGTCGTTGGAAATTCCATTTATTGAAATCGTCGATATTTTTTTAATGTGATCCATAAAGATCTCATCCAATTTGCCGATCTCCATACGACTGCATCTCTTCGTGAGTCTTTGAAGTAAATCTCTCGTTCCGCCATGGGCCGAGAATCAACGCGGCCGATGTGGCAGCGGCAACGCCGCTCCTCATCGGCATACGGGGACCTATATGTTGAAAAAGTTGTCGATTCGGGCATCGCTCACGGCATTCGTCGCGTTCTTTGCCATTGTTCTGCTGATCGGCGCCGCGGCCGGATTACTATCGCTGCGGGCGAGCAATGCCTCGCTCGAGCAAATGTATCAGGTGGATACGCCCGCGGTAGCGGACCTGGAAGGCAGCGCCGAACAATTGCTGCGCCTTCGCCTTGCATTGGCGACGTATTCTTCGCTCATGGAGCTGAACGATACCGATGGCGCAGCCGCCGTGCTGGAACGCTCCGATAACTATTTGAAAAAGTCCAGCGACCTCATCGCGCATTACGTCGGTATAGCAGGCGACGACGAGGAGGCCAAGCGTCTGCTGGCACAGATGAACGAGAAACGCGACGCGCTGTTGCAGCAGGGTATCGAACCCGCGAAGGCCGCGTTGAAAGCGGGCGACAAAGCCACGTTCGCTCAATTGCAGTCGCACAAGCTTCCAACGCTCTACAACGGATACGAGAAGGCGATGCTCGCCCTCGAAAAGTTGCATGTCGATCATGGCGCGCAACGTTACGGCGATGCCGAGGATCGATTCAACGCCGTGGCGATCGCCGTCGCAGTCGGCATGGCGTTCGCTCTTATCATGTCGTGGCTGGCGCGCGCAGCGCTGATGCGGGCAATCGTGCACCCCGTACGGGATGCCATCGCTCAATTCGAGCGAATCGCAGCCGGCGATTTGACGCGTCGCGTCGAAGTCACGAGCCGCAACGAGATGGGGCAACTCGCTAGCGCGCTGCGCACGATGCAGGATGCGTTGATTTCGACGGTGGAAGGCGTACGTCGCGGCACGTCGGCGATCGATACGGGGGTGAGCGAAATCGCTTCGGGCAATACCGATTTATCGCAACGCACGGAGGAGCAAGCGGCATCCTTGCAGGAAACGGCGGCGAGCATGGAGCGGTTGACCTCCACCGTGAAGCAGACCACCGACAACGTCAAACATGCCAGCACGCTCGCGCAGGGCGCCTCGGGGCTCGCGAGCGAAGGCGGTGCGCTCAATCGGCAGGTGGTGGATACGATGCAGCGAATCGTGGACGACTCGCGGCGCGTGGGCGAGATCGTGGGCGTGATCGAGGGCATTGCCTTCCAAACGAACATTCTGGCGTTGAACGCAGCCGTCGAAGCCGCACGGGCCGGCGAGCAAGGTCGCGGCTTCGCGGTGGTGGCCGCCGAAGTGCGCTCCCTCGCACAACGCAGCGCGGCGGCGGCGAAAGAGATCAAAGAATTGATCGATCAGTCGACCGTACGCATCGAGTCGGGTTCGCAACTCGTGGAACATTCCGGCACGACGATGAACGAGATCGTCGATTCCATCACGCGCGTGAGTTCGATCATGAGCGAAATCGCGTCCGCCGCGGACGAGCAAAGCACGGGCATCGATCAGGTGAACCGTGCCGTTTCGCAGATGGATCAGGTCACGCAGCAAAACGCGGCGCTCGTCGAGCAAGCGGCCGCGGCGGCCGGATCGCTGGAGGATCAGGCGAGGATGTTGTCGGAAGCCGTGGCGGTGTTCAAGACGCACGGCATGGCGCCGGCTGACTCACATCGTTAGGAGCGTTCATCAGCGTGTCGATCTCAGCGATCGGCCCGACATCGCCGGAACGACGCAGCACGGTCAAACGCGACAGCAGTCAGACGGCGCTGACGATACATCGAAAATACAAGCGGCTGGCGGCGCGCAGACGACAAGCCGCGCTGCGCCGTCCGTTTCGTCCTGTACGCCGGTATCGGCGTGGTCATCGCCCGTCATCTTTGATAGTGGACGCGCAAGGCGCCCCTATGCGTTCCACCATACGTATTCGGCAAACATGAAGCCCATCATCGCCCCGGTGGGTATCGACTTCAAGCCTTGCAACCGCTTGTCGTTCGCATCGAGCAAACTAATGAATGCGGGAATGCCGATGCTGCCCTGCTCCGATACCAGCACTTGCATCTCGCCATACAGTTCCTTGCGTTTGTTTTCATCGGTTTCGCCCCGCGCGGCAACCAGCAACTGATCAAACTTCGGGTTGTGCCACCCCGACTCGTTCCATGGCGCGTCCGACTTGAAGAACTGCGTGAACAGCACATCCGCGCTGGGCCGCGGATTGATACTGCCGAAGCCCATGGGATGCTTCATCCAGTGGTTCGACCAATATCCGTCCGAGGGCACGCGGTTCACTGCGAGATTCATGCCGATCTTGGCTGCGGCCAGCTGCAGCAGCTCCGCCATTTCTACCGAGCCGTTCGCCGCGGGAGTGGCGTAGAGGGGCGGCAACGTCGTGCCCATGACACCCGCTTTCTGGAAATGAAACTTGGCTTTGTCGGGATCGAACGGACGTGTTGCAACCGCTGCGTTGAAGTACCGATGCCCGGGCGGAATAGGCTGATCGTTGGCGATCACGCAGTACCCGCGAAAAATGGCATCGCGGATCTGATTCCGATTGAGCAGGTATTTCATACCCTGCACGAAGTCGGGGTTGCCCGAGAGCGGATTGTCTTTACGCAGGATAAGGTCCGTATAGAGACCTGATTTCGTCTCGCGCATTTCATGGCCAGGGCTGGACGTGACGTTTGCGGCCGCGCGCGGGTTGACCGCGTTGATCAGCTGGACGTCCCCGGACAGTAAGGCATTGACGCGCGCGGTATCGTCGGCAATGCCGACCAGTTCGATTCGATCGAGATAGGGCCCGCCCCCCGTTTTCCAATACCCATCGTTGCGTACGCCGACGGTCGACATGCCCGGCTGAAACGACTTCAATTTGTAGGGCCCTGTACCGATCGCCTTGGAAAAGTCCGCCGTACCGTCCTTTACGATGACCATCTGCGGGGTCGCCAGAATCACAGGTAGATCGGCGTTGGGCGTGTCGAGCGTCAACGTAACCTCGTTCGGCCCGGTTTGCTTGAGCTCCGTGAATTGATCGGCCAGCGTCTTGACCTTCGACGCCGTGGCCGGATTCTTATGACGCGTCAACGAATAGATTACGTCCGCCGGGGTAAGCGGCTTGCCGTCGTGAAATGCCGCGCCTCGGCGCAGCTTGATAACCCACACGCGTGCATCCTTCGTTTCGCACGATTCCGCAAGGTTCATTTGCGGCGTCAACGATGCATCGAGCGTCGTCAGGCCGCTGTAGAACATGAAGAAGCGGATATAGTCCGCGCCCGTGGACCCTTTCGCGGGATCGAGCGTATCGGCCGTCGACGACGTATCGTACGAAACGCGAATACTCCCCCCTTTCTTCGGCACCGCTTCGGCCATCGCCAATCGCGGGACCAACAGCGAAGCCCCGGCACCGGCCGCGGCCATCCCGCCCCCGAGTAGCAGCTTCATTGCTTCTCGACGGTTCATCCGGCCGCACTTGATATCGTCGTCGTTCATGAGAGTGCTCCTTTTGTCGCATTGACGGGTGATCGGGTCGTGTTCTCGACCAACCGAGGGTACTGGCTGGCCACTTCGTCGAAGATCTCTCGAACGACGGCCGGCCCCGGTCGCAGCCTGCCGTCGCGCTCCCACGCGTCGAGCGCGTCGAATATCTTGTGTTTTAGGAAGTGCCGCCAGATCACGGGCACGCCGGACAACAATGTCGTCAGCACTTCATAGCGTTCGCGCGTCCAAATGGATTCAAATGCGCGGCGCGCGGCGCCATAGTCGAACTGCAGCGAAGGCTGCGCGGGCGCATTGGCGCGCATGCTGTCTCGACGGCGCCGGGTCGCGTCGACGTCGATGCGCCCGTCGATCAATTCGACGCAATACAGCGCCCCCGCCTCCGCCTCGCTCAGATATCCGCGCTTGATGTCAATCAGCACGCGCTCAGGATCGCGTTCGAGCGGATCGCCATAGCCTCCGCCCCCGCATCCTTCCAGACGAATCACGTCGCCGGGCGCGCACACGACCAGATCGGTGACGCCTAGGTTCTCTTCCGCCGCCGTTCCGGGGTTGCGCCGGAACAGCGACACCGAGCCGGCCTTGCCGCCCTTCATGCCCCACGACGCAAAGCGCGAGCGATCGCGATTTCGCGCGGTCACGATCGTCCCGGGGGAGAAGACTCGGAACTCCATTACCGTCCCCAGGCCGCCGCGATACTTCCCGGCGCCGGCGCTGCCCGGCACCATGCCGTACTTGAGGATTCGGATCGGCACCTCGGCCTCGTTGATCTCGACCGGCGTGTTGCGCAGAAACGCGACATTCCCGCCCGACGCATCGGAACCGTCGCCGTGAGGCATACCGCCGGCCCCGCCGCCAACCGGGCCTATCGCCGCAATGATCGTTCGGCCGTCGCTGTCCACCGTGCGAACGTTCACGATCGACATGCCGCCCGCGGGGCAAGCCGGCAAGCGATCGGGGCACACTTTCGCGAACGCACCGAACGTCACCAACTGCACGACCTTCGCCGTCAAGCTGCGCATGCCCACCGCCGCTGGCGGCACGCAGTTCACGATCGTCCCTTCCGGCAAGATGCATCGCGCAACCCGTAGCATGCCGGCGTTGAGCAGTAGATCCGGCTGCAACGAATAGAGCACGTAGTTCAGCCCGACGAGCGCAAGCACGTGGCGCTCCTTGCCCCCCGTCGGCATGTTCAGAGACGAGTTCAGTTGCGGGTCGCTGCCCGTGAAGTCGAATAACAGCGAATCGCCCCGCACTTCGAGATTCAGCGCGACTCGCAACGGCTTGCCGTTGACGGAATCCTCATCGGCGTACTCGGCAAAGAAATAATCGCCATCCGGCAGCTGCGCAACGATGGCGCGCGCCTGTTCCTCGGAGTAGTCGAGCATCGCCTTCATGCCGGACTTGAACGTTTCGATGCCGAAGCGTTCGATGATCTCGAGCACGCGGCGCTCGCCCGTCATCAGCATTGCGATTTGAGCCTTGAGATCGCCGCGGTTCTGCTCCGGCGCCCGCACGTTGATCGCCATATGTTCGAGCAGCGTCTCGTCGAGCGCGCCCGCGCGGACGATCTTCGTCGGAGCGAAGCGAATCCCCTCTTGATAGATTTCGGTCAGCGCTCGCGACAACGATGCCGGGACGGCCCCGCCCATATCGGTGTTATGGATATGCCCGCCGACATAACACACGATCTCGTCGCCGAAGAAGACAGGCTTCCACATCATGACGTCCGGCGTATGCGTCGCGACGTAGCCGCTGTAGGCATCGTTGGTCATGCAGATGTCACCGGGTTCGTAGCACTCGATCATCTCGATCACCGCGCCGAAGTCGAGGCCCGGATACCATGTCGCGCCCAGCGTCTTGGGCGATGCGAAGGTCTGCCCCTCCGGCGTCATGATCGTGCACGAGAAGTCTTCCGTTTCTTTGACGAAAGCCGAATGGGCAGTGCGCACGAGCGTGTACGCCATGCTCTCGGCCGCGGCCACGCAATAGTTCGAAAAAATCTGCAGAGTGGATCGATCGAAGCTCATCAGGTCATCCTGTCGAGTCGGCATCAAACAGCCGTCAGCAAAAGATTGCCGTAGTCGTCGACAAGTGCGTCGAAACCCGGCAAGACACAGGTCGTCGTGTCGTCCTGCGTGACGACGGCGGGACCGCTGAATCGTTGCCCCGCCAGCAACGCCGCGCGAGGGTAGACGGGCACGGCCCGCCATGCGCCGTCGAGAAATACGTCGACGAGGGCATCGGCAGTTGGCGCCCCCTCGCCGGCCGCGATTTTGGGCATGTCCGGCTTGGGCGTCGGCAGCGAGATGATGAGGCGCAACGCCACGACCTGAAGCGGCGCAAGCGGATCGCTGTGGCCGTAGAGGCGGTGGTGCTCGCGATGAAATGCGCCGGCAATCGCGTCCAGGTCGCCGTCGCGGATCGCCTGGGCCGTCAACGGCGTATCGACTTCGAACGATTGGCCGCAGTAGCGCATGTCCGCGGACACGGCTATATCGGCACCCGCATCCGATCCGGTTTCGCGCACGATCCAGTCGCGCGCTTGCATGTCGAGCTGCCGCAAGTCGTCGGCAAGCTTGACAAGGGCCGCGTCGTCGAGTCCGTAGTAGGTCGTACGAACGAAGTCGTTCTTCGTGTCGGCGATCAGTCCACCCAACGCGCTGAGCACCCCCGGTGTCGTGGGCACCACGATATGGCGCATGTTGAGGGCGCGCGCGAGGAAGCCGCCGAGCATCGGCCCGGCGCCACCGAACGGCATAAGGGAAAACACTCTCGGGTCGATACCGAAGCGCGAGACGATCCGGCTGACGCCGCTGTACATTCCCGACACCGCCACGTCAACGATGGCCGAGGCGGCTTCATGCACCTTCACGCCCAACCGGTCCGCGAGCGGCTGAATCGCCCGGCGGCTGGCGGAAACATCCACCTGTACTGCGTTATAGCCCAACGACCCGCGCCCCAGCACGCCGATCACGGCGAACGCGTCGGTGATCGTCGGTCTCGTCCCGCCTCGTCCGTAGCACACAGGTCCCGGGTTCGATCCTGCGCTGTCGGGCCCGACTTTCAGAACGCCGAAATCGTCGACCCACGCGATCGATCCACCGCCATCGCCGATGGACGACACCGACACCGACGGAATATGAATCTGGAATTCGCCGATGTATTCTCCGGTCGCGTATTGCGGCTTGCCGTCGACGATCAGCGCGACATCGGCGGTCGTCCCACCTATATCCAAACTCATACAGTTGCCGATCATGCAAGTCCGCGCCAGATAGGAGGCGCCGATCACGCCGGCCGCCGTACCCGAAAGGATCATCTGCACGCAGTTCGATTTGCCGTGCTCGGCGCTCATCACGCCACCGTTCGATTTCGTCACCTTGAGATCGGCCGTCACCCCGCTCTCGCGCAACGCCGCCTGCAACTGCGTCAGATACTGCGACACGTGCGGCTGGACGTAGCCGCCGATCGTTGCCGTGACGGTGCGCTCGTACTCGCGAATGATCGGCCAGACCTCGTGCGAGCAAGACACGAAAAGATCGGGCGCGGCATGGTTGAGAATCGCCTTCACCGTGCGTTCGTGCTCGGGGTTTCGATACGAATGCAGCAGCGAAACGATCACGCCCTCGCATCCCGCTTCCTTCAACGAGGCGAGCGCCGCCAGCACGCTCGCCTCGTCCACCGGCGCCTCCTCGACGCCTTCTGCCGTTAGACGTCCATCGATGCCGAATACGCGATCTCGCGGAATCAATGGATCAGGGCGCCGCGACATCAGGTTGTACATGTCGGGGATCTTCAACCTGGCTATATCGAGCACGTCCTCGAAATGGCGCGTTGTAATGAGTGCAAGCCGCAGGCCCTTTCGCTGAACGACGGCGTTCACGCCGACCGTGGTCCCGTGCGTGAAGTACACGATATCCCGCGGATCGATGCCGAATCGCTCGCGCAATCCTTGCATCCCGGCGATGACCTCACTGCCCGGCTTGTCCGGACGCGAGAATACTTTCAGCGCCCGGACAGTGCGTGTTTGCTCGTCTAGTACCGCGAAGTCGGTGAACGAGCCGCCGATATCCACTCCAATTCTCAAGCCCATTGCATTCCTTTTCAACGTGTCGTTGATGAGACCCATGCCGCTTAGGTGCGAACCGAGCGCATCCGCTCACCTCGATTGCTCTCGACGCTTGTCCCATACATCGCGAACCTGGTAGTAGCTGCCCAGAACGGGCATGAACCATGGCGTCCCGCCATAGAGAGGATGCGTCGCCATCGGTGTGCCGTAAGAGGAGACCTCCGCGGGCAGGTGTTCGATGAGCAGCCTGGCCAGTTTGTAGCCCAGGTAGGTCATCATCACGACGCCGCTTCCGTTGCAGCCGAGCGCGTAGTGCACGCCATCCCGCGTACGGCCGATATGCGGCAGATAGTCGAGCGTCACCGCCACGCTGCCGCCCCAACTGTGCGAGACGCGCACGCCGTCCAGTTGCGGAAACCGCCGCACCATTTGCGCGCGCAGGACCTTGGCCGATTCACGGCGCGTCAACGCATAAAAGCGTGCCCGACCGCCGAAGAGCAAGCGCGTGCCGTCCGGCGAATAGCGGTAGTAATTGACGACTCGGCGTGTTTCCGCGACGCCGCGCCCGAGAGGGATGAGGCTCGTTCGCAGATCGGCGGGCAGCGGCTCGGTTGCGATTTGATGCGAGACGACAGGCACGATCGCGCGGCGAAGTTCGGGCAGCAGATCGTCTGTATAGCCGTTAGTGCATATCATCACTTCGCGGCACGTCATTGCGCCGCGGGCCGTAGTCACCCGAAAACCGCCCGCACGCCGGCTCAATCCGGTCACACGCGCCATGCTGCACACGATCGCGCCGGCCCGGCGCGCCGCGTCGAGCATTCCACCCAGCATGCGCGAAGGATGAAGCTGCCCGGCGCGTTCGATCAGCGCACCGCCGGCATAAATGCCGGTGGCCAGTTCCGCGCGCAATTGCTCCTTGGACAACAGCCTCACGCCAGCCTGCGAATAGCGATTCAATTCGTCTACCCGCGTGCGCCAGGCATCGACGTGCGATTCGAGCCAAAACGCGTTGATCCGCCCAGCCTTCCGGTAGTCGCAATCGATCCCGTTGTCGGACAAGATGCGCTCGAAAACCGTATAGGAATCGGCTGCCTCCGCCAGCATTCTCTGTTTGTCCGCGGTCGAACTCGCGGCCCCGCGCTTTCCGGACATCGACTTGCCAACGTTGATCCCGCCCGATACCTGGCCGCCGCTCAAGGTACTCGCGCCACTACCCGGATACGCCGCCTCCAATACCGTGACATGAAGCCCGCTCTTGGCCAGTTCGAGCGCGCAAGACAAGCCTGCGTACCCTGCCCCGACGATCGCGACATCCGTGGTATCCGGCACCTCGGACATCAGCGTGTCGTGGGGCCGCCATGCCTCCCACCAATACGGCACTTCGCTGAAATCGCTCGACAACTTCCATGCATCCATCGCCACGCGTCACTCCGTAGGACTGATTTCGCAACGGTCCATGCATCGACCGCCGTCGCCGATGTGCCACAATACGGCACACCGTGCTACTATGCGGTAAACCTTAGCATGTGATACTTGCGCTTCGCAAGTGGACAAGAACCCTGTGCGCCCGAGCGGGGGAAACCGAATTTGTCGCGGACTATGAACAGCCTTCTCAAAAGCCTCGAAATCATCGAAGCCGTATCCGAACATCAGCCGATCAGCCTCAGCGAGTTGTCGCGCTTGCTGAACATGCCCAAATCCAGCGTGCAGCGAGTGCTGGTCACATTCCAAGAAGCGGGATGGCTCAGGCAAACCGGCGCCGAAACCACGCGGTGGGAAATAGGGCCGCGCGTGATGAAAGTGCGGCCGGCCGCATTGCGCGGCGGCGCGCTATACCAAGCCGCGCGTCAGCCGATGCTGGATTTGTGCAATGCGGTGAATGAAACCGTGTATCTGTCGGTGCCCGATGGGACGAACAGCATGGTCTTGATCGATGAGACCGAGTGCAAACAGGTCGTGCGCACGTCTCACCCGATCGGCGACCTTTCGCCATTCCACGCGACGGCTAACGGCCTCGCGCTGCTCGCTCACATGCGCGAGGCCGACGTCGCCACGATCCTGAAGCGAGATCTGCCGAAGTACGCCGAAAATACGCTGAGCGATCCTGTCGACATTCGCGCGGAACTGCAGCGAATTCGTGAGCGCGGGTACTCCGTCAACTATGGACAGTATCGGAGCGCTGTTTATGCGATCGGCGCTCCCGTGTTCGATGCCGAAGGCGTCGCGGTCGCGAGCGTCTGCATTTCCATGCCGGCGACGCGCTTCGATAGCGCGCGAGTCGACAGTTGGGGGAAGCAAGTGATGGCGACAGCGGCGGCGATCGGCGCGTCGCCGGCAAAAGTCACGAACTGACGATAGTCAGCGGTCGGTCAGATACACGCCGACGTCAAGCCGCCATCCGGGTACTCGCCCCGTTCTAGCCCGGCAAAACCTCGCTGCTGAAGGCCTCCATCTCGCGAACCAGGCTTTTCGCGGCCAACGTCACGAGCGCGCCGCCTTTCTCGCGCGACGCCTGCGCGGGGTCTGATCCCATCCGTCCATCGTGAAAGCGCGCGCGAAAATCCAGCGCCTCTCGAATGGGACCCGACGGTGCGACCTTGGGCGTGTAACTGGCCGTCTTGATGGTGTCGGGTAGCGCCCACTGCGTGATGGCGATTTCGGACGGCGTCGCGTGCGAGCCGTGGCCCTCGGGAAACTGTTCGCGCGCCAGTTCGCCGACGCCTTCGAGATCCCACCAATTGCACAGCTTCAGCGCGAACCCCAAACGCCGCTTCGCGAAGCTGGCCTCGGCGTAGATCTCGGAGAACGCGGCCTCGATCGACGCGATGTTGCCGCCGTGCCCGTTCAGAAACAGGATCTTCTCGAAACCGTGAACCGCCAGCGAACGAACCCAGTCGCCGATTGCCGCGATGAACGTCGACGGCCGCAGCGAAATCGTTCCGGGGAAGCCCAGATGATGCTGAGCCATGCCGATATTGAAGGTGGGCGCGACGAGGATGTCCGCGCTTTGATGGGCCTCGCGGGCAATGATTTCCGGGCAAAGCCAATCGGTGCCCAGCAAGCCCGTCGGTCCGTGCTGTTCGTTCGAACCGATCGGCACGACGACCGAACGGCTCCGCTCAAGGTATAGCTCGATTTCGGCCCATGTCGATAAATGCAGCAGCATTGCAGGTTCTCCTTTCTAGTTCCGCGGCAGCCTGTCGGTCACGAGCAACGCGGCGCCACAACAAGCTCAAGCGGCGACAATCAGTCGCTCGGCCGGGGCAAAGGTTGCCGATCGCGGTCAGGTGTCCACTGGACATCGTAACAGGGAAGCTCGAAAGAGCTTGACCGCAGCGGCGAACTCGCGTAAGTTCACTGGTTGAAGTCTTCAAGAAGTGTGATTGCTGTTCATCATTGACCGCGATACAGCGGTATTCGTTGTCCTCTCCCTCCTTGATTCTTTTGTCGCGCCTGAATCTCGGCGCGACTATTCGTTCGTCTACTCTCAGCAAAGGATTTACATGGATACCGGTATCGTCAAGTGGTTCAACGACAGCAAGGGCTTTGGTTTCATCTCGCCGGACAGCGGTAAGGATGACCTGTTCGCGCACTTCTCGGAAATCCGCGCCGACGGCTTCCGTTCGCTCGCCGAAGGCCAGCGCGTGAGCTTCGAGACGAAGCAAGGCCCGAAGGGTCTGCAAGCTGCAAACATCAAGCCGATCTGATCTTCCCGCGCCGGCTCGATCGCCATCGATCGGCCGGCAGCGCGGCGCATTACCCCTGCCGGCGCGCGCGATCGTGCGCCGGCTATCTCTCGGCCGCATTGCATGTACATGCTCGTGCACGTCGCCCCGCGCGGCGGCACGGCGGCTCTAGTCACTTACTGGGGAAATCAATTTGGCAAAGGAAGAGTTGCTGGAATTGGACGGTGTCGTGGATGAAGTCCTGCCCGACAGCCGCTATCGCGTCACGCTTGAAAACGGCGCGACCATCGCTGCCTACGCAGCGGGTCGGCTCAAGAAGAATCACATCCGCATTTTGGCGGGCGACCGCGTAAGGCTCGAGCTTTCGCTCTACGACCTCACGAAAGGCCGCATCAACTATCGACACAAGGACGAGCGCGCCGGGCCTGCCGGACCGCGTCCGAGCTATCACCGGCGTTGAACGCCGCGCTCGTTGCGCGGCGAACGCGCAACGAGTCATCATGGAAACTTCGCTTATTACACACTACCGCGGCTACGCCATTGCCCCTTCAGTTCACCGTCTACCGGACGGCTGCTTTTCCTCCAATTTGACGCTGCGTCGATCCGACATCCGTAGCGATTCAACG
>Ga0310811_10008617_pt1 | contig 13121 bp, 7 predicted proteins | sample YCmetagenome_FD_207642 | JGI IMG/M metagenome (GOLD analysis project Ga0310811, IMG submission 207642) | Soil microbial communities from experimental microcosm in Duke University, North Carolina, United States - YC | ecosystem: Engineered > Artificial ecosystem > Soil microcosm > Unclassified ...
ATAAGCGATCGGATGGGTGGTGCGGTACCACTGCGGAATCCAGTAGCACCCGGCGCGGAACACCCGGTCGAGCGCCCGGCATGCCGCCTTCAATTCCTGCCGTGTCTGCGCGGCAATCGCCTTCTCGACCAGCGCGTCGATGGCGGGATTGGCGACGCCGGACAGATTATAGGAGCCCTTGGTCGCCGCCGCCTGCGACGTGAAATACGGGCGCAGGCTGTCGCCAGGCGTCGGCGAGAAATTCATGCGATTGACGGTGACGTCGAAATCGAAGGCCTCGACACGGGCGCGATATTGCACGGCGTCGATCAGGCGGATCGCGGCCTGGATTCCAACCAGCGCCAGATTCTTGATGAAGGTCGCATGGTGCGGCTGGAAACTCGGCTCATCGAGCAGGAACTCGATGCGGAAGACCTCACCATTCGGCAGCATCCGCTTGCCGTCCTTGATGGGAAAGCCCGCCTGATCGAGCAGCTGCTGCGACCTGCGCAGAAGTGCGCGATCCTGTCCCGAGCCGTCCGACACCGGCGGCACATAGGGCTTTCCGAATACCTCGTCCGGCACCTGTGCGCGAAACGGCTCCAGCAGCTTCAATTCCTCGGGCGAGGGATCACCTTCCGCCACCATGTCCGAGTTCTGGAACGGCGAGACCGTGCGCGCGTAGGCGCCGTACATGACGTTTTTGTTGGTCCACTCGAAGTCGAACGCGTTGATCAAGGCCTCGCGCACGCGCGGATCCCCAAATTGCTCGCGGCGGGTATTGATGAACCAGCCCTGCCCGCCCGACGGCGTCTCATCGGGCAAGGTTTCGAGCTTGACGCGTCCGTCCTTCACCGCCGGAAAGTCGTAGCGCGTCGCCCAGATGCGAGAGGTGAACTCCTCGCGGAACAGGTAGTTCTTCGCGGTGAAGCCTTCGAATGCCACGTCGCGGTCGCGGTAGAACTCAAAGCGCACCGTGTCGAAATTGTAGCTGCCGCGATTGACCGGCAGATCGGCCGCCCACCAATCCTTCACCCGATCGAATTCGATGAAGCGATTGATTTCGTATTTGCCGACCTTGTACGGCCCCGAGCCGAGCGGCGCATCCAGCGTGGACTCGTCGAACGTGCGGTTCGCATAATAGGCCTTCGAGAAGATCGGCAGGCCTGCGACATAGAGCGGCACGTCGCGCGCGTGCTTCGGCGCGAAGGTGACGACGACGGTCGCATCGTCGGGCGCTTCGGCCTTCACCATGTCGCGAAGCTGAACCAGGATCAGCGGATGTCCTTTTTCCTTCAGCATGTTGATGGAGAAGGCGACATCCTGCGCGGTCAGCTTCGAGCCATCGTGAAAGCGCGCCTCGGGACGCACGGTGAAACGATAGGTCAGCCTGTCCGGCGATATCTGCACGGATCTGGCGGCAAGCCCGTACATGGCATCCGGCTCGTCATTGGCGCGCGCCATCAGGCTCGTAAAGGTCATGTCCATGCCCTGCGCGCCTTCGCCCTTGAGGATGTAGGCGTTGAACGAGTTGAACGTGAAGAAGGACTGGTTGTAAGCGCGAGCCGACGGGATCGTCGAGAACAAGCCGCCCTTCGGCGCATCCGGATTGATGTAGTCGAAGCGCTGGAAGCCGGCAGGATATTTCAAATCGCCGAACGACGACATGCCGTGACTTTCGATATCATGACTTTCGATATCATGGCTTTCGCTGCCCGCCTCATCTGCGGCCGCCGCAGCCGGCAACCGCAACCACGGCGTCGCCAGCGCGCCGGCCCCAAGGCCGAGAACAAGCCGGCGCGACGGGTGCATGTCATGCGGCCGTCGGCTCAAGACCGCTTTCCGATCTTTGCCGCCTTGTCGGCGTCCCACCACCACAGGGTCGGCAGGCCCGACCGCCCGTATTTCGGCAGGTCGGCGTGGCTGAAGCGGTCCCAGCGGGCGTAGCGCGAGAATGGATAGGTGAACTGCGGCACCACGTAGAAATTCCACAGCAGCACGCGATCGAGCGCATGAGTCGCAGCGACGAGACCCGCCCGGTTCTTGGCGAAGATGATCTTGTCGATCAGCGCATCGACCGCCGGGTTCTTGATGCCGGTGGTATTCCTCGATCCCGGGATGTCGGCAGCCTGTGAGCCCCAGAACTCACGCTGCTCATTGCCCGGCGAGAGAGACTCGCCCCATTGATCGATGATCATGTCGAAATCGAACGTGCGAAGCCGATTCTCATACTGGGAAGCGTCGACGACGCGAACGGATGTGGTAACGCCGAGCTGCTCCAGCGAAGGCTTGTAGAACAGCGCGATGCGCTCGCCCGCCGGATCGGACACCAATATCTCGATGCTGAGCGGATTCCCGTCCGGCCCAGACAATTTCTGGTCCTTGAAGGTGAACCCGGCCTCCTTCACGAGGCGCAACGCCTCGCGCCGATTGTTGCGAATATTTTCCCGATTGCCGTTCACCGGATTCGTGTAGGCCGTCGTGAACACCTCGGCCGGAATCTTGTCGCGCAGGGGCTCGAGTATCTGCAACTCCTCGCCTTGCGGCAGTCCGGACGAGGCGAGCTCGGTCCCGTCGAAATAGCTGTTGATCCGCTTGTACTGGCTGAAGAACAATTGCTTGTTCATCTCCTCGAAGTCGAACACGAGGTTGAACGCCCGGCGCAGCCGCGCATCCTTGAACTTCTCGCGCCGCAGATTCGGGACGAAGGCCTGCATCCGGCCCGAATCGTTGACCGGAAATTCTTCCTTCAGCACGCGCTTCTCAGTGACCGCCGGAAAGTCGTAGGCCATCGCCCATTGCTTGGCCGAATTTTCGGCAATCAGGTCCACCTGATCCGCCTTGAAGGCCTCTAGCGCGACCTGGTTGTCGCGGAAGTACTCGAACCGCAACTCGTCGAAATTGTTCTGGCCGATTTGCGTCGGCAGGTTCTGGCCCCAATAATCCTTCACTCGTTCGAGCACCACCGAGCGGCCGGCGACGAACTCCTTGATCCGATACGGCCCGGAGCCCAGCGGCTTCTCGAGCGTCGTCTCCGAGACGTCGCGCTTCTTGCCGTCGCTGCCTGTGCCTTCCCACCAGTGCTTCGGCAACACGGTCAACTCGCCCACGATGTCGGGCAGCTCCCGATTGCCCGGACCATCGAAGGTGAACTTGACGTCACGATCGCCAGCCTTCTCGGCCTTGACGACATGGCCGTAATACGAGCGATAGAAAGGGCTGTACTTGGTGAGTTGCTCAAAGCTGAAAATGACATCTTCCGCCGTGACGGGATTGCCGTCGTGCCATTTTGCCTTCGGATTGAGTCGGTAGATCACCCAGGAGAAATCGTCGGGATGAGAGGCGGATTCCGCGAGCAGCGAATATTGCGCTCCGGCTTCGTCCTGCGAGCGCGCCATGAGCGTCTCGTAGATCTGTGCGGCAGAGGCCGCCAGGTTGCCCTTCACGCCACTCACCGCGATGTTGAAATTGTCGAAGGTGCCGATCGAGATCATCCGCATCGTGCCGCCCTTGGGCGCGTCGGGCTTGACGTAATCGTAGTGCTTGAAATCGGCCGGATACTTCAGGTCGCCAAACAGCGACAGCCCGTGCCGCCAGGGCGGCTCGGTCGGGTTATCTGCTTTCGCTGTTTCGATGACCGGCAGACCTGCGAGGGTTCCGAGCGCCGGAGTGATCGCGGCAAGGGAGCCGCTCTGGAGGAGCTGTCGTCGGGTAATTGCCAAATCAGAAATTCCTCTTAGAGCCCTACGCCCCCGCATTCAGGGCGCAATATAAGGCAAGGATTCGACCGCTGACGTTGCTTTTTCCTCATGTAGGCAGGCCGTTATGCGACGAAAGGCCACGATAACGAGCCTGCGAGGGATAAGTTGCAAACGAAAACGGCCAGGCGAGCCTGGCCGTTTCAAAACTGGCATTCACAAGGCGGCGGGGGCCGTCATTCCACGCCTTACTTCGACGCCGTCGGCAGCGGCTCCGGCTTATCCGAGAGCGTACGCAGATAGGCGATCACGTCGGCGCGCTGGCTGTCCTTCTGGATGCCGGCAAAGCCCATCGCCGTGCCCGGAATGAAGGCCTTGGGATTGGTGAGGAACTTGTTCAGGTCGTCATAGGTCCAGGTGCCGCCCTTGGCCTTCATGGCCGCCGAGAAGTTGAAGCCGTGGCGGTCTTCGCCCCTCTTGTCGCCGACGATGCCATAGAGGTTCGGACCGACGCGGTTCGGACCGTCCTTCTCGAATGTGTGGCAGGTGGTGCAAACCTTCGCCGCGGCCTGGCCCTTCTCGACGGAGGCGGTCTGCAGCAGCTTCTCGATCGGCTCGGAGGGAGCGGCGGCCGCGACCCCTTCCTTGGCGCCGGCTGTGGCCTCCTTGGCGGCAATCGCAAAGCCCGGCTTCTCCGGCGGCTTGGCGGCGAAAATCGCGTTGGCGGTGAAACTGGTCACCAACAGGACGATACAGGTCGCGAGCACCGCGCCGATGATCTTATTGAGTTCGAAGGAGTCCATTTTGGCTCAGGCTCCGGGCCGGAAAGGGTCGAGGAAAGCGGCCTGGCGGCCGCCGGAATCGCCCGGGACTCGCAGTTTCGCAGCGCACCCCAAGCACGCAGGAGATATCGGTTTGCCCGGGCTCTGGCAACCCGTATAAACGCGCCGGCTTTTGCCCAATCCCCATTATTTCCGGCCTGTTACCGAACAACCTCTGACCGCGCCTCCCATGACCCCAAACCGCATTCTGGTGCTGATTCCGGCCCGCATGGCCGCTACCCGCCTTCCCGGCAAGCCGCTTCTGGACATCGCCGGGGCGCCGATGATCGTGCATGTGCTGCGCCGGGCGGAAGAGGCGGCAATCGGCCGCGTCGCAGTCGCAACCGACACCCCCGAAATCGCGGCGGTGGTGGAGGCCCATGGCGGCACGGCGGTCATGACCCGCTCCGAGCATCCCTCCGGCTCCGACCGGATTTTCGAGGCGGCCGAGACGCTCGATCCGCGCCGCGAGGCCGAGATCGTGGTCAACCTGCAAGGCGATTTCCCGACGATCACGGCGGACACCATCCGCGACGTGCTGCCGCCGCTCGACGATCCGGCCGTCGACATCGCAACCCTGGCCTCCCAGATCCACACCGAGGAGGAGGACCGCGCGCCGAGCGTGGTGAAGGCGGTCGGCAGCCCACTCGGGGAAAGGCGGATGCGGGCGCTCTATTTCACCCGCGCCACCGCCCCCCATGGGGAGGGGCCGCGCTACCACCATATCGGCCTCTATGCCTACCGCCGCTCGGCGCTGGAGCGGTTCGTGTCGCTGCCGCCCTCGCCGCTGGAAAAGCAGGAGAAGCTGGAGCAGCTCCGCGCGCTGGAGGCCGGCATGCGCATCGACATCACCATCGTCGATACCGTGCCCCGCGGGGTCGACATGCCGGACGACCTCGAAACCGCACGGCGGATACTTTCCAAATCCTGAGCGGCTGTTACAAGGCCAGACATGAGCAAGCTGAAAATCGCGTTCCAGGGCGAGCCTGGCGCCAATTCCCACATCGCCATTGTCGAGGCCTTTCCCGACGCCCAGCCGATGCCGTGCCAGACCTTCGAGGACGCGCTCACCGCGATTTCGTCCGGAGAGGCCGATCTCGGCATGATCCCGATCGAGAACTCGGTCGCCGGCCGCGTCGCCGATATCCATCATCTGCTTCCCGCCTCCGGCCTCTTCATCGTCGGCGAATGGTTTCTGCCGGTCCGCCATCAATTGATGGCGGTGAAGGGCACCAGGCTCGCCGACATCAAGAGCGTCGAGAGCCACGTCCATGCGCTCGGCCAGTGCCGGCGCATCATCCGCAAGCTCGGCATCAAGCCGATCGTCGCCGGCGACACCGCCGGTAGCGCCCGCGACATCGCCCATCGCGGCGATCGAAGCGTCGCCGCGATCGCCTCGAGGCTCGCCGCCGAGATCTACGGCCTCGATATCCTGGCCGAGGACGTCGAGGACGAGGCTCACAACACCACCCGCTTCGTGGTGCTGGCGCGCGAGGAAAAATGGGCCGCGCAGGGCTCGGGCCCGCTCGTCACCACTTTTGTTTTCCGCGTCCGTAACCTGCCCGCGGCGCTGTACAAGGCCATGGGCGGCTTCGCCACCAACGGCGTCAACATGACCAAGCTCGAGAGCTACATGGTCGACGGCAATTTCTTCGCCACGCAGTTCTATGCCGATGTCGACGGCCATCCGAGCGACAAGGGCCTCGCCTTTGCGCTGGAGGAATTGAAATTCTTCTCGCGTGAATTCCGCATCGTCGGCGTCTATCCCGGCCATCCGTTTCGGGCGACGTTCAGCGAAAAGATGGAGTGACTCTCGCGTCCCTGCGCAAGCAAGGACCCATACCGCGGAATCTATCTGTTTGGCGCAGGTAACAGAGGCCTTTCGCTGCAATTAAGTCCTGTGGTTATGGGTCCCGGCTCGCGCTTCGCTTGGCCGGGACGACAGGAGTTTAAGCCGCTTCCTTCTTCGCGAGCCCAAACGCCTCCGCCAGCAGCGAATACGACTTCTTCCTCGCTTCGTGATCATATACCGCGGTGATGACCATCAGCTCGTCGGCCTGGCTCGCATCGATCATCGGCTGCAGCTTCTGCATGATGGTTGCGGGATTGCCGACAAATAGCCGCGAGCGGTTGCGCGCGATGGAGGCGCGCTCGGCGTCGCTGTAGGGATAGGCCAACGCCTCCTCCGGGCTCGACAGCGGCAGATATTGGCCGCGGTCGCGGCGGAGCCGGTTGAGGTCCATTGAGGACGCCAGCGCGTCGGCTTCCGTATCGGTTTCCGCGGTGACGATAGCGACCGCGAGGATCGCGTGCGGCGTGGTGCGCCAGGTCGACGGCTTGAAATGCGCGCGGTAGTTGATCATCGCATCGACCGCGTCATGCATCGCGAAGTGATGCGCGAAGGCAAAGCCCATCCCGACCTGGGCTGCGAGCTCGGACGAATAATCGCTGGAACCAAGCAGCCAGATCGGCGGCAGCGGCGAATCGTCCGGCATGGCCACCACGCTGTTATAGGGGTGACCGGCGGGAAAGCCGCGTGTCTCCCACAGGATCAACTCCTGCAGCCGTTCGAGAAAATCGTCGCCCTCGCGGCGGTCGAGCCGGCTGCGCAGCGCGTAGGCCGTGGCGCCATCGGTGCCCGGCGCTCGGCCGAGCCCGAGATCGATGCGGCCGGGAAACAGCGCCTCCAGCATCTTGAAGCGCTCGGCGACGACCAGCGGCGCATGATTCGGCAGCATCACGCCGCCGGAACCGACCCGGATATTCCTGGTCACGGCCGCGATCTGGCCGATCATCACATCGGGCGCGGGGCTCGCGACCGATGCAAGATTGTGATGCTCGGCAAGCCAATAGCGGACATAGCCGAGCCCATCGACATGGCGCGCCAGATCGATGCTGTTGCGCAGCGCGGCGGCGGGCTTGGTCGCTGATGTGACGACCGAAAGGTCGAGGACTGAAAGCGGTATCATGGCGGGCTTAACCTAGTGGCGGGGAACGGCCCGGCAATGGGGATTAAGGTGCAGAGCAGACACGCGCGCGGAAAGGTCGGCAAACCAGCGTTGGGACAAATGAAGTATTTGTGTGTCGTATTTCATTCTGCCCACCACGATTACAATGCATAATATATTGAATTACATAACTTATATTCATATTTTGGATTGCCCAATAACCGCATTTTTGACCTCTCGTCCGGCATCATTCGAAGAAATTGGGCTATTTCCCATCTTCGATGGGCTGTTTGAGCCCGTTTGTTTGGCCTATTTTAGCGGTTCACAGCCTAAATCCGACTCTTTCCCGAGCCGAGAACGCGGAGTTGTTGCAGTGATGACCGAGGTACCGCCGACCACCTCCGACGGACCCCATGCGCCGCACCGGCCAAGGATTTCCTTTGAGTTCTTCCCGCCCAAGACCGCGGAGATGGAAAAGAGCCTCTGGGAGACCATCAACCGCCTGGCGCCGCTGTCGCCCAATTTCGTCTCCGTGACCTATGGCGCGGGCGGATCGACCCGCGAACGCACCCATTCCACCATCGCCCGCATCATCCGCGAGACCGACCTGTTGCCGGCCGCGCATCTGACCTGCGTCGGCGCGGCCCGCGGCGAGATCGACGAGATCGTCGACCGCTACCATGAGGTCGGCGTCCGCCACATCGTGGCGCTGCGCGGCGATCCCGCGACCGGCATCGGCACGCCCTATGTCGCGCATGCGGACGGCTACCAGACCTCGCCGGAGCTCGTGGCCGGTATCAAGAAGCGCCACGGCGACATCGAGATTTCGGTCTCGGCCTATCCGGAGAAGCATCCCGAGGCACGCGACTTCGACGCCGATATCGACACGCTGCAGGCCAAGGTCGACGCCGGCGCGACGCGCGCGATCACGCAAGTGTTCTTCGACAACGACTTCTACTTGCGCTTCCTCGACCGCGTCCGCGCCCGCGGCATCACGATTCCGATCGTGCCCGGCATCATGCCGATGCATAATTTCAAGCAGGCGCGCAACTTCGTCACCCGCGCCGGCACCACGGTGCCCGATTGGCTCGCGGAGAAATTCGACGGGCTCGACGACGACGTCGAGACGCGGAAACTGGTCGCCGCCACCGTTGCGGCCGGCCAGGTGCAAAAGCTCGCCAAGCATGGCGTCGACACCTTCCATTTCTACACCATGAACCGCGCCGATCTCGTGTTCGCGATCAGCCACCTGCTCGGCATTCGCCCGAACGGCGCCAAGAAAGCTGCTTGAAAGCACGCTGGTCAAGAAAGCTGCCTGATGTCCGCACCCGTCTCGCCCAAACGTACCGCGCTGCTGGCTGCCGCCAGGAAACGCATCCTCGTGCTCGATGGCGCCATGGGCACCATGATCCAGGGCTTGCAATTCGATGAGGCCGCCTTCCGCGGCGAACGCTTCAGGGATTTCCACCGCGACATCAGAGGTAATAATGACCTCCTGATCCTGACCCAGCCGAAAGCGATCGAGGACATCCACGCCCAATATCTGCGCGCCGGCGCCGATATCGTCGCGACCAACACGTTCTCCTCCACCTCCATCGCGCAGGCCGACTACGACATGTCGGACCTCGCCTACGAATTGAACCTCGAGGGCGCCAAGCTCGCCCGCGCCGCGGCGGAACGCGTCACACGCGAGGACCACAAGCCGCGCTTCGTCGCCGGCGCGCTCGGCCCCACCAACCGCACTGCCTCGATCTCGCCCGACGTCGCCAATCCCGGCTATCGCGCCGTCACCTTCGACGATCTGCGCCAGGCCTATGGCGACCAGGCGCGCGGCCTGCTCGACGGCGGCGTCGACCTGCTTTTGGTCGAGACCATCTTCGACACCTTGAACGCCAAGGCGGCGCTCTATGCGATCGGCGAACTGCTGGAAGAGCGCGGCATCGATGTACCCGTGATGGTGTCCGGCACCATCACCGATAAATCCGGCCGCCTGCTGTCCGGCCAGTTGCCGGAGGCGTTCTGGAATTCGGTGCGGCACTCGAGGCCGGTTACCATCGGCTTCAACTGCGCGCTCGGCGCGGAAGATTTGCGCGCGCATATCGCCGATATCGGCCGCGTCGCCGACACGCTGGTGTGCGCCTATCCCAACGCAGGCCTGCCCAACGAGTTCGGCCAATATGACGAGAGCCCGGAATACATGGCGCGCCTGATCGGCGGGTTCGCTCGCGACGGCCTCGTCAACATCGTCGGCGGCTGCTGCGGCACCACGCCCGACCACATCGCTGCGATTGCCGCCGCCGTTGCCCCGCACAAGCCGCGCATCGTGCCCGCGATCGAACCGCGGCTGCGGCTCTCCGGCCTCGAGCCCTTTGCGCTGACGCCAGCGATTCCCTTCGTCAATGCCGGCGAACGCACCAACGTCACGGGCTCGGCGCGGTTCCGTAAACTGATCACCGCGGGCGACTACACCGCGGCGCTCCAGGTCGCGCGCGACCAGGTCGAGAACGGCGCGCAGATCATCGACGTCAATATGGACGAGGGGCTTCTTGATTCCGAAGCTGCCATGAAGACCTTCCTCAACCTCGTTGCGGCCGAGCCCGACATCGCCCGCGTGCCCGTGATGGTCGACTCCTCGAAATTTGCCGTGATCGAGGCCGGCCTCAAATGCGTGCAGGGCAAGCCTGTCGTGAACTCGATCTCGATGAAAGAGGGCGAGGAGAAATTCATCCACGAGGCCAAGATCGCGCGGCGCCATGGCGCGGCCGTCGTGGTGATGGCGTTCGACGAGAAGGGCCAGGCCGACACGTTCGCGCGCAAGACCGAGATCTGCAGGCGCGCCTACGACATCCTGGTCGGCCAGATCGACTTCCCGCCGGAAGACATCATCTTCGATCCCAATATTTTTGCCATAGCGACCGGCATCGAGGAGCACAACAATTACGGCGTCGATTTCATCGAGGCCACGCGCTGGATCCGCCAGAACCTGCCCGGCGCGCATGTCTCGGGCGGCGTCTCCAACCTCTCCTTCTCGTTCCGCGGCAATGAGCCGGTGCGCGAGGCCATGCACTCGGTGTTCCTCTATCATGCCATCAAGGCCGGCATGGATATGGGCATCGTCAACGCCGGCCAGATGATCGTCTATGACGATATCGATCCCGAGCTGCGCCAGGTGTGCGAGGACGTCGTCCTCAATCGTGACCCTGGTGCCTCTGAGCGTTTGCTTGCGCTCGCCGAAAAATTCCGCGGCAAGGAGAAGCAAAGCAAGGAAGCCGACCTCGCATGGCGCGAATGGCCGGTGGAGAAGCGTCTCTCCCACGCGCTGGTGCATGGCATCACCGAATTCATCGAGAAAGACACCGAGGCGGCGCGAAAGAACTCGACGCGGCCGCTCGACGTGATCGAAGGCCCGCTGATGGCCGGCATGAACGTCGTCGGCGATCTCTTCGGCGACGGCAAGATGTTCCTGCCGCAGGTCGTGAAGTCCGCGCGCGTGATGAAGCAGGCGGTCGCCTACCTGATGCCGTTCATGGAGGAGGAGAAGGCGCGCAATCTCGCCAATGGCGTGACGGGCGACGCAAGCCATTCCGCCGGCAAGATCGTACTCGCAACCGTCAAGGGCGACGTCCACGACATCGGCAAGAACATCGTCGGCATCGTGCTCCAGTGCAACAATTTCGAGGTCATCGACCTCGGCGTGATGGTGCCGGCGGCCAAGATCGTCGAAATCGTGAAATCGGAGAAGGCCGACATCGTCGGGCTCTCCGGCCTGATCACGCCCTCGCTCGACGAGATGGCATTCTTCGCCGCCGAGCTCGAGCGTGAAGGGCTGAAGGTGCCGCTCCTGATCGGTGGCGCGACCACCAGCCGCGTGCATACGGCGGTCAAGATCGATCCGAACTACCACGCCGGCCCGGTGGTGCACGTCAACGACGCGAGCCGCGCGGTCGGCGTCGCCTCCTCGCTGATGTCGCCCGACAAGCGCGACGCCTATGCCGCCGAGGTGCGTGCCGAATATGCCAAGATTTCCGCGGCGCATTTCCGCGCGCAGGCCGACAAGAAGCGGCTGAAGCTTGCGGCTGCCCGCGCCAACGCGGTGAAGATCGACTTCGCCGCCAAGCCGCCGAAGAAGCCGACCTTCCTCGGCGTGAAGAGCTTTGACGACTATGATCTTGCCGAGCTTGTCGCGTATATCGACTGGACGCCGTTCTTCCAGACCTGGGAGCTCGCCGGGCGTTTCCCCGCCATCCTCGACGATCCCAAGGTCGGCGAGGCCGCGCGTGCGCTCTACGACGATGCGCGCAAGATGCTGGACCTCATTGTCAAGGAGAAGTGGTTCAAGGCCAGCGCCGTGATCGGCTTCTGGCCGGCCGGCACCGAGGGCGACGACATCGTGCTGTTTGCCGATGACACCCGGAAAAAGAAGATCGCGACCCTGCACACGCTGCGCCAGCAACTCGAGAAGCGCGAAGGCCGCTTCAACGCGGCGCTGTCGGACTTCATCGCGCCCACGTCTTCCGGCGTGCCCGATTATATCGGCGGCTTTGCCGTCACCGCCGGGATCGGCGAGGACGAGGTCGCCGAGCGCTTCAAGCACAAGAACGACGACTACTCCTCGATCCTCTGCAAGGCGCTCGCCGACCGGCTCGCCGAAGCCTTTGCCGAACGCATGCACGCCCGCGTGCGGCGCGAGTTCTGGGCTTATGCGCCCGACGAGCGCCTCTCCAATGAGGAAATGATCCTCGAAAGATATGACGGCATCCGCCCTGCCCCCGGCTATCCCGCGCAGCCCGACCACACCGAGAAGAAGGCGCTGTTCGCGCTGCTCGATGCCGAGAAAAACGCCGGCGTGCAGCTGACCGACAGCTTTGCGATGTGGCCGGGTTCGTCCGTCTCCGGGCTCTATTTCTCCAACGCCGAGAGTTTCTATTTCGGCGTCGGCAAGATCGAGCGCGACCAGGTCGAGGACTACGCCGCCCGCAAGGACATGAGCGTCGCCGAGATCGAGCGCTGGCTCGCCCCGATCCTCAACTACATCCCCTCGCAGGATCAATCCGCGCGGGAGCGCGCGGTGAAAGGGGCGATGCCGAAGGCCGTAGCCGCCGCGGAGCCGGCGAACGACATTGCGTCCAAGGATTTGGCCTCGCATCCGCCCGGCTGCACCTGCGCGGTGCATCTGGCGTGGCGGAAGAAGGCGGTCGGGGCGAAGTAGCCCTCCACTGTCGTCCTGGCGAGACGCGCCGAGGCGTGTAGCCCGCATGAGCGAAGCGACATGCGGGGCTTTGTCCCGGATGTCGCTTCGCTCATCCGGGCTTCGGCTGATTCAACAGTCAAACAGCTTCCCCGTCATTGCGAGCAAAGCGAAGCAATCCAGAGCGCTTCCGCAGATGCAGTCTGGATTGCTTCGTCGCTGCGCTCCTCGCAATGACGACGGAGACGGCGGTTGACTCCACCCCAAATAGTTATAAACTATAACTATTCTGTCCAGGACATAAAAACCCATGGGAAACGCCGGCGCCTCGCTTGAGGAGAACTCCGCCCTGCTCAGCATCGAGCGGCAGGGTGCGGTTCTGACCGTGGGCCTCAACCGGCCGGCCAAGCGCAATGCGCTCAATGACGGCATCATCCTTCAGATCGGCGACTGTTTTGCGGACCTGCCCGATGACATCGGCGCGGTG
>Ga0310811_10008618_pt1 | contig 13119 bp, 10 predicted proteins | sample YCmetagenome_FD_207642 | JGI IMG/M metagenome (GOLD analysis project Ga0310811, IMG submission 207642) | Soil microbial communities from experimental microcosm in Duke University, North Carolina, United States - YC | ecosystem: Engineered > Artificial ecosystem > Soil microcosm > Unclassified ...
TGATAGCTGCGAAGAACACGCTAAAGCGACGAACAGGACTTTGCCATGGTATAATATTGAAACCAAAACGGACCCTGTACTTGATTCGATCTTTCACCCGATGCCGCTTGAGTTTGTTGATCTGTTAATGTCGGTTATATTCGAGAAGCGCATTGGGGAACGAACGATCATCCAGTCCTTTGACTTCAGAACACTCCAATACCTGCATCAAAAATACCCTTCGATAAAAACATCGATGCTGATCGAAGGTTTCGACAAACGGAGTTTGGACGAGCAAATAAAAGCCCTTGGTTTTACTCCAACCATCTATAGTCCTGAATATACATTAGTCAATGAGGACATCGTGAAAAAATGTCACCAGCAAAATATCAGGGTCGTTCCCTGGACAGTAAACGACAAACCGACCATTGACAAGTTAAAGAAAATGGGAGTCGACGGCCTGATTACAGATTATCCCGATCTTTTTTGATGCTCATGTATCTTTGATAATATGAATCTCTCATTAAAAGGAAAAAATGCAATTGTGTGCGGAAGCACACAGGGAATAGGCCTGGCTATTGCCAAAGAACTGGCTTTATTAGGGGCTAATTGTATTTTGATCGCAAGAAATCAAGAAGCATTAAAAAAAGTCGTAGGCGATCTTGATACTTCATTGGCTCAGCAACATGGTTTTCTTATCGCAGACTTCAGCAAGCCAGACGAAGTAAGGACAAAGATTGAAGAACATGTGAAAAACCATGCCGTTCATATTTTAATTAATAATACGGGTGGACCGCCCGCAGGAATGATTATCGATGCAAAGGAAGAAGATTTTTTAAAAGCGTTCAACCAGCATCTTATCTGCAATCACGTTCTTACGAAAGCAGTCGTTCCTTCGATGAGAAATGAAGGTTATGGTCGTATCATCAATATCATTTCAACGACCGTAAGGATCCCGTTAAAGAATTTAGGCGTGTCTAATACAATTCGCGGAGCCGTTGCTTCATGGGCGAAAACAATGGCCAACGAACTTGGACAATTCAATATTACCGTCAATAATCTTTTGCCGGGAAACATCGATACGCAGCGGCTTGCCTTTGTCATTGATGCCTCAGCAAAGAATGCGAATGCGTCCAGAGATAAAGTAGAGCAGTCGATGAAGAATGAAATACCCATGAAGCGATTTGGTGAGCCATCAGAGATTGCAGCCGTGGCAGCTTTTCTCGCTTCACCCGCCGGTTCATATGTAAGTGGTGTTAGTATTCCTGTTGATGGAGGTAAAACAGGCAGCATCTAAAATTTCAATATTGGACAGAGTTGAAAAATTAAAAGAGTTTTTGGAGCAAAATCCTGCCGACAGTTTTGTGCAGCACGCACTTGCATTGGAATATATTAAGGTTGGTGACGATGCTGAAGCACAAAAATTGTTTGAAGATATTTTACAAAGAGAACCATCCTATGTCGGGAGCTATTATCATTTAGCCAAACTATTTGAGCGAAATGGAAATAATGCCGCCGCCATAAAATGGTATGAACTAGGGATGAAAGAGGCAATGAAAGCAGGGGAGAATCACGCGTATAATGAATTGCGAAGTGCTTACGAGGAATTGACTTTTTAACGGCTATATGTATGATACCATCTTAGGATTTCTGTTCATCTTTCGTTGCGTCGCACTCTTCAACGTTCAGAACAATAGTGAACAATAAAATGAATGTACTTCAACGTTTCAAAGAATTCATTGGGCAACAAAACCTCTTTCATCAAAGGGACAAATTAATCCTGGCCGTGAGTGGGGGAGTAGATTCAGTCGTTCTTTGTGAATTGTGCAAGCAGGCTGGCTATAATTTTATTATTGCTCATTGTAATTTTCAGCTGAGAGGCAAAGAAAGTGAAAGAGATAAAGAGTTTGTCAAGGCACTTGGAGAAAAATACAAAGTGGAAGTGTTGGTAAAAGATTTTGACACGGAAAAATATGCACAGGAAAATAAGAAGGGTATCCAGGAAGCGGCGAGGGACTTGAGGTATGAATGGTTTGCGGAGATTGTCAATCGTGATCCCGATAGCCATCGGGAGTCAGTGGTGAGTCGGCAAACGTCAAACGTCAAACGTCAAAAGGAAAGCTCTTTTCACGTTTCACGTCTCACGTCTCACGTCCTCACCGCTCACCATGCCGATGATAATGTCGAAACCGTCATGATGAATTTTTTCAGGGGAACGGGGTTGCATGGGTTAGTGGGAATTCCCGTTATACATCAATATATCTGCAGGCCATTGCTTCCATTCTGGAAAGAGGAACTTATCCGGTTTGCGAAAGAAAATAAACTGGAGTTCGTTGAAGATTCTTCAAATCAGTCCCTAAAATATACCCGAAATTTTTTCAGGAACGAGATCATTCCTTTGATCAGTAAAGTGTATCCCGAAGTCAAGACAAATCTGCAGGACAATATTAACCGCTTCGGTGAAATTCAAAAACTTTATAAAATTTCCGTCGACGAGATCAAAAGGAAACTCTGCAAGGTAACGAATGATGAGATTCATATAGCTGTTAAACAGCTCATATCGTATCAGAACAGGGCACTGATCTTTGAAATCATTTCTGAGCATGGATTTACTGAAAGGCAAGTTGATGAAGTGATCAAATTAGCGGAAGCTGAATCCGGGAAATTTGTTCAGTCACCAACCTCTTCTCACCGGATCATCAAATTCAGGAATTGGTTTATTATCTCGAAGGATCAATCGGCGGATGCAGAAATGGTAGTCATTGGAGAAGACGCAAAAACTGTTCGATGCTCAACGTTCAATGTTCAATTTTCAACTATTCAAGCCTCCCGCACGGAGTCCTTTCGGACAAACCTCAAACTTCAAACCTCAAACCTGACTGCGTGTGTCGATGCCGATGAGGTTACGTTTCCCCTTATTCTGCGAAGATGGAAACAAGGAGATTATTTTTATCCGCTTGGCATGAAGAAAAAGAAAAAGCTCGCCCGGTTTTTTATTGATCAGAAACTTTCCAAAACGGAGAAGGAAAAAACCTGGGTCATCGAGATGAATAAGAAAATACTTTGGGTGGTCGGCATGAGGATAGACGACCGTTTCAAAATCACAGAAAAAACAAAGAAGATATTAAAGATGAATTTAGAAACTGCCTAACCAGCTCCGGACATCTGCTACAAAATTTTGCAGCACCGGGTAACTTGAAAAAAAATTAGAGGCCGCAATCAGAAATACAACTCCATACAATGCTCCCCAAATGTGGGCGGAATGATTGATATTGTCTCTCGACCTTTTTTCGAGAATAGAAGAGACGATAAGATAAAGCGTTCCAAAAATAAATCCGGGTATCATGACCGGGAAAAAGATCAATCCTAGTTTTTGCAGCGGAAAAAGTAAAATAAAACAAAAGACCACGGCAGAAACGGCGCCTGACGCGCCGAGGCTCCTGTAGGAGTAATCATTCCGGTGTTTTCTGTAAGTTGGTAAAAGACAAATGACGAGCGCTGAAATATACATGAGCAGGTATGCAAAGTTTCCATATCGCCCAAAGATGCCGATAAATGCTTTTTCAACATTGCCTCCAAATATATACAGTGCATACATGTTCAAAATAAGGTGTCCAAAATCGGCGTGAATAAATCCGCACGTGACAAATCTCCACCATTGTTTTTGTTGGGACACTGCAGGCGGATAGAAGATCAGGTCATCCATGACTTTATGACTACCGAAGCCGCTGAGAGAAACAAGAGTTGTAACAATTATAATAATAAGGGTAATTGATAGCTCCATGTGGAAGAAATTAAATGATCTCAAATTGATCGCGATAAAGATCGGGATCAAAATCCAAAATCAGAAATTCATTGGTGATGATATTTTTCATTGCGAATGATCGTACAGGCCCGATATACCTGTTCTGCCAAAATTAATCTTACCAATTGATGCGGAAAAGTTAGTTGCGAAAGACTCCACTTATGATTTGCTCGTTGTATTATCGCTTTATCGAGCCCAAATACCCCACCGATCATAAAGACCAGTGTTTTTACACTTTCATTTGCCCTTGCCTGGATAAATTCAGCCAGTTTTTCAGAAGTCATCTCTTTGTTGTGTTCATCAAGCGCTACCAGGTAGTCATCTTTTTTTAACCAGGCAAGGATCATTTCACCCTCCTTTTTTTTCAGGTCCATTTCACTCATCATCCCTGCATTTTTAGGAACAGGAATAATAGTCCATTCCACCGGAAAATATTTTGAAATCCTCCGGGTGAAATCTTGTATCGCATCTTTTATCGACGGATCATGATTCTTTCCAATCGACCAGAATTGAATCTTCATTATATAAAAGTAACAAACCAGCAAGTTTGGGAGCAAGCCAAACAATCCTTATTTTTGCGACCCATTCGAGGTCCCGTAGCTCAACTGAATAGAGCATCTGACTACGGATCAGAAGGTTTCAGGTTTGAATCCTGACGGGATCACTGAACAAAACAGAACGAAAGCCGCTTCCAGAGCGGCTTTTCCATTGTCCAGAGCGGATTTCAGCCGTTTCGCAAAAAGGGACTGTAGAAACAGTCCCCTGACAATGACTGCTCCCGCATTATACGAAAGCCCATTGGCGTAGGCAGACTAAAAAGCCCTAACGCTTCAACCATGAACATTGAGAAAAGTTATTCAGCTGCCCTTGCGTGGCGACCTTTTTGTACAGCATGCGATGAGACAAATCGGATAAAAAACATGCCAATAGAAAAGTTTAACTTATTAAACTAACCAACAAATTGTGCGAGAATATTGGAAAGAAAAAGGCTGTGGAAACAGCCTTTAGCAATTAAACCTTGAACAGATAAAAATATGTCTAAAAGTTAACCATGAAAAGTTTCGTTATCCTGGAATATCCCGTGGATCGTCTCCGTAAGTCGATTCATAATCCATAGTTCCATCTTTTTTATGAACTTTCACTTGGGAGAATTTTTCCAGCTGCGCCCTTCGCTTTGCAAAGTCTTCCGCCTCCTCTTTAGTATCAAATTCTCGTCTGAAAAGACCGTTTTCCTGCGATACAACCCAACGATTGGCTGAAGCTTCTGGACTCACATGATAAACCACACGTCCTGTATCTCTTCTCGCCGCACTAACCTCCTTTTCTATAGCGCTTTCAACAAATATGCCAGTGTGATTTAATGGTATATATTGCAAGTTTTACTTTTTTGAAATAATTTAACAGCGATTGAAAAATTAAGGACACCGTCTTTGTTTTACTTCAGTGAAGGCTAAAAAGTCACCATCTAAAAAATCTAAGACTGTTAAAGCAGTCCGCTCACCGATGCCAACGGACATTATCCCCATGGCAATGGTGTCAACTCATGAGGCATTCAACCACAAAGACTGGTTATTTGAATTGAAATGGGATGGTTTCAGGGCGTTAGCTTATTGTGCGGGTGAGGAAGTAAAGCTGCGGTCAAAAAATAATCAATCATTCAATACAAAGTTCGCAAGCATAAAAGGAGAATTAGTAAACTTACGGCTCAATGCTGTCTTAGATGGAGAAATAACAGTTTTGAATGAAACGGGAGTCGCTGACTTCAACAAGATCATGTACAGCATCAACAGTGGTACGCTTGTCTATTATGTTTTTGACATTTTGTGGTACAATGGTTACAGCTTGATTAACGTCCCTCTCGTGGAAAGAAAAAAAATTCTAAAGTCAATTCTTCAGTCATCAAACATCGTTCGATTCAGTGATCATGTTACTCATAAAGGAAAAGAATTTTACAAACTGGCCCAGCAGCACCGGATTGAAGGTATCGTTGCTAAATACAAACATGGTCTTTATTACCCAGGCGGCAGAACAACCGGATGGATAAAAATAAAAACTGCGCAGGTTGTACAAGGGGTAATTGCAGGATTTATTTTAGATCAAGACAAACCAGGAACCGGATTTAATTCACTAATCATTGCACAGAAGAAGGAAAAGGGGTATAAGTACATTGGACAGGTCGGGGTAGGCATACCTAAATCCACGCTTAATAAGGTATTACAGGCCAAGAGAAGTAAAAGTATTTTTTCCCCTGTTCCAAATGTCAACGCAAAAACTGCATTTAGGACGCCGATAAATAAGCCTAAGGTCGTATGGATTAAACCGGACTTAAAATGTGAAATACGGTGTTTGGAGTTGGATCATTTCGGAGTAATGCGCCATCCATCGTTTAAGGGTTTATTAAAAGGATAAACTGGGGTTCACGGAACATTAATGCTATTGATAATTTGCTCCCGACATGAAATGGTTAGCGATAACCAATATTACTTTCAGCAAGGTTCCAAACTCTTCACTCTATTTTCAAGCCCGGAATTTTCATCCGCACTTTATATATGTTTGAGGCGGCTACAATGTATAGTGCTTTATAATCTTGATCCCCCCAGTTAAGATTTGTCACTGACTCTCCCAATGCTATTAAACCAATTTCCTTACCATTAGGAGAAAATACGTGTACACCTTGCCAGTTACACAAATACACATTCCCTCTGCTATCCACCTTTAGCCCGTCGCCGATAGTCGTGCTAAATATTTTTCCGTTTATTAATGTTCCATCCTTGGCTATTTCATAGCGCCGCATTAAGTCGTTTAAATCATAACTGCACACGTACAAATATTTTTCATCAGGCGAAAAAGCGATTCCATTAGGATAATGAAAATCTGTCGAAAGTAAGGTGAGGCTATCATTATTGTAGCGGTAAATGCCATTTTGCTCTTGAGCTTTGTGCTCGTCTTTGTCGCCATTTTTAAATCCATACGGCGGGTCCGTAAAATATATGGAACCATCGCGTTTCACAGCTAAATCATCGGGGCTGTTCAAACGCTTCCCTTTATAACGATCAACAACAGTCCGCATTGTTCCATCTCTTGTTATCATAGATATGGCATGATCCCCGTGCTGACATACAAGAATGTTGCCTTGCCGGTTGTAAGCTAAACCATTCGAGCCGTAGTCCACCGCTAAACCCGCTGTGTCTGTACCGGTAAAGCCGCTGTTCTCAATAAGGACCGCGGTTTTACTGTCTTTCGTTATTTTATAGATTTTGTTAGCCCGTAAATCACTAACCATCAGATAACCATCTTTAGACCACAGCGGACCTTCTAAGAAACCAAAAACCCCAGTTATTTTCTGTACCTTTTCCGATGTATCAACAAGTTGAAGAAAGGAGAGGTCGATAATTGCAAATGGCGAGTTTTGTGCCAGGCCTGTTTGGTTTAATACCAGTAAAAAGATAAAGCAAATACTTTTTATAGGCATTAAGTAATCGTAGAAATTCTTCAGCCAACGCGCTCTTCCAATAGTTCTGTAAGATCTTTTCATGCTGTTTTTATGTATTGCGGCTAACACCTAAATATATGATAAAAGCCGGCCATTCCTATTAAATGAACCAATACAACAGATACTTAGTTATATCTTTTTACTTATTGCTGCCATTCTGCAATAAAGCACAACACAACCCTTATTGGCAAGAGCCCTCCAGGCATCAGGTGGATAGTTTAAAAAATGTTTTACGAATTTCGACAGACGATACAGTAAATATGTATCTCAACAGGCAAATAGGCGTGTACTACCAGGAAATTAACAGAATGACGGCCTTAGCCTATTTTGAAGAAATGCTGAAATTGGCAAGGAAAACAAAGCAGAAAGTTTGGGAAGCCGAAGCGTTAAGCAGGAACGGATATGTATCTTGCCTGATTCAGAATTATTCAGGCGGACTGAAATTTCTGTTGTTGGCCCAAAACCTGGCATCGAAAAGGAATCTGGAAAGGGAGATGTGGAATCCCGGTCTGCTGTCCAAAAAAAATTCTGCGTTTGATGCCCGCATGTTCATACTGTGTGATATTACTAATCACCTGGGTCTTGTGCATTATTTTTCCGGGGATTATTCAAAAGCGTTGCAATATCATTATGCTGTCAGGAAGCTAAACGAAATTTTAAATGATGATGCTTTGACCTCTCTCTCTTTTTTAAACATGGGAGAGGCTTTTTTTGGGCTTGGGCAACTGGATTCAGCAGAAGCATCATTTGATCAATCCATTTATTATAGCGACATATCAGGGTACAAAAAATACAAAGGCTTAACCTTATACGATATAGGAAGGATTTATGAAACACGGAATAATAAGGAGGGCGCAAAAAAGTATTACAGGTTAAGTATAAAAACTAATATTGAAACAGAAAGCCCGGATTTTGAAGGCACGGGATACCAGGCATTAGCTGATATCGCAAAGACTGAAGGTGATGTAGATTCTCTTTTTTACTTTTCCCGGCAGGCATTAAATATCTATCAAACCATAAATGACACGTTGGGCCTGATATCTGCCAATTCTTCTTTATCTGCTGCTTTTGACATTTCCCGCCAAACAGATAGTGCTTATCATTATCTCAAAACAGCAATCGCTCTGAAAGATGGTTTAAACAAAGAGGGAAGAATAAAAAGTTTTCAGTTGGCTGGATTCAACGAACAAATGAAATTAGAAGAACAAAAGGCAGAACAATTACGAACAATTACAACAATCAGAACCTGGTCATTCATTGCTGGCATTGCAGTACTGTTGTTTGTGAGTAGCATGATTTACAGAAATTACAGGCGCCAGCGAAAAGATAAACACACTATTGAGCAGGCATACGCTGAGTTAAAATCTACCCAATCCCAACTCATCCAATCCGAGAAGATGGCCTCGCTTGGAGAACTTACAGCCGGCATTGCACATGAGATCCAGAACCCGTTAAACTTTGTGAATAATTTTTCCGATGTAAATAGTGAACTATTGGAAGAGTTGAAAATTGAGGCTGAGAAAGGAAACCTGGGAGGTGTGAAAGCTATTGCGAGTGATCTTGTTAGTAACGAACAAAAGATAAACCACCATGGCAAACGGGCCGATGCCATTGTAAAAGGAATGCTGCAGCATTCAAGAACAGGCAGCGGGGCAAAAGAGCCGTCCGACATTAACCGGCTTGCTGACGAGTATGTGAGGTTAGCCTACCAAGGTTTTCGTGCGAGAGACAAATCATTCAATGCAACGTTCAGCACAGAGTTTGACAATGGCCTTGATAAAGTGAATATCATTCCCCAAGAAATTGGAAGGGTTATTCTCAACCTAATCAACAATGCTTTTTATGCGGTGAATGAACGAGCCAAACAAGGCGTTCCCGGCTATGAACCGACGGTTATTGTAGGAACGCGAAGATTACAAAACAGGATTGAAATAAGCGTAAAGGATAATGGGAATGGCATCTCACCTTCTATCAAAGACAAAATTTTTCAACCATTCTTCACGACAAAACCAGCGGGACAGGGAACCGGATTGGGCTTATCATTGAGTTATGATATTGTGAAAGCACATGGAGGTGAATTGAAAGTGGAAACAAAAGAAGGTGAAGGAAGTGAGTTTATTATTCGGTTAGCCGCTTAACTAAAAATGATAAAGACAATAACATTTAATTTTCTTCTTGTATTTACCTGCAGTATTACATTAGCTCAAAATGCAGAAGGTGTAAAGCATATTGAAACTGTAAAGAAAGAGTTGATTAATTCCAAAGTGGATACAAACCGGGTGCTGCAATACGTTGATCTATGCACTGCCTACCAGTGGACTAATTCCGATTCGTTGCAGCGTTACAGCGAAAAGGGAATAACACTTGCGCAACAACTGAATTATCCTGGTGGAGAAGTGCGGATTTTAAATAGCCAGGGTATAGCACTATTCTTCCAGGGAAATATTCCGAAAGCCTTAGAGATTTTATTTAAGGGATTGAGGATTGCAGAAAAAAATAATCTACCACTTGAAAGTGCCATTTGCCTTAACAGTATCGGAAGCTGCTACCTGTTCTTAGGTGATAATTTAAAATCGGTCGCTTTTATAAACAGGGCAAGAGCAATTGATGAAACGATTCAGCATGCGCCACGTGATCTTTATTGGAAAATTTATATAGCAATGTGGAGTGGTTTAGTTTATTCAGATTTAAACAAACTGGATTCTGCGAGCTTTTTTCTTCAAAAGGCTTACAATGATGCTTACACCCCGGGATTCACTGACCTGTACAGTACCCGTCCTACCATACTGATGTTTCAAGGTAACCTTTATTTTAAAAGAGGTAATTACGAAAAAGCTTTAAACTGCCTGCATCAAAGTTTGGAAACCTATGATCTTTATCACGATCCGCTTGGAACCGCAGATGTCTGCACAAAAATTGCCGAATTTTTTAAACAAATGAATAAACCGGATTCAGTAATTAAATATGCAAAAAGAGGCCTGGATGCTGCCGTTCAATTTAACTATAAATCAATCGTGCGTATTAGCAGTAGTCTATTAGCAGATCAGTACGAGATGAAGGACATCAGGCAGGCTTACTATTATTTGAAACTGGAACTTGCTGCAAATGATTCTCTATATGCACCAAAAAAAATACTGGAGCTCCAAAAGACGCTTTCTGAAGAACAGCAACATCAGCAACAAATTTTAGAAGAACAAACAGAAAAACAGAACCGGTTAAAGCAGAACGGATTACTTGCAGGGCTTGGAGTGCTGCTTGTTATCGCATTTATTCTTTTTAGAAATAACAGGCAAAAAAAGAAAGCGAATATTTTATTGCAGCAACAAAAAGAAAAGGTAGAAAGTACGCTTTCTGAATTGAAAACCACACAAAATCAACTTATCCAATCAGAGAAAATGGCATCACTTGGAGAACTTACTGCGGGCATTGCACATGAGATACAAAACCCTTTAAACTTTGTGAATAATTTTTCAGAAGTAAGCAGCGAAATGTTAGATGAAATGAATGAAGAATTAAATAAGGGTGATATTGATGAAGCAAAAACAATTTCAAATGACATCAAACAAAATCTTGAAAAAATAAATCATCATGGCAAACGTGCAGATGCCATTGTGAAAGGAATGCTACAACATTCAAGAACCGGCAGCGGGGTAAAAGAACCGTCCGATATTAACAGGCTTGCTGATGAGTATTTGAGATTAGCTTATCAAGGGTTCCGTGCCAGAGACAAATCATTTAATGCAACGTTCAGCACGGAGTTTGACAATGGCATTAATAAAGTGGATATTGTTCCGCAAGAAATTGGCAGAGTAATTCTCAACCTGATCAATAATGCTTTTTATGCAGTGAATGAAAGAGCCAAACAAGGGGTTGCCGGCTATGAGCCAACTGTTATTGTAGGAACGCGAAGGTTACAAGATAGGATTGAAATAAGCGTAAAGGATAATGGTAGCGGCATCGCATCTTCTATCAAAGACAAAATTTTTCAACCATTCTTCACCACAAAACCAACCGGACAGGGAACAGGATTGGGGTTGAGTTTGGCGTATGATATTGTCAAAGCGCATGGTGGTGAAGTTAAAGTAGAGACAAAAGAAAATGAAGGCTCAGCGTTTTTTATCATATTACCATTGTCGAATTAGGATGACGAGAAAACTAATCATATACGTGGTATTATCCTGTTTGCCGGCTTATTTTCTTGGGCAGATTCCACGTGAAGAAATCATTACGATCAGGGGCAGGTTGCAAAGCGCAACATCCGATTCTGCAAGATTTACTATCTACATGGATCTTTCCCAGGCGTATCGTTTTTCCAATATTGATTCAGCACTATACTATACCGACCAGGCAATACAAATGGGCCGTAAAATGAAGAATATGGCCAGGGAGGCCGACGGTCTTTCTCAGAAGGGATTTATAGTGCTGGAGACAGGCAACATTCCCCAGTCTTTACAATACCAGTTGGTGGCATTGCAACTCTCGGAAAAGTTTTCTGACCCGATAACTATCGGTTTTATAATAAACAGGATCGGTAATGTGTACACTGAAATCGGTGATTATAAAAAAGCAATTGATTATTACAGGAATTCAATGAGGGAGTTCATCAAGGCCGGTCAACAAGGCTATGTTCACAATGAACTCTCTAATATTGGATATGTTTATGAGTTGATGGGAGTTTTAGATTCTTCCAGATTTTACCAGCAAAAAGTTTATGAGTTCAGCCTTACCAACACAGACCGTTATGCCATCACTTATGGTGAAATGAGAATGCGGTTTGGGAAGGTGGAAGCAAGGTTGGGAAATGATGAAGCTGCCTTAATTCATTTTAGAGCCGGAATTATGGAATCTCTCAAAGATGTGGACATGAATAATCTTGCGCTCATTTATTTGCAGATGGCTAAATTGTTCAGTAAGCTTGGCTCCTATGATTCCAGTTTTATTTATGCAAAAAAAACGATCGCTACAGCAGACAGCATCTCCCTGAAAAGAGCGACCTATGAGGCGTCCGCCCTGCTCTCTAGTCTGTTCAAATTAAAACACCAGCCTGACAGTGCATTGGTGTATTCAGAGTTATCGTCAGGAATCAAGGATAGTTTATTTGGACAGAAAAAGATACAGGAACTTCAAAGAATACTGCTTAATGATCAGCAACGCCAGCAGGAATTGCAGGGAGAAAAAGACCGGATACGTGAAAGATTTCGCGTTACTGCACTATTGAGTCTTCTTGGTGTTTCTTTAGTGATCGGGATCATCCTTTATCGTAACTATCGGCAAAAACACAAAGCCAATAGAGTTTTGGAATCTACTCTTGCAAATCTGCGATCAACCCAGGCTCAGCTCATCCAATCAGAAAAAATGGCTTCCCTGGGCGAACTCACTGCCGGTATTGCTCACGAAATTCAGAACCCGTTGAACTTCGTAAATAATTTTTCGGAAGTAAATAATGAATTGGTTGATGAGTTAAAAAATGAAAGGTCAAAGGTGAAGGGTGAAAGGAATGACGAAGCAGAAGATTCAATATTGAATGATATAAAACACAATACTGAAAAAATTATTCATCATGGCAAGCGGGCGGATGCCATTGTAAAAGGAATGTTGCAACATTCGAGAACAAGCAGCGGACAAAAAGAATTCTCCGACATCAATGCACTCGCCGATGAGTACCTGCGCCTGGCTTATCATGGATTGCGTGCGAAAGACAAAAGCTTCAATTCAGAAATCAAAACTGATTTTGATAAAACCATCGGAAAAATAAATATCGTTTCCCAGGACATTGGTCGCGTCATACTCAACCTGATCAACAATGCATTCTATGCTGTCAGCGAAAAGAAAAAGCATGCTC
>Ga0310811_10008619_pt1 | contig 13117 bp, 10 predicted proteins | sample YCmetagenome_FD_207642 | JGI IMG/M metagenome (GOLD analysis project Ga0310811, IMG submission 207642) | Soil microbial communities from experimental microcosm in Duke University, North Carolina, United States - YC | ecosystem: Engineered > Artificial ecosystem > Soil microcosm > Unclassified ...
CGCCGCGCCCTGGCCGCCACCGATGCACATGCAGACGACGCCGTAGCGCGCCTTGCTGCGGAGCATCTCGTTGGCGATGGTGCCGACCATGCGCGAGCCCGTCATGCCGAACGGATGGCCGATGGAGATCGAGCCGCCGTTCTTGTTCAGCTTGGCGGGATCGAGGCCCAGGCGATCGCGGCAGTAGACGACCTGCGAGGCGAACGCCTCGTTCAGCTCCCACACGTCGATGTCCTCGACCTTGAGTCCGTGGCGCTTCAGGAGCTTCGGCACCGCGAAGACCGGGCCGATGCCCATCTCGTCCGGCTCGCAGCCGGCGATGGCGAAGCCGCGGAACACGAGCTTGGGCCGGATGCCGAGAGCCTCGGCGCGGGCTCGCGACATCAGCAAGGTGGCCGAGGCGCCGTCGGAGAGCTGCGAGGAGTTGCCGGCGGTGACCGTGCCCTTGCCGGAGGTCTTGTCGAAGTGCGGCGGCAGCGCCATCAGCCCCTCGAGCGTGGTATCGGCGCGGTTGCACTCGTCCTTGTCGACGTAGTAGTCCTCCTCGCCGACCTTCTCGCCCGTCTTCCTGTCGAGCACGGCGCGCTTGACCTGCATGGGCGCCAGCTCTTCTTTGAAGAACCCCTCCTGCTGGGCGCGGGCCGTGCGCTGCTGGCTCAGCAGCGCGTACTCGTCCTGGACCTGGCGGCTGACGTTGTAGCGCTTGGCCACGACCTCGGCCGTGTCCCCCATGACCATGTAGATGCCGGGGAAGTGCTCCTTCACCCAGGGGTTGGGGCTGGAGTCCCGCTGCATCATCGTGATCGACTCGACGCCGCCGCCGATCGCCGCCTCGACGCCCTCGTTGATGATCAGGTGCGCGGCCATCGCGATCGACTGCAGCCCGGAGGAGCAGAAACGGTTGACGGTCGTTCCCGCCACCGTCACCGGCAGCCCGGCCCGGATGGCCGAGACCCGCGCGATGTTGTGGCCCTGCGAGCCATGCGGCTGGCCGCAGCCGAGGATGACGTCCTCGACCTCCTTGGGATCGAGCTGTGGCGCCTTGCCCAGCACGTCACGGATCGCGTGACCGGCGAGATCGTCCGGACGGGTGATGTTGAACGAGCCCCGCTGCGACTTGGCGAGCGGCGTGCGCGAGCTGGCGACGACGACAGCTTCTCTCATGGCCAATCCTCTCCTGGGGTCGAGTCCCCCGATTCTGCGTTGGTTCGGCACATCAGGCAAGCCCCGCCCCTGGCCCGGCGGCGAGCAGGCAACGGCTCGTGCCCCGAGGGCCGATGGACCTGGCCCGGTGCCTGACGGGCTTGACCCAAATGGCCGATAGCCCCGGTCGGCGGCCGATGGGTGTTGGGGTGGCGAACTAGCGAGGCAGCCGCGGGGCCTCCGCGCAGGTGCGCTCAACCTCCTCGATAGTCTTCGGCGTCCCGTTGGTCAAGTTCTCGACCCCGGTCGCCGTCACGAGGATATCGTCCTCGATCCGCACACCGATGCCGCGAAGCTCCTTCGGGATCGGATGCGTGACCGTCTGCGCCTTGGCCTTCTCCTCGTCCTCGATCTTCTTGGCCGCGGCCATGCCCAGACGCAGGCGGCGCTCCCACATCTCCTCCTCGCTGTACTCGCGGAGGTGGAAGGTCACGCTCTCGCGGGCGGGGTCGACGTAGATCCCGGGCTCGACGGTGAAGACCATACCGGGCTCGAGCGGACGCGACTGGCGGCGGACCTTGTAATCGCCGACGTCGTGCACGTCCATGCCGAGCCAGTGTCCGGTGCCGTGCATGTAGAACTCGCGGTAGTGGTGCATGGCCAGGGTGTCGGCGAGGTTGCGCGGCACCAGCTTGAGCTCGACCAGCCCCTCCGCGATCACCTTGCGCGCGGCCTCGTGGATGGCCTCGTAGGGCACGCCGGGCTTCGCGACCTCGATCGCCGTGAGCTGGGCGCGCAGCACCACCTCGTAGATGGCGCGCTGCGGCCCGGTGAAGCGCCCGTTGACGGGGAAGGTGCGTGTGATGTCGCTGGCGTGGTAGCCGTACTCGCAGCCGGCGTCGATCAGCAGGAGATCGCCGTCCTCCATTCGCCGCTGGTTCTCGACGTAGTGCAGGATGCACGCGTTGGCGCCGGAGGCGACGATGGACGGATAGGCGTCGCGCGGCGAGCCCTGCGAGCGGAAGACGAACTCGAGCGCGGCCTGCACCTGGTACTCGCACATGCCGGGCCGGGCGAAGCGCATGGCCTCGGCGTGGGCGTCGCGGCTGATCTGGCAGGCGCGCCGCTGTCGCGCGAGCTCGGCCGGCGATCGGCGCAGCCGCAGCTCGTGCATGATCGGCCCCGGATCGTCGATGCGCACCGGCGTCGGGAAGCCGCGGGAACGGGCCATCCGGAGATCGCTGACCAGTCGGATCACGCGCGAGTCGAAGGCGGGGGTGCCCAGCCGGTAGTAGACGAGCGAGCGCTCGATCGCGTACTCGCGGAGCTTGGCGTCGAGCTGGTCGATGGGATACGAGGCGTCCGCGCCGTAACTGGCCACCGCGCCCTCCACCCCTGCGCGATGCCCCGTCCAGATCTCCATCTCCCGGTCGCGCGGCCGCACGAACAGGACGTAGCGCTCCTTGGCGTGGGCAGGGTTGAACACCGCCACGGCGTCCGGCTCGTCGAAGCCCGTGAGGAAGAAGAAGTCCGAGGTCTGGCGGAAGACGTGGCTGACGTCGCTGTTGCGGGTCGTCTCGGAGGCTGCCGGGACGATGGCCAGGCCGTCGCCGATGGCCTCGACGAACCGCCGCCGCCGCTCGATGAAGGTCGCGAGGTCCTCGTTCGTCATGCCTCCTTCGTAGCACGACGGGCCAGATTCCGCAGGGATTTGGCCCTGCCCTCCCCGGCGGTCGGCGCGAGCGCGGCGCCCCCGCGGCGTGCTCCCTGATAGCATGAGTCTCGGCCCATGCTCCGGCTCAGCGCCCTCGATCAGTCGCCCGTTCGCAGCACCGACACGCCCGCCGACGCGATCGGCGAGACGCTCGATCTCGCCCGGGCCGCTGACCGGCTCGGCTATCACCGCTACTGGCTGGCCGAGCATCACTCCACGCCGGCGCTCGCGGGCCCGAGCCCGGAAGTGCTGATCCCTCAGGTCGCCGCCGTCACCTCCGGCATCCGCGTCGGCTCCGGGGGCGTGATGCTGCAGCACTACAGCGCGCTGAAGGTCGCCGAGTCGTTCCGCGTGCTGGAGACGCTCTACCCGGGGCGCATCGACCTGGGCATCGGACGCGCGCCGGGGAGCGACCAGATCACCGCCCGGGCGCTGGCCGGCGGCGTCGAGGACTTCGTCGGCAAGGTCTCCGACCTCCTCGGCTTCCTGAACAACGGGCTGCCGCTCGAGCATCCCTACGGTCACGTGCTGGCGATGCCGACCGGGCCGACCTCGCCCGAGGTGTGGCTGCTGGGCTCGAGCGATCAGTCGGCGATTTTGGCGGCGCACTTCGGGCTGGGCTTCTCGTTCGCGCACTTCATCAATGCCGACGGGGGGGCCGAAGTGACGCGCGCCTACGCGCGCGCGTTCAAGCCGTCGGCGGCGATGCCCGAGCCCCAGGCCAGCGCGGCCGTCTTCGTGGTGTGCGCGCCGACCGAGGAGGAGGCGACGCGCCTGGCCCAGAGCCGTGATCTCTTCATCACGCGCCTGTACACCGGACGCCTCAGCCGCTATCCGACCGTCGCGGAGGCCGAGGCTTACGAGTACACGCCGCGAGAATGGATGATCGTCGAGCACGCGCGGCGGCGCCGCGTGGTCGGCACTCCCGCCCAGTGCCGGGAGCGACTGGAGGCGCTGGCCGCCGAGTACGGCGTCGAGGAGGTCGTGGTGGTGACGATCACCGAGACGTGGGAGACGCGCGTGCGGTCGTACGAGCTGCTGGCGGGCGCGTTCGGGCTGACGCCGCGAGCCTAGCGGGCGTCGAGGCGCTGTCGCAGGTCGGCGATGGCCTCGGTGTTGGCGCCGACCATCTCGGCAATGATCTGCGTCTCATGGCGCGAGTGCTCGACGAGCACGCCGAAGTGACGCCGCACCTCCCCATTGAGCTCCCCGACCCGACTCTCCACAGCCTCGAACCGGCGGTCCAGCTGAAGGCGCATGTCGTCCAGGTACGCGCGAGTCTCGTGGTCCACGGCGGCACTCTAGCCGACGTACTCGTCGATCCACAATGTGGCATTATCGATACGCTTCGCATCCCCACCCCGAGAGGTCAAATCCATGAGCGTGAAGCGAGTGAACGCGGGTCCCCGCATGAGCGGCGCGGTCGTGCACAACAACACCGTCTACCTGGCCGGTCAAGTTGCCGAGGGCGCGACCGTCAAGGCCCAGACCGAGGCGGTGCTGAAGAAGATCGACGATCTGCTCGGCGCGGCCGGCACCAGCAAGACCAACCTGCTCTCGACCACCATCTATCTGTCAGATATCCGCACCTTCGACGAGATGAACGCCGTGTGGGACGCCTGGGTGTCGCCGGGCAACACGCCCGCCCGCGCCACGGTGGAGGCCCGCCTGGCCAACCCGAAGTTTCTCGTCGAGATCATGGTCACGGCGGCGGTGTAGAGTCGATTGGAGGGGAGGCCAGCCATGGCTGACGCCGTCATCGTCTCGACTGCCCGTACGCCCATCGGCCGCGCATATCGCGGAGCGTTCAACAACACTCACGGGGCCGTGCTCGGCGGCCACGTCATCCAGCACGCGGTGCAGCGCGCCGGCGTCGAGCCCGGCGAGGTCGAGGACGTCATCCTCGGCTGCGCCCTGCCGGAGGGCGCCACCGGCCACAACATCGCCCGGGTGTCGGCGCTGCGGGCGGGGCTACCGGTCACGACCGGCGGCGTCACCGTCAACCGCTTCTGCTCCTCCGGCATGCAGGCGATCGCGATGGCCTGCCAGCGCGTCATCGTCGATCGCGTGCCGGTCATGGTGGCGGGCGGGCTCGAGTCCATCAGCCTGGTGCAGAACGAGCACATGAACCTCCATCGCTTCCGCGAATCGTGGATGGAGGAGCACAAGCCCGAGATCTACATGTCGATGATCGAGACGGCCGAGGTCGTCTCCAAGCGGTACTACGTCACGCGGGAGACGCAGGACGAGTACGCGCTCGCGAGCCAGCAGCGCACCGCCGCTGCCCAGAAGGAGGGCCGGCTCGATCGCGAGATCGTGCCGCTGGCCACGGTCAAGCTCGTGCAGGACAAGGCCACCGGCGAGAGCCGCGAGGAGCCGGTCACGCTCACGCGGGACGAGGGTAACCGCCCCGACACGACCGCCGAGGGCCTGGCCGGGCTCAAGCCGGTGGCCGGTGAGAAGGGCGTGATCACCGCCGGCAACGCCAGCCAGCTCTCCGACGGCGCCTCGGCGTGCGTGGTGATGGACGCCAAGCTGGCCGAGCGTCGCGGCCTTCAGCCGCTCGGCATCTTCCGCGGCTACGCCGTCGCGGCCTGCGAGCCCGACGAGATGGGCATCGGACCGGTCTTCGCGGTGCCGCGGCTGCTGGAGCGCACGGGCGTGCGGATGGACCAGATCGACCTCTGGGAGCTGAACGAGGCCTTCGCCGTGCAGGTCGTCTACTGCCGCGACAAGCTGGGCATCCCGATGGAGAAGCTCAACGTCGATGGCGGCGCGATCTCGATCGGTCATCCCTACGGCATGAGCGGCGCCCGCATGGTGGGCCACGCCCTCATCGAGGGCAAGCGGCGGGGCGCGCGCTACGTCGTGTGCACCATGTGCATCGGCGGCGGCATGGGCGCCGCCGGGCTCTTCGAGTTGGCGTAGGAGACTGCCGTCCCGTCACACCTCACGCGAACCGGGGGTCTGAGGGGGGACGCCTCGTCCCCTCTCTGTCGAACAATCGCCTAGCTCCAGTGCGCTAGGCGCGATGCCGCCGGGCGATGCTCCAGCCGGCGTCGGCCAGCGGCCTGGCACGCTCGCCGCGGCTGCGCGCGTGCGGATCGTTGGCGGTACCGGCGATGACACGGCCCATGATGCCCTGCGCGATGGCGGCCAGCCGGAACATCGCGAAGACCATGTACCAGTCCCAGTCCGGGATGTCGCGCCGTCCGACGCGCTGGCAGTAGGTCGCAACGAAGTCCTGCTCGCTCGGGATGCCGAGCGCCTTGAGGTCCTTGCCCCGGAAGCCGTCCCACTCCGTACCCAGGCGATACGGCATGCAGAAGTACGCGAGATCACCGAGGGGATGGCCGAGCGTGGACAGCTCCCAGTCGAGCACCGCCACCACCCGGTTCTCGCTCGGATGGACGATGAGGTTGCCCGGGCGATAGTCCCCGTGCACCAGGGTCGTCGTGTCGTCGGCCGGCAGGTGGGCGGGCAGCCACTCGATCAGCGCTTCCATCGACTCGAAGCGCTCCGTCTCCGAGGCCCGGTATTGCTGCGTCCAGCGATGGATCTGGCGGCTGAAGTAGTTGCCGGGGCGGCCGTAGTCGCCCAGGCCGACGGCCTGGGGATCGACGCGGTGCAGGCGCGCCAGCACGTCGTTCATCGAGTCATACATGGCGGTGCGGTCGGCAGGCGTGACGTCGAGCAGCGCCGGATCGGAGAAGACCCGGCCGTGGACGCAGTCCATCACGAAGAAGGACGTCCCGATGACCGCGTCGTCCTCGCAGAGCACGTAAGTGCGGGGCACCGGCACGTCGGTGCGGCCGAGCGCCGTGATCACGCGGTACTCGCGATCGACGGCGTGCGCCGAGGGGAGCAGCTTGCCGGGCGGCTTGCGGCGGAGCACGTACTCGCGCCCTCCCGCCGCCAGGTAGTACGTCGGATTCGACTGGCCGCCGCGGAACTGCTGGACCTCGAGCGGCCCCTGAAAGCCCGGGATCTGCGCACGCAAGTAGCGCTCGAGCGCGGCCACGTCGAACCGGTGCTGTTCGCGAACCTCCGCGGTCTGCGCGATCATCGCGTCTCCTTCATGTACACTTCCTGGCAGTCGTATTGCATATCACGAAATCGTCCATGCGTATCGCTCAGGTTGCACCGTTATTCGAGTCCGTCCCGCCTCGCGGCTACGGCGGCACCGAGCGCGTCGTCTCGCATCTCACCGAGGAGCTGGTCCGGCGCGGTCACGAGGTCACGCTCTTCGCCAGCGGCGATTCCCAGACGCGCGCCCGGCTGGTGCCCGTCGTCGAGCGGGCGATGCGCGCGGAGCGCGAGACCCGCGAGAGCCTGGCCGTCGAGTCCTCGCGGGAGCTCGGCCTGGTGTTCGGGCGGGCGGCGGAGTTCGACGTCATCCACTGCCACGTCGACCATCTGGCGTTCCCGTTCGCCGGGCTCACGCCCACGCCCGTCGTGCACACGATCCACGGCCGGCTGGACCTGCCCTTCCTCGTGCCGTTGTTCCGCCAGTTTCGCGGCGGACACTTCGTCTCGATCAGCATGGCCCAGCGCACCCCGCTGGCCGACCTGGGCGTGGGCTGGGCCGCGACCGTGTACCACGGCGTGCCGACCGAGCACTACGCCTTCAGCCCCGTCGATCGCGGCTACCTGGCCTTCCTCGGCCGCCTCTCGCCCGAGAAGCAGCCGGACCTCGCCATCGAGATCGCGCGGAGGGCCGGGCTACCGCTGAAGATCGCCGCCAAGATCGATCCGATCGACCGCGAGTACTTCGAGCGCACGGTGGCGCCGCTGCTCGACGATCCACTCGTGGAGTTCGTGGGCGAGATCGGGGAGGCCGACAAGTCCGCGTTCCTGGGCGGGGCCCGGGCGCTGCTGTTCCCGATCGACTGGCCCGAGCCCTTCGGATTGGTGATGATCGAGGCCATGGCCTGCGGCACGCCGGTGATCGCGCGCCCCTGCGGCTCGGTGCCGGAGGTCGTCGTCGACGGCCGCACCGGCTTCCTGGCCTCGACGCTCATCGACATGGTCGAGGGCGTGAAGCGGCTCCACGAGATCGATCGGGCCGAGTGCCGGCGCGAGGTCGAGTCGCGGTTCAGCGTGGAGCGGATGACCCAGGACTACGAGACGGTCTATCGTCGGCTGGCCGCCCAGCGCCGGGCGGCATGACCGACGCGCGCCCCGACGATGCGGTCATCGGCGAGCAGTACTACATCCTCGCCTCCGAGGTCGCCGCCGACCTGCCCAAGCTCGTTCTCAAGCACGACGACGCCTTCCTGGTCGCCAACCGGCGCGGCGATCTTCCGAACCTCCCGGCCAGCGAGCTCGGCTTTTACTTCGACGGCACGCGCTTCTTGCGCCAGCTCGAGCTGAGCGTGCATGGCCGGCGCCCGATCGTGCTGAACGCCGGGGTCTCGGAGGATGCGCTGCAGGCCGCGATCGACCTCACCAACCCCGACATGGCGGTCTCGCCCGACGTGCTCTTGCCGGGCCGCTCGCTCCGCATCGCGCGCCGCCTCACCGTCTACGGCGGCCAGCTCTACCAGCTCCTGCAGGTCGAGGCCTTCCAGCCCGAGGCGATCGTCCTGCCGCTCACGCTGCAGTTCGCCGCGGACTTCGTCGACGTCTTCGAGGTGCGCGGCCATCCGCGCGAGCAACGCGGCGAGCGCCTGCCCTCCGTCGTGAACGGCACCTCGGTGCGACTGGGCTACCGCGGCCTCGACAAGGTCGTGCGGACCAGCACGATCAGCTTCACACCGCCGCCCGATCGCCTGCGCGAGGATGGCGCCGACTACCGCCTCACCTTGACCCCGGGGGCCACCGCCCACCTCACGGTGGTGACGACCGCCAGCGTGGAGCCGGCGCCGCGCCGGCCGATGCTCGGCTTCGGCGAGGCTCTCACGCGGCGCCGCGCCGTGACCGCCACGCTCGACAGCGCCGAGGTGCGCAGCGATCACGACCTCTTCGAGGTGTGGGTGCAGCGCTCGCGCCGTGACGTGCGGCTGCTGCTCACGGAGACGGCGGACGGGCTCGTCCCCTACGCCGGCATCCCCTGGTACGTGGCTCCGTTCGGACGCGACGCGCTCATCACCGCGTTGCAGGTGCTGCCCTTCGAGCCGGCGATCGCCGCCGGCACCCTGCGCTTCCTGGCCCGTCACGTCGGCCGCGTCGAGGACGCCTTCACCGACCAGGAGCCCGGCAAGATCATGCACGAGCTGCGCCTGGGGGAGATGGCCAACTGCCGGGAGATCCCGTTCATCCCCTACTACGGCAGCGTCGACGCCCCGCCGCTCTTCCTGATGCTGCTGGCCGAGTACTGGAAGTGGACGGCCGACGTCGAGCTGGTGCGCCAGCTCTGGCCGACGGCCGAGGCCGTGCTGGGATGGATGCGGCGCAACGCCGACGGCCACGGCGGCTATCTCGCCTACGAGCGCCACTCCTCGCGCGGACTCGGCAATCAGGGCTGGAAGGACTCGCTCGACGCCGTCATGCACGCTTCGGGCGAGCTCGCCGAGGCGCCGATCATGCTCGCCGAGGTGCAGGGCTACCAGTACGCGGCACTGCTCGCCGCCGCCGACGTCGCCGCGGCGATCGGGCGGGACGCGCAGGTGTCCGAGCTGCGCGAGCGCGCGCGCCGGCTGCGCGAGCGCTTCGAGACGGACTTCTGGCTGCCCGACGAGGCGTACTACGCCCTGGCGCTGGACCGGAACCGGCAGCCGTGCCGGGTGATCACCTCCAACGCCGGTCACCTGCTGTGGACGCGCCTGATCAGCGACAGTCGCGCCGCCATCGTGGCCCGCCGCATGCTGGCCGACGACATGTTCAACGGGTGGGGCGTGCGGACCCTGGCGACGGGCGAGCGGCGCTACAACCCGATGAGCTATCACAACGGCTCGGTGTGGCCGCACGACACCGCGATCGCCGCGGCCGGCCTGCGCCGCTATGGCCAGGCGGCGCCGTTCAACACGCTGGCCACCGGTCTGTTCGAGGCGGTGCTGCAATTCGAGAACATGCGCATGCCCGAGCTGTTCTGCGGCTTCCCGCGCGTGGACGGCTACGGCCCCACGCAGTATCCGGTCGCTTGCGCGCCCCAGGCGTGGGCCGCCGGTGTCGTGTTCATGCTGATCAACGCGATGCTGGGCCTGTCCCCGGACGCCGCCGAGAACCAGCTCACGCTCAACCGGCCGCGGCTGCCCAGCTGGCTCGGCTGGATCGAGCTGCGCAACCTCCGGCTGCGCGATTCGCGGATGACCCTGCGGGCCTCCCAGGGGCAGGACGGCGCGGCGATCGAGATGCTGTCGCGCAGCGGGGACGCCGAGCTCGTCGTCCGCCGCTAGGCGGCTACGGAAAAAGGCCCATCTGCGTCGTTGGCGCCACTCGGGCGCCGCCCAGCATCTGGACCTTTTCGCGCAGCCGGCAGGTGGTTCTACACGTGCGATCGGCACGAGTTCGGACTGCTCCTGCGGCGATTGACCGGGGCGGAGGTGGGGGCTACTCTCGGCGGCGGCGAGGTGAGAGGACCATGCATGTCGGGATGGCGGCCGTCTTTCAGAATCCGCACAAGGCACGGACCGATCGCGAGGTCTATCGTAACGAGCTGAGGCTGGCGGACCTGGCCGAGCCGCTCGGCTTCGAGTCCGTATGGGGCGTCGAGCACCACTTCACGGACTACACGATGTGTCCCGACGTCCTGCAGTTCCTCACCTACATGGCCGGGCGCACGACGCGTGTGCAGCTCGGCTCCATGGTCGTCGTCCTGCCCTGGCACGACCCGATGCGCGCCGCCGAGGAGATCGCGATGCTCGACAACATCTCCGACGGGCGACTCATCCTGGGGCTGGGCCGAGGCGCCGGCAAGGTGGAGTTCGACGGTTTTCGCCTGTCGATGGACGAGTCACGGCCGCGCTTCGTGGAGTGCGCCGAGACCGTGCTGCGCGGGCTGGAGACCGGCTACTGCGAGTACGACGGTGAATACGTCAAGCAGCCGCGCGCGGCGATCCGCCCGGCGCCGTTCAAGTCCTTCCGCGGGCGCACCTACGCGGCGGCGGTCTCGCCGGAATCACTGCCGATCATGGCCCGGCTCGGGGTGGGCATCCTGATCATCCCGCAGAAGCCGTGGCACGAGGTGGCCAAGGAGCTCGAAACCTATCGCCGGATCTACCGTGAGGTGAATGGCGTCGACGCGCCGCCGCCGGTGTCGGCGGGCTGGACCTTCTGCGATCGCGACCCCGAGCGGGCGCGTGACATGGCCCGGCGGTTCATCGGGGGCTACTACCAGACCGTACTCGATCACTACCAGTTCCAGGGCGATCATCTGGCCCACACCAAGGGCTACGAGTACTACGGCAAGATGAGCGACAAGATCGCCCAGTACGGCACCGACACGGTCATCGACTACTTCGCCAACCTCCAGGTGTGGGGCACGCCCGAGCAGTGCCACGCCAAGATCCTCGACATCCACCGGCGCACCGGCAACAGCCACTACGTCGGCGTCTTCTCGTACGCCGGCATGCCCTACGATGAGGCCGAGTGCAGCCTGCGCCTCTTCGCCGCCGAGGTCATGCCGGCGCTGCAGAAGCTCGACACCTCCACACCGCCGGCGCCGGAGCCGGTGGCCGCGCCGGCCGGCGAGGGCGTCCGCGCGCTGGGCTTCTGAGATGACGTTCGAGACCCTGCTCTACGAGGTGGCCGACGGTGTCGCCACGCTCACCCTGAACCGGCCCGACCGGCTCAACGCCGTGAACGCGACCTCCATCAACGACCTGGTGGCCGGCCTCGACGCCGCCGACGCGGACGATGCCGTGCGCGCGGTGATCGTCACCGGCGCCGGCCGCGCGTTCTGCGCAGGCGCCGACCTCGGGCGGGGCGGCGGCACCTTCGCCGGCGGGCCCGGGCGCGCCGAGCGGCCCGAGGAGCATCGCGACGGCGGCGGACTCGTCACCCTGCGCATCTTCGAGATGAAGAAGCCGGTGATCGCCGCCATCAACGGACCGGCCGTCGGCTTCGGCGTCACCCTGACGCTGGCGATGGACGTGCGCCTGGCCTCCAGCGCCGCCAAGCTCGGCTTCGTCTTCGCGCGGCGGGGCGTCGTGCCCGAGGCGTGCAGCACCTGGTTCCTCACGCGGCTGGTCGGCATCGCCCAGGCCGCGGAGTGGGCCTACACCGGGCGCGTCTTCTCCGCCGAGGAGGCGCGGGCGGGCGGGCTCGTGAGCCGCGTGCTGGCACCCGAGGCGCTGCTGCCGGCCGCGCGCGAGCTGGCGCGGGAGATCGCCGCCAACACCTCCGCAGTGTCGGTCGCGCTCATCCGCCAGATGCTCTGGCGCATGCTCGGCGCCGATCATCCCCGCGAGGCGCACCGCATCGACTCGCTCGGGATGTGGTACACGGGACGCTCCGCCGATGCCCACGAGGGTGTCTCCTCGTTCCTCGAGAAGCGGCCGCCGCACTTCACCGGACGGCCCAGCAAGGACATGCCCCCGTTCTATCCCTGGTGGTCGCGATGACGACTCCGCTCAGCGTGCACCTGCCCTTCAACCGCGACACGCTCGGCACGACTTTCTTCCCCGCCAAGCGCGGCGACAAGCCCAAGGACGAGCGCGGCCACTGGCTGCTCGTGCAGGGCCAGACCCTGCTGGTCGTGCCCGAGGGCGACGGCTTTCGCCTGCCGACCGGCCCATGTCCCCTGCCGCTCGACGGCCAGCCGCCGTTCTGGCTCGGCACCTATCGCGATGAGCCGTGCTGGGTCGTCCCGGTGGCCGCCGACACCGCGGTGCCGTCCGGGCTCACGCGCGAGACCATGGTGCCGATGCGCGGCGCGCGGATGCCCGACGACCTGCTCTCGCTGGGCGGGATGGCCATGCAGGCCCTGTGGTGGGAGTCGACGAGCGGCTACTGCCCGCGCTGCGGCACGGCGACGACGCGCATCGAGAACGAGTGGGGCAAGAAGTGTCCGCGCTGCCAGTACGAGCACTACCCGCACCTGCATCCGGCCACGATCGTGCTGGTGCGTGACGGCGATCGCGTGCTGCTCACGCGCAAGGCCGACTGGGCACCCGGCCGCTACGCCCTGGTCGCCGGCTTCGTCGACAACGGCGAGTCGCTGGAGGGCTGCGTGGCGCGCGAGATCAAGGAGGAGGTCGGCGTCGACGTCAAGGACATCCAGTACGTGGGGAGCCAGAACTGGCCGTTCCCGAGCCAGATCATGATCGGCTTCGTCGCGAGCTACGCGGGCGGCGAGATCGCCATCGACCGGGAGGAGCT
>Ga0310811_10008620_pt1 | contig 13116 bp, 12 predicted proteins | sample YCmetagenome_FD_207642 | JGI IMG/M metagenome (GOLD analysis project Ga0310811, IMG submission 207642) | Soil microbial communities from experimental microcosm in Duke University, North Carolina, United States - YC | ecosystem: Engineered > Artificial ecosystem > Soil microcosm > Unclassified ...
AGAAGTATCAGTGCAAGCGATGAAAGGATAGCCCCCGTCAGAAAATAAGGCTTTCGTCTGCCCAGCCGGTTCCAGGTCCGGTCGCTGTAGTGACCGATCAGCGGCTGCACGATCATGCCCACCAGGGGAGCCACCAGCCAGAACAACGGCAGCTGGTCCACGTCCGCGCCAAACGACCGGAGAATACGGCTGGTATTTCCGTTCTGCAGGGCAAAGCCAAACTGAATCCCCATGAAACCAAAGCTCATGGTGAAGATCTGTCCCAGCGTCAGCGGAGGCTTGGGATCCACTCCGCGCCGGGTCTCCCCCTGGGATTGTGCAGTGGCCATGGCAATCGATTTAAGGTTATAAGCAGAAGCAAGGTTACGATTCACGCGTCAGATCACAAACCCATTCGGCAGGACCGCCCCCTTCTTGATCACCACAACCCCTTCCTTCACCGTATAAAGGGAATGGTCGGAATTTTCGAGATGGTGCCCGCCGTTGATCCGGACGTCGTCGCCGATGCGGCAATTCTTGTCCACGATGGCATTGCGGATATAACAGCGGTGGCCGATGCCTACCGTCGGAAGGCCGTGCTGGCGCGCCAGGTCGATCTCCTCGATCGTCTCGTAGAAGTCTACCCCCATCAGATAGCTGCTGACAATAGTCGTCCCCGTCCCGATGCGGGTGCGGATGCCGATGATACTGTTCTCGATGCGCGAGGCATTGATGATACAACCTTCAGCGATGACGGTCTTTTCCAGCGTGGTTCCGCTGATCTTGGCCGGCGGCAGCATGCGCGCGCGGGTATAAATGGCCTTTTCGTTGTCGAACAGGTTGAAATCCGGGATGTCCTTCGTCAGCCCCAGGTTGGCTTCGAAGAAGGAAGGGATATTCCCGATATCGGTCCAGTAGCCCTCATACTGGTAGCTGACCACCTTGTATTTTTCGAGAGACTGTGGAATAATTTCCTTACCGAAGTCCGTGGATTCCGCAAATTCATTCTGCAGCAGGTCGCTCAGCAGCTGACGGTTGAAGATATAGATCCCCATCGAAGCCAGATAGTGCCGTCCCTGTGCCTGCATCGCATGACCGGTGTCGCTGATCCATGGGGGAAGCATATCCTTCTTTGGCTTTTCCGTAAAAGAAGTGATAAAACCACTCTCGTCCATTTTCATGATCCCGAAATCGGAGGCCTCCTTGTCGTTGACCGGAATGGTCGCGATCGAGATATCGGCCCCGCTTTTCTTATGGTGCTCAAGCATTTCCATGAAATCCATCTGGTACAGCTGGTCACCCGAAAGGATCAGTACATATTCACTGTCAAAAGGTCCGATATGCCGCAGACACTGCCGCACGGCGTCGGCCGTTCCCTGGTACCAGGTAGGGTTATCCGGCGTTTGTTCGGCCGCGAGGATGTCCACAAAGGCACTGCTGAAGGCGCTGAAATGATAGGTGTTCTTGATATGCCTGTTCAGCGACGCCGAATTGTACTGCGTCAGGACGAACATCCGGGATATGCCCGAGTTAAGACAGTTGGAGATGGGAATATCCACCAGCCTGTATTTCCCTGCAATGGGTACGGCTGGCTTACTGCGGCTGGCGGTCAGGGGATAGAGACGCGTTCCTGCCCCTCCACCCAATATCACAGATAAAATCTCTTTTGACATATACAAGCGTTTAAATTATGTGCGGAAGACGCGCTTTCTCAAAAATTAGCGCGTCTCCCGCAAAACGCTAATTTTTGTCTTAGGGCGAGGCCCCCCGGGGCCTCTTTTTATGAACGATTCGGTTTGTATAATAAACTCCTGTCTAAAATATTATACCCTTGCGTTCCCGCAATTATACTCCTGCTTCCTTGCGCATGCCTTCATAAAGATCCAGATAAGCCCGCACACTGGACTGCCAGCTGAAATCCAGCTTCATCATCCGCTGCCGCAGCTCGTACAGCTTCTGTGGTTGCTGATATAGTTCCACCGACCGCCAGATGCCATGGGTCATGTCCCCGACGGTCTCCTGATTGAATCGTATACCATATCCGTTCTTGTCACCATAGTCGATGACCGTATCGTGCAGCCCGCCGGTATTCCTGACCACCGGCACCGTGCCATAGCGCAGGGCGTACAGCTGATTAAGACCGCAGGGCTCCACCCGCGAAGGCATCAGAATAAAATCCGCTCCCGCATAAATAAGATGACTCAGCGCTTCGTCATAGCCGATATACGTATTATAGTCGCCCCTCGCCAGCCCCTGGATCCCCGTCAGCCTTCCCTGTATATCCGGCAGGCCGCTGCCGAGAATGAGGAAATTCATCTTCCGCCCGATATAGTAAAAGGAATCCTCGACCGCCTGGGGCAGCAGGTCGGCCCCTTTCTCACCAACCAGCCGGCCAATAAAGGTGATCAGCGGCTTCCTGGGATCGAGATTAAACCGATCGCATAACCGGAGTTTGTTCTGCTGCTTCCCTTCTTCCACCGTATCGACCGAATAATGGTCTTCAATATAATAGTCCGTCGCCGGGTTCCAGACCACGGTGTCGATGCCGTTCAGGATGCCGCTGGTCTTCCCCTTCTCATACTCCAGCAGCGCCTCGAGCCCTGCCGCGTCATACCGCATTTCCTCCAGGTAAGTAGGACTCACCGTCGTTACCCGCCAGGCGCTCCGAATGCCGCAGGCCAGCGGATTGATGACGCCCTTCCAGTCGAGCAGCCCCGTCTTGAAGCTGTCCCATTCGGGGATCAGATTGCTCCGGTCCCAGTTGAGCCAGCCCTGATATTCCCCGTTGTGGATGGTCAGAACGGTCGGGATATATTGTAAATGCCGGTAGGCATAACAGTACTTGAACATAAAGGGCAGCAGAGCCGTATGATGATCGTGTACGTGCACGATATCCGGACGGTGACGCCATACCGCTATCCAGTCGGCTACGGCTATCTGAAACGCGATGAAACGGTCTGCGTCGTCCGCATACCCGTACGGCTTCTCCCTGTCCAGCAACCCGTAGATATCCACCAGATAAAGGTCAAACCCCAGCTTGTTGGTCTGCTCCTTGATCACGGTATAGTTGAACCAGTAGTTGCCCATATGGGTATAACCCTTGTGAACGACCTCCCACTGGTTGTCGTTCAGGAACTTCGTCCGGTACATCGGCATCACCACTTTGGCAACGTGCCCGGCCTCCCGCTGGTACCTTGGTAACGCACCTACGACATCCCCTAATCCACCTGCCTTGGCCACGGGATAACACTCTGCTGATACATGAATGATTTCCATTGAAACAATTGCTGTTCAATTTAGTAAGGATTTCAATTAAAACATGTTCAGGCATAGAAAATATTTTTAGCTTCGGAAAAAGCTGTACTTTCAGCCCTTATTCGACTCAAGCATTAACCACTTTCTGATTGCATATGCAACAACAAACCAAATGGTCGCAGTTCGGAACACTCGTAACTGTATTCTTCTTCTGGGGCTTCGTAGCAGCAAGTAATGACATCCTGATCCCCGTCTTCAAAGACAAACTGCACCTCGAACAGTGGCAGGCCCAGCTGATCTCCGTTGCTTTTTATTTAGCCTATACCGTCGGATCTATTATTTATTTTGCCATTTCAAAAGCCTCAGGTGGCGATATCCTCAACCGGATCGGCTACAAAAACGGCATCGCGCTGGGACTTATAATCTCTGCTCTCGGGGCTCTGCTTTTCTATCCCGCAGCCATGTCCGCATCATTCGGCCTGCTGATCTCCGGCCTGTTTATAATTGGACTCGGCTATTCACTGCAGCAGACCGCCGCCAATCCCCTGGCCATTATCATGGGCGACCCGGCCAGCGGAGCTCAACGGTTGAGCATGGCCGGCGGTGTCAATAATTTTGGTACAACGATCGGCCCCCTCCTTGTCAGCTTCGCCATCTTTGGTTCTGCAACAGCAACCGGCGCTGCAAAAGAGGCCAGCATCAGCGCCGTGAAAGGTCCATACCTTATCCTCGGAGCGCTGTTCGTAGTGATCGCCCTCATCTTCAAATTCTCGTCGCTGCCCAACAAGATCGACAACGAACAGGTAAGCGCCGACGATGCGATCATCCCTGACAAGCTGTTACACCGTAGCAGCCCCCTCAAATATCCGCAGTTGGCACTGGGCATGATCGGTATCTTCGTGTATGTCGGCGTCGAAGTAACAACCGCCAGCAACCTGCCCCTCTTTATGGGGGAGAAACTGCATACGCCCACCGACCAGATCGCGCCCTACGTTTCCCTGTACTGGGCCAGTCTCATGATCGGCCGCTGGACGGCTTCTGTCGGCGCCTTCGGCGTCAGCAAGAGCGCCCAGAAAGTGCTCAATTTCGTCATGCCCTATCTGGCCTTCGGCGTTTTTCTGCTCGTCAATAAGATCGCCGGCCACGACCTGACTCCTTTCTACCTGTATGCCTTTATCATCATCGCGATGATCGTCGGAGATATCATGAGCAAAGGCAATCCCGCACGTCAGCTGCTGATCTTCTCCTGCATGGCCATCACAGCCCTGCTGATCGGCATCCTCGCCAACGGAATGGTCAGCGTTTACGCCTTTACCAGCGTAGGCCTGTTCTGCTCCACTCTCTGGCCCTGTATATTTACCCTGGCGATCGCAGGTCTGGGCAAACACACCAACGAGGGTTCCAGCCTGCTGATCATGATGATCATGGGCGGCGGTCTCATCAGTCTGCTTCAAGGCTGGCTGGCCAGCGACGCACTGCTGGGTATACAGAAGTCCTACATCGTCCCTGTCTTAGGGTTCGCCTACCTGGCTTACTACGCCGTCCGCGCCAAGAAAGAGCTGATCTCCCAGGGGATCGACTTCGACGCACTACGGGCAGCCGGAGGACACTAAGAATGACATATTAATATACGGAAATCGGGCCCCTGGTCCGATTTCTTGTTTATCTTTGCACCCCCTGTGGCCCCGCAACGGGCTCAAGGCTCATAAAAAGTACTAGCGCACATGGCAAAATCGGCCTCTTCTCTCAGCTTTGAATCTCTGGCAATCGGCATCGACATCGGCGGCACGGGAACGAAATTTGGCATTGTAGATCGCAACGGCAACGTACTCTTCTCCGGCTCGCTCTCTACCCGCGGCCACGGCCCCGTAGAGAACTATATCGATGAATTGTTCAACCAGCTGAGCGCCCTGATCGAAAAAGCCGGAGGTCCGGGAAGAATGAGAGGCATCGGCGTCGGAGCTCCCAACGGCAACTACTACAGCGGCACGGTTGAATATGCGCCCAACCTTCCCTGGAAAGGCATCATACCGCTGGCCAAACTCATCCAGAACAGATTTCAGCTGCCCGCCGTCCTTACCAACGACGCCAACGCGGCCGCCATCGGCGAAATGATGTACGGCGCCGCCAAGGGCATGAAAGATTTTATCATGATCACCCTGGGCACCGGCGTCGGCAGCGGCATCGTCGCCAACGGCAAGCTGATCTATGGCCACGACGGTTTTGCCGGCGAACTCGGACATACCATCATCATCCCCGAAGGACGTTTGCACGAAGGCACCGGCAAGAAAGGCTCCCTCGAAAGCTATGCTTCCGCCACGGGTGTCATGCTGACCGCGCTCGAAAAACTCCAGAGCCACGACGAGCCCAGCCTCCTCCGCGGCATTCCCAAAGAGAAACTCGACTCGAGGACCGTCTACGACGCGGCCATCCAGGGCGACGAACTCGCCAAAGAGATCTTCGATTTTACCGGCGGTATCCTCGGCCTTGCCCTGGCCAATTTCGTGATGTTCTCCAGCCCCGAAGCCATCATCCTCTTCGGCGGACTGACAAAGGCCGGCGACCTCATCCTCAAGCCGACCCGCGAAGCAATGGAAGCCAACCTGATCCAGGTATTTCAGAATAAAGTGAAGATACTCATCAGCCATTTGAAGGAATCCGACGCCGCGATACTCGGCGCCAGCGCACTGGTCTGGGATATGAAGGCCTAGGCCATTCCAGGACGGAACCCAGGCCTGGCTCGCCGGCAAGGGCCACCCGCTGGGCCGCCCCTCCTACTTCTGCGATTTAACCAGAAATACCGCCGGTATCGGCCGCTGGCCCGCCGCATCCGACGGGCGTATCGTCTCTTTCCCGTTGATCAGCAGACAGCTGCTGCCTCCCCCATCCAGATTCAGCGCCTCATAGCAGCCCAGATCACGCAGGATCTCCGCCTCTTCCTGTAAAGTGATCCCCGCTGCCGTGGAACTGCGCCCCTGAACGGCCAGCACGATCAGCCTCCCGTCCCGGGTATAGCCCATCGCCGTCCTCGGAAGATGCTCTCCCTCCCGGCCTTCCCCAGGATACAGCTGCTCCTGCATATCAGTGATAAAGACCTTCCCGTCATGGATCAGCACCGGGCCCCCACCCACCGCTGTCCGCATCTTCCACCATTTCCACGCGATATCATTCAGCGAGTAGATCGACGCTACGGTATCCTGCCCCTTCGCCACGATAGGCCGGTCCTCGAAGGCATAGGGCCAGCGCCGGGTGCTGTCGGTGAACAGCCAGGCCACGTCCGCCCGCCGCTTGCGATCGATGCCGATCGCGCTGCGCGTGATATAATAATACAAAAGGGAGTCGGGCCCCGTGCCCCTCAGCGTACTGACATTGTAGGCCAGCATCTTGCCGTCCCGGACGACCACACTGAGGTTCTGGTTGGTCGCAAACGAAAAATAGGTACAGTTGACCACCAGCAGGGGCTGCTGCTCGAGTTGATAATATTGCGAAGGCGTAAACCGTTTACCCTGACCGGTGCCGGCTGTAAACAGCAGCTTCTTGTCCCTGAGACGGACAGAAGCATAATATCCAACGAAGGGAAAACCATGAAATGTATCGGCGGCCAGATAGACGTGCATCGAAGCCGGCAACGGTCCAAAGGATGAATCCGCCTTTATCCAGTGCAGCTGCGCCTGGCCGGTCAAAGACGCCAGCAACAACAACAGAAAGATCGGCTTATGCATGCTGTTTGCTCTTCAGCCATTCCGACCGCCCATACCCGGGGATGACGTGCCGCTCGGAGTGATAGGAAGACCTCACCAGCGGACCGCTCTCGACATAGTCGAAGCCCTGCTGATAGCCGATCTCCCTCAGCTCTGCAAACTCGTCGGGGTGGACGAACCGGATCACCGGCAGATGTTTTTTGGTAGGCTGGAGGTATTGCCCCAGCGTGATCACGTCGACGCCGCTGTTGCGAAGGTCCTGCATGGTCTGCACGACCTCTTCTTTTGATTCGCCGAGGCCGAGCATGATACCGCTCTTCGTCCTCATACCGCCTTCTTTCAACACCTTCAGCGTTTCCATGCTCCGCCAGTACTTGGCCTGGATGCGGACCTGACGGGTGAGGCGCTCCACCGTTTCAATATTGTGCGATACGACTTCGGGAGCAGCTTCGATGACCCGCGCGATGTTTTCCTTCTCCGCCTTAAAATCAGGTATCAGCGTCTCCAGCGTCGTTCCCGGATTGAGTGCCTTGACGGCGCGAATGGTATTCTGCCAGATGATGCTTCCGCCGTCCTTCAGCTCGTCCCGGTCCACAGAGGTGATCACCGCATGCTTGACCTTCATCAGATGGATGGCCTCGGCTACACGCTGCGGCTCGTCCCAGTCCACGGGGTCGGGGCGGCCGGTGGCGACCGCGCAAAAACCACAGCTGCGGGTACAGACATTGCCGAGGATCATAAAGGTGGCGGTCCCTTCTCCCCAGCACTCGCCCATATTAGGACAGTTGCCGCTCTCGCAGATGGTGTGTAATTTATGGGTATCTACCAGTCCACGGACGTGCTTGTAGCTTTCGCCGATGGGTAGTTTAACGCGTAACCAGTTGGGTTTCTGTATTTTAGTGCCAGTCTCCGCGGCCGAATGGGCCTTGTTTTCAGCAGCCGGTGCCGAGCAGGGTGTGCCTTTCGATAGTTCTTCCATTCAACAAATGTACAAAATCCCTACTTGCGACTGCCAAACATGATCTGGACATACGCATTAAAGAAAAACTGCTTTTGGGGGATCAGATAGGCGATGGGGATCTTGCTGAAGTAGAACTCTTCGGTCAGACCTACTTCGATGGCGGTGACGGTTTGATTCAAGCGGCCGTAGTCGAACCGCAACGCCTGTTTGGCGTTCACGGCCGGTTTGTATTTCAGATTGCCCCAGCCCACTGTAAAGCCGGAAGCACCGGTTATCTGGTCGTCCGCCAGCGTGTCGGCAGCCAGCTGTTCGAACGTCTTCCTCGTCGTCTGTCCCGTTACCCGGTTCGAGACGTCCAGGTAATAGGGCTTGAGCAGACCCAGCGTCAGACCGCCCTGATAGAGGGCCGTAACCGCAACGCCGTTCTTGTTGCCCTTGCCTCCGATGAGGTGCTGCTGACCGACGGCTATCTTGAATTCGTAAAGGTTATTGATCTTGAACGGAACAACCGTAGAAACATTGATACCGTCGGAAGTAGCCGAAATATGATGCTCCTTCGGGTCGTGCTTCTCGTTGAGCTCAAAGGAATAGATAAAGGTACGCGAAGGCGTCCTGAACTTTCCTTTTTCGAAATTGATCCCATATCCGTCTGTAGCCAGGCGGATACCGAAAATATTATGTTTATTGAAAATAAGATCCCCTTCCTCTTCCATCCTCAGCATATTGTTGATTCGCTGCTTTCTGGCGTTTTTCTTGTCCTGTGACCGCGCCCGGATGACGCTGGTAGAATCCTGGGCAAAAACATGAAAAACCAGGGTTGAAGCGACTAGCGTCAGGAAAAGTTTGCTCACTGATAATGATTTAGTATTAACTGGCGTAAATTTAGGGAAAATTACAGCACAATGACGTCCACAGTTATTTACGAAGGAGAATTACGATCGGTTGCCAGACACCTCCAATCCGGGACAGAAATTGAAACAGACGCCCCCACCGATAACCAGGGGAAGGGAGAGCGTTTTTCACCCACCGACCTGGTAGCTACCGCCCTCGCCGCCTGTATGGCTACGACCATGGGGATCAAATCCCGCGACCTGCAGGTCGACCTCAGGGGTATGAAAATGTCCGTCCAGAAGATCATGAAACCAGATCCCCGTCGTATCGCGGGCGTCGACATCATATTCGATTTTCCCGGGACCCTGCAGGTAGACGAAAAGACCCGGACGATTCTCGAGCGTACAGCCCATACCTGCCCCGTTATGCAAAGCATCCATCCCGATATGGAAGTGAAGATCGAATTCAACTGGCCGGTATTAACGCCCCAATAACGACCGACCGACGGCGCAGTCCAGACAGCGCCGGTTATCACAATAGTGTTTCTTAAGCTCCAGCAGCGACTGTGTGTCTGCCGCGCTCGACACGGCTACTCCCAGTCGCTGCCATTTTGTAATGGCGCCATTCCGCTCCGCATCCTCTTCCCTCAGCCAGCGCAGGGCCTTTTCCATCATCGCCGGTTCCCCCCGCAGCCAGCCATAAGCAAACAATACCGGTACAAAGGCATTGACCAGTATGCTTCTCTTCGCGTCGGCCCCCAGCCCCGCGGCACAGAGCGGATCCATCAGATCCCGGGTGTCCTCCGCCTCCCGGATCCTGGCGAACCAACCTTCCCCCGCAACAAACAACTCAGCCAGTTGACCCAGTCTCTCCGCCGGACGGTGGGCCGGCCGCATCCCCACCCGCCGCAGCTCGCCCCTGGGCGCCGTCAGGCCATATTTTGCCCGAAGCCAGCGATATTCCGGATCCTCCCCCACCAACCCCGCCTGCCCCAACAGCAAGGCCTTCACCACCGCCGGCTCCCGTCGATGCCGCGCCATCACCCGAAACGGCACGCTGCGCGCGACGGCCTCAAAAAGGGCGCCGTTGGCCGGCTGCCCCAGACTCCTGGCCACCATCCACCAGGTCGTCTCCTCCCAGTGCTGGCGGTTTTGCTCCAGCAAACTCCGCACGAGCAGCATCCGCTGCCTCAGCCGCTGCTGCAGCAGCCTGTCCTTCCAGACCAGCCAGACTGCCTCGTTCACCTCCGGCAGCCGGGTCGCGCAGGGTACGAACAGCTGGTTGCGCATCCAGCCTTCGTATTGCGCCAGCAGCAGCTTGGACACCCTGTCCTGAAGTACAAGCACAGGAATAGTCGGCGGGCCGCCATCGGCTTCCCAGACCACGTGCAGGATCACGCCCCGGTAGTTGTCGTCTCCCGAATGGCCATGCCGGTCCCAGTCGGAAGCCCTGATATGTACTTCCACCGGACCTTCCCGCAATACCCCGCCAATCCTGATCCGCGCATTGCCGAAATCAGGCCCCGCACCGGTGTTCAGCACCCCGGGAGAAACCACCGACAATTCCTCGCCGGCCTCAGTAAAAAGTGATGATTGATTAAAGTAAGAATAACGCCAGATAAATTGTAACAAGTCTTCACGCATACTCCCGCCCTCCTTTGAACGAAAGTTACCAAAAAGGAAGACTCCCTGGCCGGAAATCTGTCACCCGTATGAACCACCCCCCACGATGCGTGAACCGTCCGGTTCACCGCCTTAACCACTCTCGTGAACCACTCGGTTCACACCCCCATTCCCCGCAGCGCGCGCACCACCCTACTCACCGGCAACCCCATCACATTATAAAAATCCCCCTCGATCCCTTTGATCCCCACCACCCCGATCCACTCCTGTATCGCATACGCCCCCGCCTTGTCATAGGGCCGGTACCGATCCACATACCGCTCCAGCTCCTCCCTTCCCAGCTCATAGAACCACACCGAAGTACGATCATAAAACACAACCTCGTCCTCTCCGCGGATCAAAACCACACCCGTTATCACCTCATGCCGCTGTCCGGATAATTTAGAAAGGATCTTCACCGCATCCTCCCTGTCCTTCGGCTTGCCGATGATCTCCTCCCCCAGCACCACTACCGTGTCCGCCGCGAGTATCACCCGCCCCGCATCCACCAGCCCACGAACCGCCAGCGCCTTGTTGCGCGCAATATGCACCGGCACTTCGGCAACAGCCATCCCCGGCGGAAAACTCTCCGCCGTCTCCCTCACCACAACCTCAAAAGAAACCTCCGCCCATTCCAGCAATTGTTTGCGCCTAGGCGACCCTGACGCCAGCACGATCGGTAAATTCATATGTTTACAAACGGATTTGAATGATGATCATCGATAAAATACCCGACAGCATGATGCCCTTGATGACAGCGCTCAGCCGGTGATACTCCGCCTTCGCCTGCGCCTGGTAGAGTTTCCTCAAAGTCCACAGCAGCGGCAGGTCCAGCAGCAGAAAACAATAGGCCGCCCCCAGCCACTGCCAGCTCTGCAGCGCATAGAACTGGATCACGATCACCGCCCCCGTCAGCACCATCAGCCAGGTGCCCGCAAAAACTTTCGCGACATTCACGCCCCACACGATCGGCATCGTCCTGCAACCATAACGCTCGTCCCCGTCCATATCCTCGATATCCTTCACCACCTCGCGGACAAGCGAGATAATAAAAGCAAAACCTCCATAGACGATCGCATATTTAAAAAGGCGCGACAGGATATTCCGGTAGTCCGCATTCAGCGTCACATGAAATTCACAGACATACAGGACCAGGATCACCCAGGCCGTGAGCAGCGAGATGACGACGTTCCCGATCAGCAGCTTTCGCTTGAACGTCGTGCTGTAGAACCACAGCAGAATCACGCAGGCCATATTGCCCAGACCGACTATCGGGTTGCGCAGCTTCCAGCTGACATAGAACCCCAGCAGCACGCCGAGACTGGACAAGATCCAGTGCCAGATGATCGTCCAACGGCGCTTGATTATCTTCTCCACGACCAGCCTGTCCGGCTTGTTCACTCGGTCGATATTGAGGTCGAAATAATCGTTGATGATATACCCGGCCGCCGCTATCAGGACGGAAGAACTGGCCAGCAGATAGAACAGCACCGGCCGCAGCGGGCTATAGGGAATCGTCAAACCGTATCCGCTCGGATAGCCCGGCAGCAGGATCAGGTAATAGAACAGCGTCTGCGTGAGAAAAATAAATACCAGATTGGGCCATCGGACAAGGCGAAAAAAGGCCCCAGGCAATTGCAGCATACAGGATTTATTTTGAGGCCACGGACGAATCGAAGTCCCAGTGACCATTCAGCTTTAAAACTTTTTCTATGACGTCCCTCACACAACCCTGCCCGCCGTTAAAAGAAGAGATATACGCCGCGATATGCCTGATCTCCGGCGCCGCATCCGCCGGCGCACAGGCAAGACCCACGTGCCGCATCGCCAACAGATCGGGGATATCGTCTCCCATATACAGCATGTCCCTCTCGTCCAGCGCGTGCTCCTTTGCATATTCTTCCAGCACCTTTACCTTGTCGTGTACCTGCAGATAAATATCGCGGATCCCAAGATACAACAACCGCTGCCGCACCCCCTCGGAGCTTCCCCCCGAAATCACCACCACCCGGTATCCCTTCTTCACGGCCAGCTGAAGGGAATAGCCATCCCTGGTATTCATCCGGCGTACCTGCTCACCCGTTTCATATACAATCACGTCCCCATCCGTCATTACCCCATCCACGTCGAAAACAAATGTCCTGATCGATTTGAATTTTTCTAGTACGCTCATGTCGTAAAAATAACAATTTTTAAGAACCGCTTCCAGCGCCGCCGCCTTTTTCCTCCCCGCGGTAAAACTGCTCGATCTGAATGCTAAATAACCTGTACAATTCGCTCAGATCCTTATAATTATTCAATATCTCCAGGTGCCGGCGGATCGTCCCCTGGTCACCCCTTATCGCAGGGCCCGTCTGGACATCCCCGGGGGAATAGCGCAGCAATCGTTGGGAAGTTTCCGCGATCAGCGGATACAGCAGGGAGAAGTCGAGCCGCTCTTTATGACAGAACAGCTCAGCCTGAGTATACAACCAGTTCGTGAAATTGTTGACGGACGTCGCCGCCACGTGCAGCTTCAGCCGCGTCGCGTCGTCCGCCTCCTGCACCCGCGGGCTGATCGTCCGCGCAAAATCCCCGATCACGGAAAGGTCTTCCGTCCGGGAAGCCGCGATCAGCAGCGGGAAGTCGGGGTAAGGCCTTATCTCGCTCCGCAGACTCTGCAAAGGATACAGCACCCCCCACCGCTCCGTCACCGACTGCAGCACGCTACCCGCCACGGCCCCGGCCG
>Ga0310811_10008621_pt1 | contig 13116 bp, 11 predicted proteins | sample YCmetagenome_FD_207642 | JGI IMG/M metagenome (GOLD analysis project Ga0310811, IMG submission 207642) | Soil microbial communities from experimental microcosm in Duke University, North Carolina, United States - YC | ecosystem: Engineered > Artificial ecosystem > Soil microcosm > Unclassified ...
CGCTCGGGCCGGCCACCACGTGATAGCGGTCCGAGCCCTCGAAGCGCGGCTGGAACGAGGTCGCCACGCCAAGACGCACCTGCCAGTCCGGAATGTTCGGCTGCCACATCTTCTGCAGCGGAACGCCCACCGAGTACTGCCATTCGCCCAACGGCGAAGGCGTCTGAGCCACCGCCGAACCCGGAAGAAAGGCAATGCCGCCGAGAGTCACGGCGACCACAGACGTTGCCGCGATGCCTGTTTGTTTATTGCGGAGCGCACCGCCCCGCTTCTTTCTAAGGCTGTTCAACACCAGAAGCCTCCGATCTCGCGTATCGCGAAGGGGTTCAATTCCTGTTTCGACATCGCCCGACGGATAAAAAAGCGCCAGGGCAACCGTCGCGCCGTTACTTACGGCATGTAATTTTTTCAGAGAACGACACGCTCTGCACGGCGAAGCCGCACCGTCCATACCGGCCGCCGGGCCCTTGGGTGGCGCTTTTGTATGAAAAGACCCATGTGGACGGTCGGCCGACGGACAACACGTGCGCAAAATATGCGCCAAGTCCGTGGAACACAGGTTCGGATGGCCGAACGCGAGGCTCAGCGGCCGTGCAGATGGGAGTTGGGACGCGCGCAAAGCCGGCTTCACGACTTTGCGGGGCTAGACGCGGCGGGGAGCAGAACGCGGCGGCATTGCCTGCCGCCGCGCCGGGAAGAACTTGCGGCGAACGCCGCTCTTGCTATTGCGACGCTTCGACCAGAACCGGTTTGTCGCGATACAGATTGGGGAACAGACGCTTCAGATTGGCGACCTTCGGCATGTCGTTGAACGCGATATAGGCGGAGTTCGGATGCAGCGTCAGGTAATTCTGGTGATACGCCTCGGCCGGATAAAAGCCCTTGAACGGCTCCATGCGCGTGACGATCGGCGCGGCAAACGCATGCGCTTTTTCGAGCTGCGCGATATAGCTCTGCGCGACGCGCCGCTGCGTGTCGTTCAGCGGAAACACCGCCGAGCGGTACTGCGTGCCGCTGTCCGGCCCCTGACGATTCAACTCGGTCGGATCGTGGATCACGGAGAAATACACCTGCAACAACTGGCCGTAAGTCACCTTGCTGGGGTCGAACGTGACCTGCACGGATTCCGCGTGGCCCGTCTCACCGCCGCTGACGATCTCGTAGTCGGCGGTCTCGCGCGTGCCGCCCGAGTAGCCGGAGACCGCTTTCGTCACGCCGCGCACGTGCTGGAACACGCCCTGCACGCCCCAGAAGCAGCCGCCCGCGAACACCGCGGTTTCCTCGTGGGCCGTGCTCGCGGAAATCGGCTCATCGAGCGTGGGCGGCGCGATCACCACCGCCGCCTCCGCCGCGAACGCGACGCCATGAGCGAGCAGCAGCACCAGCGCGCCGATTCCGAGCGATACCGAAAGAGCCACCGCGCGCGAACGAGCCCGCTTGCCGTCAATGCGACTCCGGATGTCCATGATGTCCGTCCCGATTCGATCAGCTCACGCCGCCCGTGGCGGGCGTGAATGTCAACGCAAGACCGTTCATGCAGTAGCGCAGGCCGGTCGGTTTGGGGCCGTCGTCGAACACGTGGCCGAGGTGGCCGCCGCAGCGGCGGCATAGCACTTCGTCGCGCGTCATGCCGAACGAGCGGTCGGTATGCGTGATGACCGCATGATCCAGCGGCTGCCAGAAACTCGGCCAGCCGGTGCCGCTGTCGAACTTGGTCTTCGATGAGAACAGCGGCAGTTTGCAGCCGGCGCACGCGAACGTGCCGGCGCGATGTTCGTCGTTCAACGCGCTGCTGAACGGGCGTTCGGTGCCCGCCTCGCGCAGCACGCGGTACTGCGCGTCGGTCAGCAGCTTGTGCCACTCGGCGTCGCTGTGCGAGACCTCGTAAGCCGCCGCGCCCGGGTCCGCCGCCTGCGTCGCGCGGGCCGCCCACGCGCCGCCGGTCAGCGACGCCGCGCCGATCAACCTGAGAAATACCCGTCTGTTGCAAGCCATGATGATCGCTCCGGAAAGTCCGTACCGTTCACCCGTTCCGACGCAGCGCGCGCCGTCCGCGAATGATCCTGAGATAGGTCGTTCGGGCGCGCGCTTTATGACAGCATGCGCGTCTTTTTGCGCGACGGCGCGCGTTACAGCGGAAATTTCGTGGTCGAGAGGATTTCCTTGAGCACCATGAACGAGCGGATTTGCCGGACCCCGGGCAGATACAGCAACTGCTCGGCGTGCAGGCGGTTGAAGCTGTCGCTGTCGCGCGTGCGGATCGTCATGAAATAGTCGAATTCGCCGGTGACGACGTGACACTCCATGCACCCGGCAACTTTCTGCGCGGCTTTCTCGAACTCGGCGAACGACTCCGGCGTGGAGCGGTCCAGCACCACGCCGATGATTACCAGCATCCCTGCGCCGGCGGCCTTCGGGTCGATCAGCGCGACCACTGCGCGAATCAGCCCCGACTCCTTGAGCCGTTCGACGCGCCGCAAGCAGGCGGGCGCGCTCAGCTTCACCTTCGCCGCCAGCCCAACGTTCGAGATCGACGCGTCGCTCTGCAACTGCCGCAGGATCGCGCGATCGATGCGGTCGAGCGCCTGAAGCGGATCGGTCTTCGCGGCCGATGCCTTAGGCGATTTCGGGGTCGTTCGAGTTTTTGTTGCGTTCATTGCAGTCGGTACATTCTTTTATTAACCGATAGAGTGTAATCACTTTATAAAACTATGCCGAACGTAATTTTTCCGCAAGCTCATTTCGACCGGTTTTACCTAACATGGATTCAACGCGACGACCCGCTGTGCGCGTCGCGCCGCACATCTACTGACCACGGAGCTGCCATGAACCTGCAACGATTCCCTCGCTACTCGCTCACCTTTGGACCGACGCCGATCCAGCCGCTCAAACGCCTGAGCGATCACCTCGGCGGCAAGGTACATCTGTACGCGAAGCGCGAGGATTGCAACAGCGGGTTCGCGTTCGGCGGCAACAAGACCCGCAAGCTCGAATATCTGATCCCGGAAGCGCTGGCGCAGGGCTGCGACACGCTGGTGTCGATCGGCGGGATTCAATCGAATCAGACCCGCCAGGTGGCGGCGGTCGCCGCGCACCTCGGCATGAAGTGCGTGCTCGTGCAGGAGAACTGGGTCAACTATTCGGATGCCGTGTACGACCGTGTCGGCAACATCCAGATGTCGCGGATTCTGGGCGCGGATGTGCGGCTGGTCGAAGACGGCTTCGACATCGGCTTTCGCAAGAGCTGGGAAGATGCGCTGCAAAGCGTGCGCGCCGCCGGCGGCAAGCCCTACGCGATTCCGGCAGGCTGTTCCGATCATCCGCTAGGCGGGTTGGGGTTCGTCGGCTTCGCGGAAGAAGTGCGTCAGCAGGAAGCCGAACTGGGCTTCAGGTTCGACTACATCGTCGTGTGCTCGGTGACCGGCAGCACGCAGGCCGGCATGGTGGTCGGTTTTGCCACCGATGGCCGCGCCGAGCGCGTGATAGGCGTCGATGCGTCGGCGAAACCCGCGCAAACGCGCGAGCAGATCACGCGGATCGCGCAGCAGACCGCGCAGCAGGTCGACCTGGGGCGCGATATCACCGCGAAAGACGTGATACTCGACGAGCGATTCGGCGGTCCGGAATACGGTCTGCCGAACGACGGCACGTTGGAGGCGATTCGCTTGTGCGCGCGGCTCGAAGGCGTGTTGACCGATCCGGTCTATGAAGGCAAATCGATGCACGGGATGATCGACATGGTGCGTAACGGGGAGTTTCCCGCGGGCTCGCGTGTGTTGTACGCGCACCTGGGCGGCGTGCCGGCGTTGAATGGTTACAGCTTCATTTTCCGCAACGGGTGATGCTGTTCAAGGGCGGCGTGAGGCAATGAGCAGGTTGCGGTGACGGGCGCCGCGGCGGCGAGCCGTAGTTCCCCGCCAGCCTCTCACGCCCCGCGTAAGCCCTCAAGCCGCCAGATTCTTTTTCAAATGCTTGCGCAAGAACTCGACAAACGCGCGAATCGTGACCGAGCTTTGCCGATGCTGCGGATACACCGCGTAGACGCTGGTCGCGTCAGGCAGGAATGCGTCAAGCACCGGCACCAGTTGACCGCTTTTGAGCGAATCCGCAACGATAAAATCAGGAAGCCGAACAATCCCCAGCCCGGCCACGGCGGCGTCGCGGATCAGATCGCCATTATTGGCCCGCAACGGTCCGTGCACTTCAACGCCCTTCACGACCCCGTCCACGACGAAGTCCCAGCTGACCGCGCCGCCATGCCCGTACAACAGGCATGAATGACGTTGCAGATCGGCCGGCGCGGCGGGCGCCCCGCGGCGCCTCACATATCCCGGACTGCAACACGCCACCATCCTGACGTCGACGAGCTTCTGGGCAATCAGCGTGGAATCGGCCAGCGTACCGATGCGGATCGCCATGTCGAAGCCCTCGCCCACCACGTCGACGGTGCGGTCGCTCAACTCCATGTCGAAGCGCACGTCGCCGTGCTCGCGCAGGAACAGCGCGACGAGCGGCGACAGATGCATCATGCCGAACGACATCGGCGCGCTCACCCGCAACAGTCCGCGCGGACCCGCGCGCCGCAGCGACATGGCCTGCTCGGCATCCTCGACTTCACCGAGGATGCGCCTTGCGCGCTCGTAAAACTCCTGGCCGAGGTCGGTCACGGCCAGCTTGCGCGTATTGCGGATCAGCAGCTGCACGCCGAGCGCCTCTTCCAGCGCCATCACCCGGCGGCTGACGAACTGCTTCGACAGCGAGAGCCGGTTGGCCGCCGCCGTGAAGTTGTGCGCGTCGACCGTGGCGACGAAGATCCGCATGTCATCGAGCTGCATCATATTGTCCACTCCATAGCGACAGTGTTTCGCTTTTCCAAGCGATTATACCCATCCAGATTGACCTACACTCTCATGCATGGATCGCGGACACATATCTGGCCCGGATCGCACAACCCAAAGGAGAAAAAAGATGCTTGAAATCAGACATGCCAATCAACGCGGCCGCGCGGAACACGGCTGGCTCAGTTCGCGTCACACGTTTTCCTTCGCGAGCTATCACGACCCGAAGCAGAACGGTTTCTCCGACCTGCTCGTGATCAACGACGACCGCGTGGCCCCGGCGCAAGGCTTCGGCAAGCATCCGCACCGCGACATGGAAATTTTCTCGTACGTGCTGCAAGGCGCGCTGGAGCACAAGGACACGATGGGCACCGGCTCGGTGATCGTGCCCGGTGACATCCAGCTGATGAGCGCGGGAACCGGCGTTGCGCACAGCGAATACAACCATTCGAAGAGCGAGCCGGTGCACTTCCTGCAAATCTGGATCGCACCTGCTGCACGGGGCACGGCGCCGCGTTATCAGCAGCGGCACTTCAGCGCGGATGACAAGCGCGGCGTGTTGCGCCTCGTGCTGTCGCCGGACGGCGCGAACGATTCGCTGATGCTGCAACAGGATGCGCGCGTGTATGCCGGGCTTTTCGACGGCGCTGAGACCGCGCGGCTCGAACTGGCGAGCGATCGCTATGCGTACATCCACGTGGCGCGCGGCAGCGTGACGGTGAACGGTGTCGAACTCGGCGAAGGCGACGGCGTGCGAGTGCGCGGCGAAGAAGCGCTGAGCTTCTCGCAAGGCCATGACGCGGAAGTGCTGGTGTTCGATTTGCGCAACATCGAGACGTCGGCGTTGTGGGCTTGATGGCTCGATTGCTCTACCGGTTTAAACGTGGCTCACCGGATGATAGGCGGCGAGCCACACCCTTTCCCCACTGTTGAGAGAAAAATCATGCGCTACACGTTGTTTGAAAACCAGAAAGACGCGGTCATTCTCGTCGCCCGCATCCTGTTGATGGTGCTGTTTGTGATGTTCGGGTGGTCGAAATTGACGGGCTTTTCCGGCACCGTCGCTTACATGACGTCGAGCGGCGCACCCATGCCCGAGCTGTCGGCGATCATCGCCGTGGTGATGGAGTTCGTCGTGGGCATCGCGCTGCTGGTGGGTTTCTTCACGCGGCCGCTTGCGCTATTGCTTGCGGTTTATACGTTGGGCGCCGCGATCATCGGCCACCACTACTGGAACATGACCGGCGCGATGCAGTACGACAACATGATTCACTTCTACAAGAACATCAGCATCATCGGCGGGCTACTGCTGCTGGGTGTGACCGGCGCCGGCAAGTATTCGATCGACCGGCGTTGAGCGCGCGTTCACACGGACCCGTTGTCGAGCACAAACAAAAACGGCGGCCCGCAGGCCGCCGCTCACCACTCACGCTACCGTTGCCGCATCAAACCACTGCTTCGGCTTCAACTTCGCTGGCCACTTCCACTTCTTCGCTGTTGCGGATCAGGTGATCGAATGCGGACAGCGATGCCTTCGCGCCCTCGCCCACGGCGATCACGATCTGCTTGAACGGCACCGTGGTCACGTCGCCCGCGGCAAACACGCCCGGCACCGAAGTCGCGCCGCGCGCATCGACGACGATCTCGCCGTGCTTCGACAACTCCACCGTGCCCTTGAGCCATTCGGTGTTCGGCACGAGGCCGATCTGCACGAACACGCCTTCCAGCTCGACCGTCTTCACTTCGCCCGAACGCAAGTCCTTGTAGACCAGACCGTTGACCTTCTTGCCGTCGCCGGTGATTTCAGTGGTCTGCGCCTGCGTGACGATCGTCACGTTGGCGAGGCTGCGCAGCTTGCGTTGCAGCACTTCGTCGGCACGCAGCGTCGCGCCGAATTCGAACAGCGTCACTTCACGCACGATGCCCGCGAGGTCGATCGCCGCTTCGACGCCCGAGTTGCCGCCGCCGATCACCGCGACGCGCTTGCCCTTGAACAGCGGGCCATCGCAGTGCGGGCAATACGCGACGCCGTGGTTGCGATACTCGCGCTCGCCCGGCACGTTGATTTCGCGCCAGCGCGCGCCGGTCGCCAGAATGATGGTCCTCGCCTTGAGCACCGCGCCGTTGGCGAGGCGCACTTCGTTGATGCGCCCTGGAATCAGCGCTTCGGCGCGTTGCACGTCCATGATGTCGACGTCATAGGCCTTCACGTGCTGTTCGAGCGCAGTGGCGAACTTCGGCCCTTCGGTTTCCGTCACCGAGACGAAGTTCTCGATTGCCAGCGTGTCGAGCACCTGGCCGCCGAAGCGTTCCGCGACCACGCCCGTCGCAATGCCCTTGCGCGCCGAGTAGATCGCCGCAGCCGCGCCTGCCGGGCCGCCGCCGACGATCAGCGTATCGAACACCGGCTTCTTTTCCAGTTCCTTCGCGGCACGGGCGCCGGCGTTGGTGTCGAGCTTCGCGAGGATTTCCTTCACGCCGCTGCGGCCCTGGCCGAACACTTCGCCGTTCATGAACATCGTCGGTACCGCCATGATCTGGCGCGCTTCGACTTCGTTCTGGAACAACGCGCCGTCGATCGCCACGTGGCGGATACGCGGGTTGATCAGCGCCATCACGTTCAGTGCCTGGACGACTTCCGGGCAGTTCTGGCATGACAGCGAAAAATATGTTTCGAACTGATAGTCGCCGTCGAGATTGCGGATCTGTTCGACCACCGCATCGTCGAGTTTGACCGGATGGCCGCCGACCTGCAGCAGTGCGAGGACGAGCGACGTGAATTCATGCCCCATCGGAATGCCGGCGAAGCGGATGCCGGTATCTTTGCCCGGCTCGCTGATCGAAAACGACGGCTTGCGCTCGTTGTCGTCGCGGCGTTCCACCACAGTCACGCGTTCCGACAACGTCGAGATATCGTTCAGCAATGCCAGCAGTTCTTTTGATTTAGCACTGTCGTCGAGCGATGCGACGATTTCGATAGGCCTGCTAACCTTTTCGAGGTACGTTTTCAACTGATTCTTGAGATTGGCGTCAAGCATGGCGATTCGATTCCGTGACGAGGGGTGTTGGTTTCCAGGCGCCGCACGCAGTCCGGATAGGACACGTGCGGCCCTGGGACGCGCGGACCGCTGCATGAAACGGTCCGCACGGTGATGCAGAGGCGCCGAAGGGCGCGAACTGCGAAAGGTCCGAAGACCTTAGATCTTGCCGATCAGGTCGAGCGACGGGGTCAGCGTTTCTGCGCCCGGCGTCCACTTGGCGGGGCAAACTTCACCCGGGTGAGCCGCGATGTATTGCGCAGCCTGCACCTTGCGCAGCAGCTCGCCAGCGTCACGGCCGATGCCGTTGTCATGGACTTCGCACAGCTTGATCTCGCCTTCCGGGTTGATCACGAACGTGCCACGCAGCGCCAGGCCTTCTTCTTCGATCAGCACGTCGAAGTTGCGCGAGATTGCCAGGGTCGGGTCGGCGATCATCGGGTACTTGATCTTCTGGATCGTGTCCGACGTGTCGTGCCATGCCTTGTGCGTGAAGTGCGTGTCGGTCGACACGCTGTAGATTTCGACGCCGAGCTTCTGGAAATCGGCGTAGCGATCGGCCAGGTCACCCAGTTCGGTCGGGCAAACAAAGGTGAAGTCAGCCGGATAGAAAACGAAAACCGACCACTTTCCCTTCAGGCTTTCTTCAGTGACGGTCACGAAATCGCCATTGTGATAAGCCTGTGCCTTGAACGGTTTGACTTGACTGTTGATGATCGGCATTTACTGAGTCCTCTTTCTTGGTGGTTGGAAAGTGGAGTCAGTATGTCAGACGACGCTTAATAGGTAAAGCAGATTGTCTCAATGGTAACGATAGTTTTGCACTATTTATCTCGTCGCTGCCGGCTATCGCGCCGGGGTCAGTCCTTGAGAAGCCGCCATAGCGTGGTACGGCCGATTCCCAGCGCCCGGCTTGCGGCGGCGCGATTGCCGCCGGAGCGTTCGAGGGCGTGCAGCACGTCCTTGCGGGTGGGCGTGGCGCGCACAGAAATGTTGCCGATGGTGGCATCTGCGACGCCCGGCGCGGTTTTGACCGCTGCCGCCCGAGTCATCCGCCCGAACTCGGGGAACACCGCGTGCGAATCCTGCGACGCGTCCGCGGCTGCGTCGCTGAAATAAATCGCCGCGCGCGCCAGCAGGTTTTCCAGCTCCCGGACGTTGCCGGGCCACGCGTAGTGCTCGAACAGCGGCGCGAGAAACGCCAGCACCCGCTGCTGCGCCGCGTCCGCCAAACCATATTGGAGCGCGCCGCGGCTCAACAAGTGCCGCGCCAGTTGCGCGACATCGCCGCGCCGCTCGCGAAGCGGCGGCAATTCTATCTGAAGCAGATTCAGACGAAAATACAAATCCGCGCGAAACGCGCCCTGCTCGACCAGCGCATGCAAGTCGCGGTGGGTGGCGGCAATGACCCGCACGTCGACCGGCGTCGCGCGTCCCGAGCCGAGCTTCATCACCTCGCGCTCCTGCAGCACGCGCAACAGCCGGCTTTGCAGCGCGGCCGGCATCTCGCCGATTTCGTCGAGGAAGATCGTGCCCGTATGCGCGATTTCGAACAGGCCCGGCTTGCCGCCGCGGCGCGCGCCGGTGAACGCGCCCTCTTCGTGGCCGAACAGCTCGCTTTCGATCAACCCTTCGGGCAGCGCCGCGCAATTGAACGCGACGAACGGATTGCCGCGCCGCCGGCTGGCGTTGTGGATGCCCTGCGCGACCAGCTCCTTGCCGGTGCCGCTTTCGCCGGTGAGCAGCACGGTTGCGTCGTGCGCCGCGCCCGCGCGCGCGAGGCGGCGCACCCGTTCCAGCGCCGGCGAGCCGCCGATCAGATCGTCGAGCTGATGCCGCGCGACCAGATGCTTCGGCCGCTGGCTGGTGCGCAGCGAGCGGTCGATCCGCTGCGCGACCAGCGCGTCCTGCACCGTCACCACGGAACCGGAGCGCACGCCGTGCTCGACGATCGGCACGCAGTTGACGATCAGCGCGCGGCCGCCGATCTGCTCGATGCGCTCTTCGATCGGTTGATCGTGCGCGAGCGTTTCGCGCAGCAGCGGACCGACCAGGCGCGCCACTTGCGCGGGCAAGCCGTGTTCGCGGCCCCCCACGGGCGCTTCCTGCAGGGCGTTCCCCATACGGGCTTGCCTCGGACCGCCCAGGCCGAGCAGTTCGAGCATCGCCGGATTGACCGCTTCGAGCTGGCCCGCGTCGTCGAAGGCGGCGACGCCGTCGCGCAGATGCGCGACGATCGTGTTCAGCCGCACGCGCTTCGACTCCTTCTGACGGCTCACGCGCGCCAGTTCGACGGAACGCTCAAACGCCTCTTCGACCGCGCCGAGCGAATACAGAAAGACGCTCTCCATGCCGGCCTGCTGCGCGAGATCGCAGGCCATGCCGGGGCCGATGATCACGCTGCAGCCTTCGGCGGCGAGCTTGTCGACGGCGCGCCGCACTTCGTCGACCGAGCGGTACGCGCACTGTTTCAGGCCGACGTTCAGCCAGGGCCCCAGATCGGCGAGTTCCTGCGAGACCGTTTCATGCAATGCGAGCCCGATCCGCGCGCCGGGCCACGTAGTGGCGGCGAGCGTGATCGCGTTCAGCACGTCGAAGCCGTTGACCTTGACCATCACGACCGGCACATTCAGATGCTCGCGCAGATACGCGCCGTTCGAGCCGGCGGCCAGCACGACGTCGACCGCGCCCGCATCCACGTAGGCTTGCAGCGTGGCGACCGCCGCGCCGTAACCTTCCCGGACCGGGAAAAATTTCGCGCGCTCGGCGTAGCGCGGCGCGACCGTCTCGCAAAGCGACTGCAGCCGGCTGATACTGACGAGTGCGACGCCCGGCCGGCCGGGATTGGAATTTACAAGGGACGACGTGAAAGTGGACACCGCGGGCACTCCTTTTCTGACGCTGCGAGGCTCAACGCCCGGCTTTCAATGTTTGAGCGTTGAAACGTTCCATGAAACGTTTCATGGAACGAACGCGTATTCTGCCATGAACCGCCCGAGCCAGCACTTGGGCCCAACCCTTTGATTACTCAAGACAAAGCCGCGACCGTCGCCACATGGCACGCTTCCTGCTGAATAGCGCCCCATCCCGCCAACGACTTTTCTTCTGGAGACACACCGTCATGACCACTTCCGCTACCCGTCGCGCCGCGTTCCGCGCCAAGGTCAACGAACGCCAGGGCCTGCTCGTGCCCGGCGCCTTCAACGCGATGAGCGCCCGCGTGATCGAGGACGCCGGCTTCGAGGCGCTCTACATCACCGGCGCGGGCGTCACCAATATGTCGCTCGGACTGCCTGATCTCGGCTTCATCGGACTCGCCGAAGTCGCCGAACACACGGCGCGCATTCGCGACGCGGTGGCGCTGCCGCTGATCGTCGATGCCGACACCGGCTTCGGCAACGCGCTGAACGTACGCCAGACCGTGCGCGTGCTCGAGCGCAGCGGCGCCGACGTGATCCAGTTCGAAGACCAGGTGATGCCGAAGAAATGCGGCCACTTTTCCGGCAAGGAAGTGGTCGCGACGAGCGAGATGGTCGGCAAGATCCGCGCGGCCGTCGACGCCCGCGAAGACGGCAACCTGCAGATCATGGCGCGCACCGACTCCGCCGCGGTCCACGGCATCGAGGATGCGATCGAGCGCGGTCATCGCTTCATCGAAGCTGGCGCCGACATCCTGTTCATCGAGGCGACCGAATCGCTTGCCGACATCGAACGGCTGCCGGCGCTGTTCGACAAGCCGCAACTGATCAACATCGTGATCGGCGGCAAGACGCCGGTGCAGTCGCGCGAGGCGCTCGCGAAGCTCGGCTACGGCATCGTGCTGTATGCGAATGCGGCGCTGCAGGGCGCGGTGCTCGGCATGCAGCGCGCGCTCGGTACTTTGAAGAGCAATGGCCGTCTCGACGAGGACGCGACGCTCGTCGCACCGTTCAGCGAACGCCAGCGGCTCGTCAACAAGCCGCTGTACGACCGGCTGGATCGCGAGTACGCCGCGAAGGGCTGAGCGGCGCGGGTCGATCGTGTTTCCCGCGCCGGTCCGTTGCGCGCCTCGCTACGGCAACGGACCGGACCGGCACGCGCCATGCTGGCGGTGGTTGGATGCTGCATTGGGGCGGCGCATCCTGCGCTCGGCAACGGTATGGCGCCATTTATTGCGTTAGGATTCAGGGCTGGCAATGCGCGTGCGATCCATCACGGCTTCACGCGTGCATCGCCGGCACTCGCCATCCTGGCTGGCGCCTGTCCGTCTCGCACGGACGTGGGACGCCTGACGCCCCGGAAGCCGGAAGCCCGGATGCCCGGATGCTGGAAACACGTTATCGAAAGGTAGTCGCAACAAACATGAAGTCTACTTCATCGCGCGCCCCGCGCCTGCACGCTCACGACCTCGACACCCCCGCACGCATTGCAGCGGAGACCCCGCAATGACCGGCGGCAGCACACGCAATACACATGTCGGCTGGCTGCCGTATCTCGTCGCGGCCACCTTCTTCATGGAGTATCTCGACACCACGGTGATCGCCACCGCGCTGCCGCAAATGGCGCACTCGTTCGGCGTTGGTCCGAACAGTCTCAGTCTCGGCATGACCGCGTACATGCTGGCGCTGGCGATTTTCATCCCGGCGAGCGGCTGGGTCGCCGACCGCTGCGGCGCACGCACGGTGTTCTTCAGCGCGATCGCCGTGTTCACGGCGGCCTCGGTGTTGTGCGGCCTGTCGCAGAACGTCGTCGAATTCACCGCAGCGCGCGTGCTGCAAGGCATGGGCGGCGCGATGATGGTGCCGGTGGGCCGCCTGATCGTGGTCCGGAGCACCGAGAAGAGCCGCATGATGCAGGCCATTTCGACGATCACGTGGCCGGCCATCGCCGCGCCCGTGGTCGGGCCGCCGGTGGGCGGCTTCATCACCACCTACGCGTCGTGGCGCTGGATCTTCCTGCTGAACGTGCCGTTCGGTCTGGCGGCGATGGCCGTCGCGCTCGCGCTGGTGCCGAACCTGCGCGGTGCCGAACGCAAGCCGCTCGACGTGGTCGGCCTGATGCTGAGCGGCCTGACGCTCACCGCGATCCTGTACGGCGCGGAACTGGCGAGCCAGCCCGGCACGAATCCGTGGATCGCCGGCGCGGTCGTGCTAGGCGGCTTGCTGGTGGGCGTGGTGGCGTTCCAGCACGCGAAGCGCCATCCGTATCCGTTGATCGACGTGTCGACCCTGAAAATCCCCACTTTCTCCGTGACGGTGGTG
>Ga0310811_10008623_pt1 | contig 13116 bp, 10 predicted proteins | sample YCmetagenome_FD_207642 | JGI IMG/M metagenome (GOLD analysis project Ga0310811, IMG submission 207642) | Soil microbial communities from experimental microcosm in Duke University, North Carolina, United States - YC | ecosystem: Engineered > Artificial ecosystem > Soil microcosm > Unclassified ...
GCTCCATTTCGCTGTATGGCTTGTCCGACGTCATCCTCACTTTTGAAACGGGCACGGACAACAACTTCGCGCGGCAGGAAGTTTTCAACCGCCTGGGCGACCTGAGCCTGCCCAGCGGTGTCACGCCATCGGTGTCGCCGCTGTCGGCGCCGTCGGGCCTGATCTATCGCTACGTATTGCAAAGTTCCGACCGCTCGCCGATGGACCTCAAGACCATCGAGGACTGGACCGTCGAGCCGCAGTACCGTGCCGTGCCCGGCGTAGCCGACGATTCGGGCTTCGGCGGCGGCACCATGCAGTACCAGGTGCTGCTCGACCAGACCAAGATCGCCGCCGTCGGCCTGTCCGCCGTGCAGGTGGAGGCAGCGCTCAGCGCCAACAACGCCAATGCCGGTGGCGGGTTCTATTCGCAAGGTGGACAGTTCTATTACGTGCGCGGCGCTGGCCGCATGGAGACGCTGGAAGACATCGGCAACGTGGTGGTGGCCGTTCACAACGGCGTGCCCGTGCTGGTGAAAGACATCGGCCGCGTCGTCATCGGCATCGCGCCGCGCCTGGGCGAGTTCGGCTACGAAAAGCAGGATGACGCGGTGGAAGGCGTGATCCTGCTGCGCACCGGCGAAAAGACCCAGGACGTCCTGAAGCGGGTCGAGGCGAAGACCCGCCAGCTCAACGACGAGATCCTGCCGAAGGACGTCAAGGTCGTTCCGTTCTATGACCGCACCGACCTCATTGCACTGACCACGAAGATCGTCGAAGACAACCTGCTCCGCGGCATGTTGCTGGTCGTGGTGGTGTTGATCTTCTTTCTCTACGATTTCCGCGCGGGCCTGATCGTCGCCACCACCATTCCCCTGGCGTTGCTGTTCGCCTTCATCTGCCTCGATGTGCAACGGGCCTCGGCCAACCTGTTGTCGATCGGCGCGGTTGACTTCGGCATCCTCGTTGATGCCGCCGTGGTCATGGTGGAGAACATCTTCAGGCAGATAGCCGACCAGCGCGGCGCACCATTCAACGTCAAGGACATCATCCGCGATGCGGCCGCCGAAGTAGACCGTCCGCTGTTCTATGCGGTGGCCGTGATCGTGGTCAGCTTCCTGCCGATCTACGTGTTGTCCGGGCCGTCGGGCACGCTGTTCAAGCCCATGGCCGACACGATGATCTTCGCGCTCGTCGGCTCCCTGGTAATCACGCTGACCTTGCTGCCGGTGCTCTGTGCCGTGTTCATGCGCAAGGGCGTGAAAGAGCGGCGTAACCGCATCTTCGAGGCCATCAAATCGGTCTACACAAAAGGCCTCGATGCCTGCCTCGCCAATCCATGGATGACGGCGGCTGCCTCGGCCGTGGTGCTGTTGCTCTCGCTGCTGCTCATTCCCCGCATCGGCGCCGAGTTCATGCCGCAGCTGGACGAGGGGGCGCTGTGGGTGCGCGCGACCATGCCTTACACCATCTCATTCGAGGAGGCGTCGAAGATCACGCCCAAGCTGCGCGAGGTGTTGCGCTCGTTTCCCGAAGTCACCACGGTCGCCTCCGAACTGGGGCGTCCCGATGACGGCACCGATCCGACCGGGTTTTTCAACGTGGAGTTTTACGTCGGGCTCAAACCTTATTCCCAATGGAAGGGTTCGTACCGCGACAAGGGCGCCCTGATCGAAGCGCTCAACCAGAAGCTCCAGGCGTTCCCCGGCATCATCTTCAATTACACCCAGCCCGCCGAAGACGCCGTGGACGAGGCCGAAACCGGCCTCAAGAGCGCGCTTGCGGTGAAGGTGTTCGGTCCCGACCTCAACACGCTGGAGCAGAAGGGCAAGAGCATCAAGAAGGTGCTGGAACGCGTGCGCGGCATCCGCGATGTCACGCTGGTGCAGGAGCTGGGACAGCCCAGCCTGAGCATCAAGGTCGATCGCGCAAAGATCGCCCGCTACGGCTTGAACGTTTCCGACATCAACGAACTTATTCAGACGGCTATCGGCGGCGACGTCGCCACGCAGGTGGTCCAGGGTGAAAAACAGTTCGACCTCGTGGTCCGGCTCGAACAGAAGTACCGCGACAACCCCGAGGAGATCAGGAACATCCTGGTGACGACGCCGGGCGGACAACAGATGCCGCTCAAGGAGTTCGCCGACATCCAGGAAATCAACGGCGCTTCGTTCATCTATCGCGAAGACAACTCGCGCTACATCGGCGTGCAGTTTTCCGTGGAAGGCAGGGACCTTGCCGGCGCCGTGGAAGATGCCATTCAACAGGTCAACGGCAAGGTCAAGCTGCCGCAGGGTTACCGCCTCGACTGGGGCGGCGAGTACACCGAGTACACCGCCTCGCGCGCACAGTTGAATGTGATACTGCCGCTCACGCTCGCCTTGATCTTCCTGTTGCTGTTTACGCTCTACAGCAATTTCAAGTTTCCGTTCATTACCGTTCTCGGCGTGCTGCTGTCGGCACCGGTGGGCGGCATCGTCGCCTTGTGGATCACCGGTACGCCGTTCTCGGTATCCTCGGGCATCGGCTTCCTGGCGCTGTTCGGCGTCTCCGTGCAAACCGCCGTGGTCTACATTTCCTACGTCAACGAATTGCGGCGTGGCGGTACCAGTCTCGCGGACGCCATTCGCGAAGGTGCCATCCTCCGCTTGCGGCCGATCATGATGACGGCACTGGTAGCCGCGCTGGGCCTGCTACCGGCGGCACTCGCCACGGGCGTCGGCACGGATACGCAGCGACCGTTCGCGCTGGTGATTGTCAGCGGCCTCTTCACGCGACTGTTGATCAGCGTGTTCCTCATGCCCGTGCTCTACACCCTGGTGGCACGACCCGATGACCGACTCGAGGTGTAAGCACGCCAAGCGTCGGTCCTTGCAGGCGCTAGCGAGACGCCGGCCCGCCGATGGCAGGCCGGGTTCACAGTCCTGAGGCGCGATTCGTGGATATTCAACAGCGCGCCTCGCCACGACTGGAATAGATGCATGAAACATCGCCTCGGCATCCTGATCGCTTCGCTGTTCATTCCGCTTCTGCTGCTGCCTCAAACCGGCATGGCGGCAAGTTACGAGACCCGGTCCGGCAGCCTGGTGTTCTCCATCGATGATGCAACAGGCAACTACATGCTCGACGACGGTGCGCTGCGCTTTGGCGGGCGGCTTCCGGCCGGTGCGTCGTCGGTAAGAAAGACGGCTGGCGAACTGCACTTCCAACTGATGCACGGTGTCGACGCGACCGTGGCGCCAGCGCCAGAGAGATCCCATGCGCTGGTTTTCTCATGGAAGGTGGTCAGCGCCACACCCATCACGCCGCCAGCCTTTCCGGATTTCAACACCGTGCCGGCCGGGCTGCATTCGCTGTCGCATCAGCAGCTCAACTTCGCGCCTCCGGTGTTTGACGACCCGCAGCAGGTATCCACACCGTGGATCCTGTTCACGGAGGTCGGCCACACGCTCGTCATGTCGCCTGCGTCGGATTTCTTTCTAGCCAGCATGCTCGGCGACGCCAAGACGCGCGTTGCCGTGGGCTTGAACGCAGAAGTGGCAACGGTGCCGCCCGGCTTCACGTCGACGGCGCTGGTCGCCTCGGCACCGGATATCGTGGCGGCCTACCGCACATGGGGCAACGCGCTGCGAGCGCTCTATCACCGCGCTCCGGCGTCCGCCGAGGCTGATCCGATCCTGCGCTACATCGGCGTGCTCACCGACAACAACGGTGGCCACTACTACTACAACTACGAATATGCGGAAGGCCTGAGCTACGAGGAATCGCTGGTGCGTTTCTTCCAACGCAGCCGCGAGGCCGGGCTTCCTTTCGGCTATCTCCAGCTCGATAGCTGGTGGTACTCCAAGAGCTCGTGGAATCCCCACGAGAAGGTCGGCCGGATCAAGAATCCCGCGCTGCCCGATGAAGACTGGAATCGCTATGGCGGCCTGCTTGAATGGAAAGCCCATCCGAGTGTGTTTCCGAAGGGCATGGCGGCCTTCCACGAGCGGGTGAACGTGCCGTTCCTGGCGCACAACCGTTTCATCGACAAGGACAGCCCCTATCGGCAGCGGTATGAAATTTCCGGCGTGGCCGCTGTCGATCGCCGCTATTGGGAAGAGCTTGCGACCTACGCGGCAGCCAACGGTATAGCCGTCTATCTCCAGGACTGGCTGGACGCGACCTACAAGTTCTCGCCCGACCTGCACAACGTGCCGGGCCTGGGCGAACGTTTCATGGACGGCATGGCGGCCGCCATGGCAGCGCGCGGCATCACCATGCAGTACTGCATGGCGTATCCGCTGCATATGCTCCAGGGCGTGAAGTATTCGAACCTGACGACCATTCGCGCCGCCGGCGATGGCCTGGAACGCTCCAAGTGGACGCAGCTGGCGTTCAACGCCCGCCTCATCCATGAGCTCGGCGCATGGCCGGCAACGGACGTGATGCCGTCGGGCGACACGGCGGCCATGCTGTTTGCCGTGCTCTCCGGCGGCCCTGTCGGTGTGGGCGACGCCTTCGAGAAGCTCGATCGCGCCAACATCTTCAAAGTAGCGCGCGCCGACGGCGACCTGGTGAAGCCGGACGAGCCGCTCATGCCGCTCAGTGCCAGCTACCTGAGCCAGGCACGGAAAACGGGCGCACCCATCGTCGCCGCTACCTTCAGCCGCTACGGCAATCATCAGACGGCATATGTGCTGGCCTTCGCAGACGATCCGTCGAAAGGCTCAACGGATTTTTACCTCGCTCCCGGCGATCTGGGGTTCAACGGACCAACCGCCGTATTCGATCCCTTCTCCGATACCGTCGTGGCCTTGGGTGCGGGCGAAAGGATAACGGGCAAGCTCGGTGGCCCAGATGCCTATGCCTACCGTATTGTCGCGCCGATATCGGCGTCGGGCATCGCCGTGTTCGGTGACATCGGCAAGTTCGTTTCCATGGGGCGCAAGCGCGTCACCGGCTATCAGGAGCTGCCTCACGGGGCGAGACTTAACATCGCCATCGCCGCCAACGAAACAGATATCACCGTGGCTGGCTACGCGCGCTCGGACGTGAAGTCCCACGCGGAAGGGGCGGTCGTCGCGTCCACAGAGTGGAGTCACGAGACAGGCATGTTCGAAGTGAAGTTGCGGCCACTGTCGGGCACAGCGCACCAGGCCGTACTTGACGTAGTCGCCAAGTGATCGCCAGGCACGAACGCTCGCAGGATTGAGCCGCTCTTGTTGGCATGAACGCCGCTACTGGATGGCGCGCCTGGCAATGTCTTCCACAAGGGCGTCGGAGTCGATCACGCTCGTATTACCCAGCATAATGATGGTGATGTCCTGGTCCATCACATGGAAGAACTGCGCCTGCGTCCCCATGATGAGCCCGGGTCGCTTGATCACCGGGTGCTTGGTGCCCTTGGCGGTGAGCTGGTATGACCACATGCCATCGCCGTAATCGTCCAATCCAGGCCTGATCATCTGCTGCACGGTGGCTGGTGCGATCAGCCGCCCGGCGAACAGGGCTTTGGAGAACTTCAGCAGATCGTCCGTGGTGGAATACATGGCGCCGGCGGCATACCAGTTCTCCGGGTATACGGGCAGCTCGCGGGAAAGGACCCTCCTGCCGTCGGGATACCAGTACGAATCGGCGAGTCGGTCCACGATATCGCCATGGTGAAGCACGCCGCTATCGATCATGTGCAATGGGTCGAGAATGCGTTCCTTCAGCACTTGCTCGTAGGGCTGGCCATACAGGCGGGAGATGATCTTGCCGAGCACTACATAGTCGGCATTGTTGTAGTTGAACTTCTCTCCGGGCGTGCTGATGAGCTTCCCGCCGCTGAACTGTGCCAGCAGCTGGTCGCTGGTATGCGGCAGCTGATAGACGGGAATGCCGTCCCTCAGCGCCGTGGCCTGGTCGACAATCGCATCGAAACTCGGCAGGCCTGACGTGTGATTCAGCAGCTGCTGGATCGTCACCTTGCTGCCCGCTTCGCCCGCATAGCACGGCAGGTAGGTCTTGATGTGCTGGTCAAGATCGAGCCGGCCCTGCTCGACCAGCTGCAGGATCAGCACCGAGGTAAACACCTTGGTGACCGAGGCAATCTTGAATCGGGTTCGCGGCGTATTGGCGACCCGCAAGGGGATGCTGGCAAGCCCATAGCTCCTGGCCAGACGGGTCCCGTCGTGCCACTGCACCAGGATCGAACCACTGTAATGGTGTGTGTTCGCATAGCTGTCGACAAAGTCGGCCACGGCATTGGCCTGTGCGAACAGACGGGCGGAGCACAACAGGCAAACCATCGCGACTATGCAACGCATAACGGACTCCCTGGTAGGCACGGCGAGCGACTCGCCGGTAACAGCCCTGCGCCGGCTCGCACGATGCGGTAGATCGCGTCGAGCTTAACTACGGCTAGCCAACACTCCAGAGCCCGTGCGACGGAAGCGGGCGTGAGGCGACGAAGAGGGGGATGGGCGGGATGAAATGTCTTGGCGCCCTCTTTGGCGCGCTTGCGGCCGGGTCGATCCCACATCAAGCTGCGCGATGCCAAGGGTCGGCAGCCGCGAGGCACTCGACGGCGTGGAGCGATCGAGCTTTCCTCCCACAGTTTGCGAGATCCGCAAGGTCCCAAAGGCCCCGTTGGTTCAATGCGGATAGCCTTTGAAGGAAACTGAAGCAGCCAAGGCTCTTAGAGGCGTGGCGGTCCACAGGGAGTTGGCATGACAAATACCCGCGCAGGATCGGCAATTTCAAAAGGGGCGGACGGTGACGCTATATATGCAGCCGCGGCCTGGGCCACGACCAACGCTACTGGTGCCGCGGCGAAAGGACTTGGCGCCCTCAGGGGCGCAGCTATGGCCTGTTGGGCTGCCATCTTCGTGGGGCACATAATATTTGGCACATACATCCTTGCCGCTTACGGTGCGGCAACGGTGCGTGGCGACATGATCGCCTGGAATCGCGTATGGCCAACCGGATACGTGTCAGCCGAGCCGATTGGCAACGTGATCGTCGTAACTCATGTGCTGCTGGCTTCGGTCGTCGCCATCTGTGGATCGTTACAGCTGATACCTGCGTTGCGTCGACGTGCGCCAGGGTTCCATCGCTGGAATGGACGCATTTATGCGACCACTGCAATTGTCGTCGGCTTGGCAGGACTGGCGATGCTCGCAAGCGGCCGCGGATTTGTGGGTGCTTCGCAGAACGGAAGCGTAGCCATCAACGGCGTCTTGTTGGTGATATGCGCGGTTATGGCATGGCGGTCAGCGCGCGCACGAGCCTTTGCAGATCACCGTATGTGGGCATTGCGACTGTTCGTGCTCGCGGCTGGCGTTTGGTTCTTTCGTATCGGTCTCGCGGCTTGGATTGCCATCAATGACGGTATCGTGGCTTTTGACCCGACGACAATGCAGGGGCCGGCACTAATGGTGTTGGCGCTAGCGGAGTGGATGGTGCCGCTCGCAGTCGTCGAGGCCTACTTTCGAGTGGAGGCGGCGCCTCGTGCCATGGGTCGATCCATGGTCGCCGCGCTCCTCCTGGCACTGGCATTGGCGATGGGATATGGCACTTATCGGGCTGCCGTCGGCATGTGGTTACCGGCGATCCTTGGGCATTAACCTCCGCTTTGATCCAAAGGAGCGCGTGCCTCATTCTTTTCACTTTTCACGCGCGAGAACTTTGGCCGGGCGGCACGGTCCCCCTAGCAGCAGCTTATAGCTCAGAGCGGTTAGTTCGATTGGGCTGCGAGTGTCCAGGAGAGGGATGGTATGGAACGCGCATATACCCGTGTGTCCGCTTGCCGCATTCTCGCTTTGGCCGTGGCGGTAGGAGGCCACTGCGTTGTGTTGGTGGCGCTGCTGATGCCCGCCACGCCCGCCAACGTACAGGGCGCCATCTCCCAGATGCATGACGCGCAGATCAAGGTAAGGTGGGTTTCCTCGCGATCGCCGGTCGCTACGCAGCGGGCGGCCACAGCATCGGTGGCAAACGCCACAATCCGTGGCGCAAGACCAAGGTCACCACGCGCCAACAGGCCGGATGTGGCGAACGCTGCGCCATCCGACATCGCGGCCGAACCTCCCTCCCGGATCATGTTGCCTAACACGCTGGCGCTGCCCGGGCAGCGTTCTGCAAGTTCGGGCACGGTAGCCGACGCCGGATTCCAGGACAGGGTGCATGATGCTCAACACTCACGAGACGTTCGAGGCATACCCGGTTCGGACCGGCGCATCGTCCGTGGCATTGCGCTGACTGACCCTAGGAAACAGGGTCTCGGTTCGTTGCTACGCAACGTGCAGCGCCTTTTCGGAATCACGCAGCACGCATGCATGGATGTCGATGCCATGCGTCAGCTCACAACAGAAGAGTTGGCCGCGCGCCATCTGACGCAAGAGGATCTCGACAGACAAGCCGATAAATACCAGTGCAACGAGCCGCTGGGACAGCATTTCTAACCCTGGAGACAGCGCTGCACGCAGCGCAGCCGGTCGCCACGGTTATAAGTGCCCGCGTAGGTTCACTCCAGTGGTAAGGTCCGTACGGACCTTAGGAGACACAATGAACCTGGGTCACATCATGCGCGTAGTCGCACAGAGGCGGCGCTAGCGTGAAGGAGTTGCCATGGTGCCAAGGAAATCCGGTGTCTTTCGGCGGAGTGAGCGAGGGCTTCCTTTCCTCGCTCTTCTGAGCACAGCGATTCTGTGGGTCCCTATCACTGGTTCGGTCTGCGCACAGTCGGCACCTGCATCGAGCGCGGTACCCACGCTTGCGCCTGTCGTGGTGACCGGCGTCCTTCCCGGCCCCGCCCTTTGGAAGGTGAGCAGGGGCGGCCATGTCATGTGGGTGCTCGGCCTCACGTCGCCGGTGCCAAAGAACATGCAGTGGAAGTCGGCGGAGGTGGAGAGCCGATTGGCGGCATCGCAAGTCGTGTTGAAGTTGCCGACGCTTGAGATCGGCGTAAAGGCCAGTGCGTACCGCGATTCCATGTTGCTGCCGCCGCGGGTGCAACGAGATAACCCCAATCAACAAACCTTGCATGACGTGCTGGCGCCGGAAGTCTATCGACACTGGCAGCGGCTACGAGCTCGATATCTCCCGACCAGCCGTCACTTGGAGCGGATGCGTCCTATCGTCGCTGGACGCGAACTGTACGAGGCCGCCCTCGCGCATTACGGGTTGATTGATGACTACGGCTTGGAAGCAATGGTTTACAAGGCCGCATCGCGCGATGGAGTCACCATCATCAGTACGTCGTACCGACTGCTGCTGAAAGATCCGGGCGAAGCAATCCGGTCGTTAAACAACACATCGATGAATGACCAGCACTGCCTGGACCAGGTGCTGGATGCACTCGATCAGGATCTGGCCCAGGCAACGCAGCGTGCGAATGCGTGGGCCACAGGCGATATCGATGCGTTGCGCTCCATCCTGTCGCTTGCGCAGCAGGATTCATGCCTGTCTACGCTGGACAGATCACAGTTCGCGGAGGCGTTGGGAATCGACGATATTGAAGGCCGTGTAAAGAAAAGCTGGATCGAAAGCGCCGAGCGGGAGCTCGAGAAGAATGTGGGAAGTTTTGCAGTACTGCCGATGCACGAGCTGCTTGCGACGGATGGCTATATGCATGCGCTGCAGTCCGATGGGTATAGTGTGCAGTCGCCTGGCCAATAGTTTACGCAAAGCTCGTGGGTGGATTCGATTTCACCGCGTTCACGATCAGGTATGCATTGGACACGAAGCAGGCCTGCTCTCGCATACTGGCTTGTGCAAAATCAATGCATCCCTACGATGACGTACAAGGAGCTGCCGATGAAAGCGCTGATGTCTTTTTGTACGTCGTTTCTCAATGCATTGGCGATTGTCCTGGGACTGATGCTCATTGTCTCCCTGTTTGACTCCCACGCCCTCAAACCCTTGGCCGCCGTATGCATTGCCGCCAGCCTTGGGCTGGCCAATGCGATCCGCGCCTGGAGAGACCTTTCGCCGAATGCGTTTGCTCTTTTGCTTGCTGCTCTCGCGGGGATCGGCGCGATGGTGGGAGGCTGGTTGTCGAATGGATGAACTCGAGCGGATACGGATGTCAGGCAGGTGGTTGATTCGTTTCCGGTCGAACGCAGGCTGACTTCGCTTGCGAGTTGGAGGGCTATCAGAGCCGCTCAAGAACGCCCCGCTTTGGCATTGGATACGAGATTGGCATCATCGGAATAACCGTCCGAGAATGCTTCAATACCACGCTGCCGATTCCGGTGGAGGCTCCTATGAACTACGGTGCATTTCGACACCCAAGCGCCTGGCTGCCCATGGCAATGTCGCTGGCCGCGTTATGCATTGTGGCTGGCCACCTGATCTTTGTTGGCACAGCACGCGAAGCGGATGAGGGTGCTGCTGCACACCTGTTTCAGCTGCTGATGGCCGGCCAGGTGCCCATCATCCTGTTCTTCGCCGTCAAATGGCTCAAGCGCGCAGCGGCAACTGCCCTGTCAGTCATTCTTGTCCAGGTCATTGCAGGAGCGATCGCTTGCGCTTCTGTATGGTATTTCGGGTTGTAGAGCGCCCCGCGTTTGGCAGGTCGGCCCCGGGTATGCTTGCAACCTGGGTCAGTAGTTCGTCAAGACAAGGCTCGATGTGACATCCCTTCCATCAGGAGACCGCTTTCATGACACGCAGCCTGGATCACATGCTAGCCGTTGCAATGGTCGCTCTGGCGAGTGCCATGGGTGCGCACGCCTCTCCTGCAAAGGAGACGGTGATTCACTACGTGACGGGCGAGAACACCTCTCCCTTCTCACCGGCCGTACGGGCCGGCAACACGGTCTATCTTTCCGGACAGATCGGTGCCGATGCCTCGGGGCTCGGCAAGGACTTCGAAACGCAGGCCCGCCTCGCCATGGACAACATCATGTCCGCAGCCAAGCTCTCGGGGATGGGGCCCGAGAACATTGCCAAGTGCACTGTCATGCTGGCTGACATGAAGAACTGGGATGCCTTCAATGCAATCTATCGCACCTATTTCCAGGCTGGCCGATTCCCCGCGCGAAGCGCTTTTGGCGTGACGGGACTGGCCCTGGGGGCCGCGCTGGAAGTGGAGTGCATCGGTTACGTCGCAACGCCAGCAAACGCTCGCTAGTGAAGCGGCACGCCTTTGATTTGAAGTGGGCTTGCTGAGAACCTCGGGTCGGTTAGAACCGTCGACAGGTAAAATCATGACAAAGCCTTTCGATATGGCATTGGGCTACCCGCAATGGCAGGGGTCGAGTCGAAGCACGAACATCCTGCGCGGCGCAAAAGCGGTTGCGGAGGTGTGTTCGCGATTCGCACCCCTGGTGTCCCTGCATGAAAGCGATGCGACGGGTGATGACCATGGCGTCCATCACTGGCATGCCGTCCTCGATCTCTTTTGCCAGGCCCAACGCACGCTTGCCGCGCACCGGCCTCGCCGTCTCCTGACCGCCGGAGGCGATTGCGCCGTCGATGTCGCCGCGATTGACTACCTGCGAAGTCTTTACCCAGACCTGCAAGTCATCTGGGTCGACGCGCACATGGATGCGAACACGCCCGATACATCACCGAGCGGTTGCTTCCACGGCATGCCGGTCACCGCCATCATGGGCTTTGCACCCGAGCCGATGCGCCGTCTGCTCGGGGCGCCAATAGCGCCCGAGCGGTTCAGGTACTACGGCGTCCGTGTCGCCGATTCCGGCGACGAAGCTTTCGGCACGGCGCACGGCTTGCGCATGCTGGAAGCGGATCACGCTTTCGACGGCCCGGTACACATTCATTTCGACCTGGACGCACTCGACCCTGTTGAGTTTCCGTACCTCGCCTACCGCGAGCCTGATGGCGTATCGGTTGCTGCAGCGCTTGCACTGGTTCGACGCATTGCAGCTCAGGCGGACCTGGTCGGCCTGACCATTACCGAGTTCGCGCCGGCGAATGAAGAGGAGGCCCAGCGCGGTTCGCTCGTCGTCTCGCAGATCTGCCAGGCAGCTTCGGGCAGCGAGTCAGGTTGAATGCGCTTTCGCGTTTCTTCGCATGGAAAGTGCGAGACAGCTTGGTTCTGACGGTGCCCCTGGGCAGCCGACAAAGCATGGGCTGGCTTCCTTCGCCTGAAACGCGCATTGGCACTGGTCTCCAAACCACCGGCGGATTGGGCTTCAGTGGTCATTGCGCGGCCAAGGCGCTCGGCTACCTTCGCTCAAACGTATCGGAGAGGGAGGACGGCCAATGCGCCTATCGCACTGGAACGGGATGATGTTCTGCGCTGCGCTGGTTGCGCCGCAGGTTTGGGCGGGACAGGAAGTGGGTGACTACAGGGGGTTGCCTGAGGACCTCGCCGCGGCGGCGACGGCCTATGATCTGGCGCAATACAAAGCCAACCGCCCTGAACTCGAGAGGCTCCTGGCCGACGACTACACGCTGGCGGGTTCCAGCGGCAAAAACCAGACCAAGGCGGAATTCATTGCCGACCTCGTTGCGCCAGGAAGCAAGACCACGTATCTCGCCATTACCCAGCAGGTGCGCAAGGTATGGCCCGACGGCGCGGTACTCGGCGGGATGGCCGACGCCAAGGGATTGGATCGCGGCAAGCCGTTTACGATGCGGATCCGGTTCGTTGACGTATGGGCGAAGCGCAATGGTCGCTGGCAAGTGGTCTTCACGCAGGCCAATACCGCCCCGTAATAGATCACCTGCACCCGGGCGGCGGCACTGACACGCGCGTTCGCGGTGTCCTGTCGAGACGTGCGCGTTGCCAATACGGCGGCAGCAGGCCGTCTCGATGGGCCTGGTGAGGGTCCGATCCGGAAGGCAGCATTCCATCGGGCGGCAGGCAGCAGAAATACCTGTATCCATCGACAGGGAAGCGCTCGTCCCGCGCCGTACCAGCGGATGGACAAGCCTGGTTCTCCGTAAAACTACGGTTTGCCGCCGTGCGCCTTTGGGGGACGATTAGTCGCCGCCGTCACAGGGGCGGGTGGAAAATCGATGACGGTCATCCCGGCCATCGTTACCCGTCCAACGTCCTCACCACCTGGCAGGCGATTGACAGCCAGCACGTTCACCCTCGGTCTTGGAGTCATCCTATGAAAGGTCGACGCTTCGTTCAGACGTCCATCGTGTTGTGTGCGCTAACCCTCTCCCAGATCGCCAGCGCCGCCAACCTGGAAT
>Ga0310811_10008624_pt1 | contig 13116 bp, 13 predicted proteins | sample YCmetagenome_FD_207642 | JGI IMG/M metagenome (GOLD analysis project Ga0310811, IMG submission 207642) | Soil microbial communities from experimental microcosm in Duke University, North Carolina, United States - YC | ecosystem: Engineered > Artificial ecosystem > Soil microcosm > Unclassified ...
CGATGAATAGCCCGCTTCGTAGCGCGCGCCCTGAGAAGCGTCCGCGGGAAGCGGGTTTTGACGAAGGGTGTAGTTTGAACTGACTCTCATCTGAAAACCTGAAGGAGAAAATGATGGCAACTGCAAAAAAAGCCGCCGCTAAGAAACCCGCAGCCAAGAAGGTCGCAGCAAAGAAGGCTGCTCCGGCTAAGAAGGCTGCTCCGGCAAAGAAAGTCGCTGCCAAGAAAGTGGCAGTGAAGAAGGTTGCAGCGAAGAAGGCAGCACCGGCCAAGAAGGCTGCAGCGAAGAAAGCTGCTCCGGCCAAGAAGGTTGCAGCCAAGAAAGTCGCAGTGAAGAAGGTTGCGGCGAAGAAGGCAGCACCGGCTAAGAAAGCCGCTGTGAAGAAGGTTGCAGCAAAGAAGGCAGCACCGGCCAAGAAGGCTGCAGCGAAGAAGGCTGCGCCGGCTAAGAAGGCTGCTGCCAAGAAGGCTGCGCCTGCGAAAAAGGCTGCTGCGAAAAAGGCTGCGCCCGCGAAGAAGGCTGCCGCTAAAAAGGCTGCGCCTGCCAAGAAGGCTGCCGCGAAGAAGGCCGCTGCTCCTGCCAAGAAGGCTGCCCCTGCGAAGAAGGCTGTCGCCAAGAAGGCGGCTCCCGCACCCGCAGCGACTTCCGTCTCGAGCGCACCGGCGGCGACGGTGAAGACCGCGCTGAACCCGGCAGCGGCATGGCCGTTCCCGACGGGCAGCCGTCCGTAAGCTGGACGACAAGCGGTAGAAGCACTTCGGCACGTCGCATGATGTGTCTGATGATCGAGTAGCGCTTGAGTAGCGTGGCGAGCGCTACTCGGTCAGGGTCCCGTTGCCAGTTTCCGGCGACGGGATTTTTTTTGCCCGGCGAGAAACTTGCAGGCGAAAAAAAACGCATGCACAGGGGAGGGCATGCGTGTGAGGTCGTCGCGGCGGCAGAAAGCCTCGCCGCGCGAGAGGGGAAACTTAGTGCGTGACGCGCGTGACGCCGCCGCTGGAGAGTAGCCGCACGCGCTCGCCGGCCCGGAAGATCTCGCCGGTGGCGCTTTGCGTGATGGCGCGCATGTCGCCGTTATCGAGCCGCACGGTGACCTCGAGACCGTCGCGCACGGCGACGCCGTTTTCGATCGAGTTGCCGGCCACCGCGCCCGCCAGACCGCCGATGATGCCCGTGATGATCGAGCCGGTGCCACCGCCGATCGTGCTGCCGGCTACCGCGCCCAAGGCGCCGCCGCCGATCGCGCCGATTCCGCTCGGCTGGCCGTTGTTCGAACTGATCTTCACTGCGCGCACGCTGTCGACCGTGCCCATGCGAACCGTTTCTTCACGCTGTGCCTGCGACGCCGTGTACACGTCCGCAGAACTGCTGTTGTACGCACACCCCGACATGGCCAGCGAACCGGCAATCAAGGCGGCCACGACCAGGCGACTCGTTGTTCTCATTCCCTGAACTCCAATAGCTCTCGGTATTACGGCAGGTCGTACCCGAACGCCTGCTTGAACCGCTCGTTGATCTCGGCCCGGCCGGGCGCATAGTTTTGCGGGCCCTGATGTTCGATCTTCAGCGCGCCCATCAGGCTCGCCAGACGGCCGGTGGTGGCCCAGCCGAGCTTGTTCTCGATGCCGTACAGCAAGCCGCCGCGGAACGCGTCGCCGCAACCTGTCGGATCGAGCACTTGCCGTGCCTTGACCGCCGGAATCTCTTCGATGCCACCCGCATGATGGATCTGCGCGCCTTGCTCGCCGAGCGTGACGATCAGCGCGTCCACCTTGCCGGCGATCTCTTCGATCGACCAACCCGTTTTATTGCTCACCAGTTTGGCTTCGTAATCATTGACCGCTACATAGGTAGCGAGTTCAATCATGCGCCGCAGCGACGCGCCGTCGAAGAGCGGCAGGCCCTGGCCCGGATCGAAGATGAACGGCACGCCTGCGGCCGCCAGATGCTCGGCGTGCTGGATCATGCCGTCGTAACCGTCCGGCCCGACGATGCCGAGCGTGATGCCCTTGGCCTCGTCGGCGCGATTCAGATGCGACTGCATCATCGCGCCCGGGTGGAACGCGGTGATCTGATTGTTTTCCAGATCCGTGGTGATCATTGCCTGCGCCGTATAGGCGTCCGGCACGACCAGCACGCTCTCCGTCGACAGGCCGAGCTGCTTGAACCGGTCCATATAGAGCTGCGCGTCGACCGAGCCGAGCGTGCCCATGATGCGCGCGTCGCCGCCCAGCAGATGCAGCGAGTAGGCGATGTTGCCCGCGCAGCCGCCGAACTCGCGGCGCATGGTCGGCACGAGAAAGCTGACGTTCAGGATGTGGACCTGCTCCGGCAGGATGTGCTCCCGGAACCGGCCTTCGAAGGTCATGATGTTGTCGTAGGCGAGCGAGCCGCAAATCAGCGTAGCCAAGGCGAGCGTTCCTGTAAAAACGATAAAGAGAATGGGCGCGACGACGTGACAGCGCCGCGCATGAAGCGCGGCGCCGGGTTCGTGCGCGAAGGTGTTACTTCAGCGCGGCGAGGGCTGCGTCGTAGTTCGGTTCGTTCTTGATTTCGCCGACCAGTTCAGCGTGAACGACCTTGTCGTTCTCGTCGACCACCACCACGGCGCGTGCCGTCAGGCCGGTCAGCGGGCCGCTCGTCACGTCGACACCGTAGGCTTGCGCGAACTCATGGCCGCGGAAGGTGGACGCCGTGACGACGTTCTCGATGCCTTCGGTCGTGCAGAAGCGCGACGCGGCGAACGGCAGGTCGCCCGACACGACGATCACAGCCGTGTTGGTCAGCTTGGCCGCGGCTTCGTTGAACTTGCGGGTCGAGGTGGCGCAAGTCGGCGTGTCGAGGCTCGGGACAATGTTCAGCACTTTGCGCTTGCCGGCGAAATCGGCGAGCGACAGCGTCTTCAGATCCTTGCCGACCAGCGAGAAAGCGGGAGCGGCCTGGCCTACCGACGGGAACGTGCCGGCTACTTCGATCGGGTTGCCACCCAGCGTGACTTGACTCATGTTGTCGTGCTCCGAAAAATCGTCAGGATTGACGGTGAACGCGCCCGGTCAGCGCCAGGCGCGCGAGGATGCGTTACGGATAAAAAATCTGTACGCGGAAATTGGAAGCGACCGCATTGCCCGTGTCGAGATGCACGATCATGGTCTGAGTCGTATGCGCGGGCAGGCCGGCCGCGATCTGCGTGCCGGGCGGGACGTAGTCTTGCGGCCACAGCACGCGGCGTACTGCGACGTTGTTCTGGTCGTCGAGCAGCGTGAGTTCGATGGCCGGATACGCGAGCGCAATATTGAAGCGGTTGCGCAGCGGCATCTTCAGTTCGAGCTTGTGCGGGCCGTCGATTTGCCGCAGATCGGACGGCTCGACCTGCAAACCGTCGATGTCGTGCGGCGGCGTGACCTGGCAGCCGAGCGTCAAGCAGGCCTTCGCGTAGAGCGTCTGCGAGCGCGGGAAATACACCATCACCGTTTCGCGTTGCCACCAGGCGAGCTGCGCGAGCAGCGCGATGATCAATAGCGCCGCCACCACCGAGCCGGCGATGATCCAGCCCATGCGCCGCGGTTCGGCCGGGCGGGTTTCGCGCACCACGGGGAAGGGATCGGCGCCGTCGTTGACGGGCTGCACGGAGAAGGGCTCACCGCTGGGGGAGACCGGGCCAGTGGCGGCGGCCGGGCCGGCGGCAGCAAAGCCGGCTGCGCCTGCGCCCGCAGCACCTACGCCGGCAGCGCCTAAGCCGGCCGCACCTACGCCGGCCGCACCGAAACGCGGCTCATTGTCAGGAATGCCATACAAGGTGGCCGGCTCGTCCAGAACCGGCTCTTCGAGCGGCTCGTCCAGCGGCGCGTCGGAAGCGCGCTCGGTCTTGTGCCAGACGCGCGGCGCTGCTTCCTCGGGTGGATCGAGGTGATAAGCGAAGGGGTCGAGCGGCGCGTCCGCGATCAGTGGTTCGTCGTCGGGCGGAAGCGGTGCGGAGGATGCGCCGGGCGGGAGCTCGGGTTCCGTAGCGTGGCGCGGTGTGACCGCGACGCCTGCGCCGGTGGAAACCGGTGAGAGCGGCACATTGCTGGCGTTGTGACGCAGACGGCTGTCGATGGCGGCGTCGGGTGACGGCGCCCACGGATCCCATGCTTCGGCGCTGAAGTCGGGGCCCTTGGGACGCACGCCCGAAAGCGCTTCGATCGCCGCGGCTGCGGCAACCGGTTTGGCGGTCGAGAAGTCACCGCCTTCGCTGATGTCGAACAGGCTGCTCGACGCGTCGAATACTTCCTGGCAATGCCCGCAGCGCACCAGGCCGCGGCGCAGCGCAAGTTGTTCCGTTTGCAGGCGGAAGACGGTTTCGCAGAAGGGGCAACGTGTTGCCAGGAGCATATTGAGCCGATAAGCCGGAAGGCCGTTGGTTGGACAATACGCCTTATTCTAATGGCTTTCGCGACGCGTTCCCGCCAGACATACCCAACCTTCGTGTTCGCGCCATACGCTGATGTCGATCCACCGTGAGTAGACCTGTGCGACCTCGTCCGCTTGCCGCGCCAGAATGCCGGACAGCGCGATCTTGCCGCCCGGTTTGACCTTCGACGAGAGCATCGAGGCCATCAGCTTGAGCGGGTTGGACAGGATATTGGCGACCACGATATCGAACTCGCCGGTAGGGCATTCGTCGGGCAAACCGTACGTGACTTCCGCACGATTGCGCTCGCTGTTGTGCCGCGCGGACTCGACCGCTTGCGGATCGATGTCGATGCCGTACACGGGATTGGCGCCGCACTTTTTCGCGAGGATCGCGAGAATGCCGGAGCCGCAGCCGTAGTCGAGAACCGATTGCTCGGGTTCGACCGACTGCTCCAGCCATTCCATGCAAAGCCGCGTAGTGGGATGGCTGCCGGTGCCGAAGGCGAGCCCCGGATCCAGTTCCAGCACCAGTGCTTCGGGGTCCGGCGCGTCGTGCCACGACGGCACGACCCAGATGCGCTCGCCGATCTTGATCGGATCGAACTGCGACTGCGTGAGCCGCACCCAATCCTGATCTTCGACTTCACGCACGGTGAACGACGGCGCCGCCGCCAACCCGATTTCGTTGGCTGCGGCGGTGAGCAACACCGCCGGCTCGTGTTCCGGCGCGAGCAGCGCGATCACACGCGAACGCTGCCACGCCGTGCGATCCGGCGTGAGACCGGGCTCGCCGAACAGCGGCTGCTCGTCGGGCGTGTCGGCGTCCGCATCTTCGACCGACACGGACAACGCGCCCAACTCGAGCAGCGCGTCGGAGAATTCCTCCGCGTGCTCGCGTGCCAGCTCGGCGATCAGTTCCCGGTAGCTCATGAGTTACGCTTCTTCCGGCGCGGCCTGCAGCTTCGCGGCCAGGCGGTTTTCGAGGTAGTGAATGCTGGTGCCGCCTTCGACGAATTTCGCGTCCAGCATCAGCTCGCGGTGCAGCGGGATGTTGGTCTGAATGCCTTCCACCACCATCTCCGACAACGCAATGCGCATGCGCTTGATCGCCTGTTCGCGCGTCGCGCCGTAAGCGATCAGCTTGCCGATCATCGAATCATAGTTCGGCGGCACGAAATAGCCATTGTAGGCGTGCGAGTCGACGCGGATGCCGGGGCCGCCCGGCATGTGCCACGACGTCAGGCGTCCCGGCGACGGAATGAACTTGAACGGATCTTCCGCGTTGATCCGGCATTCGATCGCGTGACCCTTGAACACGATGTCGCGCTGACGGAAGGCGAGCTTTTCGCCGGCCGCAATGCGGATCTGTTCCTGCACGATGTCGACGCCCGTGATCAGCTCCGTCACCGGATGCTCGACCTGTACGCGCGTGTTCATTTCGATGAAGTAGAACTCGCCGTTTTCGTAGAGGAACTCGAAGGTGCCCGCGCCGAGATAGCCCATCTTCTTGCAGGCGTCCGCGCAACGATCGCCGATGCGGTCGATCAGGCGGCGCGCGATACCCGGCGCCGGCGCTTCCTCGATCACTTTCTGGTGACGGCGCTGCATCGAGCAATCACGCTCGCCCAGCCAGACGGCGTTCTTGAACGAATCGGCCAGCACCTGAATTTCGATGTGCCGCGGGTTCTCCAGGAATTTCTCCATGTAGACCTGCGGGTTGCCGAACGCACGGCCGGCTTCTTCGCGCGTCATGTTGACCGCGTTGACCAGCGCCGCTTCCGTGTGGACCACGCGCATGCCGCGGCCACCGCCGCCGCCGGCGGCCTTGATGATGACCGGATAGCCGACCTGGCGGGCAATCTTCACGATCTCTTTCGGATCTTCCGGCAACGCGCCTTCCGAACCCGGCACGCAAGGCACGCCGGTCTTGATCATGGTCTGCTTGGCCGTGACCTTGTCGCCCATCATCCGGATCGTTTCCGGGCGCGGGCCGATGAAGGTGAAGCCGGACTGTTCGACACGTTCGGCGAAGTCGGCGTTTTCCGAGAGGAAGCCATAGCCGGGGTGAATCGCTTCGGCGTCGGTGACTTCCGCCGCGCTGATCAGCGCTGGCATGTTCAGGTAGCTCAGATTCGAAGGCGCCGGGCCGATACAGACGGCCTCGTCGGCGAGCTTCACGTACTTGGCTTCCTTGTCGGCTTCGGAATAAACGACGACCGTCTTGACGCCGAGTTCGCGGCAGGCGCGCTGGATACGAAGCGCGATCTCGCCGCGATTGGCAATGAGGATTTTTTCAAACATAGCGGGTTTTCGACTCATCAATGGGCGCCGGGTTGATCACAACACCGGCTGCCTCAGAGGATCGGTCGCGCGCCTGGGAGCAACGGCGCGCGGGCGGCATGCGCAAAGCGTGCCGCGTCAGCCGACCACGAACAGCGGTTGGCCGTACTCGACCGCCTGACCGTTTTCGACGAGGATTTCCTTCACCACGCCGGACTTGTCCGACTCGATTTCGTTGAGCAGCTTCATCGCTTCGATGATGCAGATCGTCTGGCCTTCCTTGACCGTGTCGCCCACCTGGACGAACGGATCGGCGCCCGGGGACGGCGCGCGGTAGAAGGTGCCGACCATCGGCGAGGTCACCACATGGCCTTGCGGCGCGGCGGCAGCCGGCGTAGCCGGTGCGGCTGCTGCAGCCGCCGCCGGCGCTTCGCCACCGAGTGCCGGTGCCGGCTGCGCGTATTGCGGCGCGTACGACGCGGACGGTTGCACGTAAACCGGCGGCGCATTCTTGACGATGCGGACCTTGCCTTCGCCCTCGGTCACTTCGAGTTCGGAAATACCGGACTCCGAGACGAGGTCGATCAGTGTTTTCAGTTTACGTAGGTCCATCAGGCAGCCCCTTTAATGCGTAAAGTGCCGGCGCGTACGCAGCCGGCGCAAATTAGACGTGTTTGGAATCAGCCGCGCGACGAGCCGGCGGACAGCCGGTCGAGCGCGAATTCGAGCGCGTACAGATATCCCTTCCAGCCGAGGCCGCAAATCACGCCCTCAGCCTGGTCGGAGAAATACGAGTGATGCCGGAACGGTTCGCGACGATGCACGTTCGACAGATGAATCTCGACGAACGGGATGCCGACCCCCGCCAGTGCGTCCCGAATGGCCACGCTGGTGTGCGTGTACGCGGCGGGATTGATCAGTATGAAATCGGTTTTTTCAGTCCGCGCGGATTGGATGCGGTCCACCAGAGCGCCTTCGTGATTGCTCTGGAACGACGCGAGTTCGACGCCTGCGTCCGCTGCGCGGTCCGCCAGCGCCTGATCGATCTGCGGCAAGGTCACGTGACCGTAGACCTCGGGTTCCCGGGTGCCGAGAAGGTTGAGGTTGGGTCCGTGCAGTACCAGCAGTCGCGTCATGGTCGCTTCTTTTTCCGTGGAATTGGGCGCACTTTAGCGCTGATTAGAGAAACTTGTCTAGTTTCGCGCGCGTACGGATTGATGGCGGCGGTATTTCGCCGCTGCGCCGGGCGCCCATCTTCTCTCAAATCCGTCTGATTTGCGCCTATTTTCGCGCCTTCCGCAGGTAATCGAGCGCCAAAAGAATGTGAAATTTAAAGGGCGTCGAGCGTCTGTTTCAGCGCCTGCGGGTCGATTTGTCCTAATTTTGTCGAGCGAATGTTGCCTTTTGCGTCAATTACGACGGTAAACGGCAGTGCGCCCGCAGTATTGCCGAAGGCGCGCGCGAGGTCTGCGCCGCCGAAGCCGGTCACGTAGACCGGGTACGCCACCTTCACTTTCTGCAGGAACGTCTGAACGTTTTTTTCCGAATCCACGCCAAGTCCGACGAACTGTATGCCTTTTTTCGCGTAATCGCGCTGAAGTTGCGACAGAGCGGGCATTTCTTCGACGCAAGGGCCGCACCACGAGGCCCAGAAGTTGACGACGATTGGGTGGCCTTTAAGCAAACTTAGCGTTTGCGGCTTGCCGTCGACTGTCGTTACCGGCGCGGTCCAGAGTTGCGCGACCGCGTTTTGCGGAGAGGCCGGTTGCGCGGCATGCGCGACTTCTTCGACGCCGCCGTTCAGCAAGTGGTTCGCCAGAACGCCGCCGCCCGCGGCGACAGCGGCGACAAGTACGCCCGCCAGAATCCGTCTCGTATTCATCTTGGTCAGTCTAGTTGGTTGAAGGAGCGACGTCGCTGCCGTCGAGTAGCGTCTGAACGGCCTGCAAATTCGCGCGTGCCGTGCGCCCGCGCGCGTCGGCGCGCACTGCGCCACGCAGATCGTCGGTTTCGTAGAGCGCCACGTGCAGGCCGACCGGTTCAGCCTCGCGCCCTTCATTCGTGGGGCGCCACAGAAAGCTGAGCGTTTCGACATAGCCGCGGCCGGCGAAATGCCGCGTTTCCGAGACGTCGTACTGAATGTTGGCGTTCAGAAAGTAGATGGCGACTTCCTTCGGGTTGTCGCAGAACACCTGAAGGTGGATATCCGAGTGTTCGCCGGCGGTGCCGCCGAGCACCGCCCCGGTCAGATAAGGATTGAACGGCGCGAGCCGCTCCATCCATTCGACCGCGATGCGGCGCAGCCGCCGCAGCAACACGGGCTGGCTGTCGCCCTGGAACAGCGACTGATATTCGCGGATTTCTTCTTCGATCTGGTCGTTATCCGGCAGCCATTCGCCGGCAACACGGCTCTCGCCGACCACTTGCCGGGCGGCTTTGCGCTTCGCCGTGGCGTAATCCAGACCGTCTTCGGCGATCATGCGGGCAGCCGCGATGGCGATTTCCTCGCGCACGCGCTGCGGATCGAAATGAGATTTGCGGACCATCCCTCGATCATACTAGAGATTGACGACGGCCTTTCCTGGCGGGTCGCACCGCGCGCCGGCCGAGGCGGCGCAGGCGAGCGCGCATAGGGTGATCGAAAGGCGTCGGTTACAATAGCGTCCTTTGCAGGCGGTCGTTTCGGCCGCTCTTCTGCGCTCCCATCCCTCTCAGGAAAACGCCGGGCCGCGCCCGGTTTTCTTGCCCCCTCTGGGGGCCTGGCGCGAGGCGACAGGTTAGGGGGCCCTTCCAGGAAAAACGCCCGCGCGGCACGACAGGCTTATGCACATCCACATCCTCGGTATCTGCGGCACGTTCATGGGCGGTCTCGCGGTCCTCGCGCGCGGCGCGGGCCACACCGTGACGGGTTGCGACGCCGGCGTCTATCCCCCCATGAGCACGCAGCTCGAGGCGCAAGGCATTGGCCTGATAGAAGGTTACGACGCGGACCAGTTGAACGGCCTGAACGCGGATCTATTCGTGATCGGCAACGTGGTCTCGCGCGGCAACCCGCTGATGGAAGCCATTCTCGACCGCGGCCTGCCGTATACCTCCGGCCCGCAATGGCTCGGCGAGCATGTGCTGAACGGCAAATGGGTGCTGGCGGTGGCCGGCACGCACGGCAAAACGACCACCAGCTCGATGCTGACCTGGCTGCTCGAAGACGCCGGCCTCAATCCGGGCTTCCTGATCGGCGGCGTGCCGCTGAATTTCGGCGTGTCCGCCCGGCTGACCGATTCCAGCTTCTTCGTGATCGAAGCCGACGAGTACGACACGGCCTTCTTCGACAAGCGTTCGAAATTCGTCCATTACCGTCCCAAGACCGCGGTGCTGAACAACCTCGAATTCGATCACGCCGACATTTTCCCGGATCTGGCCGCGATCGAAACGCAGTTCCATCATTTGATCCGCACCGTGCCGGGCATCGGCCGCGTGGTCACGAACGGCCGCGAAAACGCGCTCGAACGCGTGCTGACGCGCGGTTGCTGGAGCGAAGTGGAGCGTTTCGGCGTGCAGGGCGGCTGGGAAACCTTGCCGGCGGAAGACGGCGTGCCGGTCGACGAGCGTTTCGCCGTCTATCACAACAGTGAGCGCGTCGGGGTGGTCGAGTGGCAGGTGCAAGGCGAGCACAACCGCATGAACGCGCTGGCCGCGATCGCCGCCGCGCGCCATGTCGGCGTGCCGCCGGCGCAGGCCGCCCGCTCGCTGGCTGGCTTTCGCAACGTCAAGCGGCGCATGGAAGTGCGCGGCAGCGTCGACGGCGTGACCGTCTACGACGACTTCGCGCATCATCCGACCGCCATCGACACGACCGTGGCCGGGCTGCGCGCCCGAGTGGGCCGCGACAACACGCGGATTCTCGCCGTGCTGGAACCGCGCTCGAACACCATGAAGCTCGGCGTGATGAAGGCGCAATTGCCGGCCAGTCTCGCCGACGCCGATCTGGTGTTCGGCTACGGCGCGCCGGCCGGCCGCGACGCGCTCGGCTGGAATCTCGGCGAGGCGCTCGCGCCGCTCGGCGGCAAAGCGCAGGCTTTCGACAATCTCGACGCGCTGGTCAAAGCAGTAGTCCACGCAGCGCGCCCCGGCGATCAGATTCTGGTGATGAGCAACGGCGGCTTCGGCGGCGTGCATCAGAAACTGCTCGACGCCCTTTCCGCGCGAGGCGCTTCGTGATCCTTTATCTGCACGGTTTCCGCTCGTCGCCCAATTCGTTCAAGGCGCGCCTGCTGGCGGCGCGGCTCGTCGAGCTCGGCCGCAGTGACGAATGGTGCTGCCCAATGTTGCCGGTTTCGCCGTTCGAGACCGTGGCGCTCGCCGAATCGCTGGTGGCCGCCGCCCAGCCGCAAACCGTCACGCTGATCGGTAGTTCGCTCGGCGGCTATTTCGCCACCTATCTGGCGGAGAAGCACGGCTGGCCGGCGGTGCTGCTGAATCCGGCGGTCGTGCCGCAGCGCGATCTGAGCGCCTACCTCGGCGAGCAGCCGTTGTGGCACGGCGGCGGCAGCATCGTCGTCGAGCCGCATCATCTGGATGAGTTGCGCGCGCTTGGCGTCGCGTCGATCACGCGGCCCGAACGCTATTATTTGATGGCCGCCACCGGCGACGAAGTGCTCGACTACCGCGAAATGCTCGCGCACTATCCCGGCGCACGCACTACGCTGATCGAAGGGAGTGACCACGCGATCAGCGAGTTCGCGCAATACGTCGACGACGTGCTGGCCTTCTGCGACGCGGAAGACGTCGAGCCGCCGGCGCCGCGCGAAGCCGCGTAAAGTCGCGTCAAGCCGGGCGTTCCAGCAGCGGGGCGATTGCCGCGCATCATGATTCATGCCGCCGGCGCGCGCGTATCGCGCCGCGGATCCACTACCACGAACACGTTGCCGTGCCGCGCACGCAGTGACCGATCGCAAAGCAGGATCGGGCGCGCCGGCAGATGCAAGACAGAACGAGAGTATTGAGTGAACGTTTTCTTCGAGGAATCGGGCAGTTTCAAGGCGGGCAGCGTGCTGTCGCGCCAGGGCGATGCTTTTCAGGTCGAGTTGCCGGGCGGCCGGCGCGCCAAGGTGCGCGCGAAAGATGTGCTGATCGAATTCGAAAAGCCGAGTGCGGCCGATCTGATGCAGCAAGCCGACGCCGCCGCGCAGGAGATCGATCTGGACTTCCTGTGGGAATGCGCGCCTGACGACGAATTCCCGTTCGCCACGCTCGGCGCAGAGTATTTCGGCGACCGCTTCGGGTCGATCGAGCGCGCCGCGCTGGTGCTGCGCATGCATGGCTCGCCGGTGTACTTCCGCCGCAAGGGCCGCGGCATGTACCAACGCGCGCCGCAGGAGCAACTGAAGATGGCGCTCGCCGGGCTCGAGCGCAAGCGTCAGCAGGCGCTGGTGCAGGCCGGCTACGAAGATGAACTGAAAGCCGGCCGTCTGCCGGAAGCCTTCACGGGCAGCAAGGCGCTGGGGCTGTTGACCAAGCCGGACAAGAACACGATCGAGTACAAGGCGCTAGAAGGCGCCGCGGCGGCGCGCGGTATTTCGCAGGCGCGTCTGATGCTGGAAAACGGCGCCATTCCGTCGGCGCGCGCGTTGCACGAAGCGAAATTCCTCTCCGAGTTCTTCCCGCACGGCACCGGCTTTCCGCCGGTTACCGTCGGCACCTTGCCGGAAGATCTGCCGGAAGCGGACGTGCAGGCGTTCTCGATCGACGACATCACCACCACTGAAATCGACGATGCTTTCTCCGTCGAGCACCTGGCGGACGGCCGCGTGCGGATCGGCGTGCATATCGCCGCGCCGGCGCTCGGCATTCAGCGTGGCGACGAGGTCGATGCGATCGCGCGCACGCGTTTGTCGACCGTGTACATGCCCGGCGACAAGATCACCATGCTGCCCGACAGCGTCGTCGAAGCGTTCACGCTGGCCGAAGGCGGCTTGCGTCCGGCGCTTTCGCTGTATGTGATCGTCAATCGCGAGACGCAGGAGATCGTCGCGAGCGAAACGCGCGCCGAGCGCGTGTTCGTGAAGAACAACCTGCGCCACAACACGCTCGACGAACTCGTCACCGAAGAGGCGCTCGCCGCCGGCACCGGCGACTATCCGCATAAGGACGACATCGCCGTGCTGTGGCCGTTTGCGCAGGCGCTATTCGAAAAGCGCCAGGCCGCGCGCGCCGGTTACGGTCTGCGTCGCGAAGTGCAGCGCAATACCGACTTCAACTTCTACGTGGAAGGCGAGCACATCACGATCACGCCGCGCCGGCGCGGTTCGCCGCTCGACACGATCGTCGCCGAACTGGCGATTCTCGCGAACTCGTCGTGGGGCGCGTTCCTGCACGACCACGGCGTGCCGGGCATCTATCGCACGCAGCGCGCTTTTGGCGCGCCGACCGGTCCCAAGCGCACGC
>Ga0310811_10008625_pt1 | contig 13116 bp, 13 predicted proteins | sample YCmetagenome_FD_207642 | JGI IMG/M metagenome (GOLD analysis project Ga0310811, IMG submission 207642) | Soil microbial communities from experimental microcosm in Duke University, North Carolina, United States - YC | ecosystem: Engineered > Artificial ecosystem > Soil microcosm > Unclassified ...
CACGGCATGCTCGGCGGCCTGGGCCGCGTTGGCGCTGTCGGGTCCGCCGAGGCAGACCGCGAGCAATGCGCGACCGCCGGAGAGGACATCGAGGCTCGCCCACTGCTGAGCGAGCATCACCGGGTGGCGATGGACGAAGGTCGCCATGCAGCCGACGGCCAGGCGGACGCGCTCGGTGACGGAGGCCAGCGCCGACAGCAGGGTGACCGACTCCAGACGTGGCTTGGCGAGCAGGCTGTCACCGACCCAGACGCTGTCGAAGACGCCGGAGCGCTCCGCCTCACCGGCGATGTCGAGCAGGTCACGGGCCTTGATCGCGCCCAGGACCACGGCGCGGTTGGCGAGGATGAGGCCGAACGAGGAGGTCGTCACGGCTTATCTCCCCTGGTACTTCGGTGGGCGCTTGTCGAGGAAGGAGCGCACACCCTCCTCGTAATCGTGGGTCGCGCGCAGCCACGCGTACGACTTGCGCTCCAGCTCCAGCGCGGTGTCGAGCGGCGCGTCGGCGCCACGGTTGAGGACCATCTTGAGCGTGCGCAGCGCCAGCGGCGCCTTCTCGGCCAGCTCGCCGGCCAGGGCGCCCACGGCGGCATCGAGCCCGTCGTTGGCCACGGCCTGGGTGATGAGCCCCCACGCCTCGGCCCGCTCGGCGCCGATGCGCTGGCCAGTCATCATGAACAGCTTGGCCCGCGTCATGCCGATGAGCCGCATCGCTCGCTGGGTGCCGCCGCTGCCGGGAATCATGCCCAGTCGCACCTCGGGAAACGCGAACTCGCTGCGCAGCGTGGCGATGCGGAAGTCGCAGGCGACCGCCAGCTCCAGACCGGCGCCCATCGTATACCCGTCGATGGCGGCGATGACGGGCTTGCGACAGCGCTCGGCGGCGGTGAGGGTGTCGCCCCACAGCTCGAGGTCGGCCGGGGCCAGGGTGAGGAACTCTCCGACATCCCCGCCGGCGCTGAAGGCCTTGCCGCCGGCGCCCCGGATGATCACGACACGAAGACCGTCGTCATGATCGAGGCCTCGGAAGATCTCGGGAAACTCGTTCCTCATCGCGACGGTCATCGTGTTCATCTTGGGCTGGCGATCGATCCACAGGGTGGCGATCGGGCCCTGGCGCTCGACGCGCAGGAACTCGCTCATGGCGTCCTCTCCGGGGGCTGGCCGTCGCGGAGCAGGCGGCGCAGGATCTTGCCGGATGCGGTCTTGGGGATCTGCTCGACGAAGACCACCCGGCGCGGCCGCTTGAACGGCGCCAGCCCGCCGCCGCGCACGCAGTGCTCGTCGAGCGCGGCCGCGGTGAGATCGGGCGTGGCGGCGACGACGAACGCCACGACGCGCTGGCCCCAGCGCTCGTCGGGCTCGCCGACGACGGCCACGTCGCGCACGCCGGGGTGACGCGCCAGCACTTCTTCGACCTCGATCGGGTGGATGTTCTCTCCGCCGCTGATGATCATGTCGTCCACGCGGCCGGCCACGTAGAGCTCGCCGTCCGCGTCGATGTACCCCATGTCGCCCGTGAAGTACCAGCCCTCGCGCAGGGCCCTGGTGTCGGCATCCGGTCGCCGCCAGTACCCCGCGAACGCCTCCTCGGAGGCGAGGCTCGCGATGATCTCACCCTTCTCGCCCGTCGGCACGACCTCTTGCGGGCCCACGCGTTGCTCGGTCGAGGCCCTCACCACCCGCAGCGCGCTGTGCAGGCCGGGCCGGCCCGCGCAGCCCGGCTTGTCCTGCACGTCCGGCCGCACCGAGAACGTGTAGATCTCCGTCGAGCCGTAGTGGTTGACGAACACGCGCGGGTCGAAGGCGTGCACGCAGGCCTCGGTCAGCGAGGCCAGCATCGGCGCGCCGGCGTAGGCGAGCTTCGTCACCGACGCCACGGCTTCGCGGCGGAACGCCGGCGCGTGGACGAGGTCGTAGAACAGGGTGGGGATCAGGTAGAGCGAGCCGATCCGCTCGTCGCGGATCAGTCGCAGTGCCTCGGCGGCGCTCCACTCGCGCTGGCAGACGAAGCAGCCGTTGACGGCAGCCACGCCGGTGAGCGCGTGGATGCCCATCGTGTGATAGAGCGGCATGATCCCGAGCGTGCGCTCGCCCCACGTCCAGCCGCACTGCAGCGCCTGGGCCAGCGCGCCGGCCACGTGGTTGCGGTGCGTGCGCGGCACGCCCTTGGGGCGCCCGGTCGTGCCGGAGGTGTAGAGGATGAGCGAGAGGTCGCTCGGGACGGGCGCCGTCCCCACCGCCGGCGCGGCGCCGTCGAGCAGGCTCGCGAACGATCGCGTACCCGGCGGGGGCGGGTCGGCGCCGACGAAGACGAGCGTGACGTCGCGGCCGCGCGCCGCCTCACTCACCGCCGCGTGCGTGTCGGCCTCGAAGAGGACGACGCGGGCCTGGGCGTCCTCCAGCACGTAGCGCAGCTCGGCGGCGGCCAGCCGGAAGTTCGCGGGAGTGGGCACGGCGGCAATCGTCTGCAGCGCCCAGTAGGTCAGCACGTGCTCGAGGCGGTTGCGCAGGACGATGAGGACACGGTCGCCCCGCGCGACGCCCAGCCGGTGCAGCGCCGCTCCCAGCTTCAGCGCGCCGGCGTGGAGCTCGGCGTAGCTCAACCGACGATCGCCGTCGGCCACCGCCTCGGCCTCGGGCCAGCGGAGCGCGGCCAGCTCCAGCAGCCGGGCGAGCGTCACGGGACCAGCAGGACCTTGCCCTTGTTCTTCCGGTCGAGGACGTACTGCACGGCGGCGCGGGCGTCAGCCAGCGGAAACGCACGATCGACGACGGGCCGCAGCCGCCCGGCCAGGACCTCGTCGAGCAGGGTGCGCAGCTCCACGATCGAGCCCAGGTTGGTGCCGAGGATGCGGAGGTTCTTCGAGTAGACGTGGCGGAGGTCGACCTTGCCCCAGTGCGTGTCGTGGCTGCCGATGGAAACCAGGGTGCCGAGGCGCGTGAGCGCGTAGGTGGAGCGCTCGAAGGTCTCGCCGCCGATGTGCTCCACGACGACGTCCACGCCCCGCTTGCCCGTCCACCGCTTCGCTTCCTCGACGAAGTCCTGCCGACGGTAGTTCACGACGTGCTCGGCGCCGAGCCCCCGCGCGAACTCGATCTTGTCGTCGCTGCCCACCGTGGTCATGACGCGCGCGCCGGCCAGGCGGGCGATCTGGATGGCCGCGCTGCCCACCCCGCTGCCCGCCGCGTGCACGAGCACGGTCTGGCCCGGCTTGATCTCGGCCTTGGCCAGCAGCGCGTGCCACGAGGTGAGGAACGCCAGCGGCAGCGCCGCCGCGCCCTCGAAGCCCAGCGCGTCGGCCAGCGCCAGGCAGCTCGCCGCCGGCACGCGGACCAGCTCGGCGTAGCCGCCGTCCTTGTGGGCGCCGATGTAGCCGTAACGCAGGCAGAGCGTGCGCTCGCCCCGCAGGCAGAACTCACAGGTGCCGCACGACAGCCCGGGGAAGACGATCACGCGCTGGCCGCTCGCCAGTCCGCTCACGCCGGGGCCGAATCCCGCGATCGTGCCGGCCACCTCGCAACCGTTGACGTGGGGCAAGCCCTCGGGCGGCGGGAAGCGGCCGTCGAGCAGCAGCATGTCGACCTGGTTCAGCGCGCAGGCCCGCACGCGCACGAGGGCCTCGCCGGGGCCCGGGGCCGGGTCGCGATAGTCGCCGTAGAGGATCTTGTCGCTGCCGCCGTGCTCCTTGAAGTACGCCGCTTTCACGCGAGAGGTCTCCTAGAAGGGAACTTCGGTGCGCTCGTCGGTCACGCGCCGGGCCTTGTGATCCCAGCGCGGCAGACAGCCGGGCTCGCCCACCTCGACGGTGATGCGGATGCCGAGCCCGAGCTGCAGCTCCCTGGCCAGCGTGTCGCCGAGCCCGGCCCGCTCCGCGACGGCCAGCGCCGGCGAGGGATCGAGACGCACGAGGATGTCGTCGAGACCGTCGCGCCGGCGGAAGACGATCTGGAACTCGTCGACGTGGCGATGCGCCCGCACCAGCTCCTCCACGCGCCGGGGATAGACGATGACGCCGCGGACCTTCTTCATGTCGTCCAGGCGCGCCAGCACGCCGCCCTCGAAGGCCACCAGCGTGCGGCCACACGGGCAGCGGCGGTCGGCGAGCTGCACGACGTCGCGCGTGCGGTAGCGCAGGAGCGGCATCGCCTTGCGATAGAGGCTCGTGAAGACGAGCTCGCCGCGCTCGCCCGGCTTCACTGGCCGGCCCGCCTCGTCGAGCACCTCGGGGTACACGTAGTCCTCGTGTACGTGCGTGAGGCCGGACCGGGCGTCGCACTCGAACCCCCAGGCGGCGATCTCGGTCAGGCCCGGCAGGTCGTAGGCGCGCGCGCCGAACGCGCTCTCGATCCTCGCCTTCGTCGCCGGGATGGAGGCGCCGGGCTCGCCGGTGTGCCAGGTGATGCGCAGCTTCGTGTCCTTGGCGAGGTCGACGCCGCGCCGGGCCGCGGCCTCGGCGAGGAACAGCGCGTAGGACGGCGTGCAGCCGAGCACGGTGATCGGATAGGTCAGGAGCGCGTCGAGCCGCTGCTCGGTCGAGAGGCCGCCGACGGGATAGACGAGGCAGCCGAGGTCCTGGGCGGCGTAGAAGCCGCTCCAGTAGCCGATCCACGGGCCGTAGGAGAACGCCGCCATCACCATGTCGTCGCGGCGAACGCCGAAGGCGTACAGCGAGCGCGCATAGGAGTGATAGAACCCGTACCAGTCCCGCGCGGTGTCGAGGAAGGCGAGTGGACGTCCGGTGGTCGCCGAGGTGAGGTGCACGCGCGTGACGTCGGCCAGCGGCACCGCGAGCAGCCGTCCCCACGGCGGATGCTCGAGCTGGTCCTGCTTGAGCTCGTCCTTCGTGGTGAACGGCAGGCGCCGCAGATCGTCGAGCGTGCGGACCTTGGCGGCCTCGACGCGGGCCTCACGGAGCCTGGCGCGATAGAACGGGCTGTGCCGCGCGGCGTGCGTCACCTGCTCGCGCAACCGCCGCAGCTGCAGGCGCGCCATCGTCGCGCGCGCGGCGCGCTCCAGCTTCGGCTCGAGGTAGCGTGAGGCCATCGAGAACGGTCAGGCCTTGAGCAGATCGCCCATGCTGTTGAAGAACTTGTCCGCCATCATCTTGGACACGCCGCCCAGCATGCGCTGTCCGACCGACGCGATCAGTCCGCCCACCTGCAGATCGGCGGTGTAGGACACCTTGGTGCCCTTGTCGATGTCGGTCAGCGTGATCACGGTTTCACCACGAATGAATCCCGGCCCGCCCGAGCCCTCGACCGCCATCTTGTAGGAGTCGGGCGGGTTCTTGTCGCTCAGGCGCACCTTGCCCTCGAACGTTCCTTTCACACCCCCGACACCGACCTTCATGGTGGCCTTGTACTCGTCGGGGCCGATGGCCTCGAGCTTTTCGCACCCGGGGATGGCCTGCTTGAGCTGCTTGGGGTCGAGAAACGCGTCCCAGACCTTCTGGCGCGGCGCCGGGACCTCGTACGAGCCTTCGAGCTTCATTGCGCGTCTCCTTTGGGCTTCCGCGGCGGGAGTCCACCGGCATTGGTAATAGTTGTCATCGACCCTGTCAAGGCGCCGGCCACGGGCATCGGCGTTGCACCCCACCTGGCTGGATCGCGGATCACGCCGCGAACTCTAGGAGGAGGAGGCTCGCTCATGAACAGGATGGCAACCGGCCTTTGCGTCATCGCGCTCGGCCTCGGCATGCTCACCGCCTGCAACCGTTCGTCCACCGATCGCGTCGGCGAATCGCCGACCGACCGCGTGCCGTCGGCCTCGCCCACGGCGCCGGCGCCCGTGACGCCCCCGCCGCCGGTCGTGACGCCGCCGTCCTCGACCCCGGCGCCGAGCACGACGACGCCACCCTCGACCAAGTAGCGCTCCCGGTGCGCGCCCCGGCGTAGCCCCTGCGTCCGGGCGCGCACCGGTCACGGACGTCGTCGGTTGTTTCCACGATCACGCCACCGACTCTGGCTCCCGCGATCACAGGGTCGCGTCCCGCTCTCGCCCGATCATCACCGTCGCCACTCGCGCGAGGTCCACGCGCGTGAGCACGGTGAGGCGCGCCTGCTCCACGTCCAGCTCGCGGACGACGCCCAGCCCCAGCGTCTCGCCCTGGCGTGTCGCGAGCCCCACCAGCGCGCCGTCGAGCGGCAGCAGCAGCGGATCGCGCTCCGAGGGAACGGCGCGTATCGCCACGCGCGAGAGATCGAGCGTCGCCGGTGACGCGCCGGCCAGGTGCACCCGCAGTGCGCGCTGTCGCGCCTCGCGGCGCACGGCGGCCGAGCGCCGCGTGGTCGGCGCAGCGGCCAGGCGCAGCACGGCGGGGCCGCCGGCCGTCGCGTAGGGCGCGACGATGGCCTCGCATTCGGCGCCCCGCTCGAGCACCACGAGGAGGTCCGGCGCCACGCGCTCGATCTTGAGGCGCTTGAGCGCGCGCCCGAAGGGGCCCTCGATCAGGCCCGACGTGTTCACGAGCACGCGCGTGCAGCCGCGCGCGCGGGCGCGCTGCACGAGCCGGGCGGTGGCCTCCGCGGTCTGGGGCATGCACGTCGCCGGCGAGGTGACGCCGAGGAACTCCAGCGCGATCACGGGCGCGTCGCGAAGGGAGGTCAGGCCCCGCGGGACGAGGCCGAGGCCCACCGTCATCGGCGGCCCCACGTCGGACTGGCCGAGATCGGCGTCGACGACGGCGACGGTGTGACCGGCCGCGGCCAGTGCTCCGGCCAGACGCGTGACCAGCGTGCTCTTGCCGGTGTCGTTGGCGCCGATCACCACGGTGACCGGCGCGGCGGCGACCACCCCGAGAGCGGCCGCCCCGAGCTCGCTCACCCCAGCGTGGCGAGCGCTCCGGCCATGCGCGTGAGGCCCTCGCTGATCAGCGCATCGCTGGTGGCGTACGACAGCCGCACGTGGCCGTCCGAGCCGAAGTCGCGCCCGGGCACCACGGCCACCCGCGCCTGCTCGAGCAGGAACGCGGTCACGTCGAGCGAGCTCTTCAAGGTCAAGGCACCGTCGGGCTTGCGCCACGTCCTCCCGAAGAGGCCGGAGACGTTGGCGAACGCGTAGAACGCGCCCCTGGGCATGCCGCAGGTGACGCCGGGCAGCGCGTTGAGCCCCTCGATGATGAGGCGGCGCCGCCGGTCGAACTCGCCGGCCATCTTCGCCACCTCGTCCTGGGGACCGGTGAGCGCCTCGACGGCCGCCCACTGCGCGACCGAGGAGGGATTCGACGTCACCTGGCTCTGGACGTCGGTCATCGCGCGGATGAGCGTGCGATCACCGGCCGCGTAGCCGATGCGCCAGCCGGTCATGGCGTACGCCTTCGAGCAGGTGTTGACGACGATCGTGCGGGCCTTGATCTCCGGACCGAACGAGGCGATCGACACGTGGCGCCCCTCGAAGGTGAGCGCCTCGTAGCACTCGTCGGAGACGACCCACAGCTTGCGCTCGACGGCCAGCCGCGCGACCGCCTCCAGCGCCGTCCGCGAGAAGACCGCGCCGGTGGGATTGTTGGGGCTGTTGATCACGATCAGCTTCGTGCGCGGCGTCACCGCGCGCGCCAGCTCGGCCGGGTCGAGGTCGAAGCCGGTCGACTCGTGGGTGGCCACGTCGATGGGCACGCCGCCCAGCAGGCGGGCCTGCTCGGGATACGACACCCAGTACGGGCTGGGCACCAGCACCTCGTCACCGGGGTTGATCAGGGCCATGACGAGGTTGAACAGGGTGTGCTTGGCGCCCACCGACACCAGGACGTCGGCCGGCTCGTAGTCCAGGTCGTTGTCGCGCTTGAGCTTGGCGCAGACCGCGGCGCGCAGCTCGGCGATGCCCCCGACCTCGGTGTACTTCGTCTGGCCGCGCTGCATCGCGCGCAGCGCCGCGTCCTTGATCCGCTGCGGCGTGTCGAAGTCGGGCTCGCCGGCGCCGAACGAGATGACGTCGATGCCGCGGGCCTTGAGCTCGCGGGCCTTGGCCTGCACGGCCAGCGTGGACGAGGGGGCAAGGGTCTTCAGACGATCGGCCAGCACATCGGGCTCCTTGTGGTGCCGGACCGGGCGGTCGCCCGGCTCAGCGGGGTGGGAACTTGTCGGCCAGGCGCTTCTCGACGATCGACGGCACCATGCCGGCGACCGAGGTGCCGAAGCTGGCCACCTCCTTGATGAGGCGCGACGAGATGTAGGTGTAACGCTCGTGCGGCATGAGGAACACCGTCTCGGCGGTGGGCCGGAGCTTGCGGTTCATGAGGGCCATCTGGAATTCGTACTCGAAGTCGGAGACGGCCCGGATACCGCGTACGATGCAGTCGGCGCGCTCGCGCGCCACCAGGTCGATGAGCAGGCCGTCGAAGGCGGCGATGCGGAAGCTGGTCCCCACCCCCACGATGTTGGCGGTGGCCTCGTCGATCATCTCCAGGCGCTCGCTCACCGAGAAGAGCGGCTGCTTGGACGGGTTGGCGACGACGGCGACGATCACCTCGTCGAAGATCTGCAGGCTGCGCTGGATGACGTCCACGTGGCCGTTGTGGATCGGATCGAACATGCCGGGATAGACCGCGCGCTTGCCCACAGGAATCGTGTCCTCCGAGCGAGAGTCGAGCCGGGGCATCGTAGTCGCCGCAGTGCGTCGAAGTCAAGGCGTCGGCCCGGGCGCCGTCCGGTAGAAGGTCAAGGTCGTCTCGCCGAAGCGGCGCGTCCGGAAGGTCGCCAGCCGGCCGATCGTCGCCGCCGGCGCCCGCTTGGTGAAGTGCTGCGCGATCACCAGCCCCTCGGGCAGCAGCAGTCCGCCGCCGGAGAGCGCCAGCAGGGTCGTCGCGACCAGGTCGGTGTCGTAGGGCGGGTCGAGGAAGACGACGTCGAAGCGCTCGCCGGCGGCGTGGAGTGCTGGGATCTCGCGGAGCACGTCGGCGCGACGCACGCGGGTCCGGGCGCCCACGCCGAGCGCGGCCACGTTGTCGCGCAGGGCGCCGACGGCGCGCGCGTCCTGCTCCACGAAGGTCGCCTCCGCCGCCCCGCGGGAGAGCGCCTCCAGGCCCACCCCGCCCGCTCCCGCGAACAGGTCGAGCACGCGAGCCTCGGGCAGGCGTGGAGCGAGCGTGTCCATCAGCGCGAGGCGCACCTGGTCGGCGGTGGGGCGCGTGCGGTCGCCGCGCGGCGTGGTGAGCCGCCGGCCCTTGAGCTCGCCGGCGATGATCCTCACGGGCGCGCCGCGCGCGGGCTCATCCGACCGAGGCCAGGGCGAGCTTGCCGCGCCAGCGCGCGAGCAGCGCGCCCCGCAGGCCGCGGTGCTCGGCCTGACGCAGCTCGGGATCGCCGGCGATGATCGCCTGGGCGTCGCGCCGGGCCTCCTCGAGGAGCGCGGCGTCGCGCAGCAGGTCGGCGACGCGGAACTCCGGCAGCCCCGACTGTCGCGTGCCGAAGAACTCACCGGGCCCGCGCAGCTGCAGGTCGACCTCGGCGATCTTGAACCCGTCGTTCGTCTCGACCATCGCCTGCACACGCCGCTCGGCGTCCTCGCCGAGCTTGCCGGCGGTGAGCAGGATGCAGTACGACTTCCACGGTCCGCGTCCGACCCGCCCGCGCAGCTGGTGCAGCTGGGAGAGGCCGAAGCGCTCGGCGTGCTCGATCAGCATGACCGAGGCGTTGGCCACGTCGATGCCGACCTCGATCACCGTGGTGGAGACCAGGACGTGGATCTCGCCGGCCTTGAAGCGCTGCATGATCGCGTCCTTGTCCTCGAACGCGAGCCGTCCGTGCAGCAGGCCCACGACGAGGTCGGAGAAGATATCCTTCTGCAGATGCGCGGCCATGTCGGTCGCGGCCTTGAGATCGATCGCCTCGGATTCCTCGATCAGCGGATAGACGACGTAGATCTGCCGGCCCGCCGCCACCTGCTCGCGGAGGAACGCGTAGATCTGGGGACGGCGGCTCTCGGTCCGCGCCGCGGTGACGACGGGTTTGCGGCCGGGCGGCAGCTCGTCGAGCACGCTGACGTCGAGGTCGCCGTACACGGTGAGGGCGAGCGTGCGCGGGATCGGCGTGGCCGTCATCACCAGCACGTCGGGATGCTCGCCCTTGGCCTTGAGCCGGGCCCGCTGGTTCACGCCGAAGCGGTGCTGCTCGTCGACGACGACGAGGCCGAGCTTGCGGAACTCCACGCGCTCCTGTACCAGCGCGTGGGTGCCGATGACGCAGCCGACCTCCCCCGCCGCCACCGCCGTGCGTCGCTCGGTGCGCTGGCGCGCCCGCAGCGCCGAGGTGAGCAGGGTCACCGGCACGCCGAGCGGCTCGAGCAGGTGCCGGAGCGTCATGAAGTGCTGCTCGGCCAGGATCTCGGTCGGCGCCATCACCGCCGCCTGGTAGCCGGCCTCGACGGCGGTGAGCACGGCCAGCGCGGCCACGATGGTCTTGCCGGAGCCGACGTCGCCCTGCAGCAGGCGGTGCATGGGATACGGCGCGGCCATGTCGTGGCGGATCTCGCCCCACACGCGCTGCTGGGCGGCGGTCAGCGACCATGGCAGCGCCTCCCGCAGCCGGGCGACGAGCGTGCCGGGCGGGCGCATGGCGATGCCCTGCTCGCGCGTGGTGCGCGAGCGGAGGATCGCCAGGCCGAGCTGGAGCAGCAGGAAGTCCTCGTAGGCGAGACGGCGCATCGCCGTCTGGCGCTCGGGCTCGTCGCGCGGAAAGTGGGCGCCGCGGACGGCGTCGGAGAGACCGGGTAGCCCGCGCCGGCGCCGCAGCGCCTCCGGCAGGGTCTCGACGATCTCGCGGGCGTGGGCCTCGACGAGCCGCCACTGCAGCGCGCGCAGCGCGCGCTGGGGGAGTCCCTCGGTCGTCGAATACACCGGCACGAGGGCGCCCACGTGGATCGGCTCGTCGTCGTCGGATTCGACGAGCTCCCAGTCCTGGACCTGGAGGGTGATCTTGTCCTTGAAGCGCGCGCCCTTGCCATGGAGGATCAGCCGCTGGCCCCGCTGCAGCACGCGTGTGAGCCAGCCCCGGCCGAAGAGCGTCGCGGTGCCATAGCCGCTGGCGTCGCGCACCAGCAGCACCAGCGGCGCGCGGTTGCGGCCGGGCGGGGGCGGGCTGATGCCGGCCACGGTGCCGGAGGTCGTCACGACCTCCCCCACGCGGATCTCCCGGAGCGGGGTGAGATGCGTGCGGTCCTCGTGGCGGATCGGCAGGAAGAACAGCGCGTCCTCGACGGTCTCGAGCTCCTTGCGGGCGAGGAGCTTGGCCCGCTCGGGCCCGACCCCCTTGAGGTACTGCAGCGGCGTGGTGAGATCGGGCGTCGCGACCCGGTTGGTTTGCCTCACTGGGGGCATCGTGCTATACAGACGTTCTGTCTCCGGCGTCGGTAATTCCCGGGCAAGGAGTCGCGATGGCGCAGCGGTGTGACGTCTGTGGAAAAGGGCCGTCGGTCGGCAACACCGTGAGCCATGCTCACAAGCTCACGCGCCGGCGGTGGCTGCCGAACCTGGTCTCGATGCGAGCACTGGTGGGAGGCCGTCCGTCCCGCGTGCGTGTCTGCACCCGCTGTCTGAAGGCGGGCAAGGTCACGAAGGTCATTTAAGCACGACGCACAAACGGGAGGGGGCAATGCCCCCTCCCGCTCGGTCACAGGTGGGAGGCCGCCACCCCCCACCGCACGACGTCCTTACTTCTTCTTCTTCTTGGCCGCCTTCTTCTTCTTCGCCATTGAGGGTCTCACCTCCTCCATGCTGCCGGGATGACCACCGCACGGCCTCGCTACTTCTTCTTCTTCTTCGCGGCCTTCTTCTTGGCCATGGAGTCGTTTCACCTCCTTTCGAGACGATCAGTAGCCCATCGCTTCGCGGCGCAAATGCTCGGCCTGCTCGGCGCCTCGACGCTCGGCCCGCGCCAGATCGACGTAGAGCTGGGGCAGGCACACGACCTTGAGGCCCGCCTTGTCCAGCAGTCCGTCGAAGACGCCCGGGTCGTAGGGCGAGAGCAGGTGCAGCGCGCCGTCTGCCTCCGCGGCCGGGTGCAAGCCGAGGGCGGCGGCGACCGGCGCGGGGTCTCCTTCCAGGTAGCAATGGATCGCCCCGAGACGCGTGTGCGGGGCCACCAGCGACAGCCCGGCGCTGAGCGTGAACGCGTAGCGCCGGCCCTCGGCGGTGGCGGTCCTGGCCAGGTCGGTCATGACCCGGCGGGAGACGCGCTCGGAGACGAAGAACGAAGCGATCTCGTTGCTGCGGTACGAGTACGATTCCGACCACGCCTCGAGCAGATCGGCCGGCTTGCCCAGGTGCAGGCGCTGATCGTCGTCACGGGCCAGCCAGCGCAGGTCTTCCAGGCGCTTCACGACGTTGTGCGAGTGCCCCAGGCTGACTGCCGCGGCCTTGGCCAGCTCCTCCAGCCGCCAGGCCCGAGCGGGCTCGGCCAGCAGCACCCGGATCACGCGTGTGGCACGCGGCGCGAACAGCGAGCGTAGCGGGCGCGACGAGGGCCGGAGGTTCCGCTTGCCTTCCTTCTCGATGAGCACGTGCTCGAAGGCCAGGTAGCAGTTGCCCGACAGGTCCACGTAGCCGAGGTTGTTCTCCTTCAGGATCCGCGCACTCTGGGGACCGATGTAGGTCGAGGCGGCGACCGGGTACGCCGTCGGCATCACCCTCCTGATGTCGGACAGCTTGGTCACCGCGGCCCTGATCTGGCGTGGCTGTCCAAGGGAGACGATATCGACGACCATCGTCTGCTCGTGCTCCCCCAGCTTGAACTTCACCGACATATCAGCCATTTGGCTGCCGATCCTGGCATCGAACACTTCATCCCAGCCGCGAGATCGGGGGAACAGCTCCCTGAGGCGCTGAACCACCTGTCGCCGAATCTCCGCAGACTTGAGCATGTTTCTCTTGCTCCAACGCTTTCAGCATCCGCTGAAACAGTACGAAACGATGAAAGCCACTGTCAAGGCCAAACTTACGGGAGCGTCACTAGAAGAGCTGGCCGGGTGGGTGCTGACAGTAGAATCGGGCGGGTCAGCGGGGCCGGCGCCTGGCCGGCGGGCGTAATGCCGACGCCCGGGGCCGGGCTGGCGCGCGTTCCGGCGAGAGCGCCTGCCACGCGCGCAGGGTCTCGGCGACGCTCCACGCCTGTGCGATGCAG